>UMHJ01062942.1_pt1 | contig 113430 bp, 89 predicted proteins | sample 1965511 | NCBI WGS metagenome assembly UMHJ01 (sample SAMEA4836096, study PRJEB28245) | human gut metagenome | biome: gut microbiome; material: fecal sample | place: Denmark | collected 2008
TTCTATTTTATCTTGTTTGTACCCCTTGTACACCGATGTTTGAAAGAGTGATGATCAAAGTCAGGGAGAAAATGGTGATGGAGAAATATTCGAAGGGACCGAATTTGATAGCAATCTCGGCCAGCGGAGGAGAGATCAAGATAAGGGCCAGCAGACTGATGATGGTTCCCAAGAAAGAAAATACGATGCCAACGCCAAGAGCTTTTCCTGCTTCTCCCTTCAAAGCCATCGGCCGACCATCCAGACAAGTGGCGATGGAGGCGGGGGTGCCGGGGATATTTAGCAGAATAGCGGAAATAAGACCGCCTGAGATACCGCCGATATACAATGCGGTCAGAACAGAAATTCCTTGCGTGGATGCCATATTATAAGTAACTGGCAAGAACATGGCGATGGCCATTGTGGCTGTCAGACCGGGGATACAGCCGAAGATGATGCCAACCACCGTTCCGATGAAAACCCAGATGATACAGCTCGGGTCCAAAAGCACGGCGGAGATGCCTTCTAAAATCATTATTTTTCCTCCCCTCTTACCCTAAAATTCCAGCAGGCAGCGTGAGTGCAAAGCCTTTTACGAACAACAGGTACACACAACTTGCGAATACAACTGCGATTATTGCGGTGAGAATGATCTGCTTCTTGTTCCTCTGGTCTTTAGGAAGCAGCCACATGGTCATCAGGAAAATAAAAATGCTGGACATGATAACAAAGCCTACTAATTCCAGCAGTCCAACGTAGCCAATCAGAAGAACAAAGGTCAAAGCCACAGAAAATACAATCTGTTGAATGGTCAGATCGGTTTGATTCTCTTCCTGACAGTCGGCGCGCTTCTTGCTTAAAACCCCTTGGATGATCTGTATGACGCTTAGGAGCATTAGAATGGCGCCGTAGACTTTAGGCATAAAATCCGAACTGATAAAGCCGTCGTTAAATGTAGGAATCTGAAATGCCATTACAAAGTACGTAGCAGCAAATAAGAAAAAGACACTTCCTCCGATAACTTCTCGATATCTTTTCACTTTTTTACCTCCATTTTCATGTAAAAATTGCCCTAACATTTTTGCTGCTTATCACCTTCTTGAAATTTAATAACGGCCAATTTTAAGAGAAAACGAGCTGTTACACCATTTGGTTGTTGTGTTGCAAATAGTATACCAACGACTTTTGCACAAATTCTATCATTTTTTTATCTTTCTTATTGCTCATATTGCTCACTTCTGCTATACTGGAAAAAAGGAAAAGTTTGGAGGGCAATATTATGCAATTGGAATTTGATATTCAGCGAAATTTGCACAACTTCCAAGACCTCAGCGAGCCGCACTGGCACGATAGTTTTGAGATCCTGATCTGCTTGGCGGATGGGGGAAAATTCATGCTGAATGATAATTTCCTGCCTTTGTACCGTGGTGTGGTTCTTTTGGTTGAAAAGGGCAGTTTGCATCGCTGTGTCGTTGAGGTTTCATCGTACGAGCGCTATATTATTCATGCCTCATACGAAACACTTTGGCTTCTTTCCAGCCCGCAGACGAATTTAATTTCTATCCTGGAACACGCGGGGAACTATACAATTTTTGACGATGAACAACTGGAAGAAATCAGTTCGCTGATTGAGGAGTGTCTTCATCAGTCGTCGGAGATTGGAGCCGACTTTGAGCGCAACATCCTTTTTATGCGCATCATTCTCTATATTATCCAGCATTTGAATCGCAGGCAGATCAGCACTGCAGCGGCCCCATCCAAAGAATTTTTAAAGGTGATGCCCATCATAAACTATATTCATGACAATTATGACCACGAGATTTCTTTGGATGCTATCAGCCGGGATTTCTTTATCAGTAAGTACTACTTGTGCCGCCTTTTTAAATCGACCACTGGCTTTAGTGTGGGTGGGTATATCACAAATTATCGCATTCGTCAGGCCTGCGCATTGCTTCGAAAAGGTGCTTCTGTACAGGAGGCAGGAGAGCAAGTGGGATTTGGAAATAATGCAAATTTCATCCGCACATTTAAAAGAATTATTGGAATTACACCGGGAAAGTATAGCCGGCAGTATCAGACAAAAGATGCAAATATAGATTCTAAACAAGGTGAGTGATATATACTCTCCGGAATCTATAAAAGGGAAAATGGACCGATAATATATGGAGAAATGGTAGGCTTTATTGCGGCCGCCAGTTTGAAGCCCATTGTTTTTAGACTGTGTTGTATCGAACGGAGGCAATGAGTCTCCGCCAAGTTGAAGGAGGATATCTTATGCTGTTAGGTGTTGACTATTACCCGGAACAGTGGGACAGCGCCATTATGGAGGCGGATATGGACCGCATCCTGGAGTTGGGGTGCAACGTGATCCGGATCGGCGAATTTGCCTGGCACCACATGGAGCCAGAGGAGGGAAAGTTTGACTTCTCCTACTTTGACGGGGTCATTGACATGGCCAAAAAGAAGGGGCTTCAGATCATTTTCGGTACCCCCACCGCCACGCCCCCCGCTTGGCTGATCCGCAAGCACCCGGATATTCTCTCCCAGTTCTCAGACGGATCCTCCCGAGCCTTCGGCGGCCGCCACACCTCCTGTTACAGCAGCCTGCCCTACTGGGAGCACTGCACCAGGATCGTCACAGAGCTGGCCCGGCACTACAAGGATGAAAAGGCCATCGTGGCATGGCAGATCGATAACGAGTTGGGCCACGAGGGCAGCGACCAGTGCTGGTGTCCCCGGTGCCGCACCAAGTTCCAGAACTTCCTGAGTGAGAAATTTGGGGGCAATATTCACGCCCTCAATGAGACCTATGGCACCACCTTCTGGAGCCAGGAGTACAACTCTTTTGCTGAAATTCCCCTGCCCACCCCCACGATTGCCACCCATAACCCTGCCCTGCGTCTGGACTGGGAGCGCTTTTGCAGCTGGAATATCCGCTCCTTTGCCGCTTTCCAGGCCAAGCTGCTCCATGAGATCATTCCCGGGGCTGTAGTGATACACGACTTCCCCGGCGGCGGGCTGGGCAAGCGCGTGGATTATTCTGGTGTGGCTCAGGAGCTAGACCGGGTGGCCTACAACAACTACCCTGTCTGGGGCGGTCAGAAGGAGCCCCTGTCTCCCAGCGAGATCGCCTTCGGCTTGGACTACATCCGGGGACTGAGAGGGGAAAACTTCTGGATCACCGAGGCCATCATGGGAGCCCAGGGCCACGACATCACCGGATTTCTGCCCCGACCCAACCAGGCCAAGCTGTGGAGCTGGCAGGGAATGGCCCACGGCTGCGAAGGGCTGATGTACTTCCGCTACCGGGGAGCAACCAAGGGAGCTGAGCAGTTCTGCTACGGAATTCTGGATGCGGACAATATCCCCCGTCGCCGCTTCTTTGAGGTGCAGAGCTTCTTCCGGGAGGTTCGTCCCTATGAGCAGGTCCTCTCCATCCCTGTCCACAGCGATGTGGCCATCCTCTACGACTTTGACGCCTTGGCCTCCTTCCGGATCCAGCAACAGAGCTGCCTGCTGGACTGTGAGTGGGAGATGAAGCGGCTGCACAGATGTCTGTTCCGGGCGGGCCAGAGTGTGGACGTTATCCCCGCCAGCCGGGACTTCTCCCATTACAAATTGGTGCTGGTGCCCAATCTGATCGTCACCGATCCCGACTTTGCCGCCCGGCTGAAGGCCTATGTAGCCGGAGGCGGCGTGGCGGTGGTGACCTACCGCACGGCGGTGAAGGACCGGGACAACAATCTGGTCTTTGGCAAGACCATCCCTGTGGACTGCGGTGACCTGCTGGGCCTGTATGTGGAGGAGACCGAGAGTGTTCAGGCGTATGACTGCATCCCCCTTGCCGGGGAGAAGGGAAGTGGTACTGCCGGTATCTTCCGGGATATGGTGGTACCCCAGGGAGCCCAGGTCCTGTGGCACTATGACGATCCCTTCTACCGTTCCTACGCAGCCATCACCCGCAATGCCTATGGGCAGGGTGCGGCTTACTATTTGGGAACCACCCCCGACCAGGCAATCCTGGAGCAGGTGTTGGGGCAGGCCATGGAGGAAGTTGGTCTGGAGCGGCTGGATCTGCCCGAGGGCGTGGAGTCGGTACTCCGGGGTGAGGGGGACAGCCAGGTTCGTATCCTTCTCAATCATAACGAAACCCCTGTCCATGCCCTGGGACAGGAGCTGGCCCCCTTCCAGGTCAAGATTCTTCCTGTGACATAACGGGCCGGAAAATGTAGGCATACGGGCCTGGGGAAAGAGAGCTTATCTCTTGTTTTGGTGCCCTTTATTGGAAGGCGTTGCAAGGGAAAACAGCTTGTGATACACTGTGTTTTAAAGAGGTCGTGACGGCCAAAAAAGGAGCGATAGCCATGAAACGCAGTGAGATCAATGCCGCTTTGAAGGAGATGGAGCAGATGGTGAAGAAGTACCGCTTCGCCCTGCCTCCTTTCTGTGACTTTACCCCGGAGCAGTGGCAGGAGAAGGGCCACGACTACGACGAGATCCGGGACAACATGCTGGGCTGGGACATCACCGACTACGGCATGGGTAACTTTGACAAAATGGGTTTCTCCCTGATCACCATCCGCAACGGCAATCTGAAGATGGACAAGTACACCAAGACCTATGCAGAGAAGTTGCTGTACATCAAGGAGGGCCAGTACTCCCCCATGCACTTCCACTGGTCCAAGATGGAGGATATTATTAACCGGGGCGGCGGCAACGTGCTCATCCGGGTGTATAACTCCACCCCTGACGAGGAGCTGGACAAGGAGTCTGAGGTCCATGTCCACGTGGACGGCCGGGAGATGGTGGTCCCCGCGGGCAGCCAGGTTCGCCTGACCCCCGGCGAGAGCATCACTATCTATCCCTACCTCTACCACGACTTTGAGGTGGAGCCCGGCTCCGGTCCCGTGCTGCTGGGTGAGGTGAGCCAGTGTAACGACGACAACACCGACAACCGCTTCTACGAGAAGCTGGGCCGTTTCCCCGCCATTGAGGAGGACGAAGCTCCCTACCGCCTGTTGTGTAATGAGTATCCAGCTGCCAAGGATTGATTCAGATAAAAATACGGAGCGCCTGCAAATGCAGACGCTCCGTATTTTTATGTTTCCGGTTTGTTTTGACTCAGTATATCTGTCAGCGCTTGGACCGACAGTTCCTGCTCAGGGTAGAAGTCAGGCGAGCCCAGATAGCGGTAAATAGCTCTCTGGAGCGCCCTGGCCTCGGGGTACTGTTTCAAGCCATTTAAATCCATGGAGGAAAACACCACTTGTCCACCGCCGCACCGGCACTCAAACAGCATTCCCAGATGCCGCAGACGGGAAAAGGTGTCCAGCTGAGTTACGATTGCCCGCAGTCCGCGGGGGAGGTCTACCGCACGCTGGCAAGCCATGGGCCACCACTGCCAGTTGGTATGGAACTGGGTGGGAAAGGCGCGGAAGATGGGGTGGGCAGAGTCAATCAGCAGGCCCATGCCGCCCTCCTGGTTTGGAAAGGTGCCTGTTGACCAAAAATCGGTGGTAAACTGTCCCTTTATGGAGCGGGGGAGCGCCTCTGGTGTAGAGGGCGGGGTGAGATAGACCGTGCCGCCCTGCCTCAGCTTTTCCCATACGGCCTTGTCCAACTGCCGGCTCTCCAGCACATCGGACGGGCACACCGGCTCCTCGTCGGGGTAGACCCACAGAGGATAGACGTTTTCTGCCCCATCCAGGCCTACCTTCAACTCCAGCTGGACCGGCTCAGACCACCCATCCAGAGGCAGTTCCAGTTCTCCTGCATCTGTCAGCTCCCCCACCGGGGCCATTACCTCACCTAGATTGCCGGTCAAATGTTTCCCATCACCGCTCAGGGTGTAGATCAGACGGCCTGCCAGGGGCTTTTTCCCGTAGTTTGCTATCTTCACCCGGGCGTGCAAGCACTCTCTGCAGGTAAAGGTATACCGGGGCAGCAGTACCAGGGGAAGCTGGGCACGGAAAAACGACTGGAAAGCCTTGGGTTGAGCAAAGGAATAGGGCTTGGGCTGGAAGTGGGAGTCCATCATACCTACCAGAGCGGTGCCTTGACCAGGAAAATCCTGAAGGCCCAGCAGAGAGATGCCCGACATGCCCGGGGTGCGCAGCGCGGCCTCCACCTCCTCCCGGTAGGCCAGCCGGGCCAGCTCTCCGCTGGCCTGCACCATGTCCTTCCAAGCCTGTTCCAGACCCTGGGCCTTGGCCCGCTCCTGCACTACCCGCAGGTTTACCGGGTCGGTCACCCCCTGAAAGCGCTCAATTTCCTCCAGCTCGGGCAGCACCTGGAACTGCCCCACCTCAAAGCTGAACACCGGGACAGGAGTGTCCTGGCGCAGTCGCTCCACCGCCTGATCGTAGCTGACATCAGCGCTGGGATACTGATTGTTGATGTAGCCTTTCAGCCAGCTGCCTTGGTTTTCTCCGCAGGAGAAGGTACCCCGCAAAGGCAGGCCCAGATACTCCTGAGCGGTATAAAACCCATTTTCTTTCCCGTAGGTCCGGGCACCGTAGTGGGGATTGGAGCCTTCGGCATACCTCCGGGTGGGATCCAGCTTCCTGGCTTGGCGCAGCAGCTCATCCATCCGCTGGTGGCCCAGCTCTCCGGCGTGCAGCTCGTTTCCGAAGGTGAGCAGCACAAAACTTGGGTGGTTTGCGTAGGTAGTTAAAATGGTCTCCAGCTCGGTGATGTAGTAGCTCCAGGTCTCTGGACTTTCGAAGGCGGTGCGGGGGTCCCACTGGGACAGCTCAGGCTGGATCAGTATACCCAGCTGATCCCCCGCCTCGAAGGCCGCTTGGGGGGGACAGTAGGAGTGAAAGCGCACACAATTGACCCCATAGTCCTGGTAGCGGCGGAAAATCCTTATCCAGCTGTCCGGGTCCATAGGAGGATAACCTGTCTCAGGAAATACGGCGCAGTTGGCTTCGCTGCGCAGAAAAATCCGTCGTCCGTTGAGGGTGAAACGTCCGCTCTCATCCACGTCGAAGGAACGCAGACCAAAGGTCACCTGCTGCTGCGCACCGCTATCGAGAGCGGCTGTCAGAGTGTAGAGGTTTCCTTCGTATTCGTCCCAGCGGGCCGCGTCCGCCCGTACCGGAATCTCCAGACGCAGGGAGGTTTTTCCCGGCTTAAGGGTCACTGCCTGCCGCACCGGAGTGGAAAACGCCTCGCAGGTGAGAGTAAGCATATCCTCTCCAGCCTCCAGGGCATCCAACTCCACATCCACCTGGACCTGTTCCCCATGGGGATAGACCCGCAGACCTGAGAAAAAGGTCTGCGGCCGGGTCACCAGACAAAAGCGGCCCACAATGCCGTTCCAGTTGGTTTGCGTCTCGTCGGTGGCGGCGGAGGAATTGAGAATAGCCTCCCGGGGCATGCCGGGGTAACTGTTATCGGAGCGGAGCTCCAGTTGATCCTCTCCGGTAAGTTTGCCTGTTAACTCAAAAATGTGAGGGGTACTGAGGGTTTGGGGGACAAAATGAGGAATATTCTCTCCATTGAGGCGCAGTTCCAGGCTGCGGGCCCGTTCTGCTTCCAGAAATACCCGCTGTCCGTGGGAGGGCTGAAAATGGATGGCGCGGGAAAAGGTCACAGGCCCTTCATAGGTGTATTTCCGGGTCAGACGAGTCGTGATAGGGCCGCTCTGCAGCTCCACCTGCCCCAAGGCTTCGTCTGGGTGAATCGCTCCGGTGGGACGGTCGGGCTGCCCCACTTGGTTTTCATCCAGGGTGCCCGGCAGAGTGACGGAACAGCGCTCTCCTCCCGTCAAAACAGCATTCCAAATTCCATGTAATGTATACTCCATAGCAGCGCTCCTCATAACAAATAAAAATTTAGAGGCGGCTGCGGAAATGCAGCCGCCTCCCTGCTTTTATGGTATTACCAAGCGGTAAGGATTTCCAGCAGAGCGCCATACAGGTCATGGTCCAGCTCCATGGCGTTGAGCTGACCCAGCAGCACAGTGGTGCGGGATTCTTTGGCAATGCGGCGGTAGATCTCATCCTTCAGATCGAAGGAGATCTCTGCCTGATCCAGGAAGCGGAAGCACCGCTCTGTGGTATCGTTGTCCATCTTCCGGTGCTCCAGACCCAGAGAAATCTCCAGCCCGGTTTCCACGGGGACATCTTCCACCGTGACGGTGAGGATACGGCGGAAGGAATCGTAGGAGATCTGGGCGGATGCCGCAGTTTCGCCTACCTTAACCTCCACCGCTCCAGCGGCGTCAGCAAAGCCAGTCAGTTCTACGGTGAAGCTGCGCTTGCTGGGGATGAGGCTTCGCTCTCCCTGAGCGGGATGGACGGTGAATACGGCCCGGCCGTCCGCCTCCCGGTAGGTCATGGGGGTGGTGACACATACCCCATTGAGATAGGCCTGGGTGGTGTTGTCGTCCTCATAGAGGGTAAAGTCTCCGTCCGCTCCGGCGAACACCTTGATGCGGAGAGAGGTGGGATTGGAGACCGCCTGGGTGCCCGAGATCTCGTCCGTGAGGGGGAGAATGGCTCCGGCGGGAGCCAGGACAGGGATGCTGTCCAGGCTGCGGTACAGGTCCAGCGTCCGTCCGCCGGCGTACACCATGCCAGTGTACAGGTCGTACCAGGTCCCCTCCGGCAGCCAAGTGGGCACCTTGGCCACGTTCAGTCCCTGGATGCGGGGGGTGGTAACGGGAGAGGCCATCAGCTGGGTGCCGAAGCAGTACTGGGTCTTGTACTGATAGGCCTCCTCCGCCTCGCTCCAGCGGTAGTAGAGAGGCTTCACCAGGGGGAGGCCTTCCTTCCAGGCGCGGTAGTTCATGGTGTACAGATAGGGCACCAGACGGTGGCGCTCCTGGAGCGCCTGCGTCATCGCCTGCCGTGCCTCTTCTTTGTAGCGCCAGGGCTCTTTGCCCTGGAAGGGGCTGTTGGAGGCGTGGAGGCGGTTGATGGGGGAGAACACGCCCAGCTGTACCCAGCGGGTGACCAGTTCATCGTTGCGGTAGCCGTGCATGTGGCCACCGATATCGTGGCTCCACCAGCCGTAGCCGATGTTGGAGGCGTTGGCGGTAAAGTAGGGCTGGAAGTTCAGAGATTCCCAGGTGACAATGGTGTCTCCGGAAAAGCCTACGGGGTAGCGGTGGCTGCCCGGACCGGCGTAGCGGGAGAAGGTGAGGGGGCGCTTGCCATCCCGGCCGCTGTCCAGGAAGTGGTAATGGTTCAGGATCCAAAGGGGATCCAGCCCCTCCACCTTGCACAGGCTTCCCTGCTGCCAGTCGATCCACCAGAAGTCCACGCCCTGCTCCTCCAAGGGATGGTGGAGGTACTTGAAATAAGCCTCCAAAAACTTGGGGTCGGCGGGGTCGCAGGCCACCGGGTCCTCTGCCTGCCAGTCCACCCCCATCTCCTTGGCCATGGGCAGATACTGCTCCTCATGGGCCTGCACGCCCTCAGCGGGATGTACGTTCAGGGTCACCTTCATGCCGCGGCGGTGCAGCTCCTCCAGCAGTGCGGGCGGGTCGGGAAAAAGCTCCCGATTCCAGGTGTAGCCCGTCCAGCCGCTGCCGTACTTGGGGTCGATGTCCACCAGGTGCCAGTCCATGTCCAGCACTCCCACGGTGAAGGGGATGTTCTCCTGCTGGAAGCGGTCCATCAGCTTCAGATAGCTGTCCTGAGTATAGCGGTAGTACCGGCTCCACCAGTTGCCCAGAGCAAAGCGGGGCAGCATGGGGGTGGCGCCGCACAGATGGTAAAAGTCCTGAAGAGCCTGGGTGTAGTCGTGTCCGTAGCCCCAGAAGTACAGGTCCTGGATGCCTTTCTTTCGGGGCTCCAGCCAGCCGTCTTCCAGCAAAATCTGGGAGGAGCTGTCGTCCAGCACGGCAAAGCCGTTGCGGGAGAGAATACCGCCCTCCAGAGGAATGGCGCCGTTGGCCTCGTCCAGAGTGCGGGCAGTGCCGCCCAGGTCGCTGGCCTTCTGGCCGTAGCGCCAGATGCTGTGATACAGAGTGAGGGCGCCCTTTACCTGAATGCTCAGGCCCTGAGCGGAAAAGGGCTTTTCATCGTATACCAGATGCAGGCGGTCGGTGTGGATCTCTAACTGTCCATCCTGGTGCAGCACCCGGAAATTGGTTTTGGGGAAATCCCGGTGGAGGACGGTCTGGGTGGGCCGGTCCTCAAAGATGCCATCGGGGCTGTACTCCAGACGCAGCAGGCCCTGGGTGAGCACGGTAATGCGGTAGTGTTTCCCGGCGACGATGTTTTCCGAACAGGCAGCGGGTGTGGTTTGGATATGGTAGATGGGATTCATGACAGATACCCCCTTACAGATTTTCTCCGTTGGCGCGGATGATGTCACGGTAGAAGTAGGCGGAGTCCTTCCAGGTGCGCTTCTGGGTCTGGTAGTCCACATAGATGAGACCAAAGCGCTCGGAGTAGCCGTAGGCCCACTCGAAGTTGTCCAGGCTGCTCCAGGCCAGGTAGCCCATCAGGTCCACCCCGTCCTCCGCCGCCCGGCGGTACTCCCGCAGGTAACGGTGCATGAAGTCCACCCGGCTGCCGTCGTGGACCTTGCCGTCCAGAGCCACCCAGTCGTGGGAGGACATGCCGTTTTCGGTAATCAGGAAGGACTTTTTATACCGCTCGTATAGGAATTTGGGCGCCCAGTACATACACTCCGGGGTCACCGGCCACTGGATGGCCGTCTTGGGGAAGCCGTCGTACCGTTCCACCCGCTCTGGCTTTCCATCCTGGCCGGCGCGGACCATAACGGCGTTGTACATATTCTGGCCGTAGAAGTCCAGAGGCTGGGCAATGATAGCCGCCTCCTCTTCTGTCAGCTGGGGCAGGCAATCTCCGAAGTAGTCCACCGCGTCCTGGGGGAAGCGGCCGAAGAAGACGGGATCGCTCCAGGAGGCGATGCTCCAGATAAAGTCGTTCACATCCCGGCTGGGCAGGGTAAACATGGCGGTGCGGGCGGCCTCGATGTCCTCGGGACGGTCACTGGCGGGGTAGTAGAGGGCGCTACACGGGGCCGCGCCCACCTGGATAGGCTGTTTGGCATTTTCCCGCAGGGCCTTCACTGCCAGGCCGTGGGCCAGCAGAAGGTTGCGCCAGATGGCAAAGAAGTCCCGCTTGCCAACCTTCAGCCCGGGGGCGTGCTCGCCGGTGTAGTAGCCCAGGCCGGCGGCGCACTGGGGCTCATTGAGGGTGAAGAAGTACTTCACCCGGTCAGAGAAGTGCCGGGACACCAGGGCGGCGTACCGGGCAAAGATTTGGGGCATGTCCGGGTTGAGCCAGCCGCCCTTCTTATGAAGGGCGTAGGGCAGATCCCAGTGGTAGAGCGTGACGTAGGGCTCAATGCCCTGCCGGAGCAGTTCATCAATGAGAGCGTCGTAGTAGGCAAGCCCTGCCGCGTTGGGCTCCCCCTCTCCGTCGGGCAGGATACGTGCCCAGCTGAGAGAGAAACGGTAGGCTTTTTGTCCCATCTCTTTCATATCGGCGATGTCCTGCTTGTAGAGATGGTACTGATCGCAGCTCACATCGCCGTTCTGGCCCTGGTAGATCTTCCCCGGCTCCTGGCAGAACACGTCCCAGATGTTCAGGCCCTTGCCGTCCTCATAGGCGGCACCCTCCACCTGGTAGGACGCGGTGGCCGAGCCCCATACAAAATCCTTCCGAAATCCCATGATCCGTCCTCCTTTGTCAATCGTAGGTGTGATAGACGTCGTAAATGGTATAGTCTCCCGCGGCAGCGCCAGCCCAGGGCTTGAAGGTGCGGCCGTCCTGCTCCACGGGGGTGAGAGTCACTGGCTCGCCGGTAAGGGCGAACACGTTGTCATTGAAGATCACGTCCTCCCCCTTGCCCTCTACCATGCAGTAGGGGACGAAGGAGCGGGCGGTGAGGGTGAGGGTTCCTCCCTCTCCGGCCTCCGCCTGGATGCCGGGGTCCTGGAGGTCCAGGTGCTTGACGGGGACAAAGCTTTCCCAGGTCTGTGCCTGGTGGGACTGTCCGTCCTGCTCCCAGCACCAGATGTACTGGAGGAATACCTGTTCCTCACGGCCCTTTACCAGGGTGGTATAGTCCCGCCGGCCCAGCTCCAGAGCTGACAGAGCGGGAATATCTCCCTCCAGGGAGAAGCGGTCCAGCACCTGAAAGTCCAGAGTTTTGACCAGCACCTCCCCCGTCACATGGATGGGGGCGAGGGTCTCATTGGACAGCCAGAAGGCCCCTTCTTTGCCCTCCAGGGTGATGCTGCCTGCCACGGGGGCGTAGAACCGCCGGGCCATGTAGTGCAGGGCCTTGTAGCGGCCGTAGTAGTCCAGGCTGGACCAGGAGGCCACCGGCCAGTTGTCGTTGAACTGCCAGTAGATGCTGCCCATGCAGCGGCCCCGGTTGCGCCGCCAGTGCTCTACGCCGGACTGGATGGCGTAGCCCTGCATTACCTGGCTGAGGAAGGCCAGCTGGTCCAGGTCCCGGGGGTAGCGGAAGGTCTCGGACAGGTAGCTGAGGATCTTGCCGTTGGCGGCAGGATTCTTCTGGTGGCTCTCCATCACCTGGGAGAAGAGGTTGCGGTCCTCCGGGCGGGTAAAAGAGCGGATGGTCTTGATAGAGGGCAGGGACTGGAAGCCGAACTCGGAGCAGAAGCGGAAGAAGTGCTTGCGGTACTCGGTGTAGGGCTTCAGGCCATGCCACACGTCCCAGTAGTGGCTGTCGCCCCGGTTCTCGTCCATGGGGTCATCAAAGCTGCCTCCGGAGGAGGGGGAGGAGGGCCAATAGAACACATCAGGGGCATATTCTTTCACCGCTTGGGCCAGGTAGAGCTCAAATTGGAAGAGGTAGTCCCGTTTGAGAGAGGGGGCGTGGTCCTTCATGTCCGCCCACTCCAGCCAGGCCACTTCCATCTCGTTGTTGCCGCAGATGAGGCCCAGACAGGGGTGGTTGCGGAAGCGGATCAGGTTGTCCCGGGCCTCGGCCACGATATTGTCCCGGAACTCGTCGGTCAGGTCGTAGACGTTGCAGGCAAACATAAAGTCCTGCCAGAGGATGATGCCGTACCGGTCGCACAGCTCGTAGAAGTCGTCACTGGGGTAATAGCCGCCGCCCCACACCCGCAGACTGTTGAAGTTGGCAAAGACGGCGGCGCGCACGTCCCGCTCCAGCACCTCGTGGGTGATGTTGGGATAGAAGCAGTCGTCAGGGATGTAGTCGGCTCCCCGGGCGAAGATCTTCTTTCCGTTGACCAGATAGGCAAACTCCTTGCCCCACTGGTCCTCGTCCTGGGAGATGGTGAGGGTGCGAAGGCCCAGGGTGATGGTCTCCCGCTGTACCTCGCCACCGGCGGTCAGCTCTACATCCAGAGTGTAAAGGGGCTGTTCTCCGTAGCCGTTGGGCCACCAAAGCTTGGGCTCCTCCACAGTATAGTTCGGCTCGCTGCCTTCATAAAGCACCGCGCCCTCCGGATCACGCAGGCGGTAGGTGAGGGTGTGCTCTCCCTCGCCCTCCAGACGGGTAATAAAGCTCAGCTCCACCTTGTTGCCCACATGGTTCTGGCGCACCAGGGTGTCCTGGAGTTTCACCTGGTCCCAGCAGCACAGCTCGATGGGGCGGTACACCCCCAGATCGGGGAGAATGGGACCCCAGTCCCAGCCGAACATACAGTGGGCCTTGCGCAGGTAGCTCTGGCCCAGCAGGGTGCCGGTGTTGGCCATGGTGATCTCCCGGCCCTTGGTGGGCTTGCGGTTCTGGATGTACTCCAGGGCGGAAGAGAGGCGCAGCTCCAGGGTATTCTCCCCCGGACGGAGGAAGCGCTTGCAGGGGAAGGTGTACACCCGGTGCATGTTCTCCATGTGGCCTACCTTCTCCCCGTTGAGGTAGAGGTCGGCGATGGTATCCACACAGTGGAAGGTGAGGTCGATATGCTCCTTCTGCCATTCCTCCTCCGTCACGGAGAAGGTGCCCCGCAGCACAAAGTCGTTGCGTAAAAATTCAGTCACTTCATATTCGTTGGTCCCGAAGAAGGGGTCAGGAATGCGCCCCTCCCGGAGGAAAACCGTCATGGCAGAGCAGGGGATGGTGCAGGAATACCACTGCTCCTCTCCGGCCAGACGCATGGAAAAACCATTGGTCAAATTACGTTTCATACTTCCTCCTGTTCTGACGCCTCATAGGTAAAGGAGATAAAATCGGCGTACTTGCTGTGATCGTTCAAGTCTTGTACTGCCATGCCTATAAACAGGCCGGTAAAGCCGTCAGCGTAGTCGTCAGAGAGAATCTTGGTCTCCAGCGGCTTGCCCAAGAAAACTTTCTCCCCGTGGCGTAAGAGATAAAATTGCAGCTGTTCGCCCGAAATGACAACCCCCAGGCAGAACTCTGTACCATCTACGGGAGTGTCCCCCAACAGGCTGGCCTGTCCGTGGTCTACCGTTAGCACCCGGGCCACGGTCTGTCCCGACTGCTCGTCCCAGGTGACATGGGCGTAGTACTGGTGATCCTCGTCATAGCGGCAGATAAGGCCCGCCGCCTGCTGGAAGGAGTCGGGTGCAAAGCGGAAAACCGTCTCCGCCCGAGCGTGGAGTTCGGTGAGACGCCGAGCCACCAATCCTTGACGGAAGCGGGAGAACACCGACTCCTGTCCGTAGATCCGCAGCACCCCCGGCTGTTCCTGGGTGGTGACACCCACCTTCTCCGGGGCGGCCCGGAGGGTCTGGAAATCGGCCCAGAAGGCGTCGGTATCAAAGGTGTACACCTTGCTCTCGCGTCCGGGCTCCGGGATGGGTTCTCCGTCGCCCGATACCTCCACCCAATCCTTGGGGTGCTTATTTCCCTCCAGATAGGGCCAGCCGTCCCGCCAGACCACCCGCTCCAGAGCGGCTTCCCGGCCCAGGGGACAGCAGCGGGTGTCCCCCAGCTCCCGGGCGCACAGGTGGGCCAGGTACCAGCTGCCATCCTTGGCCTCCAAGAAGGTGGCGTGTCCTGCTTTTTTCAGCCGCTCCGGCCCGGTGCCCCGGTGCGCCAGCTCTCCGGCGGTGTCTTCCCAGCCCCCGTCCCAGGAGGTGAGCACCGGGTTATCCGGGTGGAGCTCATAGGGACCAGTGAGATTGCGGCTGCGGGCCACGGTGGCGGCGTGGAAAAAGCCGGTGCCCCCCTCGGCGGTACACAGATAATAATATCCGTCTCGCTGGAAGAGAGAGGGACCCTCGGTGCTGCCGATGGGGCTGCCGGGGAAGATTTTTTTCGGCTCACCGATGAGCCTCTTCTTCTCCGGGCTGTACTCCTGTAGGAGAATACCGGTGAAGGGGTGCTCCCCCCAGCACACCTTGCGCCAATCCCACTCCATGTTCAGCACCCATTTGTGCCCGTCCTCTCCGTGGAAGAGGGAGGGGTCGAAGCCGCTGGAGTTGAGGTAGACGGGCTTGCTCCAGGGACCGGTGATATCCGGGGCGGAGATGAGGAAATTGTCCACATCCATCACCGGATGCCGCCGGGCCCCGTGGACCACGGTGTAGAGAAGATAAAAGCGCTCTCCGTCAAAACTCAGGTGAGGGGCCCAGACGCCGTCGGAGGCCATAGTGCCTTCCAGCACCATTTTATCCTCCGAATCCAGAGGGGCGCAAGTATAAGTCCAGTGGACTAGGTCCTGGGAGCGGTAGATGCGCACCCCGGGAAACCACTCAAAGGTGGATACGGCCAAGTAATACACGCCGCGGGCCAGCACCGGGGAGGGGTCGGGGTGAAAACCGCGGAGAATAGGATTTTCAACAAGCATGCAGATTCCTCCAGCAGACAGACAAAAAAGGGATTCACCAGCCTGTCTTTGTTATACTCAGTTCTGTATGAATCCCTTTTTTATTTACTTATTTACATGTCCAGGACAATAGGAGATGCCGATGGTTTTGTACTCATAGAGCAGCTTGTAGCCGTCGGGCAGTTCTACCCGGGTGCCCACGGTGGGGTCAGCCAGCACGGTCTGTGCGGCTGTGACGTAGTCCTCCAGGATACCTGCGTCCAGAGGGCTGCGATGGTGGCCGGGCAAAATTTGAACGAACTCGTTTCGGTGAGTAAGAAGTTTGCGGTCTGACTCCAGCACATCTTCCACCGTGGCGGAGTGATCGAAGTAGACCAGAACCTCGTTGTCACAGGCCATATCACCGGAAAACAGGTAGCCATGGATCTTGTCCAGCAGGCACACACTGCCCAAGGTATGGCCTGGAGTGGTAATGACCTCCAGAGTTCGACCGCCCAGATCCAGCACCTGACCGTCGGACAGCGCTCCGGTGATCTTGGGGACGTGGACGCTCAGGAAAAACTCCCGCTCTTCCGAAGAAGGGGCCACCTGGTAGAGCTGACAGAAACGCTCCCATTGTTCCGCTCGCTCTGCAGGGGCAAAACCCTGCTCCAGCACCGCTTGGTCAGCGGGGTGGATGAGGCACTCCTGAAACATGGATGCGCAGCCCGTGTGGTCAAAGTGGCCATGGGTGAGCACAGCAATCACCGGCTTTCCAGTGAGGGAGGCCACTGCCTCCCCCAGACCGGAAAATCCGTTCCCGCAGTCGATGAGGGCAGCCCGTTCGGTTCCCTCCACCAAGTAGAGGTAGGTGTGAAAGGGGTCCTCCAGACGCCAGGTGTGTTTGTCCAGCTGCAAAATAGTGTAGTTCTTGCTCATTATCCCTTCACGCTTCCGGCGACAATGCCTTCAATGACGTACTTCTGGCCTGCCAGATAGAGAAGAAGTACCGGCAGCATGGTGAGCACCAGACCAGCCATCATGGGGGCGTAGTCCGCCGAGTGGTTGCCCAGGAAGGCATAGGTCATCAGAGGCAGAGTCTTGACTTCCTTCAGGGACAGGAAGGTGCTGGCTAGGATGTAGTCGTTCCAGATGGACAGGGCGGTGAAGATGACGCAGGTGATGGTGATGGGCTTGAGCAGAGGCAGGATGATGGTGAAGAAGGTGCGCTCAGAGGAGGCGCCGTCAATGAGGGCCGCCTCATCCAGCTCCGCGGGAATGCCGCTGACAAAGCCGCTGTACAGGAAGGTGGGGAAGGGGATGTTCAGACCGATATGCAGGAAAGTCACCAGCCAGATGTTATTGGTCAGACCCAGATAAGAGCCGTACAGCTTGACCTGGGGGATCATGATAACCTGGTAAGGGATGACCATGGCGGCGATGAGCAGCATGTAGACTACCTTGTTGATCTTCCAGCGATAGCGGGTGATCACATAGGCGTTCATGGCGCTGAGAATAGAACTGACGGCAGTGGCGATGACCACGATAATGATGGAGTTCTTGAAGGCGTTGAGGAAGTTCATGGTGTCAAACGCCGTGACATAGTTGACCACTTTGCCGAAGGTGTCAAAGCTGAAGGGATTGGCCACGAAGGCTGTGGATTCCTTGAAGCTATTCAGGATCACCAGGAAGAAGGGCATCACGAACAGGAGCGCCATGACCAGCACAATGCAGAAGATGATCCATGTGGTGGTTTGTTTCCGCTTTCCCATATCAGTTGACCTCCTTCTTCTTGGAAATGCTGACCTGAATGATGGAGATAATGGCTACAATGACAAACAGAACCACGGCCTCGGCCTGGCCCTTGCCGTATTCGAAGTTGCTGAAGGCGGTCTGATAGATCTTCAGAGCCAGCAGCTCGGTGCTCTTGAAGGGGCCGCCGCCGGTGAGGGACAGGTTTACGTCGAAGGACATGAAAGCCTTGGAAATGGCCATGAAGGTGCAGATGGTGACAGAGGACATGATCATGGGCAGCTTGATCATGCGGAACAGCTGCCAGCTGTTGGTACCGTCGATGCGGGCGGCTTCCAGTACCTCGCTGGGGATGTTGCTGAAACCGGCGACATAGATGACCATAAGGTAGCCGCTCAGCTGCCAGACAGTGACTATGATCAGAGCAACCATGGCCATAACCGGATTGGTAAGCCACGAGGTCTCCAAAATGCCGATTTTAGTCATCTCGCCAATCTTGGTCATGGCAAAGGAGAAGATGTAGTTCCAGATGTAGCCCATGACGATGCCGCCGATCATGTTGGAGGCAAAGAAGCAGGTGCGGAAGATGCTCTGCATCCGGATACCGGCGGTGAGCAGCAGGGCAAGGATAATACCAAGCACATTGCTCAGCACCACCACAAAGAATACGTAAATGAAGGTCTTCAGCAGGGAGTCCACGAAGGTGGAGTCAGAGAAGACGTCCACATAGTTTTTAAAACCAATAATATTGTAGTTGTTAGACAGACCGTTCCAGTCGGTCAGGGTAAGATACAGGCCATATACAAGAGGAATAATGACCACCAGAGCCCAGATCAACATGGGGGGTACAACAAATTCACAGAAAAGTCGGGCGTGCTTACGCTGTTTTTTACTCATAAAATAACCATGCCTTTCCGGGAAACACGCCAACAGAAGAAAGGTGGGGTTGGGGCTTCCGCATTTTGTTATAGGGTAGACAGGGCTTTTCTTGGGGCTTTGTTCAGGGCATGGAGACGGAACTCCGTCTCCATGCCCTGGGATTTATGCGTGGATATGATACAGAAAGAAGAATTAGCTCTGAGCCTGCCAGTAAGCCTGGATGGCGTCGGCAGCGGTGTCGCGGTCACACTGACCCACCAGATACTGCTGCATGGTGGCGCCGTTCTCAGACCAGAAGTCGGAGGGCAGCAGCAGGCTGAAGGCGTAGGTGCTGTAGGTGTTGCCGCTCTGGATGTAGGACTGGGTAGAAGCGATGACAGGGCTGGTGTACTCTACGTCGGCATCGGCGAAGGGCAGAGCCACGGCAAGCAGGTCGGCCATGGCCTGCTGATTGCCCAGGCACAGGAACTCAACAAACTTCTTGGCGGCAGCCTGCTGCTCCTCGGTGCTCTGGCTGGCATCGATGCAGTAGCCCTTGGCGGGGAACACGCCCAGCTGCTGGTTGATAGCGTCGTCAGCGTTGTTGGTCAGAGGAACAGGCATGATGCCGTACTCATCCTCGGGATCAGCGGTGGACTCCAGATAGGACCAGCCCCAGTCGCCCATGAACCACATGGCGGCCTTGCCGGAAGTCATGGTCTGACCGTCGATGTCGGTGTTGCCAACCAGGGGATCGTTGGAGTTGTAGTTGTACTTGGCGAACACATCAAAGGTGTCCATCACGTTGTTCCAAGCCTCGTCGTTCTTCAGGTCGACCTCACCGGCCTTGACGCTCTCGATGAAGGCTTCCTGCTCCTCGGCGCCGCCACGGATGCCGGTGAACACCTGGCTGAGGAAGTGAGAGCCCAGAGACCAGTCCACACCGGTGAGCATCAGGGGAGCCACACCGCCGGCCTGGATCTTGTCGCACAGGGCAATCAGGTCATCGCGGGTCTTGATGGTGCTGGGATCAAAGGTCTCGCCGGTAGCCTCTTCAATGGTGGTCTTGTTGTAGAGGATGCCCATGGCCTGCACGGAGTTGGGGATACCGTAGACCTGGCCGTCGGCGCCCTTATACACATCCACATAGGACTGATCGATCTGGTTCATGAAGGTCAGCTCAGAGGAGTCCAGGGGAAGCAGGTTCTCGGAGTTCTGGATGATGTCCACGGCGTCCATAATAGACACGGTGGGAGCCTGGCCGCTGGAGTACAGAGTCATCCACTTCTGCTTCTCGCTGCTGTCGTAGGCAATGTAGTCAACCTTGATGTCGGGGTTGGCTTCCATGAACTCCTCGCACAGGGCTTCGAATTCAGCGTCCTTGCCGGGAATGGTGGTATACAGGGAAATGGTGGTCTGGCCGGAAGCGCCGGAACCGTCACCGGAACCGTCGCTGGAATCCTTGCTGCCGCAGGCGGCCAGGGACAAGGTCATGGTCGCGGCCATGATCAGGGAGAGGGCCTTGGTAAGATTTTGCCGTTTCACGTTTCATTCCTCCATTTAATAAATTATTTTAAGCTTTTCAGCATAAAATACGGTTTATTGAAAGCGCCGGGTGGAATTTCTTCGCAGCACCTGATAGGGGTAATAGATCCACTCTTTTTTCTCCGGATTGTCGCGCTTTTTAAATAGCTGTTCGCACAGGATCTCTCCCCGGCGGCAGCTGCGTACTGTGGACAAGGGGAGTTCAAAAATGTCAGAGACAGAATCGTCAAAACCAAAAATTGAAATATCCCCGGGAACGCTGAGACCAACCGATTTTAAAAACCGGACCGCGCCCACAGCAATCAGATCAGAGCCGCACACAACTGCGGTGGGAAGCTTGAGGTTATTCTCATAGATTTCCCGCATGCCCTGCCAGCCGCTGTCGATGCTGAACTGTTCCTGGCGGATGTACGAGAGGGGAACTTCCAGAGAACTTGCCTTCATAGCATCCAAATAGCCCTGGAGACGAAGCTTGCCGTTGGTATAGTCATTGGCGTCGCCGCCAATATAGGCAATACGCTGATGTCCTTCCTGGATCAGAAAATCTGTCACGTCACGGGTGGCGTGATAGCTGTCGTCGGTTACGGTGGTGAATTCGCACTCTCCCGACTCTGTGCCCTGCTGGGCTAAGATTACCGGACAGCTGAATTCCCGCAGCTTAGCCAGAAGAGCCTCATCCAGGCAGACGCCCATAAAAATCAAACCGTCTACATTGCGCTCCAGTAGTTTATCCAGCAGGAAAATGGCCTTTTCGTTGCTGTAATCATAGTTACAGGTGAGCATGATCTTATTGTTTTTCATGCAGCAGGCATCAATTTCCCACAAGATCCGGGCTGTTACCGGGTTTGTAATATCGGCCTCCACGACAGCGATTACATCGCTGCGTTTGGTAATCAGACTGCGGGCGGCAGCGTTAGGTTTGTAGTTCAGTTTTTCTACGCTGCGGATCACCCGTTCTCTCAACTCTTCACTGACTGTTTCTGCGCCGTTGATGACACGGGAGACTGTGGGGACTGATACTTTTGCATCCGCCGCAATATCAGCAATTGTAACTGCCATGCCCTTCTTCTCCTTTCGTCGCCAAACTGTATTCATTTTTGACAGAACGGATAAAAAGACGATTTCTGTCAAATGTATGTTAAATTAAAGAATCGATTAACAAGAAAACGTTTTCTCGAGAATCAAAAAATATATGCGCTCATGGCGCTTATTTGCTTTTTATTCAAAAAACAGAGATTATTCACTAAAAATTCACGTTATATTCCATATCTTTCTCTTATAAAGCAATATGTAAGATTGTCTCGTTCCTTCAAGAAAATGTTTTCTTAAGCATCTTTATATTAGTGCTTTTTTGACGATTCGTCAATTAGTTTCTGCTGTTTTTCCGCAGATTCGTGATAGTTTACAACAATCCAATTACCATTTTGTGTATCCTAACCATAGAGAAACTTCTGCCTTTTTTCGCATATAAAGACAGCTTGAGTTGCTTTTATTGATATTTCTTAAAGATTTTCAAGAAGAAAACGCTTGTTATGCCAAAATATAGGCCAAATCCGCACAATACCACTACGATTAGGATCTGAGGGATCAAAAATCCTACCGCAGCCAAAGCAGCTCCCAGGATAAGTGCCAGTATTGTGTACGGAATATTGGCGATTGACATCAAGAAAGCGTTTTTTAGAGTCTGAAGAATCGTGTTTTCAAACCTGGCCTGGATGGGGAACAGGTAGATTAGCGTGAACAGAACCAGCACAGCAAAGGGGGTGAAGAATACCATCAGCCCGCTTCCCAGCACACCTCCAGCCTTCTGACTGAAGACCAGGTCTCCGGCCAAGACCACACTTGCGGCTACCATGATGAGCCACAGCTTGGTTGACTGAGCAAAATTACTGCGGAATCCGCGAATAAAATTGCTCCAAATATGTCCCTCCTCATACTCCAGCTTCTTCATAGCCGCATAGTAAGCTGCCGTAGTGGAGGCACCGATGGTAACCAGCGGCAGACTGAATACCACCCAGATCAGCTGCAGGAGAATCATATCCGCAAAAAAGCTGAGGGCACGAAAGAGGCGGCCTTCATAGTTAAACATGTTATATCGAACTCCTTTCATGTCTTTTTTTGCATCTTATCATAAAATATCCAGACCGTCTATCTCCGGAATAAGAGAACTTCTGTGCTGCGGCCCGGCGAACGACGTACTGCGTTTTCACACAAAGCGGCCGATTACAGAACAAATTTCTAAAATAGAAGGAGTCCCAGACACAAACTTGTCCGGGACTCCAGATCAAAATATGGGTTACGTTTACTGCTTGTGGTCTTCCGTCATGTATTTCCGGTAGCCGGGGTCGATGTTATAGCGCTTGAGAGACAGCTTGTGGAAGATGATCTGCAGGAAGTAGAGGATCACCACGCCCAGCGGCAGCAGCACGAAGGGAGTGACCTGAGTAAAGCCATAGATCAGATACATCACGGCGATCACGCCGCCCACAGTAAGGGCGTAGGGCAGCTGGGTGCCGACGTGGTCAATGTGGTCCGCGCCGGAGAAGATGGAGGCCATGACGGTGGTGTCAGACACGGGAGAGGCGTGGTCGCCCAGGATGGCACCGGAGAGGACCGCGCCGCACATGCCGGCAGCGAAGTTCACGTCGCCGGTGATGGAGTAGCCAAGCTGAATGGCCAGCGGGGTCATGATAGCCATGGTGCCCCAGGAGGTGCCGGTGGCAAAGGCGATGATGATGGAGCAGACCAGAACCAGAACGGGGAGCAGGCCAACGGGGACGCTGCTGCCGACAGTGGCCGCTACGAAATCGCCCAGGCCCATGCTCTTGGTTACGGAAGCCAGAGACCAAGCCATGACCAGAATGGCGCCGGTGAGGGACATCAGCTTAAAGCCGTCCACGATAGTGCTCATGGTGTCTTCGAAGGTGAGGATCTTGGAGAACAGCGCCACGGCGATGCCGGTCACTGCCATGCCGAAGGAGCCCCAGTACAGAGCCAGCTGAGCGTCGCAGGCATCCAGGATGGACATGAAGTCTGTGCCGGCCCGGTCGGGGTTGGTCATGCCGGTGTAGATGATGCCGAAGATAATGATGGCAAAGGTGACCACGATGGGCAGCACGAAGGAGCGGATCATAGGCTTGGTGCGCTTGGGCTCGCCCAGCTCATGGCCTACGTTCAGCATGGGGTGGGCGTCAGGTTTGGTAAACTGGCCGGTGGTAAGGGCACGGACCTCAGCCTTGAGCATGGGGCCGTAGTCCCGGCCGGTGTACATAAGCATACCCACAAAGAGCAGGGTAAAGATGGAGTACATGTTGAAGGGCAGGCTCTTGATGTAGGCGCCCATGGGGGTGATGCTGTCGATGCCGGCGGCATCCAGGCCCTGACCGATCATGCCGATCTGGTAAGCGATCCAGTCGGAGATGAAGAACGCGGCGGCAGGAGCAGCGGTGGAGTCCAGCACATAGGAGAACTTTTCGGAAGAGATCCGGTAGTCTTTGCAGATATCACGGAACACGTTGCCGTCCACGGCGGCCACCAGGCAGTCGTTGACCGAGCACAGCATGCCCAGACCCCAGGTTCCCAGACAGACCGAGCGTCTCTTTTTGAATCTGCGCTTGGCGGCTTCAGCCAGAGCCAGGCTGCCGCCCAGTCGCCAGATGAAGGAAATGCCCACGCCCATAAACAGGGTGAAGAGGAGCAGGATCACATTGTCTGCCATGTTGGTGGCGATCTGCTCCAGAGCCAGGGCGGCGCCGGCAAAGGGGTTCCAGTTGCTCATGATCAGCGTACCGGCAAACAGGCCGGCAAACATAGAGAGCAGCACCTGCTTGGTGGCAAAACACAGAAGAATGGCCACAAGAGGTGGGATCAATGCCAGGATGCCATAGTTGGTGTCCATACGAGTTCCTCCTTTTTTGAAATTCCATGCCTAAAAAAACAGCAAATTTCGTGCCAATTCTTTTGCCAGGGGGAAACGGGAAAAAAGAGAAACCCGGCTTTTTGTGTGAAATATTCGAAAAAAATACTGCGTCCGTTCCTCCGGCGGGGTGGAACGGACGCAAGAAAATAAAAATAAAATAGTTCAACTTTGCACCAAAAGGTGTAAAAAACAGCTATGCTGAAATGGCATTTTTGCCATGCGGGATTGCCATGTCACAGGATGTCATGACAACTCGTGACAATAAATCAGTTTTTTCCGCTCAGCTGATACTGGTCCAGCTTGCGGTACAGTGTCCGCAGACTGATGCCAAGCTGCTTGGCGATCATTTTCTTGCCCTCCAGGGTGTAGCCGTACTTGGTCAGCAGGGCTTTGATCTGATCCTCCTCCCGGGGCGGAGCGGGAGTCTTGCAGGGAAGCTCCTGGGCAGGACAGGTGAGATACTCAGGCAGGGCGTCGGGGGTGAGTTCCTTTTCCTCACACAGGTTGGCGCTGTATTCAATGGCGTTTTGCAGTTCACGCACATTGCCCGGCCAGGGGTATTCCGTCAGCAGCTGCTCAGCCTGAGGAGAGAAGGTCTGCAGGGGAGTTTCCATGCGCTGCTTGAGCCGCTGCAGATAGTGCTTGGCGATGGGGAGGATATCGCCCTTTCGTTCCCGCAGGGGCGGGATGGTCAGGTTGATGACGCTGATGCGGTAGTAGAGGTCCTCCCGGAACTTGCCCTCCTGGATCAGTTCCTTTAAATTCCGGTTGGTAGCCGCCACCACACGGATGTCCAGATGGATCTTCTCGGTGGAGCCCACCCGCTCCAGTTCATACTCCTGCAAGACCCGCAGCAGCTTGGGCTGGACGGACAGGGGCATCTCCCCCAGCTCGTCCAGAAAGAGGGTGCCTCCCTGGGCCATTTCGATCTTGCCCATCTTGCCGCCCTTCTTGGCCCCGGTGAAGGAGCCCTCCTCATAGCCGAACAACTCGCTCTCAAACAGGTTTTCCGGGATGCTGGAGCAGTTGATGGCAACAAAGGGGTAGCGGCTGCGGTTGCTCTGGTTGTGCAGCGCCCGGGCCACCAGCTCTTTTCCGGTTCCCGTCTCTCCGGTGATGAGGACCGGGGTGGGGCTGTTGGCCAGCTTGGACACCATGCGGTGGATGGACTGGATGGCGGCGCTGTCTCCCACGATCCCGCCCGGCGCGCCGGTCTCCTTGGGGAATACCTCGTCAGAAAAGCGCAATAGCACGGCGGAGATGTGGTCATCCACCCGCACGGCCCGGGTGGTGAGCTTGGCGATCCCGTCTCCCACCGGCACCCGGCATTCAAACAGGTCGCTGCCCCGCAGCAGCCGGCGCACCGTCTCCTCGGGCAGGATCTGCCACAGGGAGGAGGTGGTAGCTCCGCAGGACTGGATGAGCTGGGCCGCCCGCTGGTTATACCGCAGGATCACCCCGTGGGGGTCGGCCAGCACCATGGGCTGGCTGTTCACATCCAGGGCGCTTTGCAGCAGATGGTCCTGGCTGGCGCTGCCCTGGTCTCCGGCAGCGGTCTTCAGATGGTCGCTGATCAGAGTGCCCAGCTCGGTGACCGCATCCAAATATAAGGGAGTGTTCTCCTGGATGCGCTTTTGTCCCTCCTTGGTAAAGGAGGTCAGCGCCGCCACCCCTACCACCTGGGTGTCCACCCGGATGCAGCAGAGAATTTCAATGGTAGCCGGACAATGGTTTTTGAAGCGGCAGCCAATGCAGGAGGGCATCTCGCCGGGGGTGTTGACCAGCACGCTGCCGCTGTTCATGACCTCTTGAATGGAGGGACTGTGGACGGTGCGGCCCTTTTTCTTCAGATAGGTGGGCGTGCAGAAAAACAGCTGATCCCGGTCAAAAATGGCAATTTCCAAGCGCAGAGAATTGGCAATCGCCAGGGACAGACGTTCAATGGATGGGCGGATAGCTTCCATCTGATACATGCAGATTCCCTCCTTTATCCCCTGATACCGTTGCAAAATCCGTGAAAACAGAGCAAAATAGGAATGCAGAGGCTGTTTTCGACATTATAGCACGCCTGCCGCCGAGTTGCCAACATCGAATTTTTGTGTGACAATGTTTGCCACGTGGCAAACAATTTCTCCTGACTTTGACAACTTTTTGCCGCGGGGCTGCGGCGGCTGTCGGGAGGAGGAGAAAGGCCGCCGGTGGTTTTTCTCCCAGAAGTGCCGGGGAGAGAGAAAAAAGCGGCCATTCCATCATTTTTTCTTAGCCATGAATTTTTTCTGTTTTAAAATTTCTTATTTGGCACGCCGTTTGCTTATGTATAGGGGCATCCAAAGAAAATCCTGCCCGACAGGGCAACGACGTGCCATCATTGCAGAAGGAGGAGACATATTATGCTGCAGAAGAAGGATCCCTTGAATCTTACCGGAAAGGTCGCCGTCGTGACCGGCGGAAGCTCCGGAATCGGACTGGGTGTTGTGGAACTGCTGTCTGCGTACGGCGCCAAGGTGGCTATGGTAGATATCAGCCCCAAGGGAGCAGATAAAGCCAAGGAGCTCCAGGATGCCGGCCGTGAGGTGGAATTCTTCCAATGTGACGTGACCAGCGAGGCCAGCGTCATGGCGGCCGTGAAGGCCATTGTGGACCGCTGGGGCAAGATCGATATCCTTCATAACAACGCCGGCGTTACCGTGCGTAAGACCATGCCCGACCTGACGGAGAAGGAGTGGGACTTTGTGCTGGATGTAGGTCTGAAGGGCCTGTTCCTGTTCTCCAAGCACGTCATCCCCGTCATGGAGGCCAACGGCGGCGGCAGCATCATCAATACCGGCTCCGGCTGGGGTCTCAAGGGCGGCGACCAGGCCGCGGCCTACTGCGCGGTGAAGGGCGGCATCGTCAACGTCACCCGGGCCATGGCCATTGACCACGGTCCCAAGAACATCCGCGTCAACAGCGTCAACCCCGGCGACACCGACACCGCCATGCTGCGGGACGAGGGCCGTCAGACCGGCGCGGTCACTGCCGGCGACGGACACATGGACGCCTACCTGGCCGACTGCGGCTCCAGCCGTCCCCTGGCCCGCATCGGACAGCCTGAGGATATTGCCAACGCGGTGCTGTTTTTGGCCTCTGATCTGGCCAGCTGGATCACCGGCGCGGCGCTGGTGGTGGACGGCGGCGGTATCGCCTGATCTTCCCGATAACGTTTGCAAGGAGGAATGGACTTTATGAACGGCTTTGAACGCCATCCCTATATTCCCAACTCGGTACCCGAGGTGCAGCAGGAGATGCTGCAGGAGCTGGGTATGTCCTCTCTGGAGGAGCTGCACAAGAATGTGCCCGAGCTGCTGAAGCTGAAAAAGGAAATGGACCTGCCCCCCGCATTTGAATCCGAGTACGCCCTGCGCCGCCATGTAGAGGGGTTGCTGGGCAAGGACACCAGCTGCAAGAAGAATCTGAACTTCCTGGGCGCGGGCTGCTGGCAGCACTATGTGCCCGCCATCTGTGACGAGATCAACGGCAAGGGCGAGTTTTTGACCGCCTACGGCGGCGAGCCCTATAACGACGAGGGCCGCTTCCAGGCGCTGTTTGAGTATGAGAGCATGGTGGCCGAGCTGGTGGACATGGACGTGGTCAACGTCCCCACCATGGACTGGGCCCAGGCCGCCGCCACCACCGTGCGCATGGCCCAGCGCATCACCGGCCGCAGCGTGGTGCTGGTGCCGGAGTACATGGACCCGGACAAGCTCCAGGCTATGAAGAACTACGGCGAGAGCTGCATCACCTTCCAGCCTGTCGCCGCCACTCCCCAGGGTACCATGGACCTGGAGGACCTGAAGGCCAAGCTCAACGACCAGGTCATCGGCGTCTACTTTGAGAACCCCGGCTACCTGGGCGTCATCGAGCCCAACGGCCAGCAGATCTCCGACCTGGTTCACGCCGCCGGCGGTCTGAGCCTGGTGGGCGTGGATCCCATCTCCCTGGGCGTGCTGGCCGCTCCCCCCTCCTACGGCGCCGACATCGTCTGCGGCGACCTGCAGCCTCTGGGCATCCACATGAACTACGGCGGTGGCCAGTCCGGCTTTATGGCCACCCGGGACGAGGAGAAGTTCGTCATGGAATTCCCCTCCCGTCTCTTCGGCCTGGCCCCCACCTCCCAGCCCGGCGAGTACGGCTTTGGCGACGTAGCTTATGACCGCACCTCCTTCGGCCACCTGCGTGAGCGGGGCAAGGAGTACGTCGGCACTCAGTCCGCCCTGTGGGGCATTACCGCCGGCGTCTATCTGGCCACCATGGGTCCTCAGGGCATGAAGGACGTGGGCCAGACCATTCTGCAAAATTCCCATTACGCTGCCAAGAAGCTCAGCAGTATTCCCGGCGTCAAGGCCAACGCCCTGGGCAGCGCCTTCTTCAAGGAGTTTGTGGTGGACTTCACCCAGACCGGTAAGACAGTGGCCCAGATCAACGAGGCCCTGCGGGATAAGGGTATCTTCGGCGGCAAGGATCTGTCCAAGCAGTTCCCCGCCCTGGGGCAGTCCGCCCTCTACTGTGTGACTGAGATCCACACCAAAGAGGATCTGGACGAGCTGACCTCCGCGCTGGCGGAGATCCTGTGAGAGAGGAGTGGTGAAGTATGAAACGAATCGACCGCTCGGAGAAGGTTCGCGTGGGCTTCCACCAGGCAAAGTGGGACGAGCCCATTATCTATGAGCTGAGCACCCCCGGTGAGCGGGGCATCCTGGTCCCCAAGGCCAGCGCTCAGGTAGCCCAGGAGGTAGGCGACGGCTTTTCCTCCATCCCCGCCGGCATGGCCCGGAGCACTCCGGTCAATCTGCCGGAGATGGCCCAGAACCGGGTACTGCGCCACTACGCCCGTCTGGCCCAGCAGACCCTGGGCGCCGATGTGAACATTGAAATCGGCCAGGGCACCTGCACCGTGAAATACAGCCCCAAGGTCAACGACCAGCTGGCCCGCCTCATTGAGGACTATCATCCCCTCCAGGACGAGAGCACCGTCCAGGGCCTGCTGCAGATCTTCTATGAGACCGACCGCTATATGTGTGAGATCTCCGGTATGGACCGCTTTACCTTCCAGCCCGGCGGCGGCTCCCAGGGTATCCTTACCATGGCCAGCCTGATCCGCGCCTACTTTAAGGATAAGGGAGAGGACCGGGACGAGATCATCACCACCATCTATTCCCATCCCTCCGACGCCGCCGCTCCCGCGGTGGCCGGCTTCAAGATCGTCTACCTCCAGCCCGACCCCATCACCGGTCTGCCCGATCTGGAGCAGCTGAAGGCGGCGGTCACCGAGCGCACCGCCGGTTATATCGTGGCCAACCCCGAGGACACCGGCGTGTACAACAGCCACGTGAAGGAATTTGTGGACTACGTCCACTCCAAGGGCGGCCTGTGCGCTTACGACCAGGCCAATGCCAACGGCCTGCTGGGCGTCACCCGCGCCCGGGACGCCGGCTTTGATATGTGCTTCTTTAACCTGCACAAGACCTTCTCCACCCCCCACGGCTGCGGCGGTCCCGCCTGCGGCGCCACCGGCGTGCGCAAGGATCTGGAGCGCTTCCTGCCCGGTCCCCTGGTGGACTTTGACGGTCAGCGCTATTTCCTCAACCGGGATGTGTGCACCGATCCCTCCGGCGTGGGCAAGGTCCGCTCCTGGTACGGTGTGGCTCAGGTCGTGCTGAAGGCCTACTGCTGGATCCGCAGCCTGGGTGCCAACGGCCTGTACCAGGTGGCCAAGACCGCAGTGCTCAACAACAACTACCTGTTCAAAAAGCTCATGGAGCTGCCCGACGTCACCGCCTACTATGAGGACGGCAACAACCAGCGTGTGGAGCAGGCCCGTTACTCCCTGGAGAATCTGGAGAAGGAGACCGGCATCTCCACCGGCGACATTCAGCGCCGCATGATGGACTTCGGCATGCACTACTGGACCTCTCACCACCCCTACTATCTGCCTGAGCCCATGACTCTGGAGCCCACCGAGACTCCCTCCAAGCAGGACATCGACGAGTACATTGAGACGCTGAAATACGTCTTCCGCGAGGCTCATGAGAATCCCGACATCATCCGCACCGCGCCTCACCGCAGCGTGACCCACCAGGTGGATGAGTCCGGTATGGACGATCCCGCCAAGTGGGCCCTCTCCTGGAAGACCTACCTGCGCAAGTACAGCGAGATTTGATTTCCTCCCCCAGGAAACTTATCTTTGACAGCCGGGGCGGGCATGGAGCCCGCCCCGGCTGCTCCAATATAGGAGGATGCCTATGAAAACCGTTGGCCTGATCATCAACCCCATCGCCGGACTGGGAGGCAGCGTCGGCCTGAAGGGCACCGACCATGTGGCCCAGGAGGCCCTGCGCCGGGGCGCAGTCCCCCATGCCGGGGAGCGGACCTGCCAGGCCCTCCAGGCCCTGGCACAGACGGCAGTTCCCTTCCAGGTAGTCACCTGGCCCGGAGCCATGGGCGGCGACGCGGCCCAGAGCCTGGGTCTTCCCTGCCGCCTGCTGCCCGGCGCTCCCCAGGGAGAGTCCACCCGGGGAGAGGACACCCAGGCCCTGGCCAAGGCGCTGGCGGCGGAGGGGGTAGACCTCATCCTGTTTGCCGGCGGCGACGGGACTGCCCGGGATGTCTATAACGCCCTGGGACTGGGCACACCGGTGCTTGGCATCCCCGCGGGCGTGAAGATCCACTCCCCCGTGTTTGGCCGAAGCCCCCGGGATGCCGGGCGGCTGGCCGCCCTGTGGCTGGAGCAGGAGACGGGCCGTACCCGGGAGGAGGAGGTGCTGGACATCGACGAGGAGCTCTACCGCCAGGGCCGCATCAACACCCGGCTGTACGGCTATCTCACCATTCCCGCCCAGCCCGGCCTCACCCAGAGCCGGAAGGCCCCCACCCCTCTCTCCGATGCCCAGGCCATCCGGGCCATTGCCTTCCAGGTCACCGACCACATGGAGCCGGGAGTCAACTATCTCATTGGAGCGGGTACTACCACCCGGGGCGTGATGGAGGTGCTGGGACTGCCCAACACCCTCATTGGCGTGGACCTGGTGCGGGACGGCAAGCTCATTGCCTCCGACCTGTCCGGACTGGATATTCCCGCCCTGCTGGAGGGCCGCCCCACCAAGCTGGTGGTGACGGTGACCGGCGGACAGGGCTGCCTCTTTGGACGGGGCAACCAGCAGCTCACCCCCCAGGTGCTGCGGCAGGTGGGCAAGGAGAACATTATCCTGCTGGCCCCCCCCGCCAAGCTGGCACAGCTGCGGGGCCAGCCTCTGTGGGTAGATACCATCGACCCGGAACTCAATGAGAGCCTGTGCGGCTACTACCGGGTGATCTCCGGTTATGGGGAATTCACTTTGTGCCGGGTAGTCTGTTAAAGAAAACAGGAGGAGACCAACGGTCTCCTCCCATCGATTGATACGTATTTGGGAGAGGACCATCCGGTCCTCTCCCTTTTTTAATCTCCGAAAACGGCCCGGCGCATGGCCTGGCCGGTAGGGGTAGCGGCCAGGCCGCCCTGGGCGGTCTCCCGCAGGGAGCAGGGCATGGACTCGCCCACCGCGCCCATGGCCTGGATGCACTCGTCCACCGGGATCTTGCTCTCCACTCCGGCCAGGGCCATCTCCGCGGAGGAAAAGGCGATGACCACGCCGCCCACATTGCGCTTGATGCAGGGGATCTCCACCAGTCCGGCCACCGGGTCGCACACCAGCCCCAGCTGGTTTTTCAAGGCGATGGCGCAGGCGTGGGCCGCCTGGGCGGGACTGCCGCCCTGCAGCTCCACCAGGGCAGCGGCCGCCATGGCCGCCGCCGAGCCGCACTCGGCCTGACAGCCTCCCTGAGCGCCGGCAATGCAGGCCTTCTGGGCAATGACCATGCCCACCGCGCCGGCGGTAAACAGGGCCATCACGCCGGCCTCCCGGCTGCAGCGCTCCTCCTCCACCATGGACACCACGGTTCCGGGCAGAATCCCGCAGGAACCGGCGGTGGGAGCGGCTACGATCTTGCCCATGGCGGCGTTGTACTCTGCCACCGCCACCGCCCGGGCAATGGCCCGGTTGAGAAACGCTCCGGTGATGCCGCCGCTCTGGGCATAGCGCCACAGACGGGCACCATCACCCCCGGTTAGCCCTGAGGTAGAGCGCAGCTCCGGGTCCAGACCGGCCTGTACCGCCTCCTGCATCACCGTAAAGCGGTGCTGCATGTTGTCCAACAGCTGCTGGGGGGAGAGCTCCATCTGCTGGGCCTGGTCGGCCAGAACCAGCTGGGACAGGCTCACGCCCTGCTCCTGTGCCGCCTGGCACAGCTCAGAAATCGAAGTATACTCCAGCATGGCGATTCCCCCTTAAATGGCCCGGATGAGCACCACGTTGAGCACGTGGGGCTGACCGCGCAAAGATTCCATAAGGCTGTCGGGTACGTCTCCGTCCACCTCGATGGTCATGACCGCCTCCCCGCCCTTTCGGGGGCGGGAGAGACGGAAGTTTCCGATGTTCAGATCGGAAGAAGCAATGAAGTTGGTAACGGCAGCAATGACGCCCGGCTGGTCATGATGGAGCACCAGCAGGGTGTTATACTGTCCGGTAAAGGAGACCGCCATGCCGTTGATCTGGGTGATCAGGATGTTTCCTCCCCCCACCGAGGCCCCCTGGACCACAGCCCGGGCCCCGTGTTCTCCCACCAGCGAGATCCGTGCGGTGTTGGGGTGGGCGCCGGGGATGTCCTCCTCCCGGAAGGAGAAGGTGAGGCCCCGTTCCCGGGCCAGTTCCAGGGAGCGGCGGATGCGCTCGTCATCCGAGTGCATCCCCATGATCCCCGCGATCAGCGCCTTGTCGGTACCGTGGCCCCGGTAGGTCTGGGCAAAGGAGCCGGCCAGCTGGATGTCGGCCTGCGCCACATCTTCCCCTAAGATCTTCCAGGCCACCCGGCCCAGCCGCACAGCTCCCGCGGTGTGGGAGCTGGAAGGTCCGATCATCACCGGACCAATGATATCAAATACGTTCATAGCGTCCTCCTTGACGGGTCAATTCTTGGTATTTCAGCGGGCTTCCAGCTTGGACAGCAGATCCTCCAGCGCTTCCCCCGCGCCCTCGTCAAAGGTGGGGTGGGGACGCATAGCGGCCAGCAGCTGTTGGGCGGTCAGACCGTTGACCACCGCCGCGGTAAACTGAGAGATCATGTCGGTGGCCCGCTGGCACATGAGCTGAGCGCCTAAAATCACGCCCGTCTCCTGGTCGGCCACCACCTTAATAAAGCCCCGCTGGCCCTGGACAATCACCGTACGTCCGTTGGAGAACATGACGTACTTGCCCACCTTTACCGCCCGCCCGGCGGCTTTTGCCTCGTCGGCGGTGAGTCCCACGCAGGCGATCTCCGGGTCAGTGTAGATGCAGGAGGGGACGGCGTTCAGGTCGGTCAGGGGGTTGCGCCCGGCCAGGCGCTCCACGCAGGCAGTTCCCTGGGCGGAGGCCACATGGGCCAGCTGGATGCGGGCGGACACGTCGCCCACGGCGTACACACCGGGGACGCTGGTCTGGAAGTTCTCGTCCACCAGGATGCGGCCCCGCTCCTGTTCCACGGAGAAGTCCGGGCCGAACAGACCCTGGGTGTTGGGACGGCGACCGATGGCGCACAGCACTACTTCGCCCTGGACCTGGGCACTCTGGCCCTTCTGGGTAAAGCGGACGGTGTACCCCTCCTCCGCCTTCTCCACCTGCTCCACCCGGGCACCGGCAAAGATCTGTACGCCCCGCTTTTTCAGGATCATACTAAGATTCTGGCACACCTCCCGGTCCATGTTGGGCAGGATCCGGTCCATGGCCTCCAGCACCGTGACCTGGCAGCCCAGCATCTGGTAGAGGGAGGCAAACTCCATGCCGATGACGCCGCCGCCGATGATCACCAGAGACTTACAAACCTGATCCTGGTGCTCCAGCAGTTCGTCGGAGGTCAGTGCGTGCTCCAGTCCGGGGATGGGGGGACGGGCGGGGACGGAGCCGGTGGCGATGAGGATCTTGTCGGCGGAGTAGATTTTGCCCTCCACCTCCACCTGGCCGGGGGCCAGAATGATGCCGGTACCCCGGATCAAATCCACCTTCTGCTGGCGGAAGAGACCCTCAATGCCCTCCCGCAGCTGCTGGGTCACCTGAGCCTTGCGGCGGTGGGCGGCGGAAAAGTCTACCGTGGCCTGGGCGGTGACGCCCAGCGCTTGGGCCTCCTGGGCCTCCCGGGCCACCTCGGCGGAGTGAAGCAGGGTCTTGGTGGGGATGCAGCCCCGGTTGAGGCAGGTGCCGCCCACGTCCCGGTTTTCCACAATGGCGGTTTTCAGTCCCAGTTTCGCTGCACGCAGGGCGGCTACATAGCCGCCGGGACCGGCGCCGATTACCATCAGTTCATAGTCGCTCATATCTGTCATCTCCATATTATCCGAAACCGCGCCCAGCACAGGGCATGGGCGCGGTTTGTGAGACTTTTATTACAATGCGCTTTGCAAAAGCTCCCGCAGCTCCTTGGGGAATTCCACCAGCCGGTGCTCCAGCGCCTGCCGCTCCAGGGAACAGCCGGTGAGGGCGGCCTCCAGCTGGGGGGCCAGCGTCCAGTCCATGGCGTCGGAATACACCGCCGCCTCCTGAATGACGCCCTCGTCCGCCTTAAGCTGTACCGTCAGCTCGCCCCAGTCAAATTTCTGGGCGCACTGGAGGGTAAAGGGCAGCTTGCGGCCATAGAGCCACGACCAGCTGCGGTTGTGCTCGGTGAGGGCCTGGATAGCCTGAGCATCCAGCTGCCGGGGGTCCATGATCTCCACCGGCAGGCCGTAGACCTGGCCGAAGGCCAGCTCCATCTGCCGGCCCATCTCCTCCACGGTCAGCTGGGGACATAGCTGCTTGAGGTTCACGACCCGGGAGCGCACCGAGGCAACTCCCTTTGCCTGCAGCTTGGCAGGGGAGGGGCTGAGATAGCGGCCCATGGCCTCCAGATCCACATCCACCAGCAAGGTGCCGTGGTGGTAGCTTTTCCCCTGGTGGGAATAGAATGCGTTGCCGGAAAATTTTCGTCCCTGGCACAGCACATCGTTGCGCCCGGAGCGCTCCACCGACAGCCCCAGACCCAGACAGGCCTGAGCGACCACCGAGAGCTGCCGCTCCAGATCGTAGTCCTGGGTGGGGACCAGGAAGGTGAAGTTCAGGTTGCCCAGGTCGTGGAATACCGCGCCGCCGCCCGACAGCCGCCTGGCCAGAAAGCCGCCGTCGGCCTCCAGCTGAGCGCAGCGGCACTCCTGCCAGGCGTTCTGGTTGCGGCCCAGCACCACGGTGTGCCGGTTCTGCCACAGGTAGAGGATGCAGCTCTCCGGCTGCACATGCTCCAGCAGATACTGCTCCAGAGCCAGATTCTCGTGGGGGTCGGTGCCGGTGGCCCGGCACAGGAAGATCCGCCGGATCATGGCTGATACCGCAGCACGGGGTGACGGGCCGCGCCCACCTCGTCCAGACGGCCCACCGGCGTGGCGACGGGGGCGTCGTGGAGGGACTGAGGCTGGGTGTGGGCCTGCTCCCACAGCTTGAGGAACACGTCGCAGGCCTCGTCCAGAGTCTCCCGGCTTTCGGTCTCGGTGGGTTCCACCATCAGCGCCTCGTGGACGATGAGGGGGAAGTACATGGTGGGGGGATGGATGCCGTTGTCCAGCAGCCCCTTGGCCAGATCCAGGGCGGACACCCCGGTCTCCTCCTTCAGGTCGTCCAGAGACATGACAAACTCGTGCATGCAGGGGCCGGCATAGGCCATGTGGAAGGTATCCTCCAGGCGCTTGCGCATGTAGTTGGCGTTGAGCACCGCGTTCTGAGCCGCCTCACCGATGCCCTCCTGTCCCAGGGTAAGCACATAGGTGAGGGCCTTGATGACCACGGAGAAGTTGCCGTAGAAGTTCTTCATCCGGCCGATGGACTGCTCCGGCTGGGCAAACTGATAGCCGCTTTCTCCTTTGACCACCACGGGGCCGGGCAGGAAGGGACGCAGCAGCTCCTTGCAGCCCACCGCGCCCGCACCGGGACCGCCGCCGCCGTGGGGGGTGGAGAAGGTCTTGTGCAGATTGAGGTGAATGACGTCAAAGCCCATGTCGCCGGGACGGACCACGCCCATCACCGCATTGAGGTTCGCTCCATCATAATAACACAGACCGCCGGCTTCGTGAACAATTTGTGTGATATCCAAAATATTTTTATCAAAGATGCCAACGGTGTTGGGGTTGGTGAGCATCAGACCGGCGGTGTCGGGTCCCACCGCCGCCCGCAGGGCCTCCACATCCACGCAGCCGTCCGCGCCGGAGGGGATGTTGATGACCTGGAAACCGGCCATCACCGCCGAGGCGGGGTTGGTGCCGTGGGCAGAGTCGGGGACGATGATCTTGTTGCGGCCCAGCTCACCACGGCTGCGGTGGTAGGCCTTGATGAGCAGCAGGCCGGTGAACTCGCCATGGGCGCCAGCGGCAGGCTGGAAGGTCATGGCGTCCATGCCGGTGATCTCCCCAAACAGCTCCTCCGCCAGGGCGTAGGCCTCCAGGCAGCCCTGGACAGTCTCCTGGGGCTGGAGGGGGTGGACCTGGGTGAAGCCGGGCAGGGCGGCCATATCCTCGTTGATTTTGGGGTTATACTTCATGGTACAGGAGCCCAGAGGATAGAACCCGTCGTTGACGCCGTGGACCCGCTTGCTCAGAGCGGTGTAGTGGCGGGTGAGCTCGGTCTCTGACACCTCGGGCAGCACCAGAGGCTGGGTGCGGCCCTGGGAGAGGGTCACCTGGGGCACGTCACAGGGGGGCAGCAGAGTCAGGTGCCGCCCCGGCGCTCCGGTTTCAAAAATCAGCTTCATGCGCCCAGCACCTCCTTGATCATGGAAACCGCGCGGTCCATCTCGGAGCGGGTGACCACCTCGGTGGCACACCACAGCAGTCCGCCCTCTACGGGCAGTCCGCCCAGGATGCCTTCCCGGTCCAGCGCGGCCAGCACCTGCTCCTGTTTAGGACAGGTGGTGACAAATTCGTGGAAAAATTCTCCCTGGTGTACCCGGTGCAGTCCGATTTTCTCCAGTTCCTCGGCCAGATAGTGGGCCTTGGACATGGACAGCACCGCCGCCTGGGTCAGCCCCTGAGCGCCCATGGCGCTGAGGTAAGCTCCGGCGATAAAGGCGCATAGCGCCTGGTTGGAGCAGATGTTGGAGGAGGCCTTCTCCCGGCGGATGTGCTGCTCCCGGGCGGTGAGGGTGAGCACATAGCCCACCTCGCCCTTGTTGTCGTGGGTCTGGCCCACGATGCGGCCGGGCAGCTTGCGGAACATCCCCTGGGTGGCGGCCATAAAGCCCAGATAGGGGCCGCCGAAGGCCAGCTCCAGGCCCAGAGGCTGGGCCTCGCCCACGGTCACGTCGGCGCCGCAGGCGGCGGGAGTCTCCATGACGGCGCAGGCCATGGGATTGACGCCCATAATGTACTTGGCTCCCGCGGCGTGGACCGCCTCGCCGATGGCAGAGGCGTCTTCCAGGTTGCCGTAGTAGTTGGGCTGCTGGAGGTAGAAGCAGGCGGCGTCAGTGCCCAGCATGTCCTTGAGGGCCTCCAGGTCGGTGCGTCCGTCCTTCTCGGGGACGATCACCAGCTCGGTGTCCGAGCCGAAGCAGTAGGTTTGCATGGTCTCAATGACCTGGGGGTGGGCGCAGGCGGACACATAGGCCTTGCTGCGGCGGCGGTCCCGGCACATGGCGATGGCCTCGGCGGCGGCGGTGGCCCCGTCATAGACCGAGGCGTTGGCCACATCCATGCCGGTGAGATTGCAGATCATGGTCTGAAATTCAAAGATGGACTGGAGAATACCCTGGCTGATCTCCGCCTGGTAGGGGGTGTAGGCGGTGACAAACTCCTCCCGGGAGGCCACGCTCTTGACCACCGAGGGAATAAAGTGGCGGTAAGCGCCCGCGCCCCGCAGCAGAGTGGGGTAGACCCGGTTCTTCTGAGCCAGGGCGGTCATCTTCTGCCGCACTTCCAGCTCGCTGAGCCCCTGGGGCAGCTTCAGATCCTGGGTGCTGAGCAGCATCTGTTCCGGCACATTGGCGTACAGCTCCCGCAGAGAGGAGACCCCGATGGCGGCCAGCATCTCCTGCCGCTGGGCGGGGGTGTTGGGAATATAGGATCCCATAACGGCTCATTCCTTTCTCAATTCCTGGGACCCCGGGCCGGAAGGTCCGGCCCGGGGTCGGGGGCTTACGCCTGGATGAAGGCCTGATAGGCGTCGGCGTCCAGCAGCTCTTCAAAGTCGGTGATATTCTCCACCTTGACGATCCATGCGTCATAGGGGGACTCGTTGAGCATCTGGGGGGCGTCCTGGAGCTCCTCGTTCACCTCGGCCACCGTGCCGGAGACCGGGCTCATTACGTCGGAGACCGCCTTGACCGACTCCACGTCGCAGAAGGGGGTCTCCTTGGTGACCTCGTCGCCCTCCATGGGCAGGTTGATGAACACCAGGTCGCCCAGCTCCTTCTGGGCGTAGTCGGTGATGCCCACCAGGGCAGTGGTCTCGTCCAGCATCTTAACCCACTCGTGAGACTTGGAATATTTCAGTTCAGCAGGAAAGTTCATGGTAATTCTCCTTTATATATAATGTAGGTTGAATGTTTAAGTGGAACGGAATCGCGGGTGGAGATCAGATCCCGGTGTTGGCGGCCAGCTTCTCCAGCGCGGCCAGGGTCTGGTCATCCTGGAAGCAGTAGTGCATCTGGGTGTAGCCGCTGCGCAGCTTGACCACCTCGTCGCCCACCTCTTTGCCGCGCAGGACGCAGTCGGCGATGAGGGAGGCCAGAGTTTCAAACTCCTTCTTGCCGAAGCCGAAGCGGGTCATCTCGTTAACGCCCATACGCAGAGCACCGGAGGCGGTGAAGCCCTCCTCGTCGGGGGTGGCCTGGTAGTTGGCGATGATGTTGTTGCGCTCCAGACGGGCGGCAACCTCAGGACCGGCGGCGTAACCCACCGAGACGATGACCTGGTGAGTCTCGGTGTAGCCAATGGCGGGATCGCCTGCCACGTCCAGACCTTCCGCCTTCAGGCACTTGGCGAAGTGCTTGGCGTTTTCCACAACGGCCTTCTGATACTCGTCCTTGAACTGGTTCATCTCGTAGGCGGCCATCAGCAGGCCCAGCATGGTACCCAGGTGGTGGTTGGACACGCTGCCGGGGAAGGTGCGGCTCTCGATGGTCTCCCACAGGCCGTACTTCAGGTCGCTCTTGTCGTAGTTGACGCCGATGACGCCTCTCTGGGGACCGAAGAAGGTCTTGTGGGTGGAGCCGGTGACGATCTCCGCGCCCTCTTCAAAGGGCTTCTGGAAATGGTCGCCGATGAGTCCCAGCACGTGGGCCATGTCGTACATGATGGTGGTGGGGATGTTCTGCTCATCCACAAACTGCCGGATGGCGGCCACAGGTTCCTTGTGCAGCACCATGCTCTTGCCGAAGATGATGAGCTCGGGCTTATACTGCTGGATGACCTTCTTGGTCTCCTCCACGTCGATCTTGTAGATGTTATCCTTGCAGACAGGGAAGTTCACCACGGCGGAGCGCTCGGTCACGGGGTCCACGGCGATGTAGTCGTGGAGGGCGCCCATGGGCTGGGCGCTGAGGTGTCCGCCCTTGATGATGTGGTTGTTGAGCACGTAGCCCAGACGCTGGGGAGTCTGCTTGCGGTTGAGTCGGTTCTTGAAGTCCATGAGGGCGGAGAACACCGCCATGTTGGACATCTGGCCGCTGATGACCCGGGTCTCTGCCTCGCGGCAGCCCAGGTAGGTGCACATCTCCTGGGTGAGCAGCTGCTCCACCTGGTCGATGAACTCGGTGCCCTGGTAGTAGAAGATGTCCGCGTCGTAGAAGCTTTTTACCTTCTTGTGCTCTGCATAGCGGAAGGCCGGGTCGCTGGCGGAGAGCAGCCGCACCGCCCGGGAGGGAGTCATCTCGGAGGGGATGAGGTTGATGCACTTCTCCTGGCGCCAGCGGTGGTTGTCCGTGGCCTGGGCGATGAGATCCAGAGCCTTGGGCAGGCGGTCACCGGAGGCAGCAGCTTCCTCCTCCTCGGGAGCCTGGTAGAGAATGGGACGGGCGTAGGGAGGCGCGTCGCCCCGCATATGGTAGGGGGGGATGACTGCGGCGATGCGGCGGCCGCGCACGTCGATCTCCACCTTGTCGTCATCCAGCACGTCGCTGGCGATATACGCCAGGCCGATGGAGCGCATGGCGCTCTTTTCCAAAATCTCGGTTTCCAGGCCCTGGCCCTGGGTGGTGAAGTAGGGGACCATGGTGCCGCTGGTCACAAAGCCGATGGCCTCGTCGCCCCGGTATACCGGCATCCCGGCCCGCATCACGCCGCGGCCCAGCAGGGTGATGGGACGCACACGGCGGGGCAGATGCTCCAGATCGGAAAAGTCCCGGTCCATAATCTTGCGGAAGGCGTCATACTGGCGCTGGAGGGGTTCCCGGCCCACGAAGTCGCCCTTCTGGGGGGAGAAGCTGACGGCAAACCGGGCTAGGGGGATGGCGTAGATGGGAATCTCCTTCCCGTCGGGGGACAGGCCCAGCTCATGACCGTAGAGGGGCATGCCCGCTTCCAGACGCAGGGTGTCACGGGCACCCAGGCCGGCGGGACGGGCGCCCAGCTCCACCAGGCGGTTCCACAGCCACACAGCGTCCTGACTGGGGACATAGACCTCGTAGCCGATGGGCTCGCCGGTGTAGCCGGTCTTGGCGATTCGGACGGTGTGGCCCTCCAGCTCCAGGGTGTTCAGCGCGTTTTTCATGGGCTCTGTGATGCTCTCGCCTCCGGACAGAGTCATGAGCAGCTCCTTGGACTTGGGACCCTGTACGGCGATGGCCGCCCAGTCGGCGGTGATGACGGTCATTCTGGCGTCAAAGTTCTGGATGTGGTGCTGCAGGTGCGCCAGGTCTTTATCGGTGTTGGCCGCGTTGACCACCAGCAGGTAACGGTCCTCTTCAAATCGGTAGAGGTAGGCGTCATCCACTGCGCCACCGGTCTCGGTGGGCAGGATGGCGTACTGCGCCTTGTTCACGTCCAGAGCCATCACGTTGCTGGAGAGCACGTGCTGCAGGAAGGGGACGGCCTGGGGACCATCCACCAGGATGCGGCCCATGTGGGAGACGTCGAACAGGCTGCAGAAGCTGCGGGTGTACAGGTGCTCGGCCACGATGTCGGTGGGGTACTTAATGGGCATTTCCCACCCGCCGAAGTCCACCATGGTGGCACCGGCTGCCACATGTACGTCGTAAAGCTGGGTGCGTTTCAGTTCGCTCATGGGGATTCCCTCCGTTCAGAATATAATCTCTCGGGCAAAGAAAAACAGAGGCGCAACGATACCTAATATCGCTGCGCCTCTGTACATAAACCTGAGAGATTCCCGCCTGAACGCCTCCAGACAGTTGCCCCGTCGGTGCACCCAAAGGATGCTTTTCAGATTTGCGTCCCGACCCAGTCCTTTTACCTGAGAGAGTGTGGCATTGCTCCTTCGGTGCCGCGCAAAATACGCGGTCTCTCCTGAATCGTTCATCCGCTGTATGGATTCGGTATTCGGTTGTCAGCCTCTGTTGTGGTTAAAGTATCATAGAAGTCCGGCGTTTGTCAAGGAGTTTTTGTGGGAAATTTTCAAACCTTCAGCACGGGCACTGCCGCCCGGTGTGGTCGATGGAATAGTTGCCGGTGAGGATCAGCTGGGAGATGGGCACAAAGGTATAGCCCTCCTGAGTGAGCTGCTCCAGAATGGAGGGCAGGGCCTCGGGCGTGTGGAGAGCCGCGTTATGAAAGAGAACGATGGAGCCCGGTCCCACCTTGCTGGTCACCCGCTGGGTGATCTCGTCGGCGGGGATCTCCTTCCAGTCCAGACTATCCACATCCCACTGGATGGGCTCCATACCGATGGACCGGGCGGCCTGCACCGACTTGTCGTCGTAGTCGCCATAGGGCATCCGAACCAACGTGGGCCTCACCCCGGTGACTGCCTCGATTTTGTCGTTGCAGGCGTTGAGATCGGCGATGACCTCGTCGGCGGTGAGCTGAGGATAGTGGGCGTGGGTGTTGGAGTGATTCATGACCTCGTGTCCCGCGTCGGAAAGTGCTTTTACCGATTCAGGATATTTATCCACCCAGGAACCCACCACAAAAAAGGTGGCTTTGACCCCATAACGGTCCAGAATGTCAATGAGCTGCTGGGTGTCCTCATTGCCCCAGGCCGCGTCAAAGCTGATGGAGATCAGCTTCTGATCCCGCTGGACACAGTAGATGGGCAGCTGCCGCACAGAGGCGGAAGCGCCCACTGCGGCGGGGTAGTAATTGACCACGCAGAACATGACCGCGGCCAGACACAGACATGCCGCGGCAGTCCACCACCTCTTCCTCATGAGAACGATGTGAAAGGCGCGGATTGGTTTTCTCATTCCGATCATCTCCCAAAAGCAGATTATAATCATCTATATTGTATCGAAAGAGGAAACATGCGGCAGGGAGTGCCGGGGATGAAAACAGCCCCGCCGGCAAAGAGTGCCGGTGGGGCTGAGAGAGGGAACATAAGATTAAAATACCACTTTGCCTAGGGCGGACTGGACCAGCTCCGAGGCCAGAATGCCGGTCTTGTTGCGCTCGTCCAGGATGGGATTGACCTCTACCATGTCCAGGGAGACCAGCTTTTGAGAGCGGGCGATGGTTTCCACCGCCAGGAAGGCCTCGCGGGTGGTGAGACCGCTGTGTACCACAGTGCCCGTGCCCGGCGCGGCCTCGGGAGTGATGGCGTCCACATCAAAGCTCAGGTGGATACCCTTGGTGCCCTCGCCGGCCACCGCCATAGCCCGGCGCATGACCTCCGCCATGCCCAGCTCGTCGATCATATCGATGGGGAAGATGGTCACCCCGGCCTCCTTCATGCGGATGCGCTCCTGGGTGTCGATATCCCGTCCGCCGATCTGGACGCAGTGGGCCACATCCACATAGACGGGACCCTGGCCAAAATCCACCATACAGTCGGGACCGTAGCCGCACACAGCGGAGAAGGGCATGCCGTGCATGTTGCCGGTTTGGCTGCTCTCCTCGTTGTTCCAGTCTCCGTGGGCGTCCACCCAGATAATGCCGATGGAACCATAAAACTTGGAGACCGCGGAGATGCTGCCTGCTGCGATGCTGTGGTCACCGCCCAGCACCACGGGGAAATGTCCGTTTTCCAAAGATTGATATACCGTGTGGTAGAGCCGGCGGTTCACGTCCACCACCTGCTCATAGTTTCTCAGAGTAGGCTTTGTAGCACCCTTAGGGGCGGGAACAATATCACCCAGGTTTTCCACCTGGAAGCCCATGTGTTCCAGACCTTCGCACAATCCGGCATAGCGAATGGCGGTAGGTCCCATATTGACGCCCCGCTTGGACGCGCCGAAATCCATCTGCACGCCCACAAGATCGATCATACGCTCCATAGCTGTTTCACCTCAAGTTCAGAATCCGACGGCCGATAGGCCGGCCGCTGCCTTTGTTCGGAGATGTTCTCCGATATACACCAGTACATACAAAATAATTGATGAATAAGCTTGTGTCAAATACATTATTTTTAATATAATATTAGATAGAAACTAATTATATCCGGAGAGGGCGTATACTATGAATTTGCGGGAACAGGAATATGTGCTGGCCATAGCCAATTATCAGAGTCTGAAGGGGGCGGCAGAGTTCCTCAACGTGTCGCCTCCCACTTTGAGCGTGTTTCTCAGCACGCTGGAGCACTCCCTTGGGGTGCCGCTGTTCAATCGGTTTGGAAAGAAATTTGTGCCTACCGAAGTAGGGGAGATCTATATCCGGTATGCACGGGAGATGTGCTTTCTCAACCGCCAGTGGGAGGCGCGCTTGGATAGCATAAAGCATGGGGAGCGGGGGGCGCTGCGTCTTGGACTTCACCCCCGGCGTACCATCGATCTGCTTCCCGCCGCTCTGCGGGAGGTGACCCTTCTCCACCCGGGGATTGATGTGAAATTATACGAAGGCAGTTCGGAAGAATTGTTCCATTTGCTGCTGGAGGGGGAGGTAGATCTGATTATCAACAATCAGTCCCATCCGTCTCCCGTGCTGGATTTTATCCCCTTCTACCGGGACCGGCTGGTGGCGGTGCTCTCACCCTCCCATCCGCTGGCGGACAGAGGCATCTCCCTTCCCAACAGCACCCTTCCATGGCTTGACCTGGCTCTGCTTGCCGGAGAGACCTTTATCCTGCAGCTTCCGGAACAGTCCATCCGGGTATACACCGATCAGGCACTGGACTATGCGGGGGTGCATCCGCTGCACCATTATACGGTGGAAAATCTGGAGTCCGCTGCCCAAATGGCGGCAGAGGGGCTGGGTGTGGCGTTCAATTTCTTAGGGTATATCCAGCACTTCTCGTATCATAAACCCATCCGGTATTTCCTGACCGGGGACCCAAATGCCTTTATTGACTACTATATTGTGCGCCGGAAAGATGCCTATCTGGCCCCTTATGTGGCCGATTTTATTGAGATCCTGCAAGAACAGATTGCCCAGCAGTCCCTGTTGATCCTTCCGCCGGACAAGAAGCAAGCAAAGCCGTAACACGCTTTGAAAGAGATGCGTCCATACTGGAAATACCGAGTGTGATTTCCAGGCGATCCGGCAAGATAACAGATAAAAGACATAACATACAAACTGGTATAAAAAAGCAAAGCCCAATTGCGCCCCTGGTTTGAGTGCAAAAAATCAAAAGAGGGAAGAAAAAGATTTTCAAAAAATAAATTGCAAATAAATGTAACAAAATGTAAACATTTGTGTAATTATTATTACATAAATGAAATAATTTTTTGCAGCGCGGAAGCTGGGCAGAAGGAAAGAAAAGTTTTTCATCGTCTAAATACCCATAAAAGCGATGGGTATTTACGTTCATTTTAACCACTGCAACAAAAATAAAATTGTTTCCAATTTTTCATTGAAACTGGTGTGCGCTTCCAGTATAATGCGGCGTAGTGAAGGCCGTCGGCCCCAGCCCATCCGGGTTTGGGACGGGCGGCTTAACCGCGCAATGAACAAACGATTGGAAAGGATGAACGATTTGAACCAGCTTCGACGACTGACCTCGGGCCTGCTGAGTCTGGCTCTGGTAGGTTCCACCTGTACCGCTTGGCTGCCCACCGTTGCCTCGGCCAGCCGCCAGGAGTACTCTGTTCAGACAGAGCAGGCCACCGGCTCCATTGCACTGACCCTGAGCTTTGATATGCCCCAGCGGGTGGACGAGGTAAAGAGCCGGGATATCCAGCTCACTCTGACAGGGAACAATAAAAATATTACTGTCTCTCTCAACAACGGTTCTGCCACCGGCGCTGACGGCCTGTCCGTTTCGGTCAAGGCTCTCAACACCCAGGGGGTGGAGCTGACCACCGAGAACCAGATCGGCGCCTATGAGGCTGTGATTTCCGGCCTGCCGCTGGGCACTTATAATATGGAAGTCACCGGCAACGGCTATGCCGACTGCTCCACCGAAGTCACCCTGCAGGATTACTCCCAGCACGTGCTCATGAGCACCGCTGACGGTACCTTCTCTCTGGGCGACGTGACCGGCGACGGGGTTGTGGATGCAGATGACCGCACCGCCCTGTCGGATGCGCTGGGACAGACCAATGCACTGGACACCTACGACCTCAACGGAGACGGGGTGGTGGACGTGACCGATCTGTCCTATGTCAATAAGATGATGGATCTGGCGGCTGAGCCCCGCATCCTCTCCACCACCGCCATCGTGGTTCCTACCGTGGAGAGCGACACCCTTGAGGTAGAGGGTAACGTGGCCGATCTGTTTACCGACAGTGAGTCTGTTGTGACCCTCAAGCCCACCAAAGAGGCCGAGGAGCTCTCCATCCCCATCACCCTGGACAAGCCCACCGAGATGAGTGAGATCTCCATCTCCTCTCCCAGTGCGCAGGGCGCCATCCAGGCGGGTGTTGCTCTGGTAGAGGTGGATGGCCAGGATGATCCCCTGGAGATCCCCTTTGATGCCGCCGCCCCCGAGGGAGTGTACGCCATCAGCCGCAACGCCGGCCAGAGCGTGGTCACCATCAACCTAGGTTCCAAGGTGGCCGTGAAGAAGGTCACCATCACCGTGACCAAGGTAGAGGGCCAGGAAGGCGACAAGCCCGCATTTGCCACCGTCACCCAGATCGAGTTCCTCAAGGATATCGTGTCCGAGGAGACCAAGGCGGACACCCAGGTGAAGGGCCTGGCCGCCACCGCGGGCGACGGCGAGGTCACCTTGGTATGGGAGAGCGTGAAGAACGTCACCGGCTACACCGTGAAGTACGGCACCAATAAGAGCGCCCTGAACCAGAGCGCCGCCTCCAACACCAACCGTACCGTCATCTCCGGCCTGGAGAACAACACCACCTACTACTTCCAGGTCATCGCCACCAACGGCGACTGGACCGGCACTCCCTCCGCCGTCCTGTCTGCCATGCCTCTGGCCGCCAGTATTCCCGGCGCTCCCTCCAACATTCTGGTGGAGGCTGCCGACAGCGCCCTGCGCGTCAGCTGGGGCAAGACCAAGGACGCCACCTACTACCAGGTCTTTTACCGGGAGCAGGGTGCGGAGAGCTGGAACCAGTGGGGCGGCAACATCTCCGGTACCAGCACCGCCATCACCGGCCTGACCAACGGCACCACCTATGAGGTGGCTGTGAAGGCGGGCAACCATAAGGGTGTGGGTCCCTTCTCCGCCATTGCCTTCGGCACTCCGGACAAGGAGGGCTTCGAGATGCCTGCCCTGCCCGAGACCAACCGCATCGACAACAGCGAGATCACCTCCATTGTCATGGCCGATCCCAACAACGTAAACTGGGGACTGTGCCCCAAGTTCAACGTCAAGACCGACCTGACGGACAACGACCCCAACACCTACTGGGTTGCCAACAACTACTGGTACAACAGCAGCATCACCTATACCTTTGCTTCCACCCACAGTGTGAACTACCTGCTGGTGGTTCCCTACCTGGATGCTGCCTACAAAAACCGCATCGACAACTACACCGTGACCCTCAAGGGGGAGAGCGGCGAGACTCTGGCGACCTATTATCGCAGCGGTGTGAACGTCACCGGCAGCAACTACTATATTATCTCCTTCCCCGAGACCGAGGGTGTCAAGAGCATCACTCTAGCTCTGGGCGAGAAGGCCGGTGGACCCCGCGTCAGCATCTCCGAGATCGCCTTCTATAACAGCGATACTCTGCCTGAGGAGATTGCCAACCTCTTTACCGACGGTACCTTCACTGCCCTGAAGGGCTCTGTGGATCAGGAGACCGTCACCGCCCTGACCACCCGTCTCAACGCGCTGAGCAGCTACTATCTGGATCCCACTCAGCTCCGGGATGAGCTGAAGCTGGCCCAGGCCCTGCTGAACAAGGACAGCAATGCGCTGGGTCTGGTGAAGAACGATTTCCAGAGCCGCAGCACCTCCGCTGCCGCTGATCAGGCCGCCGGCCAGAGCGCCAGTGACCTGCAGCCTCTGGGCGTGACCGCCCAGGCCGGCGCCACCGTAGCCATCTACGCCGAGCTGCCCAGCGACGCCACCGTCTATGTGGTGCCCACCCAGTTCTACGGCGAGTCCGGCGTGTGGAAGGGTACCCCTGTGGCCCTGGAGAACGGCCGCAACTACATTACCGTGCAGCGGATCGGAAGCCTCGGCGGCCGGGGCGGCCCTCTCTACATCACCTATTCCGGCAGCCACCCCGAGCAGATCAAGCTCCAGGTACGTGTGGTGAACAACGCTTGGGAGATGCCGGTGCTGGAGCTGTCCGACTGGTACAGCATGGGTGAGTCCGCCCGGAAGGACGCCATCCGGACCTATGTCCAGGAGTTGTCCTCCTATGTGGCTGCTCTGCCCACCTCCGGCCTGAATACCAACGTCCGCAACGCCACCGAGATCTCCACCCCCAGCGTGCTCCTGTCCCTCCCCGCCGACCAGGTGCTTTCCGGCCTGAAGAGCGCGGGCAGCGATGAGGACGCCATGGTCAATGCCATGTATCAGAACGTGCTGGCCTGGGAGGAGGAGCTCTTCATCGCCAACAAGGTCCAGGGCATCATTGACTCCAATGCCACCCTGACCAGCTATCAGTATCCCATGACCACCCGCCAGAACATCCGCTACATGCGCATGTTCGCCGGCGCCTTCATGTACGCTGCCGGAAACCACATCGGCGTGGAGTACGGCTCTACTTCCGCTCTGGTCCAGGGCAAGCCCACCTCCGCTACCGGAAAGGGTAACGCCAACGGCCTGTTCGGCTGGGGTATCGCCCACGAGATCGGCCACAACATGGACAAGCTGGGCAAGGCCGAGATCACCAACAACATCTACTCCCTGGCCCTCCAGGCCTGGGACGGAAGCTCCATGGCTCTGAATACCCGCCTCACCGAGGACGGACGCTGGGAGACCATCTTTAATAAGGTGGCTCAGGGCCGCCCTGGCTCCGCCAACAATGTGTTTGTGCAGCTGGGTATGTACTGGCAGCTCCACCTGGCCTATGATGATGCTGCCCAGCCCCTGGCCTTCTACAATGAGTTCTTCAAGCTGTGGAAGTCCGGCGCACACAGCGGCTACACCTATGACGAGCGGGTGGCTCTCATCGCCTCCCAGGTGGCTGACCGCAACCTCACCGAGTTCTTCACCCGCTGGGGCATGACCTTCAGCGATGAGGTGAAGGGCATGCTGGACGACTACCAGACTGAGTCCCGTGCCATCTGGTATCTCAATGATGCCTCCCGCACCTACCGCCTGAATAGCGGCAGCGCCGCCAGCGGTTCCGCCACGGTCTCCGCCTCTGACAATGAGTCTAAGGTTACCCTGACCATCAGCCACACCGACAGCGACAAGATCCTGGGCTACGAGATCCGCCGCAATAACGTGGTCATCGGCTTTACCACCGAGAGCACCTATGTGGACGATCTGGGCGCCGCCAACAACCTGACCTACACCTACTCTGTGGTGCCCGTGGATAAGCTGGGCAACCTGGGCAGCGAGGCCAAGAGCAACGAGGTTCGCGTGGCCTACGACAAGACCATCAGCGCCGACCTGTACGACCTGAGCCGTCAGGACGGTACCATTACCATCACCATGAAGAATGGCGCGTCCGTCCCCGTCACCGGCATCAAGGTGACCGGCACCGGCCTGTCCGGCAGCTACACCGTGAAGGTGAAGGCCAACGCCGGCGCCGACTGGACTACCGCCAAGACCGGTACCCTGTCTGACGACACCGTGGTGGCCTACTTCACCAAGCCCGGCGCCGCCGAGAGCGACACCCGCATCTGGACCTACGATGCTGCTGTGCTGGAGATCACCGGTATCCCCGAGGACGCCACCGTCCAGCTGCTGGACTACCCCGGCGACCGTGTGGACTTCTACGAGGGCGCCACTGTGGGCGTGCTGAAGGACGACTATAAGTACGGCGACGGCGAGGACGACGTCATCAAGAAGGGAACCCTGGTGATCCTGGGTACCTACCGCGGCGATCCCACCTACAACTATGTGAGCGTCGAGGCGGTGTACAACACCACCAGCGAGGCCGCCGAGGCCAACGGCGTCACCACCATCACCCGTGCCATGAACGGCTACGGTCTGCTCCTGGCTGAGATCCCCGCCGACGGCGCGGTCAGCGACACCAGCGACGGCTTCTTTATCTTCGTGCCTGACCTGGAGAAGGAAAAGGAACTCAATGCCCAGAGCGGCGTCACCGACGACTATCCCCTGGAGATCCGTGCGGTCTTCTACCGTACCGACGATCCCAACAATGCCGAGAGCAAGCGCGTTACCAGTGAGACCCTGTGGATCAGCTTCCCCGGGGAGGACGACTTGCCTCTGATCGACCTGAAAAGCGACCTGAGCGAACTGAACTGAAAGGATGAACATGTTGCGTAAACTTTCTGCTATCCTGATGACCCTGTGTCTGACGGTTGGGGCCATGACTCCTTTGGCCCACGCCGCCGGCGGTCTGCGGCTGGTGACCTCCTCCCAGGAGGCCGCCAGCCAGGAGGTGGGCTTCTCCGGCGTGTCCTCCAACTGCCAGAGTTTCCAGGCCACCTTTAATCTTTCTAACAGCACGGCCATCTACGACTTTATGGCCAACGACGTTCTGGACGCCCTGCCCGGTATCTATACCACCTACAAGCAGGAGGGCAGCGCCGTCACCGTCTATGTCACCACCAAGTCCGGTGTGCTGACCAGTGACGGTTCCCTGACTCTGGGCACCATCTCTGCAAACGACGACACCAATTTCACCGTGGAAAAGGCCTCCGGTGTGAAGGTGGTGGGTTCTGACAACTCCGAGACCACCTATAACCAGGTGGACCAGGGCGGCTCCTCCGGGGGAAGCTCCTCCGGCGGCAGTTCTTCCGGTGGTTCCTCCTCCGGCGGCTCCACCACCACTACCCGGACCATCACCATCCAGAGCTCCTTCGGCGGCAAGGTGACGGCCAGCGCCTCCCAGGCCGCCCAGGGCAAAGTGATCACCCTCACCGCCCTTCCCAATTCCGGCTATGTGCTCAAGTCTCTGACTGTGACCACCGCGTCCGGCACTTCCGTGCCTGTGGCCAACCAGAGCAGCGGCAAGTATACCTTTACCATGCCTGCTGCCGCCGTCACCGTCAAGGCGGTCTTTGCCGCCCAGGAGACGGACCCCGACTTCCCCTTTGCCGATGTGGCCAAGGGCAGCTGGTACTATGAGGGTGTGCGCTACGCCTACGAGAACGGCCTGATGAGCGGCACCGGAGAGGGGACCTTCTCTCCCGACCTGCCCACCAGCCGCGGCATGCTGGTCACCATCCTCTACCGTCTGGCGGGCAGCCCCGCTGCAGGCAGCGCCTCCTTTACCGATGTGGCCAAGGGCCAGTGGTATGCGGACGGTGTGGCCTGGGCCAGCGCCAACGGTGTGGTCTCCGGCTATCCCGACGGCAGCTTCCGGCCCAATGACACCATTACCCGGGAGCAGATGGCCGCCATCCTCTACCAGTACGCCCGCATCCAGGGCAAGCTGGATGACAGCCGGGCTGATCTGTCCATCTTCTCCGACCTGGACTCCCTCAGCGCCTATGCCAAGGAGCCCATGAGCTGGGCCGTGGCCCAGGGCCTGTTCAGCGGCGTGTCTGCCGATACCCTGGCTCCCGGTGGTTCCACCACCCGCGCCCAGGCGGCGGTCATTTTGACGGCCTTCTCCAAGGCACAGGGCTAAAAGACTCCTGTATATGGAAAAAAGGAAGGAAATCCTCCATAAATGCAGCAAAAAAGCGGCCGATCCCGGCCGCTTTTTTGCTGTCTCCCGTTTACAATGGAATGGAACCTGTGATATAATGAAACCACTTTTATAAAAGTGAGGGGGAGCGACGATGTGCGCCCACAGACCACTGTCCACCGTTGAGGTGCGCAAACAGAATCGAAATCGCGTCTATCGCCACCTGATCACCCTTTGGGAGCCTGTCACCAAGCAGGAGCTGGCGTTTCGCTTATCCATGAGTCTGCCCACCCTGTCTCAAAACCTGAATGAATTGGCGGAGATGGGATTGATTGACCGCTCAGCCACCACCGACTCCACCGGCGGGCGGCGGCCCCGGCTGATCGCGCCCCTGCCCAATGCCCGGTTTGCCCTGGGTGCGGAGCTGACCGGAGGGGATCTGCGCCTGGTAGCGGTAAATCTGCGCCAGGAGACAGTGGCCTATCAGAAAATCATTCTGCCCTTTTCCAATACGGCGGAGTATGGAGCCCGCCTGGCCGAACTGATCGAGGTATTTTTGGATGAAAATCATCTGGACCGGGACAAGCTGCTGGGCGTGGGGCTGACGCTGCCGGGCATCATCGGCCCGGACCAGAGTACCATTGAATATGCTCCCACCATCGGCGTGCATACCTCCACACCCTGCCGCTTTACCAGCGCCATTCCCTATCCCACCCTGTTGGATAACGACGCCAACTGCGGCGGATTTGGGGAGTGGTGGAACCGCACCGGCCAGCAGAGCATGGCCTATCTCTCCCTGAGCCGAGGCGTTGGCGGTGCCATTCTGGTAGGTGGGCAGCTGTACGATGGCATCAGCCATCGGGCCGCTGAGTTTGGCCACATGTGCCTGCATCCGGGAGGCCGCCGCTGTGAGTGCGGCCGCCAGGGCTGTCTGGAGGCCTACTGCTCCGCTGCGCGCATCTCCGACGATTTGGACGTTACTCTGGAGGTGTTCTTCCAGCGCCTGGAACAGAGCAACTCTCCCTATCAGGAGTTGTGGAAGAACTATCTGGAGGACCTGGCCACCGCAGTTACCACCATCCACACGATTTTGGATTGCCCAGTGATGATCGGGGGAGCGGTCTCTCAGTATCTGCCACCTTACCGCAGCCAGCTGGCCAAGCTCATCCGGGAGCTGGACCCCCTGTCCGACCAGACCGACTTTTTCACCTTCTGTCCCAGTTACAGCCGCTCCATCTGTATTGGCGCAGCCACCCGTTTTCTCTACGATTTTGTCAATCAACTCTGAGTATTCCACCGCCCTTCAGGGCGGTGGAATTTTTTGTTGTCAATCTGTTCAAAGTTAAATGATTCAATTTGTACAAGGCGCTAAATGTACAAATTTGAGGAAAATGCTGTTGACATTCGAATTTGTTTTGTTGTATTCTATGGACAGAAAGAGAAAGGATTTTTACAAAAGTTCTTTCTCTAACTCGGAAGCCGTCGAATGTCGGCGGCATCATTTTAAATGAAGGAGCGATTGAAATGAAAAAGCGTATCCTGGCTCTTGCTCTGTCCGCGGCCATGGCCCTGTCTCTGGCTGCCTGCTCTGGCGGCGGCGATGCTTCCGGTTCTGGTTCCGGCTCCGGTTCCGGTTCCAACTCCGGCGAGACCAAGAAGGTCGGCCTGTCCATGCCCACCCAGTCCCTGGAGCGGTGGAATCGTGACGGCTCTTACCTGGATGAGCAGTTCAAGAGCGCCGGCTATGAGACCATTATTACTTACTCCGACAACGATACCAACCGTCAGGTCAGCGACATCCAGAACATGATCGCTGAGGGCGTGGATCTGCTGGTGGTGGCCGCCATCGACGGCGAGGCCCTGAACACCGTGATGAACGAGGCCGGCGAGGCTGGCATTCCCGTCATCGCTTATGACCGCCTGATCATGAATGACAACGTGTCCTACTACGTGTCCTTTGATAACTACACCGTCGGTACCCTGCAGGGCCAGTACATCGTGGATGCCCTGGATCTGAACAACGCCGAGGGTTCCTTCAACATCGAGCTCACCGCCGGTGACCCCGCCGACAACAACGCCGGCTACTTCTTCCAGGGCGCCATGGACGTGCTGAATCCCTTCATCGAGTCCGGCAAGCTGAAGGTGGTCTCCGGTCAGACTGACTTTGACGCCGTGGCCACCGATAAGTGGGATACCTCCACCGCTCTGGACCGTGCTCAGACCGTGCTGGCTTCCTACTACGCTGACGGCACCCAGGTCGACGCCTGGCTGTGCTCCAACGACTCCACCGCTCTGGGTGTTGCCCAGGCCATCGAGTCTGACTACACCGGCTCCAACCAGCCCATCATCACCGGTCAGGACGGCGACGAGGCCAACCTGAAGAACATCGTGGACGGCAAGCAGTCCATGACCGTGTATAAGGCCGTGGCCAACGAGGCCGTGGTTACCCTGGATCTGGGCAAGGCCATCCTCAACGGCGAGACCATCGATGCGAACCTGATCACCAATTCCGGCTGGGAGTTTGACTGTGCCTACGACACCGAGTCCTACTTTACCTCCGAGGGTCACAACTGCCCCTCCTTCCTGCTGGTTCCCGACGTTGTCACCAAGGACAACATGGTGGAGAAGCTGGTTGACACCGGTTACTACACTCAGGACGCCGACGGTTACCTGCACCCCGCTGCCTGATCTGGAATCTGAATTAAAACACTGCCGAACTGTTTGACAATGGGCGGGGCCTTCTGCCCCGCCCATTGTACTCTGAATACCCAAGGCTGAAAGGAGGCCATCCCCTTTGTCACAGTACATTTTGGAGATGAAAAACATCACCAAGGAATTCCCCGGCGTCAAGGCACTGGATAACGTGAACCTCCAGGTGGAACCCGGCGAGATCCACGCCCTCATCGGTGAAAACGGCGCGGGAAAGTCCACCCTGATGAACGTGCTGTCCGGCACCTACCCCGCAGGAAGCTACACCGGTGAAATCTATTACGAAGGCAAGCTGTGCCAGTTTAAAACCCAGAAGGACAGCGAAGCGCTGGGCATTGTAATCATTCACCAGGAGCTGGCCCTGATTCCTCTGCTCTCCATCGGCGAGAACATGTTCCTGGGCAACGAGATCCGCAACAAAATGGGGGTCATCGACTGGAACAAGACCTATTATGAGGCCGAGCGCCACATGAAGCAGGTGGGACTCAATGAGTCGGCCCAGACCCTGGTCAAGGACATCGGTACCGGCAAGCAGCAGCTGGTGGAGATCGCCAAGGCCTTCTCCAAGAAGGTAAAGCTGCTCATCCTGGACGAGCCTACGTCTTCCCTCAACGACGAGGATGCCAAGATGCTGCTGGACCTGCTCATTGCGTTTAAGAAGGAGGGCCTGACCTCCATTATTATCACCCACAAGCTCAACGAGATCATCTACTGCGCCGACAAGGCCACCATCATCCGCGACGGCTCCACCATCGAGACCTTGGTCAAGGGCGTGGATGAGTTCAGCGAGGACCGTATTATCAAGGGCATGGTGGGACGCTCCATGGAGGACCGCTATCCCAAGCGGGAGCACAAGGTGCAGCCTGAGATCAGCTTTGAGGTAAAGAACTGGACGGTACACCACCCCCTGTATCCCGAGCGGATCGTGGACGACCACGTCTCCTTCCATGTCCACAAGGGCGAAGTGGTTGGCTTCTCCGGTCTGCAGGGCGCCGGACGTACCGAGTTGGCCATGTCCATCTTCGGCCGCAGCTACGGTACCGGGATCTCCGGCGAGGTCTACCTCAACGGCAAGAAGGTAAATCTGAAAAATACCGAGGACGCCATCCGCCACAAGCTGGCCTACGTCACCGAGGACCGCAAGACCAACGGCCTCATTCTGGGCGAGACCATCCGTTTCAACACCACCCTGGCCCGGCTGGATAAGGTGTGCTCCGGCGGCATCATCGACCGGGACAAGGAAGTCAAGGTGGCCGAGGATATCAAAAACGAGATGGGAACCAAGACTCCCACCATTGAGCAGCACATCGGCAACCTGTCCGGCGGCAACCAGCAGAAGGCGCTGCTGGGCAAGTGGATGTTCACCGAGCCCGACGTACTCATTCTGGATGAGCCCACCCGCGGCATCGACGTGGGTGCCAAGTACGACATCTACTGTCTTATCAACGACATGGTCAGCCGGGGCAAGTCGGTGGTGATGATCTCCTCTGAGCTGCCTGAGCTGCTGGGCATGTGCGACCGGATCTATGTCATGAACGAGGGCCGTCTGTTGGCGGAGGTGGATGCCGCCGACGCCACCCAGGAGAGCATCATGGGCTATATCATCCGCGACACCGTGCGGGGCACGGCGAAAGCTTAATCACGTGGAATAGGGAGTGTGACACGCATGAAAGGAACTGCAAATAAAGCATCAAGCTTTCTCACAAAATACGCCATGGTCATCGCACTGGTGATCGTGTTTGTCCTGTTTGCCTATTTAACCGACTGGCGTCTGCTGTATCCCCAGAACATGTCCAACCTGATGCTGCAAAACGGCTACGTACTGGTTATGGCCTGCGGCATGCTGCTGTGTATCCTCACCGGCGGCAACATCGACCTGTCTATCGGCTCGGTGATCTGCCTGGTGGGCGGCCTGGCTGCCGTGATGATCACCAACATGTCCATGAACCCCATCCTCACCATCGTGATCTGCCTGGTGGTAGGTCTGCTGGTGGGCGTGTGGCAGGGCTACTGGATCGGCTATGTCCGTATCCCCCCCTTCATCACCACCCTGGGCGGCATGTTCATCTTCCGCGGCATCGGCCGTCTGATCCTGGACAACAAGACCGTGGCCATCCAGGACTCCACCTTCCTGAACATCTTTACCAAGTACATCAAGATTCCCGGCCTGGATGACGGCGACACCGTCTATTCCGCCCTGATCGTTGGCGTTGTGGCGGCCTTGTTTGTCCTGTTCAGCACCGCCAAGAACCGCCGGGAGCGGGCCAAGAACGGCTACCGTCAGAACTCTATGGTGTGGGATTATCTGAAGGCTGGAATTATTGCTGCTCTGATCCTCTACTACTGCTACCTGCTCAGCCAGTACCGCGGCATCTCCGTCATGCTGGTGTGGGTAGTGGCCATCTGCCTCATCTATAACTTCATCACCGCCAAGACTGCCTTCGGCCGTTACTTCTACGCGGTGGGCGGCAACGAGAAGGCCACCAAGCTCTCCGGCATCAACACCGATAAGATCTACTTCATCGCCTACGCCAACATGGGCCTGCTGGCCGGCCTGTGCGGCCTGCTCAATGCCGCCCGCGTGGGTTCCGTCAACGGCTCCACCGGTACCTCCTTTGAGATGGACGCCATCGGCGCCTGCTTCATCGGCGGCGCTTCCGCTTACGGCGGCAGCGGCACCGTGGGCGGCGTGGTCATCGGCGCTCTGCTGCTGGGCGTCATCAACATGGGCATGTCCATCCTGGGCATCGGCGACTCTTGGCAGTATGTGGTCAAGGGCGGCGTGCTGCTGGTCGCGGTTATCTTCGACGTGGTCACCAGCCGTAAGTCTGGAAAGTAAACACTTCGATCCGTTGCCTTTTGGAGGAAGCTATGCTGTATATTGGAATCGACCTTGGCACCTCTGCCGTTAAGCTCCTGCTGATGGATGAGGAGGGCCAAATCAAGAATGAAATCTCCCGGGAGTATCCCCTGGAGTTCCCGCAGCCCGGCTGGAGCCAGCAGAACCCGGAGGACTGGAAAGCCGCCGTGCTGGAGGGAGTCCCCGCCCTGCTGGAGGGCTTTGACAAGTCCCAGGTAGCGGGCATCGGAGCGGGCGGCCAGATGCACGGCCTGGTGGTGTTGGATGAGCACGACCAGGTGATCCGCCCGGCCATCCTGTGGAACGACGGGCGCACCGCCCAGGAGGTGGACTACCTCAACGAGGTGGTGGGACGGGAGAAGCTGTCCGCCCTCACCGCAAACATCGCCTTCGCCGGCTTTACCGCCCCCAAGATCTTGTGGATGAAGAAGCACGAGCCGGAGAACTTTGCCTGCATCCGCAAGATCATGCTTCCCAAGGACTACATCAACTACATCCTTACCGGAGTCCACTGCACCGACTACTCCGACGCCAGCGGCATGCTGCTGCTGGACGTGGAGCACAAGTGCTGGAGCCGGGAGATGCTGGACATCTGTGGCATCACCGAGAGCCAGATGCCCAAGCTCTTTGAGAGCTATGAGGCGGTAGGCACCCTGCTGCCTGAGATGGCCCAGAAGCTGGGCCTGCCCGAGAACGTAGTGGTGTGCGCCGGCGCGGGAGACAATGCCGCTGCCGCCGTAGGCACCGGAACTGTGGGCGCGGGGGGATGCAACATCTCTCTGGGCACCTCGGGTACCCTGTTTATCTCCAGCGACCACTTCGGGGTGGACCCCCACAACGCTCTGCACGCCTTCGCCCACGCCGACGGCTGCTACCACCTGATGGGCTGCATGCTCTCCGCCGCCAGCTGCAACAAGTGGTGGATGGATGACATTCTGGGCTCTCAGGACTACGCCGGGGCCCAGAAGGACATTACCGATGACAAGCTGGGCTGCAACCACGTGTACTTTTTGCCCTACCTCATGGGGGAGCGCTCTCCCATCAACGATACCAACGCCCGCAGCGTCTTTATCGGCATGACCATGGATACCAGCCGCACCGACCTGACCCAGGCGGTGCTGGAGGGCGTGGCCTTTGCCATCCGGGACAGCTTTGAGGTGGCCCGTTCTCTGGGGCTGGATATCAAGCGCAGCATGATCTGCGGCGGCGGCGCCAAGAGCCCCCTGTGGAAGAAGATCATGGCCAATGTGCTCAACGTGGAGCTGGATACCCCCGCTTCTGAGCAGGGACCTGGTATGGGCGGCGCTATGCTGGCCATGGTGGCCTGCGGAGCCTATCCAAGTGTGCAGGCGGTGTGCGACAAGCTGGTGAAGGTGGCGGACACCGTCCGTCCCGATCCGGAGATCGCCGCGCGCTATGAGCAGCGCTATGAGCAGTTTGCCAAAATTTATCCCGCGCTGAAGGGACTTTACCCTCAGCTGCTGTAAGCGAAACAAGGAGGGGCGTACATGAATGAAGAGGGACGTTTGATCCTGCGCCTGGCCGTGGGACTGTACCTGGTCTATTTGGCCTACATGCTGATCTCCGCCCAGATGGCGGGGAATACCGGTATGAGCGATGTGATCGCCTATGCCGGAGGCGGCATCCTGGGCCTGGGCGGTCTGGGCTTTTGTGACTACGCCCTGGTACGCTACTTCAAGGAGCGGAAGGCCCGGCAGGAGAAGAAAGACGTGCCGTCGGAGGAGGAGCCGTGAAACGCCGCTCCTTTCGGGAAATGGCGGTGCGGGTAGTGCTGCTGCTCATCGGGCTGTGGATCGCCCACCTGGGCGTGACCCTGTTTCTCCAGACCAACCTGGGTTCTGATCCCTTCAACGTCTTTGTCCAGGGCCTATTCCGGGCTATCCCCTGGCCCGAGTGGGCCGGAATGACCCACGGCCGCGTCCATCTGCTGGTATCGCTGCTCATTATGGTGGTGCTGCTGGTGGTGGACCGCAGCTATGTAGGCATCGGCACCGTGCTGTGTATGGCCCTGGGCGGCCCCATCATCGATGTGTACACCCTGTGGCTGTCCCCCTTTCTCAACGAGACCCTGCCCCTGGCGGTCCGGGTGCCCATGCTGGCAGTGGGCTGCGTTATCCTGGCCTTCGGCATGACCATCGTCATCCGTTCCCAGGCGGGCACCGGCCCCAACGACCTGGTGGCGGTGGTGCTCAGCGACAAGAGCGGGAAACCCTTTGGCCCGGTGCGCATCGGGGTGGACCTCACCTTCGCTCTGGTGGGCTTTGTCCTGGGAGGCGTGGTTGGGATAGGCACTATCATCTGTGCCTTCCTGGTAGGCCCTGCCGCTCAGCTGTTTTTCCCTGTGAGTGAAAAAATTTGTGTGTGTGTTTTGAATCAATTTGCGGGAGTAAACTCCCGGTCTTGAGGTGATAAGCTATGATCATCCATTCAGTCTTTGACGCCGCCTTTGCCCCCTACGGCAAGGTGCTGGGAGGCTATGACACCGCCGCCCTGACCGACACTTTGAAGACGGTGACTCCCGTGCCCGATGGGGTGGACTACGTCCCCTCTCAGCCGGAACTGGAGCAGCTGCCCATTGCCGGACAGTTTGCCTCCAACGCCTACGGCGGCATGCCCATCCAGCTGGGATGGTGCAACGGACACAACACCAAGCTCAACTGCCTGGAGTACCACCGGGACAGCGAGCTGAACATCGGCGCCCAGGACTTTATCCTCCTGGTAGCCAAGGAAGATGATATCGTAGACGGCCGTCTGGACACCGCCAAGGTGAAGGCCTTCCGGGCTCCTGCCGGCGCAGTGGTGGAGGTATATGCCACCACCCTGCACTATGCCCCCTGTTCTGCTGCTCCCGGAGCCGGCTTCCAGGTGGTCATCGTGCTGCCCCTGGGCACCAACGGCCCCAAGCCCGCCATTACTCCCCTCAACGGGGAGGATGAGACCCTGTGGGCCTGCAACAAGTGGCTGCTGGCCCACGCCGACAGCAGCGAGGCCGCTCAGGGCGCTCCCGTGCGGCTGGATGGTATCAATGTGGATATTGCCGCGGATCTGTAAGCGGTAGATTTGAAAAGAGAGGTCTGATTATCATGTTTGCCAATATTCCTGAGGTCAAGCTGGGCATCATTGCCGTGTCCCGCGACTGCTTCCCCATCGCCCTGTCCACCAAGCGCCGCCAGAATATTGTCGCCGCCTACGGCGAGGGCCTGTATGAGTGCCCCATCACCGTGGAGAACGAGGCCGACGCTCTGAAGGCCCTGGACGACGTGAAGGCCCACGGCGTCAATGCCCTGGTGGTCTTCCTGGGCAACTTCGGTCCCGAGACCCCCGAGACCATTCTGTGCCAGAAGTTTGACGGCCCCACCATGTACGTGGCCGCTGCTGAGGGCGACGGCGATCTGATCAACGGCCGCGGCGACGCCTACTGCGGCGTGCTCAACTGCTCCTATAACCTGGGTATGCGCCACCTGAAGGCCTACCTGCCTGAGTACCCCGTGGGCACCGCCCAGGAGTGCGCCGACATGATCCGGGAGTTTGTTCCCATTGCCCGGGCTATCATCGGCGTGAAGAACCTGAAGATCATCACCTTTGGCCCCCGTCCCCAGGACTTCTTTGCCTGCAACGCCCCCATCAAGGGCCTGTATGAGCTGGGCGTGGAAGTGGAGGAGAACTCCGAGCTGGATCTGCTGGTGGCCTACAAGGCCCACGCTGGTGACAAGCGCATCCCCGAGGTGGTGGCCGACATGCAGAAGGAGATGGGCGAGCGCACCTATCCCGACCTGCTGGAGCGGATGGCTCAGTTTGAGCTGACTCTGCTGGATTGGGCCGAGCAGCATAAGGGCGCCCGGCAGTATGTGGCCTTTGCCGACAAGTGCTGGCCCGCCTTCCCTGAGCAGTTCGGCTTTGAGCCCTGCTATGTAAACTCCCGCCTGGCCTCCCGGGGTATCCCCGTGGCCTGCGAGGTGGATATCTACGGGGCTTTGAGCGAGTACATCGGCGCCTGCATCACCGGTGACGCCATCACTCTGCTGGACATCAACAACTCCGTGCCCAAGTACATCTACGATGAGGACATCGCCGGCAAGTTCGACTACGACATCAAGGACACCTTCATGGGCTTCCACTGCGGCAACACCCCCAGCTGCAAGATGTGCAACGGCTGCGCGGTGAAGTATCAGCTCATCCAGAACCGCCTGCTGGAGAATGGCGGTACCCCCGACTTTACCCGCGGCACCCTGGAGGGCGACATCGCTCCCGGCGAGATCACCTTCTACCGCCTGCAGTGTGACAGCGAGGGCAACCTGCGCTCCTACATCGCTCAGGGCGAGGTGCTGCCTGTGGCCACCCGTTCCTTCGGCGGCATCGGCATCTTCGCCATTCCCGAGATGGGCCGCTTCTACCGCCACGTGCTCATCCAGAAGCGCTATCCCCACCACGGTGCGGTGGCCTTCGCCCACTGCGGCAAGGCTCTGTTTGAGGTGCTCAAGTACTTCGGCGTCTCCGACATCGCCTACAACCAGCCCAAGAGCCTGCCCTATCCCACCGAGAATCCCTTCCAGTAATTGCCACTTTAAAACGGGGCGCTGTCAGACAGCGCCCCGTTTTTTTGTTGGCTAAAAATTATTTTGCAAGTCGGCGGCAATTTTCTTCCATTTTCCACCGTTGTATATTATAATGGCATTAAGTTCTCCGCTAAGGGGTGGAGAGACAAAGGAAGCAAGCAGTTCCCCAATCATACCATGGAATTATTGAGGAGGAGAGGCACATGAAACCCTATGCGTTCGGCGTTGACTTAGGCGGAAACGCCATTAAGATCGGTCTGTTCCAGACCACAGGCAATTTGGTAGAAAAGTGGACCATTCCTACCCGTCTGGAGGACCATGGCAGCCATCTGCTCAGCGATGTGGTGGACGCCATCCGTGCCAAGATGGAAGAGCGCTCCCTGACCTGGGATGTGGTCGAGGGTGTGGGCATGGGCGTGCCCGGACCGGTGGACCAGGACGGCACGGTGATGCGCTGCGTCAACCTGGGCTGGGACATTCTGAATGTGCCCAAGGCGGTGCAGGAGCTGGAGCCCGCCATTGAAAAGCTCAAGGTAGCCAACGATGTAAACGCCGCCACGCTGGGCGAGATGTGGCAGGGCGGCGCCCAGTGGAATAACAGCGCCGTGATGGTGACCCTGGGCGTGGGCGTCGGCAGCGGCATCGTAGTAGATAATAAGGTGTTTGTGGGCAGCACCGGCGCCGCCGGTGAGATCGGCCATATGTGCGTTAACCCCAAGGAGACCGAGCGCTGCACCTGCGGAAACTACGGCTGCCTGGAGCAGTACTGCTCCGATACCGGTCTGGTACATATCGCTAAGATGGTGCTGGAGGAGCTGCCCGAGGCACCCAGCATGCTGCGGGAGGGAGAGATCACCCCGGAGACCATCTGCCAGGCCGCCAAGAAGGGGGACATCGCTGCCTCTGAGGTGATGGAGCGCTTTGGACAGCTCATGGGTCAGGCCCTCACCGCTGTGGCCTGCACCGTCAATCCTCAGGTCTTTGTTATCGGCGGCCAGATGGCCCAGGCCGGTATGGTGATCCTCAAGCCCATTGAGACCTATTTCCGCCGCTATGCCTTCCACGCATTCCGCAACACGCCCTTTGTGCTGGCCGAGCTGGGCGAGGACGCTGGCATCTACGGCAGCGTGCGTATGCTCTTTGACGAGGTCAAGCTGGAGGAAGAGCTGGAATTGGAGGAGGAAGAGGAGCTGGATCTCTGACCCTCCGTGTCCCTGGCTGGGGACACTTCGGTACCATATGGACGATTTGCCAGGGAGGATGGCAATGAAAAAGATCTCGTTCACGGCCCTGGTCAGCATGGTGCTCAGCTGCGTGATCTGCAGTATTGCGGTCAACTGGGTGGCCCTGCCCAACGGCTTTGTCGTTACCGGCATCACCGGCCTGGCCATGACGGCGCAGGCTTTTACCGGCATCAACTATGCGCTGATCTACTACGGTCTTATGCTCCTGATCCTGGTACTCACCTTTGTGATGCTGGGCTATCGGGAGGTGTCCAACATCCTGTTTCTCTCCTTCCTGTACCCCCTGGTGCTGTGGGTGCTCAACCACTGGACGGTGGAGATCATTTTGAAGGAGAAGCTGATTGCCGTGATGCTCTTCGGCGTCATCTACGGGGTGGGTGCAGGAATCACCTACCGCCTGGGCTACTCCTACGGCGGCACCGATACCCTGGCCAAGATCCTCAAGACCAAGGTGCTTAAGGCGGTGGAGCTCAAGCACATCCTGCTGGCACTGGACGGGATCATCATGGCTGTGATGCTGCTGCGCTTCAGTCTGGATGTGGTGGCCTACGCTCTGGTAGGACAGATCATCTACGTCAACAGCATGAACTACGTCATCTTCAACATGGGGCCCAAGCTCTATGAGATCCAGATCGTGTGTGAAAACTCCAAAGCCATCGAATCCTTTGTCATCCATGAGATCCACAAAAGCGCCACCCTCAGTCAGGTCACCGGCAGCTACTCCGGCCAGACCAAGACTCAGGTGGACTGCGTGTGCAACTCCCGGGAGTATGTACAGCTGCGGGAGTTTATCCGGGATCAGGGGGTAGACTGCTTCATCAAGGTATTTCCTCTCACCCATGTGTTTGGACAGAACAAGGATTTTCATCGGCTCAGCGATGAGAATCTGTAAGGACAAAAAAAGACGGACCGCAGTGCGGTCCGTCTTTCTTTTTGTCTTAGCTCTTCCCCAGAGCCTTCTGGCTGCCGGTGTGGTAGATGGGCTTCCACTCCACCTTCCGGACCAGAGCGGCCAGGGAGATGGGAACGTAGGTAAACATAAAGATGGGGAAGGTAAATACGTACAGGATCTTCTTGTAGGTAGGAATCTGGATCTGCTTCCACTCGCTGAGCACAGTCAGAGCGCCGAAGAGCAGCAGGCCCAGGTAGAAGTTGACCACGGTAGAGCAGGCAAAGCTGCCGGACACGGCCAGGATCTTGTTGGTGATGTACACCGGCTGGCCCCAGCAGGCCAGGCAGACCACCAGGTTGAAGGCCAGGGTCACCAGGGTGAGCAGCATACCGGGAGCGACAGTCATAAACATGTCGTAGCAGGACCAGCTCTGACGGGTAGGCTTACGCAGGAAGCCGCGGGTCAGGGCGGCGCTGTAATTGGCGTTGACCTGATAGAAGCCCTTGGACCAGCGCAGGCGCTGATCCCAGCTCTGACGGAAGGTGGTGGGCTGCTCGTCATAGATGACCGCCTTGTCGCAGTAGCCGATGCGGCGGCCCTTCAGAGCGCAGCTGACGGAGAACTCGATGTCCTCGGTGAGCAGGTGGAAGGGCCAGCCACCGTTCTCACGGATAACGTCGGCATTGATCAAAAAGCCGGTGCCGGAGACATGGCAGTTGGTGCCCAGAAGCATACGGGGGAAGTTGAGGAAGCGGGCCTCACGCAAGAACCAGATGGCGTAACCGGAGGAGATCCAGTTGTCGCCAAAGTTGCGGGAGTTGCGGTAGCAGGTGATGGCGCCGTAGTTGCCGCTGTCAAAGACCTTGTTCATCTCAGCGGTGAAGTTGGGGTCCACCAGATTGTCCGCATCAAAGATCATGTAGCCGTCATACTTGTCACGGCCCTCATGGTGCAGGGTGCGGAAGAGGAAGTCCAGGGCGTAGCCCTTGCCCTTCTTGTTCTGGTTGAAACGCTCATAGACAATGGCGCCGGCCTGGCGGGACACCTCAGCGGTGTTGTCGGTGCAGTTGTCGGCCACCACATAGATGTCCAGGCAATCCTGAGGATAGCGCTGCTCTTTTAATGAGTGGATCAATTCTGCAATGACGCCTGCCTCGTTCCGGGCGGAAATCACCGCGGCATAGCGATGGATCTTGGCATCCTGGGACTGAGTCCAATGGTTGCGGCGGATTACGCCGATCACCAGGTAGACCAGCTGGTAAAAATAGGCCACCGTGAACAGGACCGCCAGGAAGAGGTTGAAGGCCTCCACCAGTTGAATCATATTCATGTTAATCACCTTTTAAATATCGTTGTTTATCGTCTTCGGACCAGACTCAATGTACTGGGTCTGATACATCATAGCACGCTTTTAAAATATTACAAGATTGTTTCATGAGTCTTAATGAAAAGTTAAGAGTTCGTTCATAAATTCACAAGGTTGCGGGAACATTTTAGCCTGAGTTTCCTTGAATTTCCTGTGCCAACTTGTACATTCCTAACAAAACTTAAGAAAAAGATTTTTGCAGAGACTTTTAACCCATGAAATACTTTCTTAACAATTTACGAATTTCGCTTTCCTTTTTCGCAAAAAAACGGACCGTGGATAGGCTCCGTCGGTCCGTTCTTATGTAAGATTTTCCATGCCTTCCAGCATCAGCCGCGCCCCCGCAGCAGCTCCTCGGCCAGTCCTTCCCGGACGACCAGGGCGGTAAACAGGCCGGTGTTGAGGGCGCCCTCCAGGGCGGAGGCGGCCGTATTGGCTGAGCACAGCCCGATCACCCGGGGACAGCGGGACAGAACCTCCCGGGGGATCTGGATGGCAAAGTCCCGGTCGGAGGTGATAATCTCGCCCTCCTGGTTAAAGTAGTAGTTGAGCAGCCGCCCGCAGGCCCGGTTGCGGTGGAGCAGGTCTCCATACCGGGCCACCGAGGCAAAATCCGGGGTGGAGGGGTAGTTGCCGATGTTCACCAGAGCGGTGTCCATCTGCTCCCACTGCAGGTGGGTCTGGCGGTAGAGCTGGGTAGAGCAGAGCAGCTCCCGTTCCTCCCAGCTCTGGGCCAGAGCGGGCAGATTGAGAAAGTAGGGCTCTGCCCCCAGGCGCTCGGCCAGCAGGCGTACATTTTCGTTGGAGTGGTAGTTGCGGATGGGGATGCCCGCACTGCCCAGCAGGGGACAGATGGTTTGTACCGGGCCGTGCCGCCGGGGTTCCTGTTCCAGTACGGTCACCATCTGGCCGATAAAGTGGCCCCAGCCGATACCCACCCGGCGGGCGCGCAGCCGCTCCAGCAGATCAATGGCTGCCAGGGCCAGAGTTTGGTTGGTCTGGCCGTCGCCCCCTGCGTCGGGACAGAGAACCACATCCCGCAGAGACCAGCGGACACACAGCTGCTCGGTCAGATCCTGCCGCTGCTGGCCGGGGGTGTGGACGGTGATCTCCACCACACCCAATTCCCGGGCCTCGCTGAGCATCCGGCTGACCAGGGGGCGGGAGACCCCCAGTTCTTTGGCGATGTCGCTTTGCTTCCAGTCCTCCAGGTAGTACCGCGTGGCCACATGGGCCAGCCGCCGCAGCCGCTCCTGACTGTCCTGCATCCCGCTCCCTCCTTCCTGCTTGGTTACGTATGTTACAGGGTATCACAGTTTTTTGTCCCGCGCAACCAGGGCGGGACAGAAACAGGCCGCCAGGGGTGCTGGCGGCCTGCTGGGGGACGTAACAGGGGGAGCGGTCAGTTGGCTTCGTACAGCTCCAGGATGGCGCCGTCCTTCCAGACAAAGGCCAGGCGGTCCTTGTCATTGGCGGGCATGGGGCCGCAGATGACGCTGTCGGCGTCGGCGATGTACTTTTCCAGATTGTCTACCTTGTAGGCCACGTGGGGGTTGCGGTGGATCTCCTCGGGGAAGGGGGTGCCCTCCTCAAACTTCAGATACTCGATCTTGTAGTCGTAGTCGTCCACGTTGCTTACCCAGAACTTGGCCCCCTCGTTGTAGGTCATGCCGGGCTTGCGGTTGGTGACAGGAATGCCGATATGCATATACTCAGCGGACATAATGGGTCCTCCTATCCATATTGTATTTAATTAGCCGTGTTTCACGGTCTCGTACACCTCAAAGGCCTGCTTGGGGGTGTAACCCTCGTGGACCACCTTGCCGATGGCCTGGGCCATACCGGCGGGGCAGTCGGACTGGAAGATGTTCCGGCCCATGTCCACGCCGTGGGCGCCCTCCTGGATGGCCTTGTAGGCCATCTCCAGCGCGTCCAGCTCGGGCAGCTTCTTGCCTCCGGCGATGACGATGGGCACCGGGCAGGCGGCGGCCACCCGTTCAAAGCCGTCACAGTAGTAGCTCTTGACCACGTTGGCTCCGTTCTCCGCCAGCACCCGGGTGGCCAGCAGGAAGAACTTTTCGGTGCGTTCCATCTGCTTGCCTACTGCCACCACGCCCAGGGTGGGCATGCCGTAGCGGGTGCCGGCGTCGGCGGTGCGGCACAGAAGCTCCAGAGAGCGGCTCTCACCGGGGGCGCCGATGAAGGTCTGGACTGCCACACAGGCCGCGTCCATGCGCAGGGCATTTTCCATGTCGCAGGCAATGCCGCCGCCGTTGGACATGTCGTCATAGAGCACGGTGGAGTCGTAGGTCACCCGCACGCACTTGGCCACCGGAGCGGCAGGGGAGATGCAGGAGCGGATGACGCCCTTGGTGCCCATGAGCACGTTGACATAGGGAGCCAGGGGTGGGATCACCAGGTCGATGCGCTCCAGCCCGGCAGTGGGACCCATGATATAGCCGTGGTCAAAGGCCAGCATCACGGTGTTGCCCGACTTGGGGTCAAACATCCGGGCCAGACGGCTTTTCATGCCGAAATCGCAGTGGGCCGCGCCCTTGACGTAGAAGCCCTCCTGGGCTACGGGGACGTCCAGATGGTAGTCGTGGGCGGCCTTGTTGCCGATGTTGTCAGCCATAGCGGGTCCTCCTTACTTCTTGGTGAGGTAGGGGGTGCGGCAGGGGGCATTCCACAGCCGCAGCAGCTCGTCGTCCATGCGGGCCATGAACATCTGGAAGCCGGCCTGCTCCTGAACGGTGAGCAGCTCACCCACGTAGTTGGCCACGATCTCAATGTTCTTCTCCTTCAGGATCTGCTCACACTTGCGGTAGATGATGAGCTGCTCCATGAGGGTGGTAGCGCCGGAGCCGTTGATGATGAGCATGACCTTCTCGCCGGACTGGATGCCGATGTCCTTGAGCAGGGCGTTGACCATGATCTCGGCGGTCTCGTCGGCGGACTTCATGGGCTGACGGCCACCGCCGCCCTCGCCGTGCTGGCCCATACCGATCTCCATGTCGTCCTCGCCCAGGTCGGCCAGAGCGGCGCCGGTGGAGGGATGGGTAGCGCCCCGGACGGCCACGGCCAGGGTGGCCATGTTGTCGGCGAAGCGCTGAGCGATGGCGGCCACTTCCTCCAGGCTCTTGCCCTCGGCGGCGGCAGCACCGGCAATCTTATAGGTGGGGATGCAGCCTACCAGGCCGCGGCGGTCGTCGGCGTTCTCACGGGGAGCGTTGGACACGTCCTCCTGGGTGACCACCTTCACCACGTTCAGGCCCAGCTTCTTGCACTGCTTCATGGTCAGGTTGCCGGTGAGCATATCGCCGGCGTGGTTGAGAACGATGTACAGCACGCCCTTGCCCTTGTCGGCCAGCTTAATGGCGTCCACACAGGCCTGGGGACCGGGAGCGGCAAAGATATCGCCCACCACGGAGATATCCACCATGCCCTCGCCCACGAAGCCGGAGATGGCGGGCTCATGGCCGGAGCCGCCCTGGGTGACGATGGTGACACGGTCAGCGCCCTCAAGAGCGTTGTTGATGATCATGTTCTCCTCGCCCCGGTGGATGATGTCCCGGTTGGCGGCGGCCAGACCGTCCAGCAGCTCATCGGTGAGGTTCTCGGGATTGTTGATGAATTTCTTCATTTTCATGGGGAAGTCCTCCTTATATGATCTGAAAAATATTGAGTGTCAGATTCCCTGTGCCAGTCCCCGGAAGAACAGGGCGGTGGATACCGCGCCGGCGTCGGGGGTGCCGATGGTCTGTTCCTTATAGCTGCGGGCCCGGCCGAACTTGGAGATAAACTGCTCGCTGGCCTTGGCGCCCTCCTGGGCGGCCTGGGCGGCGGCCTCCAAAATGGCCTTGCAGTCCCCCTGGGTCTGCTGGGCGGCCTGCACCGCAGGGATCAGCGCATCCATCATGGTCTTGTCGCCCACCTTGGCGGTGGTGATGTCCTCCATCTCGCTCAGGCAGCCGGCGAACATGGCCTTCAGGCCTGCCTCGTCCACCTGGCTGGCGTCATCGTCCAGATTGACACCCAGTCCGCCGATCATGGTGCCGTACAGCGGTCCGGCAGAGCCGCCCTTGACCTCCATGATTGCCATTCCCAGACTGTCCAGGAAGTCCTTGATGGAATCCTCACCCCACTGGGGGACCCGCTCCTGGATGAGCTTGGCGATCTTTCCCATGGTGATGCCGTGGTCGCCGTCGCCAAAGCGGGAGTCGATATCACTGAGATACTGGGTGTTCTCCTCCAGCAGCTTGGCCGCCTGGAGCAGCATGGCGCCCAGAGCCTCTCGATCCAAAATCATGCGTCCTTCCTCCTTGTCTGATCCGGTGCTTTTCAGCCCCTGTTCCTGTTACGTTTGCAACAAAATCATAACAACGCATGTAACGAAAGTCAATCAATTTTGTGCAATTCTACCTATTATAGGAAATCGGACATGGGTTTTTGTGCATATCTAGTTCAAAAACAAAACTTGATGTTACATATGTAACACACGGCGCAAACCGGTGTTCCGGAGCTACAAAGGTTTAAGCTGCATTTTACACAAACCGCGTGGAAGGGACACGGCGGGTCTGTTACAATAGACCCAGATTCCCTTCCGAGGAAGGAGGATGGAAGATGAGCGGTCAGTGCCAGAGCATCGGAAATACGAGTTCAAGGCCTTCCTGCGCCTGCTCTCTCCTCCTCCCCTCGTCTTGCGGCAGATCTCGGGCTGGACGCCCATGTCGGTGTCCAGCCCAGGGTCTGCCGCTGCTTTTTTAGGGAGCCTGTGTCCCGGCGGAATACCAGTTGAGAGGAGTCATGTTTATGCTGCCCTGTCAGAATACCTGCCCCAACTACCAGCACGGTTGCCACAAAAGCTGTGCGGCCTGGAAAGAGCTTCAGGAGCGTCAGCGCCTCCAGCGTCAGCAGAAAAAGGCCTATCTGGACTACTACAATGACCTGTGCATCACGATGGCCCGGCAGTTCCGGGCGATGAGTCCCTGCCGCCTGGTCCGATAACGGCCTATACATAGAAAAAACCCCAGCCGACCAGAAAAATCTGGCAGGCTGGGGCATTTTGTTGTAGGTCAAATGGGCAGCAGGGTGCAGGCGATGCGGAAGTAGACCACCAGGGAAATGGCGTCCACAATGGTGGTGATCAGGGGAGCGGCCATGATAGCCGGGTCTGCGTGGCACAGCTTGGCGACCATGGGCAGCACACCGCCCACCGTCTTGGCCAGCAGCACGGTAACAAACAGAGCCAGAGCCACTGTCAGGGCCACCATCTGGTTGCCGGGGTAGGTGATGATCAGGCGCACAAAGTTCACCGCGCTGAGCACCACGCCCACCAGCATGCTCACCCGCAGCTCCTTCCAGAAGACCTTGGCAAAGTCCTTGAGCTGGATCTCACCCACGGCCATGCCGCGGATGACCAGGGTGCTGCTCTGGCTGCCGGCGTTTCCGCCGGTGTCGGTGAGCATGGGGATAAAGGTGACCAGCAGGGGCATGGCGGCAAAGGCGGCCTCATACTGGCCCAGGATGCCGCCGGTGATCATGCCGGAGATCATCAGCACCAGCAGCCACAGGATGCGGTGCTTGGCCAGGGACAGTACGCTGGTCTTGAGGTAGGGCTTCTCCGAGGGAGCCATGGCGGCCATCTTCTCAAAGTCCTCGGTGGCCTCCTCTTCCATGACGTCCATCACATCGTCTACCGTGACGATGCCCACCAGACGGCCCTCCTTGTCCACCACGGGCAGGGAGATAAAGTCGTACTTCATCATCCGGGCCACCGCTTCCTCCTGGTCCTCGGTGGTCTCGGCGGTGATGACGTCGGTCTCCATCAGGTCGGCAATAAGCTGCTCGTCCTGGGCCAGGAGCAGCTCCTTGATGGTGAGCACGCCCTCCAGTCGGCGGCCGGCGTCGGTGACATAGCAGGTGTACACGCTCTCCGAGTTCTCCCCGGTGCGGCGGATGTGAGCGATGGCCTGGGCCACCGTCATGGACTGTTTCAGATCGGTAAACTCGGCGGTCATGATGCTGCCCACCGAGTTGTCAGGGTAGTTCAAAAACTGATTGATGAGTTTGCGGGTGTCAGGGCGGGCAGCTTTCAGCACCCGCTTGACTACGTTGGCGGGCAGCTCCTCCAGCATGTCCACCGCGTCGTCCACGTACAGCTCCTCCACGATCGCGGAGACCTCCTGGTCGGTGGCCGACTGGATAATGACCTGCTGGGTGTCCGGCTCCAGATTGGAGAACACCTCCGCTGCCATCTCCTTGGGCAGGGCGCGGAACACCACCACGATCTTGTCCTGGGGTAGCTCCTCCAGGAACTCGGCGATATCGACTTCGTTCTCCTCCAGCAGGGCGGCACGCAGCGCGTGCAGATCACGGCGCTCCAGCAGCTCCAGCAGCGCCTGAATATCCATCATCTTCTTCTCCATTGGAAATTCCTCCTGTTCTTGGTTTGATACAGCGAGGAAGCTACCAATTGGACATACAAAACCGCGGCAAACCTGCCGAAGAAGACTCTTCGGCTGTTTTCCGCGGTGATATCCGAGTATGGAGCCGCTAAGGCGGCGCAAAGCAGACCACCCCGAAGGGCGTGGTCAAATCACTGGGGAAGCCAGGCAGCCTGGACAGTCCCGGTCCATATCGGAATATCACGGTCCATATTGGTACTTCGTCCGCATAAGTCCACCTGGATTTCCTCCTTTTATCGGTATTTTGGCAGAGTTTCCTCCACCGGATTCCAGAATAGCATATTTTTTTGCCCGGAACAAGTTAAAAATTGTAAAGAATTTTTGGATTTTGGCGACGGTGGAAAAAAGAAACCGCCGCCCGGGGACCGGTCCGGAAGAGACCGGTCCGCCGAGACGGCGGGATGTCTGTGGGAAGTTACCGGGTAGAGTCGTAGGTGTACACCGGGGGAGCGGGAGGGACAAAGGAGATCCGGGCGTCGTAGAATCCAGCCCGGGCCAGTCCAGTGTAGGGCAGCAGCCAGAGCTCCACCGGCAGGCAGAGCAGAAGCCCAACCAGCGAGCCGGCAGTGGTTCCGGCAACCAGAGTCATCAGCGTTTCCGGAGTCGCGCCGCTCTGGAAGATCCCAATCAGGGTGGGGATGAGGAAGATAACCTGGGCAAGAATGGCCAGACCCCACTCCAGCAGGTACCAGCCCAGGAAGGACAGGTCCAGCTTGAACAGCTCCAGCTTCCAACCGCGCATCAGGCCTACGCTCTCCCGCACCGCAGCAGCCGCGCCCCGATCAGGGCGGTCCATCAGCAGGTAGGGGGCCAGCGCATAGCGCAGGCGGATAAAATAGAGGTAGGGGATCAGGGCGAAGGTGAACAGCTGGGTCAGAAGGATCATCATTTCCAGACTGTTGGCGGCGGAAATGATCACCGTAGCAGGAATCACAGGCAGCAGGCACCAGCCAAACAGCCGCAGGAAGATCTGGATCTCCATCAGCAGCACCTGACCGGCCATGCCGAAGCCGTCAATCAAAGTGGCAAAGTCGGCCTCATCTCTCCGCCAGGCCCTCAGGCACCATATCTCATAGCCGAAGTTCATCACCACGCTGTATAAGGTGAGCAGCAGGGTGAAGAACAGGGGGAAAAACTGTACTCCGGAAGAGGAAGCGGCGAGACTGGTGGTAAAACCGGCCAGATCGGAAATGGTGCTCACGCCGGTGGTCAGCCCCCAGAACAGCAGGGCGACCAGCCAGGCGGGAGGAACATTTTGCCGCATGGTCTGTCTGGCCCGGTCCTTCAGGGCCTTGCGATGGATCTCCATGGGTATCATCTTGTGTCTCCGTTCTATGTATGAATTTGTGCTCAGCTCTCCCAGTTCTCCATGACCTGGCGCAGCTGATCAGCCAGCTTTGCCAAGTCCTTGTTGGGACGGCCGCGGCTGCGGCTGATGAGAGCCTCCAGCTGCTTGGACACGTCCAGCAGGCGGACAAAGGCGGGGGAGCCCTGAGCAGCGCCGCCGGATACCCGCTTGGGCTCCAGCACGATGCCCTTGGCCAGCATCACATTCTCCGCCAGGTCGTAGACCTCCTGATAGAGAGGCGCGTGGGCGGGGATGCCTCGGTCGTTGAGGGTCTGGGCAAACAGGTCGGTGACCGGGCTGTCGCCGTGGACCACAAAGACCTGCTTGGGAGCGGGGCTGAAGCGGCCGATCCAGTCCAGCAGGTGGGTGCGGTCGGCGTGGGAGCTGAGTCCCTTAAAGTTGACAATGCGTGCGTTGACGGCGATTTCCTCGCCGAAGAGTTTGACGGACTTGGCGCCTTCCAGCAACCGCCGGCCCAGAGAACCCTCCGCCTGGTAGCCCACGAACACCACGGCGCATTCGCTGCGCCACAGGTTGTGCTTCAGGTGGTGACGGATACGGCCGGCATCACACATGCCGGAGGCGGAGATAATGACCTTGGACCGGGGGTCCAGGTTCAGGGCCTTGGACTCGTCGGTGGACTGCACCAGAGTGAGCCCCGGGAAGGTAAACAGGTTTTCTCCGCCCTGGAGGACGGCGATGGCCTCCTCATCCAGGTAGCCCCGCAGGTCCCCGGCGTAGATCTTGGTGGCCTCGGCAGCCAGAGGGCTGTCCACGCACACCTGGAAGTCAGGGTGGGTCTTGACCAGCCCCTCATTTTTGATTTCCCGCAGGAAGTAGAGAAGCTCCTGGGTGCGGCCCACGGCAAAGGAGGGGATGACCACATTGCCGCCCTGGGCAAAGGTGTCATCGATGAGCTGGGCCAGCGCTTCGGTGTAGCTCTCAGGCACCTCGTGGTCCCGGTCGCCGTAGGTGGACTCCATGACCACATAGTCTGCCTCTTCCAAAAATTCCGGGTCCCGAATAATGGGCTGGTCCACGTTGCCCAGGTCGCCGGAGAAGACCAGCTTGCGCTCCACGTCCCCCTCCTTGGCCCAAATCTCCACAATGGAGGAGCCCAGCAGGTGGCCCGCGTCCCGGAAGCGGATCTTCACGCCCTCGCACAGGTCCAGCGTCTGGCCGTACTCCACGGTAAAGATCTGTTCCAGCGCCGCCTCCGCGTCAGCCACGGTGTACAGCGGTTCCACCTCGGGCCGTCCGGCACGCTTGCCCTTCTGGTTCTGCCACTGGGCGTCGCTCTCCTGAATGAAGGCGGAGTCCCGCAGCATAATGGACAGCAGCTCACCGGTGAGCCGGGTGGTGAAGATCTGGCCCTGGAATCCCTCTTTCACCAGCAGGGGGATCCGGCCGGAGTGGTCGATGTGGGCGTGGGTAACGATAACATAGTCGATGTAGCTGGGGGAGAAGTCCAGAGCGTTGTCGTCATGCTCATCCCGGCCCTGCTGCAGGCCGCAGTCGATGAGGATCTTTTTGCCCCCCACCTCCAGGCAGTGACAGCTTCCAGTGACCGCGTGAGCCGCGCCGAAGAATGACAGCTTCATAACCGTGCCTCCTGTGTTCCTATGTAGTGACTATATTGTACATCGAACCCAGGGAGAATTCTATACTAATTTGTGAATCTTGTCTGAATTACAGCACCTGGAAGTGCTGGAGGGCTTTGACGATGCCGTCTTCGTCCACCGAGGCGGTGGCCCAGTCGGCCTGCCGCTTCACCTCGTCACTGGCGGTGCCCATAGCTACGCCGATGCTGGCGTGGACCAGCATGGAGAGGTCGTTTTCTCCGTCGCCGAAGGCCATGCTCTCCTCCACAGGGATGCCGAAGTGCTCCAGAATGGCGTCCATGCCCTTGTCTTTCCCGCCGGTGGGAGGGATGACGTCCAGGAAGTGGGGATGCCAGCGGGTGGTTTTCAGATGGGGTGCCCGGTCCAGCAGCAGGTGCTCGTTGTCCCGGTCCAGGAAGGTGATGGCCTGGTAGATCTCCCGTCCCAGGGCGTGGGAGGCGGGACGCACCGGAGGCAGGGGCAGGTTCAGGTCCTTCATAAAGGCCCGGGTCAGGTCGTTGATGCAGTTGAGGTAGATATCCTCGCCCTCCAGGAAGATGCAGGAGAAGGCGTCGTCTCCCGCCGCGGCCACCAGTTCCTCTACGGCCTGGGGAGGCATGGGATTTTTCCGCAGGACCTGGTCTCCGGCAAAGCAGTACTGACCGCTGAGGGTGACATAGCCGTCAAAGGGGAAGAGGTCCCGCACCTGGCCCAGCATTTTCTGGTGCCGCCCGGTGGAGAGAAACAGCTTGATGCCCCGTGAGCGCAGAGTGTGCAGAGCCTGCATAGCCGAGTCGGGGATGGTGTGGGTCTTGAAGCTGACTAGGGTGCCGTCAACATCAAAGAAAATGGCTTTTATCATAGTGGTCTCCTTAAAAAAGGCTTCCCCGAGGGGGGAAGCCAGTGCGTTTTTGTTTCTATGGGGACGGATATTACTTTAGAACTGCCGGGGCCGCCCCGCAGGGCGGCAGCCCCAGAGGCGAAACGAAGTTTCGCACAAAGCTTTTTTGCCTACTTTTTTCTCGAAAAAAGTAGGTTAAGAAAGCGGGGCAGGTTCCAGCTTTTCCACCAGCGCCCACTCCACGCGGCGCTCGCACAGCTCCTCCACCCGGATGCGCAGGCCCATGGCCTCCACCACTGGGCGGCTGCCGTCCTCGGGGATGACCGGCAGCAGAGCAAAGACCAGACCGCCCACGGTGTCGCAGTCCAGCCGCTCCAGCTCCTCCTCGTCCAGTTCCACGCCCATGGTCTGGGCCAGGTCCTCCAGATCGGCGGAGCCGGACACCTTCCACTGGGTGTCGCTGAGCTGGATGATCTCCTGCTCCTCCTGGGGATCGAACTCGTCGTAGATCTTGCCCACCAGCTCTTCCAGCAGGTCCTCCAGGGTGAGCAGGCCGCCGGTGCCGCCGTACTCATCCACCACCAGAGCCATATGGATCTTTCGGTTCTGCATATCCCGGAACAGCACGTCGGCCCGTACCGACTCCGGTACAAAATAGGCCGGACGGAGCAGCTGCTCCAGAGGCAGGGGATCGGGCTTGCTCTTGTTGATCAGGTAGTCCCGGGTGGACAGGATGCCCACGATATCGTCAATATCGTCCTTATAGACCGGAAAACGGGACAGACCAGAGGACTGGATGGTGTCCAGAATGGTCTGGTCGTCATCATCCAGCGCCAGGGTTACCATATCGGTGCGGTGACGCATCACGTCGTCGGCGGTCATGCTGTTGAATTCAAAGATGTTGGCGATAAGCTCCTTTTCGTTCTGCTCGATGGCTCCGGACTCCTCGCCCTCCTCCACCATTGCCATGATCTCATCGGCCAGTTCCTCACCCTTATCCCGGCGCAGCCAGGCCAGAATCGGGCGGTAGAGCAGTAAAATCACATTGACAGCCAGACTGATCCCAAACAATATGGGCCATAAATGGTCCCCAGACACGGAAATTCCCCCTTAAATTTAAAAAATATACGAATACAATTTGCATGATAGCACAAAATCTTCCTCCGCGCAAGAGAAACCCCGGCGGCTCTCTGCCCGCTACCGCTCAAAAACAGAGACTTAACAGAAGCAGGTGCTTTCCTTTTACAAAGTGTGGGAATAGGGTGCAAATGGCCGACGGATATGCTATAATTTTTCCAAACACCGGACGGAGGAGAGAGCGATGAAGCTGGGTTCAGAGCGTTGGCTGGGCCATATCCGGGAGCTGGGGATTTTTTTAAAATGGCTGCTGTATGCCTGCGGGATCGGGCTGTTGGCGGGAGCGGTGGCGGCCGCGTTCCACTTCGGCATCGATTGGGCCACCGAACTGCGGGGGGAACACCCCTGGGTAGTCTGGCTGGCTCCGGTAGGAGGCGTGGCTATTGTGCTGCTGTACCGGGTATGCCATATGGAAAAAGACCAGGGCACCAATCTGGTGCTGGTGGCCGTGCGGGAGGCAGAGCAACTGAAGCTGCGTACGGCTCCGCTCATCTTCCTGTCCACCATCCTTACCCATTTGGTGGGCGGTTCGGCGGGGCGTGAGGGAGCCGCGCTGCAGCTGGGTGGCTCTTTGGCTGCCTGGGTGGGCCGTGGGATCGGTCTGGACGATAAAGACCGGCGGGTCATGGTCATGTGCGGTATGGCCGCCGCCTTCTCCGCCCTGTTCGGCACTCCCCTTACCGCTGCTGTCTTTGCCATGGAAGTGGTAAGCGTGGGCGTTATGTATTACGCCGCTCTGGTGCCCTGTGCCGTAGCCTCGTCGGTGGCTTTCCTGCTGGCGCGCTTTTTGGGGCTGCACCAGACCTTGGGCTATCCGGTGGGAGAGGCCATGGCCCTCACTCCTTTGACCATGCTCCAGGCGGCGGGACTGGGCCTGCTGTGCGCTCTGGTGTCTATTTTGTTTTGTAAGGCCATGCACTACGCGCCAAAACTCTACGCCCGGGTGCTGCCCAATACCCTGGCCCGGGCGGCGGTGGGCGGCGTGCTGGTGCTGCTGCTCACCCTGCTGGTGGGAGAGCAGACCTACAACGGAGCAGGCGACGCCGTCATCCGCGCCATGCTGGCCGGCGAGACCATCCCCGAGGCCTTCCTGCTGAAGATACTCTTTACCGCCGTCACCCTGGGAGCGGGTTTCCGAGGCGGCGAGATCGTCCCCGTTCTCTTTACCGGTGCGGCCTTTGGTACTACGGTGGGACCGCTGTTGGGGATCCCCCATGGATTCGGCGGAGCGATGGCCATGGCGGCGGTGTTCTGCGGGGCCACCAACTGCCCCATGACCGCCCTGCTCCTCTCCCTGGAACTGTTCGGCGGCGAAGGGTTACCCCTGTATGCGCTGTGCTGCGGCGTGTCCTACATGCTCTCTGGATACTATGGTCTGTACAGCGAGCAGAAGATCGTCTACTCCAAATTCAAAACCGAGTGGATCGACAAAAAAGCACAATGACGCAATCCCCTGGGGCAGTAAGGATCGCGCCTTTGCAACAAGATATTGTGCTGCATTTTTTGTCGAATTCAATATATTGACTCCCCCCTTTCAACGTGATATAGTGAAGGCACGCGAACTACGGCCCGGCGACCTGCCGGGCCGTTACACAGTCTGAAAGAAGAGGGAGAGAATGAGTCATGTACCAAGTGACAAAGCGTGACGGCACCGCCGCCACCTTCGAGATCGGCAAGATCAGCGCCGCCGTTACCAAGGCGTTCCAGGCTCTGGACAAGCAGTTCCATCCCAGTGTCATCGACCTTCTGGCCCTGCGGGTCACCGCTGACTTTGAGCCCAAGGTCCGGGACGGCCGCATCGCCGTGGAGGACATTCAGGACAGCGTGGAGGCCGTCCTCTCTGAGGCAGGATACTCCGACGTGGCCAAGGCCTACATTTTGTACCGCAAGCAGCGGGAGAAGATCCGCAACGTCAATTCCGCCCTGCTCAACTACAAGGATCTGGTGGATGACTACCTGCAGATCAACGATTGGCGGGTGAAGGAGAACTCCACCGTCACCTACTCTGTGGGCGGCCTGATCCTCTCCAACTCCGGCGCCATCACCGCCAACTACTGGCTCAGCGAAATTTACGACCAGGAGATCGCCAACGCTCACCGCAACGCCGAGATCCACCTCCACGACCTCAGCATGCTTACCGGCTACTGCGCCGGCTGGAGCCTCAAGCAGCTCATCCAGGAGGGACTGGGCGGCATCCCCGGAAAGATCACCTCTGCCCCCGCCAAGCATCTGTCCACCCTCTGCAACCAGATGGTCAACTTCCTGGGCATCATGCAGAACGAGTGGGCGGGCGCCCAGGCCTTCTCCTCCTTCGATACCTACCTGGCCCCCTTTGTCAAGGTGGACAACCTGACCCAAAAGGAAGTCAAGCAGTGCATCCAGTGCTTTGTTTACGGCGTCAACACCCCCAGCCGCTGGGGCACCCAGGCTCCCTTCTCCAACATCACCCTGGACTGGACCGTGCCCAAGGACCTGGAGAACCTGCCCGCCATCGTAGGCGGCAAGGAGCAGGACTTCACCTACGGGGACTGCAAGAAGGAAATGGACATGGTGAACAAGGCCTTCATCGAGATCATGATCGAGGGCGACGCCAACGGCCGCGGCTTCCAGTATCCCATCCCCACCTACTCCATCACCCGGGACTTTGACTGGAGCGAGACGGAAAACAACAAGCTCCTTTTTGAGATGACCGCCAAGTACGGCACTCCCTATTTCTCCAACTACATCAACTCCGACATGGAGCCCTCCGATGTGCGCTCCATGTGCTGCCGCCTCCGTCTGGACCTGCGGGAGCTGCGGAAAAAGTCCGGCGGCTTCTTCGGCTCCGGCGAGTCCACCGGCTCTGTGGGCGTGGTCACCATCAACCTGCCCCGCATCGCCTATCTGGCCAGCGACGAGGCCGACTTCTACAAGCGCCTGGACCATCTGATGGACATTGCCGCCCGCAGCCTGAAGACCAAGCGTACCGTCATCACCAAGCTGCTGGATGCAGGTCTCTATCCCTATACAAAGCGTTATCTTGGCAGCTTTGATAACCATTTCTCCACCATCGGCCTCATCGGCATGAACGAGGTGGGCCTGAATGCCAAGTGGCTGCGGGCAGACCTCACCCATGAGGAGACCCAGAAGTTTGCCCGGGACGTGCTCAACCACATGCGGGAGCGCCTGAGCGACTATCAGGAGAAGTACGGCGACCTCTACAACCTGGAGGCCACCCCTGCCGAGTCCACCACCTACCGCTTTGCCAAGCACGACAAGCAGGAGTTCCCCGACATCATTACCGCCAACGAGAACGGCACTCCCTACTACACCAACTCCTCCCACCTGCCTGTGGGCTATACCGAGGACATCTTCTCTGCCCTGGACATCCAGGACGAGCTCCAGACCCTCTACACCTCCGGTACCGTGTTCCACGCCTTCCTGGGCGAGAAGCTGCCTGACTGGAAGGCGGCGGCCAACCTGGTGCGGAAGATCGCGGAGAACTATAAGCTGCCCTACTACACCATGTCCCCCACGTACTCCGTCTGTGCCGACCACGGCTACCTTACCGGCGAGCAGCATGTCTGCCCCATCTGCGGCAAGGAGGCCGAGGTGTACAGCCGCATCACCGGCTACTATCGTCCGGTGAAGAACTGGAACGACGGCAAGACCCAGGAGTTTAAGGATCGGAAGGTGTACGACATCAACCACTCCCACCTGCGTAAGGCGGGCCGCGCTGGCTCTCAGGTCACGGTGGACAGCACTCCGGCTCAGAAGGCGGACAGCGATGAGCTGCTACTCTTCACCACCCGCACCTGCCCCAACTGCCGCCAGGCCATCAGCCTGCTGGACAAGGCGGGGATTTCCTACCGGAAGGTAGTGGCGGAGGAGAGCCCCGATCTCACTACCCGCTACGGCGTGCGGCAGGCTCCCACCCTGGTCTATGAGGATCAGGGGCAGGCGGTGAAGCTCACCGGCGTGGGCGCCATCAAGAAGTTTGCTGATCAGAACCGCGCCGCCGTTTAACCGCTTTCTTGAAAGAAAGCTTGGCAAAGAACTTTGTGGGAAACTTCGTTTCCCTTCTGCGCCCGTAAGAAACATATTTGTAGGAGCGACATTTCCGTCGCTCCTACTTTTTTATGGGTAAGGAGGTTACGCCCGCCCGACCACCGCTGCACCAAACAGGTAGGCAGGCACCAGGCGGTGTACCGTAGAAGTAGTTGCTTCTAAATTTTGCGGGCAGTAGGGCCTAAGGCCCGGGAGTAGAACAGAAACAGAACTTGATTTTGCCCGCCGGAATGTTTCGGCAATCCAAAGGGACACGCTCTCGTAAATGGGGGTCCAGGGGGTGGGGCGACTTTGAACGCCCGCCCTGCGAGGCGTTCATCGGAGACACACCCCTTGGCGCATCTTTGGTTACTTTCTGTGCGAGCAGAAAGTAACAACCCGTCCTCCCCACAGAGAAAAACTTAAAAACTTATCCACATTCTGAATTTAAAATGTGGACAAAAAATACTCCGTTCCCCTTGTGGGAACGGAGTATTTTGATTGGTCAGATTATTCCTCTGCCATAGCCTTGGCGGCCTCAATGGCCTTGGCCTGAGCCATGGGCGGGCAGTCCTCGTAACGGACAAAGTGGAAGGTGAAGGAACCGCGGGACTGAGTCATAGCCCGCAGATCGATGGCGTAAGAGGTCATCTCCGCCATGGGCACCTCAGCCTCGATCACCTGCTCACCGTTGTCGGTGGGGGTCATGCCCATCACGCGGCCGCGGCGCTTGTTCAGATCGCCGATCACGTCGCCCATGTAGCTGTCGGGCACGGTGACCTTCAGCTCGCCCACGGGCTCCAGCAGCACGGGGTTGGCCTCGGGCATAGCGGCCTTGTAGGCCAGCTGAGCGGCGGTCTTAAAGGCGATTTCGGAGGAGTCCACGGGGTGGTAGCTTCCATCGTACAGAACGGCCTTCAGGTTGACCACGGGGTAACCGGCCAGAGGACCATGGACGCAGGCCTCGCGCAGACCCTTTTCCACAGCGGGGAAGAAGTTCTTGGGCACGGAGCCGCCGAACACTTCCTCGGCAAAGACCATCTCTTCCTGGTCGAAGTTGGGCTCGAAGCGGATCCACACGTCACCGAACTGGCCGCTGCCGCCGGTCTGCTTCTTATGACGGCCCTGCTTGGAGACGGTCTTGCGGATCTTCTCACGGTAGGGCACGCGGGGAGTCTTCAGCTCGGTCTCCACGTTGAAGCGGCTCTTCAGCTTGGACACCAGCACATCCACCTGGATGTCGCCGGCGGCGTAGAGCACCATCTGGTGGGTCTCGGCGTTGTTGACCACGGTGAAGGAGGGATCCTCCTCGTTGAGGCGGTTCAGGCCCTGAGCAACCTTATCCTCCTGGCCGCGGGTCTTGGGGGAGATGGCCACGGAGTAGTTGGGCTCGGCGAAGGGGATGGCGGCCAGGGAGATGACCTTACGGGCATCGCACAGGGTGTCGCCGGTCTTGACCTTCTCCATCTTGCCGATGGCGCCGATGTCGCCGCAGGAGAGCTCCTTGACCTCTTCAGCCTTCTTGCCACGCATGATGTACAGGCGGCCCAGCTTCTCGTTGTTGCCGGTGCGGGAGTCCACCAGGGTCAGGTCGGAGGTGATGTTGCCGGAGAGAACCTTGATGAAGGAGTACTTGCCGTACTGGTCGGAGACGGTCTTGAACACGAAGGCGCAGGGCACGCCGCCGGGAGCGACTGCGAACTCCTCCTTGGTGCCGTCGGGAGCAACGCCCTTACGCATGTTGCCCTCGGCGGGGTTGGGCATCAGTTCCACGATGTTGTCCATCAGCATCAGAGAGCCCATGGTGTTCACAGCAGAGCCGCACAGCACAGGGAACAGGGACAGCTCGCGCACGCCCTGGCGCAGGCCCTGGATCATCTCGACATAGGTGAAGTCCTCGCCGGAGAAGAACTTATCCATGAACTCCTCGCTGGTCTCGGCCACGGACTCCTTCAGAGCGTCGTTGAACTCGGTGATGACGTCTTCCTTGCCTTCGGGGATGTCAATCTCGACGCGCTTGCCGTTCTGCATCTCATAGGCGCGCTTGTTAAGCACGTCGATGATGCCGGTGACCTTCTTATTCTCGTCCCAGATGGGCACGACCACGGGAGCGATCTTGTTGCCGAAGCGCTCACGCAGGGCATCGAAGGTGGCGTTGTAGTCGGAGTTTTCCTCGTCGGTCTTGGAGATATAGATAAAACGGGGCATATCCCGCTCTTCGCAGTATTTCCAGGCCTTCTCCAGGCCCACGGAGATGCCGTCCTTGGCGGAGCAGACGATAATGGCGGCGTCGGCCACGGTGAGGGCCTGCATCACTTCGCCGGAGAAGTCAAATCCGCCCGGAGTATCCAGCACATTGATCTTACATCCCTTGTACTCCAGAGGAGCCACAGAGGTGGTGATGGAGATCTGACGCTTGATCTCCTCCTGATCGTAGTCGCATACGGTATTTCCGTCGGCACACTTGCCCATGCGGTCGATGGCGCCGGTCATATACAGCAGGCTCTCGATCAGAGCGGTCTTACCGCTTCCACTGTGACCCAACAGGCAGACGTTACGGATGTTTTGTACAGAATAGCTCATGGTTGATCCAACTCCTTGTTTCGAACATCTGTGACACATATGCGCAGAGTTTGAACTCCGGCATGTGGTACAATCCTGTTGGTTATTATAACGTAATACCCCGGTTCTGGCAACTGTTTTTTTGGCGCGATTGCCCGTTGTGCCCCGGGTGAGCCGGGAGATTCCATACCTTTTTTTATGAAAAGTGCCTAAAAAGCGAGGAATTGTATAAATTAACAAAGAATATAAAAAAGGGACCCGAAAAATTCCGGGTCCCTTTGGGATTATTTTCCGCTTTCGCCCAGACGGACGATGCAGGTTTCGCTCCAGGGGGTGGAGGTGACGGTGTATTCCGCCTTCTCCTCATCTAAAATCCGGCACAGCTGCTCCAGCACCTGGCTGGTCACGGTGCAGCTGACGTTTCCCTCGTTGTCCACAGACCACTCATTCAGAGGGGGCAGCAGATCGGAGACGCCATCCGGCATCGTGTAGAGTACCAGGACCGTCTGAGTCGATGCGGTGGAAACCTGGGCCTTATTCTGTGCGTCGGGTTCTCCGCTCTGGCCTTCAAAACCGCTGACCGACGAGTCGGGGGTTGTCTGGCCGGACGACTGGGAGCCCTGCGTGCCACTTGATTCCACCTCCGGTTGGGGATCCGCGGTGCGGGTCTGGGGGACGGAAGCGGGATCGCTGTCCCCATCGTCGGGAGCCTGGGCGGGATCCACACCGTATTGGGTGGCAGAATCGCTCTGGGAGCCGTCAGCAGTACCGGACGACTGGGAGGATACTTCGCCCTGACCGGAGGTGACCATGCCGCCGCTCAAATTCCCATCCTGGGGCAGGGAGCGGTAAATGCCAATGCAAAGGAGGGCACAGGCTGCCAATCCCGCCAAAGCCCGGACCTGAGGCCGGCGCCACAGGGGGATCACCTTGGGTTTGCTCTGGGCCTGCTGCTGCACCTGAGCCATCACACGCTGAGTAAAGTCTGCCGGAGCCTGGATCTCTCCCAGGTTCCGCAGGGCCTGGTCCAGCTGTTCCAGCTCCTCCTTGTCCTTGCGGCAGGAGGGACAGGCGGCCAGATGTTCCTCCAGCTCCTGCTTCTCCTGAGGGGAGAGGGGCTCGTCTAACTGCTGGCTGAGCAGTTCCCAGGCGCGTTCACACGAGATCACGGCCATCACCTCCGTTTCGTTCCTTCTTTTTGGGTAGACGTGTCGGAGGCAAAAAAGTTCCCTTCCGCAGTCAAAATTTTTTTCAAAGCCAGCCGGGCGCGGGCGATGCGGGATTTCACCGTGCCCAGGTCCAGGTCCAGCGCCGCTCCGATCTCCTGGTAGGACAGGCCGGACAGCTCCCGCATGACCAAAATCTCCCGCTGGTGGTCGGGGAGAGCTTGCAGGCCTGCCTCCACCGCTTCCTTTGCCATGCGGCGCTCGGTCTGAAGGGCGGGATCGGCCTGGTGGTCAGCGGGTTCCCAGTCGCTCTCGCCGTCCTCTCCGGTGAGGGAGGCGACCTCCAGGTCCCGGCGGCGCTTGCGGCGGCGGAGATGGTCGATGCAGGCGTTGCTGGTGAGACGGTATACCCAGGTGGAGAAGCTGCTCTCCCCCTTGAAGGTGGGCAGAGCCCGCCAGGCATTGAGAAAAGCCTCCTGGGCTGCATCCTGGGCGTCCTCCGGGTCGCCCAGCATCCGCAGGGCCAGGGAATACACCCGGTTTTGGTTGTCCAGCACCAGCTGTTCAAAGGCTCCTTGATCGCCTGCTTTGGCCCGGGCGATCAACTCCGCTTCTGTCATCTTCTCCACCTCCTTCCCCCGCTTTCTTGAAAGAAAGCTTGGCAAAGAACTTTGTGGGAAACTTCGTTTCCCTTCTGTTTTGGTTACATATGGCCCTTACGTCAGGTCCCGCAGAATCCCCTTGGTCACCTTATATACGTCCTCCAGGGTGGTGATCTTCACGATCTGCTCCTTATAGTAGCCCGCGTGGGGTACGCCCTTGAGATACCAGGCGTAGTGCCGCCGGGCCTCCAGACAGGCGATCTTCTCGCCCTTGTTGGCCGCCGAAAGCTCAAACTGCCGCACCGCGGTGCGGCACCGCTCTTCCAGCGGAGGCATGGGCGGGATCTCCCGGCCCTCCAGGGCGGCCTTGCACTGGGCAAACAGCCAAGGATTGCCGAACACGCCCCGGCCAATCATCGCCATGTCCGCTCCGGTGTATTTCAGGATCCGGGGCGCGTCCTCACCCTTAAAGACATCGCCGTTGGCAATGACCGGGATCTTCACCGCCTTTTTGACCTCCCGGATCCAATCCCAGTTGGCGGTACCGGAATACATCTGGGTGCGGGTGCGGCCGTGGACAGCTACGGCGGCGGCGCCCGCCTGCTCCATGGCTTTGGCAAACTCCACGCAGTTGATGGAGCCCTTGTCCCAGCCCAGGCGGAATTTTACCGTCACTGGGCAGCCTGCGCCGCGGATCACCGCCTCCAGCACCTTGACTGCCTTGTCCGGATCCCGCATCAGGCCCGAGCCGTCTCCGGAGTTTGCTACCTTGGGCACCGGACAGCCCATATTGATGTCGATAAGGTCGGCCCCGGATACCTCGTGGGCAATGGCCGCGCCCTCCTGCATGCACACCGGGTCGCTGCCGAAGATCTGAGCGGCGGCGGGGTGCTCCCCCTCTCCCAGCTGGAGCAGGGGGACCGTCTTTTTATCCTGATAGCACAGAGCCTTGGCGCTGACCATCTCGGTGCAGGTCAGGCCTGCGCCCTGCTCCCGGCAGATGGTGCGGAAGGCCACGTCGGTGACTCCGGCCATGGGGGCCAGAGCCAGGGGTGTTTCAATGTTGATTCCAGCGATGGATACCATGTGTCCTCCTATGGTCAAGGGCCGGAAAACCTTCCCGGCCCGAACTGTTCACGCCATTGTATCACACCCTGTATTGGTTGACAAGGGCGGCAGAAATCATTAAAATTGGGAAAAACCCTGATATATAAGGAGAGAGAAACCATGGAGCTTGCCCTGCGTGCCGCCGCTCTGGGCGGCGTGAGCGTTTACCGTCCCATCCTTAAAACCCCTCTGATGACCGCGCTGAGCCAGCTTTTGCAGGCCTGCCGGGGTGGAGCGGGACAGGAGGCTCTGGACCGATACACCGAAGTGTTCTATCAGCTGCGTCAGGAGGGATTTTCTGGCCTGGGTGATTGGCTGTGGGATCAGCTGCGCTACACCGACAACCCCTACGGGACTCTGGTAGACCTGGGCGGAGCGGACCCGGTACTGGAGGGGGCTGCCCGCCGGGACGTGCAGGCCCTGATGGACCTGGCCAGCACCCCCTGTACGGCCTATCTGGAGGCTATGACTGCCGCCCTGCCCCAGGAGTACGCCTCCGTGGTAGAGGGACTGCCCCAGTGGGAGGCCAAGGTCCCCTTTGATTTTGAGTCCCTTACCGCCTTCTACCGGGAGAATGGCTGCGGCCTGTACGCCCGGTACCGGGCCTTTCTGTGGGAGGAGGGACATCTGGTTCCGGTGCCCGATCCTGACTGTCCTCACCCCATTGAGCTGCTGGGCTATGAGCAGCAGCGGCAGCAGGTGCTGGACAACACCCGTCTGCTCCTCTCCGGCCGTCCGGCCAACAATGTGCTGCTCTTCGGCGACGGCGGCACCGGCAAGTCGGCTACCGTGAAGTCCATGCTCTATCGGGAGGGAATGGAGGACCTGCGCCTCATTGAGATCCAGAAGGAGAATCTGGTGGGCATGCCCCAGCTGATGCGCTCTCTGGGAGGCCGCCGGCACAAGTTTATCCTGTTTATTGACGACCTGGCCTTTGATCAGGACGATAAGACCTACTCCTCCATGAAGACCATCCTGGAGGGCGGCTTGGAGAAGCGCCCGGCCAACGTAGCCATCTATGCCACCTCCAACCGCCGTCATCTGGTGCGCCAGAATTTCTCCGACCGGGGCACCGACGAGGTGGATGCCTTTGAGACCATTGCGGAGAAGACCGCCCTGGCCGAGCGCTTTGGCCTGCGCATCCCCTACCTCACCATGAACAAGAAGGAATACCTCAGTCTGGTGGATCATCTGGCCGGACTGGAGGGTCTGGAGATGGACCAGGAGGTGCTTCATGCCAAGGCCATGGAATGGGAGATCCGCCACGCCGGACGCACACCCCGGGTGGCCCGGCAATTTATTGCATCCCTGCTGATCCCTCAGGCCCTGAGCGGGACGTCCGGCCTGTGAAAAAACACCCCCCTGTATATTTTGAACAGGGGGGTGTTTTGGGTTTGGGGGCGGTTTTAAAGTGGGGAGCGTTACTTCGCAACAGCGCTCAGATTGAATGTCACGTTGGCGAAGTTGGCCTCATTCCATCCCTGATGAGCGGTGCGGGTAAAGGTAAAGGTGTAGTAGCCATTCTCGAAAGAAACAGTGTCCTCACCATGGTCCACAGTGAGATCAAGCTGCATGTCCTCGGCAACCTTGACGCGGAAGGTGATAGCTTTTGTACGATCTGCACCTATAATAGTGGTATTAAACTTCACATCCTCATTTACATCGATGCTGGTCCAATCGTTGCCGTCGATGGAGTACTCCACGCTCTTGATATCTGCAGTCTTGCTGCCGAACAGGAAGCCGTACTCATAGGACCAGAAGTCCTCCTGGGCAGGGGTGTACTTTACCAGGTCGATGGTAGCGCCGTTCACACCGACTGTGACAGCGTGGTCGCTGCCACCGATGATCTTATATTCGCTCGTCAGATATCCATTATCAGTCAGCCACTGAGAGTCGATTACGGTGCCGTAGTCAACCGGCTTTTCGTTGGCAAAAATAATCCGACCCTGAGTATTATCCTCATAACAATTAATGCGCATACTGTACTGGTTTACGGTAAAGGCAGGGGTTACGATAATGTTGTCCTGACCGTCCGCCTGGTTGATCATTTCCATGGTCAAGGTGTCGGGCATTTTTTCATCGCCGAACATCCAGTGGGAGAAGGTATGGCCTTCCTTTTTAGGCACAATGGAGGTGCTCAGAGGCTCGCCCAGGGAGGCAGTGATAAAACCATAATCCTCCCCATTTTCACCTTGGAAGGTAACGGTATAGTAATTTACAGAATAAGCAGCATCCAGACGAATGTGATTGTTTTCGTCTGCGTAGGGCAGAACATCTGCCAGCTCATGTACTTCTTTGCCCTTGTAAGTCCAATGGTCAAAAGTATAGCCCAACTTGGCAGGACGAGAAAGATTATCAAGATTGGAACCAATGATCAACTCAGTGCTTTTAAAGAAAGTTCCATCGGAGTAGGTGTCTACGAAATAATGGGACTGGCTGGTAATCAGATTGAAGTTTACGTCCTTGCCATAGCACCAGGCCTCAGCGCCCTTATCAGTAAACTGGAAGGAATAAGTGCCATTGTCATTCTTTGTAAAATCGTTTACGTTCACATTATCACCAGTCAGGCCCACCAGCTCATAGCCGGGCTTCACTTCTACAGTAAAGGTGGTGGTGTTGGTATAGCTGTCGCGCCAAGCAATGGTGCCGGTCTTGGTGGTGATGGTCTGACCCTCCTTCACCTCGCCGTAGAAGGTTCCATTGGTGTCGGAAGCGGTCACGCTGACAATGCCGGCGTCACCATCAGCATAGGTGAACTTATAGTTGGCGGGAGCGCCGTCCAACCAGCTCAGAGCCATGGCGCTGGGCACCATGACAACAGCAGCCAAAGACAGAGCTGCTACATGGGTTAGGAACTTTTTGTTCATGTGTTTTCTCCTTCTCATAAATGTTTTATTATAAAGGCCAAGCAGGCCCTTATACCATATGGAAACATTTTCAAAATAGACGGGCTTTCCTACTATACGAAAGAGAGCGTATTCTGTCAAGAAAAATTTAGTAAAAATAGAACCGAGATTTATTCTCTCGAAAAACAATATAAATAAATATATTGAAAAATTTTTGCATGTTTTCGTCTGATCAAGAAAAGAACGATTGGTCCAATACAGAATGCAAAAACAGGGATTATAAAAAACTTGGGCGGCTTTGGTTTTAAGCGGCGAGGAGATTCCTCACGCCGGACGCACACCCCGGGTGGCCCGGCAGTTTATTGCATCCCTGCGTACACCCTGAGGGGGACCTCTTGTCCCCGGTCAGCATATGTGGTATGATATGGAATAAGAATGTATCCGCTTGCACAAGCATTCTGCTTTGGGAGGTGGGTTTATGATCACCGCGTACCATAAGGAATACAGCGACTGCCTGGGCCGAGATATGGAATTCAAGGTCTATGGTTCCGGCGGTAAGCCTGTGCTGGTCATCCCCGGCGAGAAGGGCCGTTTCTTCCAGTGGGAGGAGACCGGGATGGTGGAGGCGCTGAAGTCGGAGCTGGAGCGGCACCGCCTGCAGCTGTTTGTGGCCGACACCATCGACGCGGAGACGGTGTGCAACCAGTGGGGCGACCCCTACCACCGGGTGCGCATGCACGAGGGTTGGTACCACTATGTGGTGGATGAACTGGTCCCCCGCATCGGTGAGTTGAACGCCACCGGGCAGGATCTGCTGGTGGTGGGCTGTTCCATGGGCGCCTACCACGCGGCCAACTTCTTCCTGCGCCGCCCCGACCTGTTTGACGGGCTGATCGCCCTGTCAGGCGTGTACGACACCTATGGGATGTACCAGGGCTACATGGATGAGGTGGCCTATGCCAACGACCCCTGTGTCAGCCTGTCCGGCATGGCTCTGGACCACCCCTATATTGATATGTTCAACCGTCGGCGTATGGTGTTCTGCTGCGGGCAGGGAGCGGGAGAGGAAGCCTCCCTGGCAGCTACCCGCCGTCTGGAGCAGGTATTCCTGCGCAAAGGTATTCGGGCCAGAATGGACTACTGGGGCTTTGATGTGGACCACAGCTGGTTCTGGTGGAACAAGCAGATGCCCTACTTTTTGCCCTATGCCCTGGGAGAAGAGCCTTGGCCGCCCAGAGCCAGAGAGGACCGGGAGGAGCCGGAGCACGCTTATTATCCCTACTATCCTTACTCCCCCTTCCCGCCCAGAGAGCGGCTGCTCTACTTTGAAGAGGACTTTGATTAACGAAAAGCCTTCGTTTCCCAACGGGAAACGAAGGCTTTTTTATGCTTCATGCGGTCGGATCTGTTTGGGCCTGCATTGGCAGAACAGGTGGGGTATGGTATGATAGCATCAAACACTTTCTTCTTTGGGGAGGCGGGCCATATGGATGAACTGGTGTATCTGTTTGAGCTGGACTCCGTGCGCAACTCACCCCAGGAGATCCTTCGGGCACAGTGGGCTATGTTTCGGGAGGTGGCACTGAAGGGAAACCGGGTGGTGCTTTCCTTCAATCAGCTCACGGACTCAGAGGGCTTTTTGTGCGGCGTGCGGGACCCCAAACTTTATCCCCATCTGGCGGCTTTGTTTGAAATGGGTGTGCTGAAGTACTCTCGTTTTGCTCCGGGGAGTTATGGAAAGCCGGTGGATGACGCTGCCCTGCGCAGAGAACTGTCCTCCTGCCGCAGCGAACATGCCCCATTGTTTCAAGCCGGTGTACTGAAAGCCTATGATCCGCTGCCCAGTCGTGCCCCGCAGCGCATTTTGCGCACGGCCTCCCACTACATTCAAAACGGGGTAGACCAATGCCTCAGTGATACCAAGGGACGGTTCCTTTTTTCCGCGCTCCCGTTCCGCTCAGATAACAAAAGGATGCTTTCTGCCATTCATTATGCACTGGAGTACAGTGATCCATCGATTCTGGATGAGGTACACCATGCAGCTGCCAACCTCAATACCGATGGAGTGGGGGAGAAGGGGGAGGCCTTGAAGCGGGAGAGGCTGGCCTTTGCCAAAACCTATGTGGAACTCATCCTTCGCCTGAGCCGGGAGCCGCTGGCAGCAAATCCGCCGCAGCTGGAACCCCATCCGCCTATGACGGAATTCTTGTCTCGTGTGCTGGCACGGTGTGAAGCGGCACAGCCGCCCCAGGCCTTCCCTCTCTGGCCTCAGCTGTGCAGAGGTGCACAAGTGATTGGACAGCTGTGGCCCATAGTACAGGAGCGGGGAGCACTGAACCAGCGCAGTGACTGGTACGCTGTTCTTCGTACAGCTCAGGCCAAAGGGTGGGATGTTTCCTCACTGTGCATGGCCGAGGCTATTGTGGATCTGTGCTATAATTATACCATTGCTGAGAGTATTCAGGGACTGACCCGAAGCTTCCGGGACGAAGAGCTGTTTTGGCAGGATTTCCTTCAGCGTCTGCCGCCCTACTGGAAGGATGGCCAGCAGGGCATCCATAAGTTTCTTAAACCGGACAGTACCGCTCCGGCGCCTGCACCGCCCGCAGGCCGCCTGCCGCGTTGGGATACAGCGTCCCGGTTGGTCCGGCATGCCCCAGGTTGGCATCAGAAGGAAGCGGACGCTCCCGCAAAAGGCAGAAAAAGAGGCTGGGGGCGATATATCGCCCTCAGCCTGTGTCGCCAGATTATCATTGCGCTGTTTTATGGCCTGCTGTTCCTTTTGGTCTCCCGGCTTTTGGAATTGCCTGAGGATCTGTTTCTGGATCTGGGGGCGCAGGGCCATGTAAATCCCCACGCCCTGACCGCACTTAGTATCGTGATTTTTGGTGTGGTGGGCTCCTTTATCTCCTGGAAGTTCAATTTGCTGGACATTCTGGAGATTTTTCGTCAGTTTGGTCTGTCCCTGTGGGACGGAGCAGTCTTGCTGCGAGCATGGCTGAGAGACCAGAGGTGAGAAGTACGGGCTAACCAGGTTATGTTCCGGGATGGCATACTCCGCAGGGGGAGTAGCCGGCTTGCTGTGCCTCGTCTGCAGTATCAAACCAGATTTCGTTTTCTTTCAAAATCTTTTCTGCATACCGACAGCTGGGGTAATGGTATTTATCCGATTCCAGGCTGCCCACAAAAGTCCCTTCCGTCTTCACTGGCGGTTGAGTGTCTCCTCCGCCCTGCTGGCCGGAGTCCTTTTTGGCCGCCTCGTACTGTGATGAGGTAAAAACACCCTCATTGATCATCTTTTGAGCTAAGGTGTTGTTTTTGCCATTTTCCTTTGCATCCAGAGCCGCCCAGGATACCAGTGCCACATCTCCACGCAGGAAAGTTGTGCTCTGTACAGAATATTTTCCATCGGTAATTCCTAATTGGTCGGTCAGAATCCAAGCCTGATTCCACTGAAAGTCTTTACCGCTTTCATACCCCAGTGCCTTCAGAACAAAGGTCAGATATTGAGAAGCGGTGATAGGCTGATTTCCGCCATAGGTTGTGGCTGAAAGACCTGAGGTCAACTGGTGGGCATAGGCATAGCCAACATAGGGTCTGGCCCAAGGTTCGACATCCGTAAACGGAATATCCCAATTCCCTGCTTTAGCCTGCTCTGTCTTCCCAATCAGAGCGACTAACATAGTAATTGCTTCGTTACGGGTGGGAACACGATCCAGCTCATATATCGGGGTGCCGTCACTGTTAATTCCCGTTCCGCCAAAAAGCCCCAGCGTATACAGGGCATCGGCAGATGCTTTGGATTGGGTATCCGCTGCAAATGCACTTGGGATCACAGGCAGAATTAGTATCAGTGACAGGAATAGTCCAAGCCATCGGTTCATCCGTTTCATATCCGTTCTCCTCCACATCTTTTGTTTTAGGGCAAGGAAATTGATTCCTTGCCCTTTTCGTACCATTGTATCACATATTCCATATGATTCCAAAAATATTTTTGTATACGGTTCTGAGGGATGTATGGAGGCCTAAAATCAAGTCGTTTCTTTTTTTCGGCACAGATACTGTAAATAGGCGCTCAGAGTAATTCCGTCAGTAATGGTGCCGTCGGCCACCTGCTGAGCCATCTCCTCCGGTGTGACCCAGCGCAAACCGTGGATGCCCTCTCCGTTGTCGGCGGGGATGTCTACTTCCCCTACCTGGGCACAAAATACCTGTACCTTGCCTGCACTGATGCCGGTATCGGTCTGAATTTCCCCCAAAAACTCCAATTCCTCTGGGGCAATGCGGACACCCAGCTCTTCCCAAAGCTCCTTGGCTCCGTTTTCCGCTGGAGTCAGATCCTCCCCAAAGCCTCGGGGAAATTCTCCGCCGCTCTCCATACGGGGGGGATGACGGAAAATGGACAGAAGACCAAAACGGCCATTCCGACAGGGAATCACGACCACACCATTACTCTTGTGGGGGTAGACCACCCGGGCGTAGGTATATAGCTCCCCATTTTCCCGTATGCACAGATCAGCCAGAACAAAGTAGTAGGGCGAGTTGTCGTAGACGACCCCTACCGGTTTTCCAGTAGAGGCAGAGTAGTTTCGCAGTGTCTCCTCGTCCATACAAAGAGGAATCTGGTCGGAGGGGGCGAAGAGCTCAGGCCGCCGGGCGGCCAGCTGAAAATACTGGGTGATCGAGTCCATACCGGTCTCCTTTCGCCGAAATATACGGAAGAAATATATCTGGATTTTCTATGCCAACATCATAATATATGCAGAAAAAAGCTGCAAGCCTTGTTTCATTTGGCTTGCAGCTTTTTGTATAAAGAAAACCACTCGCTAGGCGAGTGGTTCAAAAAAGCCTAATGGCAATGATGAAGAAAAAAGACTCTCTTTGCTATAATGGAAGTGCGGTCTGCCAACTGCACAAACACCAGTTGGATGAAGATAAGGCCGGAGAACAATTGACTATGGGAAACTTTTAAACCCGTTGACGGGCAGCAAGTAGCAGAACGCTTGCGGCTGACAGATCGTACTTGCACGACGGGAGGTGTGGACTAGTAACAAAGGTTTTCTTATTTATACTTTTTGTTCCGGATTCTGGGCGGCACTGAGGTGGGTGAGGATATTTTCCATACTGCGGTGGATATGCCGGTCCATCAGTTCCTCTGCTGCCTTGGCATCCCGATGCTCCAGAGCCTCCATGATTTGGGTGTGCTCGGCCATGGATATCTGGGCATAGGACTCACGGGTCACTTTGTGGCCCATAGACAGGCCGTTCCACAGCTGGGAGAGAGTCTGCACGATTTTCTTGTTTCCCTTGGCCGTCCAAATAGCCATGTGAAACAGTTCGTTGCAGTTTCCGTAGGCCAGGGAATCTCCGCGTTCCAAAGCATCCTTGGATTCGTCGAATGCCTGGCGTATAGCGGAGAGATCAGCCCCGTTGCGGCACACAGATGCAGCTGCATCCCGTTCCAGGATCGCCCGCAGCTCATAATGATCCCGAATAGTTTGCTCACTCAGACCAAGAACAATAGCACCCCGGTTGGGGCGCAGTTCAATGAGCCCCTCCTGATCCAGCATTTGAAAAGCCTCACGTACCGGAGTGACCGACACGCCAAGCATCTGTGCGGCATCTTTTAGAGAGAGCTCCCGGCCAGGGAGAAGCTGATGGGAGAGGATGGCTTCCCGCAAGGCGGCTGCAACCCGATCCCGGGCGGGGAGAAGTTGGATGGGGGAGAGTTGATTCATGGATATTCCACCTCAGTATAGGCCAGATAGTAGCGCTGGATCTGCCGGCACAAGGCTTCACGGTCCTGCTGACAGGCGGCCAGGATAGCCTCATTTAAGGTCAGGATGGTTTCGCCGGGAAGGGGAGCAACGGCGGCCTCCAGCAGGCCTCTGCGCCCCACGGCGTGGAACTGTAAAATCGCAGGGTGGTTCAATCCGTGGCCCAAGGCCAGGTGAAACTGATCGTCACAGCGGTAGAGACTTTCCAAATCGCCTGCCTCCAGAGCACGGCGGCAGAGGATAAGCTGCTGTTCCAGCAGAGAATAGTTAGGACCATCCGGGTTCAGACGGACAATCTCACACTCCACCATTGACAAAAACTCCAGTCCCTGCCGCTGCCGCTGCGGGGTGGAACCCACCACCTGGACATGCCGGTTAGGAAGGCGGCGCAGCACCCCCTCCGACTCCAGTTGGAGGAAGGCCTCGCGAACTGGAATGCGGGATACCGCCAGAGCAGCGGATACCCGCTCCTGGGTCAGTTCCTCTCCGTCAGTCAGACGGCCGCAGGCGATCTCCCTGCGCAGCTGGGCAGCAATTTGATCCCGCAGGGTCTGACTGATCATGGGGGGATTCATGGCGGCACCTCTCTTTCTGGTTCTAGGGGTAACTCCCTTGCTTAATAAACTGATAACACGATATTATACCGAAAAGACCCCGGAAAGAAAAGGGGTTCTTTCCTTTGAGATTATACCACACTCTGGAAATAAAGTGCAACGTAAGCAAAACACGGGGACGGCCATTAGGACCGTCCCCGTGTTTTGCGGAGGGACTGATTTATTTAATGAAGCTGACGTGCTTGCAGATCTCTTCCACCGCAGCGTCTTTCTTCTGATTGAAGATAACTTTGTTCTCCTCAAACATGTTCCGGCCCTCGCTGTCGATGGATACGATGAGGGGACCAAATTCCTTCACCTTGCAGCACCAGAGAGTTTCGGGCATGCCCAGTTCATCCCAGTGGTGCTCGGCAATGCGCTCCACCTCGGTGGCAGCCACTACGGCGCAGCCGGCGGGGAAGACACAGTGGATAGCCTTGAAGTTCTTGCAGGCGTACTCGGTGTTGGGGCCCATGCCGCCCTTGCCTACAATAACCTTCACGCCGGTCTGTTCCACGAATTCCTTCTCAAACTTCTCCATGCGCATGGAAGTGGTGGGACCAACAGACACCATCTCATAGGCGTCTTCCTGGCCGGGAATGGGCCGTACAATGGGGCCAGCGTGAAAAATGGCTTTTCCCTTCAAATCCACAGGCAGCTCCCGCTTGCCCTCAATCAGACGGCGGTGGGCCACGTCACGACAGGTCACCAGGTCGCCGTCCAGATATACGATATCGCCGATATGGATATCGGCCAGATCCTCCGCCGTTACCGGCGTAACCAGAACTTTCTTTCCGTCTCTCAGCTCTACCATTACAGATTCACCCCCGAATGTGTTGTTACAGTGGCGTTGAGGTCCTTATCAAAGATGACATGACCGCGGCGATGGGACCAGCAGCCCACGTTTACTGCCACGCCGATGGTGGAAGGGTGGCGGGCAGTGTTTTCGATATGTACGCCCATGACGGAGAATTTACCGCTCATGCCCTGGGGCCCCAGGCCGATGGAATTGATGCCGTCTTCCAGCATCTTCTCCATGGCAGCAGCACGCTCATTGGGGTTGTGAGTACCGAGAGGACGCATCAGGGCTTTTTTGGACAGTAGGGCGGCCGTCTCCACGCTGGTGGCTACACCCACGCCCACCAACAGGGGAGGACAGGCGTTCAGGCCGTAGCTGGTCATCTGATCCAACACAAATTTGGTGACGCCCTCGTAGCCGGCACCGGGCATCAGCACCATAGCCTTACCGGGCAGGGTGCAGCCGCCGCCAGCCATATAGGTATAGATTTCGCAGTGATCATCGTTGGGTACGATGTCCCAGAAGACGGTGGGAGTGCCCTTGCCCACGTTCTTCTTGGTGTTGTACTCGTCAAAGGTCTCTACGCTGTTGTGACGCAGAGGAGCGGCGAAGGTGGCCTTCACCACGGCCTCCTTCAGCAGGGCCTCAAGTTCCCCGATGAGGGGGAAATTGGCACCGCACTTGACCCAGAACTGGAGCACGCCGGTATCCTGGCAGCAGGGACGGTCCAATTCCATGGCCAGTTTCTGGTTGCGGAACATGGTGTCGTAGATGGTGGTGGCCAGCTGGCTGGTCTCCTGCTCACGCAGCTGAGCCAGTTTGGCCTCCACGTCGTCGGGCAATTTCTTGCCTACATAGGCCACAAACTTGGCCATTTTGTCCGTCATAAGCTGGACGCTTTCTTCTTTGGTCATAGTCGATTACCTCCTTTAAATGGCCGATCAGGGATAGAAGGGGAACAGAATGGGCAGAAGCACCATACAAATCACAAAGGAAACCAAAATCAGGGGCAGGCCGGCCTTCACATAGTCCCGGAAGTGATAGCCGCCGATGCCGACCACCATGGTGTTGGCGGGCATGCCGATGGGAGTGGCGTAGGCACAGGAGCCGGCGATGACGGTAGCAACCACAACAGCCCGGGGATCAGCGCCCAGACCCTGGGCCAGGGACACGGCGATGGGGACCATCAGAGCGGTGGTGGCGGTGTTGGACATGAAGTTGGTCAGGGTACAGGTGACCACAAAGATGACCAGCAGCATGAAGATAGGCGAGGGGTTGCTGCCCAGCAGGTTGATGATGGTATCGGCGATGATGCTGCCCGCGCCGCTGGACTCCAGGGCATCCGCCAGAGCCAGAGAACCGGCAAACAGGAACACGGTCTTCAGATCGATGGAGCGCAGAGCCTGCTTCTCACTGATGACTCCGGTGAGGATCAGGAAGAGTGCGGCTACGCTGGCGGAGACCTGGAGTGCAATGCCAATCTGCTTCTCAAAGATCATGGCAATAATGGTGATGATAAGAACCACCAGGGAAGTAATCTGCTTCCACTTAGGGACATTGCTGAAATCCTTAACGGCAAACTGGTCATCCTCTACGTCACCCAGGTTGTTGCCATCAGGCAGCAGTTTATAGCCAATGACCGCAAAGTACAGGATGCCAGCCACCAGCATGGGCAGGCCTACACCGATGTACTCGAAGAATCCGGTTTCAATGCCCAGCTCGTTGAGGGCGTTGACGCCCATCAGGTTGCCGGGAGCGCCGATGATGGACAGGTTTCCACCCAGAGCGGCAGCGAACACCAGGGGCATGAGCAGTTTGCCGCGGGAGTAGCCGGACTGAGCGGCGATGCCGATGACCACGGGGATGAGCACTGCGGCAGTACCTGTGTTGGACAAGAATCCGGACATCACGCCCACGATGACCATGATGGCGACGATGAGCTGCCGCTCCGTCTTGGCAAAGCGGGTAACCAGGCTGCCGATCTTGTTGGCCATGCCCGTCTCAAACAGGGCTTGTCCCACGACGAACATTGCCACGCACAGGATCACATTGCTGTTGACAAATCCGGCGTAGGCATCGGATACATCCAGAACGCCGGTCAGGGCCAGACCGATGGCGCAAATCATCGCGGTCAGCCCCAGGGGGATCTTTTCCCAGACGAACATTACAATAGCGAATACCAGGAAAAGAAGGGTAATGGTGCTTGGGCTCATGGTTTTCCTCCTCCTTGCTTTGATTCATTATCATAGATATTTGATATATGATAATGTATCCAATTTCTGAGGTAATGGTATCCCTAAATTTTTGAAAAGTCAAGAGGGGGATGTTAATTTTGGCGTCTTGCCCCATTTTTGATCGATTCTTTGGATGAGATGCACAAGAACAGACCGCCGCGGCCCAAGCTCCTTTTTAAGGAAGGGCAGCGGCGCCTGCTTTCACGTATTTTACGATAAGGAAAACAATCGGTCCTACTTTTTGGTGGGAAAACTGGTGTCAGGAGTGCTGGCCGTCCTTTTATCACTTGTACTGGCACCTAAAGTATTGCCTCAGAAAACATAACTGCGCAGGCCCCAATACATATGGGCCTGCGCAGTTATGTTAATGTTTACAGCTGTCCTCCGTAGTCCTTTTTCATCTGATGCAGACGCTCCAGCGCCTGGACACCCTGCGAGCCCAGCCGCTCGGTCACCGCCACCACCAGCGCATCAGCCAGGGCGGCGGGGGCTGCCATGGAGTGATATTCCTTGGTTTCACCGCGGTAGGCAAACAGGGAGATGTCGGCCCGCTCCTCCAGCGGCATGCAGGTCCGGCTTACAAAGGCCAGAGTGCGGTAACCGGCGCGGTGGCTTTGCTCCAGCAGCACCCGCCCCTCTTTGGACAGCTTGGAGAAGCTGAACAGGATCACCGTGTCTTCCTCTCCCGCCTGGGCCAGTCCCTCCAGTAGCTCGGAGCCTCCCGAGGGCAGCAAAGACACATTCAGCCCCAGCCGACGCAGGCGGAAGTGGAGCATCTGAGCCAGGGAGGCAGAGGCGTTTTTTCCGTGGATGAAGATCCTGCGGGCTCCGGACACAGCCTCTACGCCCCGCTGAAACTCTGTCTCATCCAGCTGCTGGGCAGTTTTGCTCAGACAAAGCTGCTGATGCTCCAACCAGGCAGTGGGAGAGAAGCCGCCCTCCCGGCCCAGAGTGCCCGCCATCTTGGCCGCCGGGCCTGCGGATTGCTCCATAACCAAGGCCTTTAACGCCTTATAGTCCCGGCAGCCCACATGGCGGGCAAACCGGGACACGGTGGCATCGGACATGTCCAAAGCTTGGGCCAGCTGGCCGATGGATAAATACAGGAAGGTATCCCGGTTGGTGTTGATAAACTCCAGGATCTTTTGCTCGGCTCGGGTCAGATCCCCGACATCCACAGAAAACTGCATGGTGGTTCCTCCACGTTTTTTCAGGCAGAGACCGCTTTGGTCAGTACTGCCACATAGTCTCCGCCCAGGGCGTAAATTTCCTTGAGAGAGCGTTTGAGCAGGCAGGCGGTGCGCACCTGAAAGGCTGCGCTGTCGGCCAACTGGATCTCATACCGGCCAGCCCGCATCTCCCGGTGCATCTCCTCCACCGTATCAAAGGTGCTTTCAAAGCAGGTGGCAATGCAGCCGTACTGCACGGCCTGGTGGGTGTCACTGCCTGATACCACCGGGATGTCCAGCGTCTGTCCCAGGTCATAGGTCAGACGCTGGGTGCGCTCCCGGTCCAGCGCCATGTCCTTGCCGTTGAGGTCCAGAAAGTTCAGCCGCTTCAGCTGCTCCAAAGGCAGCTCCGGCACATGGCCGGGAGCGCGGTAGGGATGGCCGCAGCCCACCAGGACAGGATACTGCTCAAACAGGTCCATGAGCTTTTCAAAGGGCAGGAATTTTCCCTTTCCCTTGTAGGGCTCCAACTGGCGGTTGAGCTCCAAAATGGCCTCCAGAGGACCTACCGACAGGATGTGTCCGCCCTCGGCCACATCGGTCTCCATGCCGGGGAAGATGCGCAGGCCGTTGGGGAGCTCCAGAGTGTCGCCCACACGGCAGCTCTTGGAGGCGAGATAACCGTACAGGTCGGAAAACTGGAGGGTGTTGAAGTGCTCAGTGAGGCAGAGAGCGTCCAGACCGGCACGCCGGGCCTCGTCGAAGAGCCAGTCGGTGTATACGGTGGAAAAGGGCAGCTTTTTGGCCAGCTTCCCGTGGGTATGAAAATCAAGACGCAAGAGAATAACCTTCTTTCTTATAACAGCAGGGTGGAGGCCAGCAAGGCTGCCGTCATCCACAAAAAGGAGACGGCCAGAAACAGCAGATCGTTGTAGGTGACCTTCAGGGAGGCCAGCTTGATCTTTTTTACCGCCTTGCTGCTGGCGGCGTAGCGGTAGCCCCGCAGCTCCAGTGCCTCCACGGTGGTGCGGGAGCGCTTGGCGGTGTTGAGCATCAGGGGGTAGAAGGCGTGCATGATGACCTTGACCTGATAGATGAGGTAGCGCACCTTTCCCATCAGGGTGTCATGGGCGGGAGGATTGCCCCGCAGGCGGTAGGACAGCAGCACATTCTGAAATTCCTCCATCAGCATGGGCAGCATCCGGTAGGAGTAGGAGATGGAAAAGCTCAGCCGCTCGGGGCAGCCGTACCACAAAAGGCCGTTGGACAGCCGGTCGGGGTCCAGGCCGGAGAACACCGTCACCGAGGCCAGGGAGATGGTGGCCACCTTCAGGGTGAGCACCAGCAGCGGGGCAATGGCGGAGGCATCACCGCCAAAGAACAGGGTGACCAGAAACAGATAGCCCGTCTGGGAGAACACACCCAGCGCGAAGAGGAACAGCACCAGTCCGGCCACCCGAGCCAGTACCGTGGTGGCCATCACCAGAGTGAAGCAGCCCAGCAGCAGGGGAATGTCATTTAAAAACCAGGGTACCAGGCCGAAGAACAGATACCACACCAGCAGGATGCGGGGGTCCAGGGCGGCAATGACGGTGTCGTCGTTGCCGTAGGCGTTTTTCAGCACCTGGCTGCGGAGAAAGTCCATAGAGAATTTGTCCAGCAGGTTGTCGGACAGCTTCGCCATCATTTTTTCCATTTATGACACCTCCTGAAAGCATGCGGCAAACTCGTCAATGGTGTAGCACAGCGCGTTGGGATTGAGACTGCGGGCCATGGTGAAGATCTCCGGCGGGCGGATGCCCACCTGCTGGGCCACATCCTGGTGGGAAAAGATCTCGTCCACCGGCCCGTCAGCCACCACCTTGCCCTGGCACAGAACCACCACCCGGTCGGCCCACTGACATACCAGCTGCATATCGTGGGTGGCGATGACGGCGGTCTGGATCACGTCCTTCATGTCGGTGAGCACAGACAGGATCTCCCGCCGGGTGGCAATGTCCAGGTTGGCGGTGGGCTCATCCAGCAGCAGGATGCCGGGGTTGAGGGCGATGCCGATGGCCAGACTGGCCCGGCGCATCTGCCCGCCCGACATGAGCCGCCCATCCCGCTGGGCCAGCTCGGTAAGCCGGAAGCGCTCCAGCAGCTGCCGGGTGCGCTCCTGCCAGTCTTTCTCCCCACGGACCCGCATGGCGTAGGCGATGTCAGCCTGGATGGAGTCCTGAATAAACATTTCCTCGGGATTCTGATAGACCAGAGAGACCTGCCGGGACAGCTCCTCGGAGGGCTTATCCCCGATGGGCGAGCCAAACAGAGAGACGGTGCCAGCCTTGGGCCGCAGCAAGCCCACCATCAGCTTCATCAGGGTGGATTTGCCCGCCCCATTGGAGCCGATGAGGGCTACCTTTTCTCCCCGATGCAGCTCCAGGTTCAGATTCTGAAAGACGGTGCGGGGCTCCCCTTTGACCGAGCGGTAGGAGAGCTCCACATTGGAGAAGGCGACAGCAGGTTCCTCTCCCGGCTCTGGCTTGGAGCGGGGAGGAGCGGGATGAAAAGACAGAGAGGCAAAGGCCTGTTTGCCCTCGTCCACCGTGGTGGGCAGGCGGTCCAGTCCGGTAAGGTTGCCCTCACTCTTCAGTCGGTAGGCCGCCTGGGTGACCTGGGGCGGGAAGATGTTACAGGCCTCCAGCTCCTCCACCCGCTGCAAAGCCTCTCCGGTGGGCAGCATCCACTGCACCTGTCCGTCCTTCATGAGAAGCACATTTTTGCAGTAATCGGCAATGTACTCGGTGTGGTGCTCGATGACGATGATGGTCTTGCCCTGCTGGTTGAGGTGCCGCAGTACCTCATAGATCCGGTCAGCGTGCATGGGGTCCAGCTGGGCGATGGGCTCGTCCAGAATAAGAATGTCCGGCCCCAGAGATACCGCGCCGGCCAGAGCCAGCAGGTGGGTCTGGCCACCGGACAGCTGCCAGACATACTCCTCCTCCCGGCCTTCCAGTCCGCACTGGGACAGGGCCTGCTTTCCGCGCTCCAGGTAGTCGGGGAAGGCGTAGTTGAGGCAGGAGTAGGACGCATCGTCCAGCACGGTAGGCCGCACGATCTGATTTTCAAAGTCCTGATAGACATAGCCCACCTTCCGGGCCAGAGCGCCAACGTCGGTCTGCAGCGTGTCCAGACCGTGGATTTTGGTACTTCCCTGATAGCTTCCTGTAATAAAATGAGGAATCAATCCATTCAGGACTTTACACAAGGTGGACTTCCCGCAGCCGTTGTTGCCAACGACTGCAAGGAAGTCCCCTTGTGGAATGGTTAGGGAAATGTGCTTCAGGGTGGGCTGGGCGGCGCCGGGGTAGGTATAGGTGAGGTCTTGGATCTCGACTGCGTTCATCTTATCCCACCGCACCGGCCTTGCCGCTCTTCTTCATCACCAGCAGGACCGCCACAGCCAGAACGGCGGCCACCAGCATACCGGCAGCCAGGGCGGTGCCGCTCTCGGCCCACTCGGCCTCCCAGTCGATGAGGGACATGCCGGCGGTGGCGGCCAGCTCAGCCACGACCGCACACACAAAGCCGATCACGCATACCACGATGGCCTTGGGGCTGATGCCGGAGACGGCGCTGTCCGGGGTGCGGGGCTGCATGCCTACCAGGGGCTCGATCTTGCCGTACAGCTTGGGTACCAGGTACAGGGTGGGCAGCAGGCAGAACAGAATGCCGGAGAAGAGCAGATCGTTGCAGAAGGCAAAGCCCTCGGTGGCAAAGACGCTCTCGGGCAGACCCTCCACCGCCTCGAAGTCCTCCACGGCGAACTGGACCTTGGCGATGTCCACGATGGTGCCCATCAGCAGCTGGGCGGCGGTGCCGGTGATGGCGGCCACGCCTACCATGACCCGATTGGAGGGGTCCTTGACCATACGGCCGGCGATGTACACGCCGATGGTGACGGTAATGAACTTCTCCAGCTCACCCAGGCCGCCGAACTGGCCCAGCATGATCTCGCTGAACACAAGCTCACCGGTGGCAGCGCCCAGAGCGGCGGACAGGGGATCAAAGAGCATTGCCAGGGTCAGGGGAATGAACAGGAAGTACTCCACCGAGAACTCCACCAGTCCCACCTGGAACTTGGGGATCAGCTCGGTAAACAGCGTGGCCAGTCCGTACAGGGACATGGTCAGCACAAAGATCATCAGTTTCTGAGATTGTGTGGCAGAACGATTTTGGATGGTACTCATGGTTATAGCCTCCCACTTAGATTTGTGTTTCTCTCTCACACGAGCACCAGTGTAACAAAGCAATGTAAATCTGTCCTGCACAGCGGTGTAAAATGTAAATGAAGTTTCATTGCTGTTCTGCATGAACATAAAAAGCGGGAGCGCCCCCGTAGGAGCGCCCCCTTTAGAAAGGAAGAGGAACTATTTAATTCCAGAAATCCACCTTTTCCTTCAGGCCGATGGAAGAGGCCTTGAACTCCGGATTCTTGCCGGACTTCTTTTGCTGAATGTAGTCGTCGAGGCAGCGCAGGGCGGGCTTGAGGAGCAGGACGATCACAGGTACATTGATGAGAGCCATCAGACCCATGAGCACGTCGGCGGTATCCCAAACCACGGTGAGCTGCATGGTGGCGCCCAGGCACACCACCACGGTGGCGATGGCCCGCTGGACGTACACGGCGGTGCGGGAGGGAGCCTGGTTGAAGAGGTAGGACAGGCCGGTCTCTGCATAGTAGAAGTTGCCCAGCAGGGTGGTGAAGGCGAAGAGGAACAGGGCCACGGTGATGAAAATTACGCCGAACTGACCCAGAGTTCCGGCCATGGCCTGCTGCACGAAGGGCATGCCGGCGGCCTCCGCGGTGGGATCCACGCCGGAGCACAGCAGCAGCATAGCGGTAGCGGTGCAGACCACGATGGTGTCGATGAACACGGACAGAACCTGGACCAGGCCCTGCTTGGCGGGGTGGGACACGCCGGCGGAACCGGCGGCGCAGGCGGCGGCGCCGATGCCGGCCTCGTTGGAGAACAGGCCGCGCTTGATGCCCTGCATCAGAGCGGAACCCACAAAGCCGCCGAAGATGGCCTGGAAGTTAAAGGCGTTGCGGAAGATGCTGGCAAACACGGCGGGGATGAGGGAGATATGGGTAAAGACCACAAAGAGGGTGACGGCCAGGTACAGCACGCCCATCACCGGCACCAGCACGGCGGTGATATTGGCGATCTGCTTGCCGCCGCCGCTGATGCACACCAGGAACACCACGGCCAGCACGATGCCCACGATCCAGGGGGTGAGGGTGGGATCATAGAAGCTGTAAGCCTTTAGGGAGTCGGCAATGTTGAAGGAGGCCACCAGGTTAAAGCCCACCATGTAGGTGAGGATCATCACCACGGCGAAGAGAACGCCCAGCCAGCGCTGCTTGAGAGCCTGCTCAATGTAGTAGGCGGGGCCGCCGTAGCAGCTGCCGTCCTTGGCACGCTTCTTATAGATCTGAGCCAGAGTACCTTCTACAAAGGCGGTGGCGCTGCCCAGCAGGGCGGTGACCCACATCCAGAACACCGCGCCGGTGCCGCCCAGGCAGATGGCGGTGGAAATGCCGGCGATGTTGCCGGTGCCTACGCGGGAGGCGGTGGAGACCATCAGGGTCTTGAAGGCGGAGATGCTGTTCTGGTCCTCGCTGGGCTGCATGACGATGCGGATAGATTCGGGCAGGAACCGGAACTGGACGAACTTGGTGCGCACGGTAAAGTAGATGCCGCCAGCCACCAGCAGGACAATGAGGATGTAGGTATAGAGATAGTTGCTGATGCTGCCGATGAAACCGCTGTATGCGGCTGCGATGGTCTCTAACATGTCGAGGTACCTCCTGTTTGTTTAGTCTGTTTGGCTGTCCGTGTCAAAGATGTGCAGATGCAGTTGCTGGGACAGATGGCGCAGCACACGCTCTCCGGCCACGCTGTTGCCCTTGCCGTCCAGGGCAGGACCGAAGATGCCGATGCCCATCCGCCGGTCCACCACCGACAGGATGCCGCCGCCAACGCCGCTCTTGGAGGGGATGCCCACCTGGACGGCAAAGGTGCCCGAGCCGTCGTACATTCCGCAGGTAAGCATGATGGTCTTGACTACCCGGACGGTATCGGGGGAGAGCAGGCGCTCTCCGGTGGCAGGGCAGATGCCGCCGCCGGCCAGCAGCAGGCCAAGTCCTGCCAGACTCTCCGCCGTCACGCTCAAAGAGCACATGCGTACATAAAAGTCCAGTGTGCGCTCCACATCGCTGCGGATGACACCCTTGTTCTCCAGCAGGTAGGCGATAGCCCGGTTGCGGGAGATATTGGACATCTCCGAGTGGTAGACCTTCTCGTCCAGAACGATCTCCGGGTCCATACACAGCTTTCGGGTAAAGGCCAGCATTTTGTCAAAGGAGATCTTGGGCTCCAGGTAGCTGTCCACAGCGATGGCTCCGGCGTTGATCATGGGATTGCTGGGGGAGCTGCCCGCCGCCTCCAGCTTGCCCATGGCGTTGAAGGCGTCCCCGGAGGGCTCCATGCCCACCTGAGCAAATACGGTCTCAAAGCCGCACAGCTCCAGGGCGGCGGCCAGGCTGATGACCTTGGAGATACTCTGGATGCTGAAGCGTACCTTGGTGTCGCCGGCGGAGAACCGCCCGCCGTCCGCGGTAAAGACGCAGGCGCCCAGCTGGTGCTTGTCCACCTTGCTCAGCTCTGGAATGTACGATGCAGTCTGTCCCAGTTCCGCCGCAGGCCTGGCCGCGGCCACTGCCTGGGCAAGTACGGTCTGGATCATGGTGTTTTCCTCCTTGATGTTGACGCGTTGGCTTTCTGGGCTCAAGCATAGCAGGGACAGGCGCGTTTGTATAATACGAAACTGTTTTGGCGGATATAAATAAAACGGATAGCGGAGACCGCTATCCGTTTGGTTAATTTAGTCTGGCTTTTACATTTTCAATAAATTCCTGGGTGATGTCCGACAGCGGCTCCCCCTCCATTTTCACATAGCCGAACTCAAACATGAAGTCACAGCCGCTGATGGGGACCGACATGGCCTTGTAGCCGGCGTCCTGCATCTCGAAGTCGTGGATCCCGATGCTGTAAAAGTCGCTCACAGAAATCAGGCGCATGAGAGACTGCCGGTTGGACAGGTAGATCACCTTGGAATTGTTGCTCTCCATGCCCTGGAGCTGCGTTTCAAAAAGATTGTGGGCCAGGTCGTCATACTGGCCAAGGTATCGGATCATGCCGTAGGGAGCCAGGGCCTGCAGGGTAATGGGCTTGTGCTGGCGCACCAGAGGATGGTTTTTGGAGATGACGATGTGGGGCTCCACATAGGCCAGACTGCGGTAGACCATCCGCTGGGAGGAGAGCAGCTTTTCCATCTCCCGGCGGCGCTTGCTGTCAAAGTGAAATACCCCCACCGTGGCCCGGCCGGAGAGTACATCGTCGATGACCTCCTCGGCGTTGCCCTCGTAGAGCCGGTGGGAGAAGGAGGGCTGGTCCTGGTGGTTGAGGACCACTTCGATAAAGCTCTCCATTACATGAGAAAACTTGGTCATAGACACGGAAAGATGGTTAAATTCCGCGGTTTTTATGCTGGGTCGCCGCAGACAGTTCATCTCCTCCAGCACCCGGGCGGCATGCTTTAAAAATTCCTCCCCCTCGGGCGTGAGGGTGACCCCCTGGTTGCTGCGGTTGAGCAGAAGATAGCCCATCTCGTTTTCCAGGTCGTGGATGATCTTGCCCAGATGGGGCTGGGAAATAAACAGCGCCTGGGCCGCTTTGTTGATGGAGCCCAGCTGGGCCACTTTAATAAAGCACTCCAGATGCTTTAAATTGATATTGTACGGCATCTCGGACTGACCCCCTTTAAAAAAGGATGACTTAAGTTTTATCAGCGAAATTATATCACTTTCCCACAAAGAACTCCAGGTGCTCGCTATTGCTATTTGTGATAAGCGTCATTTCTGTGGGTTATTTCCCCCGGGAAAAGAATTGCGTTCTGCATCCAAAAACTGCATGGCGATATAGAGCATCGCGGCGTCTCTGGGCCGGCGCAGGTCGTAGCCGGTGTACTGGGCCAGCTTGCCCATGCGGTAGCGGAAGGTGTTTTTGTGCACGTGGATGCTCTGGGCGGCCCGCTCCACATTGCCCTCACAGCGGAAATAGAGGACCAGACACTCCAGCAGCTCCTCCCGCTCGTCCTCCGGGACCGTTTCAAAAATGGCCCGGCACACATCCGCTTTCACCTTGGGCTCCAGATTCTGCAGCACAAAATCCAGGGAGATGCCGCTGTACTCCAAAATGGTGTGGTTTTTTGCCGCGGCCCGGGCGGCGATCTTGGCCTCGTTATAGCAGCGGCGGATATCCTCCGCGCCCCGGGACAGGGAGCTCAGCCCGCCGCTGAGGGTGACCTCATAAAAGCTCTCCGCTGCCTGCTGAAACTGTTTGAGTACTTCCAGGGCCTTCTGCTCGGGACCAAACACCAGCAGCAGACGGCGGTTGACCACGGCGCACAGGGTCTGCTCCCCCTGGACATAGCGCTGGGCCATCTGCAGAAGCCGCCCGCCGTGAAGCTCCGGAGGTTGGGCGGTGCCGCGGGGCTCATACTCCAGAATGGCGATGCGTTTGGGCTCCCGGATGTCGATGTCCAGCAGCGCGCCCCGCTCGGCAAAGGCGGACCAGTCCAGGTCCTGGGCGAAGAGCCACTCCTCCAAAAACAGGCTCCGGGCCTGCTCCACCAGCAGGCTCTGCTCCTGCTGGCGCATGGTGGTCAGCAGGATCTCGGTCATTTTTTTCACAATGGCCCCAAAATCCCGCACCGCGTCGGGAGGACCGGTGATGCCGATGACCCCCTCGCAGTTTCCGTCCACATAGATGGGCAGGTTTACCCCCTGCTGAGCGCCCGGTCCCTCCTCTCCGGCGGCCACCTCCAGCACCGGAAGCTGCTGCTCCAGGATTTCCTTGGCGATGGTGTGCAGCTGACCGATCCGCTTGGGGTCGGTGCTGGCCAGGATGGTGCCTGTGCGGTCCATGATGTTCACATCCCGGCCGATGGTCTCCTTGATCTCCTCTACGATCCGCATTCCGTTCTCTTTGGTCAGGAACATGGTGCTCGCCTCCTGGGGTTTGTATTTCATATAAAAATTTTATCTTACTTTTGGCCCAAATACAAGAACGGGTTTGCTATATTGAGGATAACAAAACAGAACCTGAAGGAGGAATTCTGAATGAAAATCGTAGTTCTGGATGGATATACCGAGAACCCCGGCGATCTGAGCTGGGACGAGCTGGCCAAGCTGGGCGATGTGACCGTCTATGACCGTACCTCCTATGTGGAGGACCCCATCATTGCCGAGCGCATCGGCGACGCCGAGGTGGTCATCACCAACAAGACCCCCATCTCCAAAGAAACCATTGACAAGTGCCCCAACATGAAGCTCATTGCCTTCCTGGCTACCGGCTACAACGTGGCCGACTACAACTACGCCAAGGAGAAGGGCGTGCTGGTGTGCAACGTGCCCACTTACGGCACCGCCTGCGTGGGTCAGTACGCCATCGCTCTGCTGCTGGAGGTGTGCCACCACATCGGCCACCACGATAAGACCGTCCACGAGGGCAAGTGGGCCAATCACATCGACTGGTGCTACTGGGATTACCCCCTCATCGAGCTGGACGGCAAGACTGCCGGTATCATCGGCTTCGGCCGCATCGGCCAGACCACCGGCCGCATTGCCAAGGCTCTGGGCATGAAGGTGCTGGCCTATGACCTGTATCCCAACGACTCCGGCAAAGCCATTGCCGAGTACGTGGATCTGGACACCCTGCTGGCCCAGTCTGACGTGGTCTTCCTGCACTGCAACCTCACTGCCGACAACGAGAAGATGATCAACAAAGCCAACATCGCCAAGATGAAGGACGGCGCCATCCTCATCAACAACTCCCGCGGCCAGCTCATTGACGAGCAGGACGTCACCGACGCTCTGAAGTCCGGTAAGCTGGGCGCCGCCGGCCTGGACGTGGTATACACCGAGCCCATCAAGGCCGACAACCCCCTGCTCACCGCCCCCAACTGCATCATCACGCCCCACATGTCCTGGGGTGCCAAGGAAGCCCGCCAGCGTATCATGGATATCACCGTGGACAACGTGAAGGCCTACATCAATGGCAGCCCTATCAACGTGGTGAATAAATAAGCCAGTTTGTTTTCCCTTCCTACGGTACGCCCCCTGAGCCGAATGGCTCAGGGGGCGTACTGCGTTTGCATCTGGATATGACAGCAGCCCCATTGCAGTGCCGTTCTGCAATGGGGCTGCCGTCATGTTTTACTGGAAAGACCAAAGTGTCACTGGAAGTTGCGGATCTGAATGCCCTCAGATTCAAACTCCTTGCGGATGCGCTCCACAAAGGCCAGAGCCTTGGCGCCGTCGCCGTGGACGCACAGAGTGTCGCCCTGGATAGCGACTTCCTTGCCGGTGATGGCGGTGACCTTGTGCTCCTTAATCATCTTGATGCAGCGCTCCACCGCCAGGTCCTCATCGGTGATCATAGAGCCGGGCTGCTTGCGGGGGACCAGGGACAGGTCCTCCATGTAGGCGCGGTCGGCGAAGATCTCAGCCGCGGTCTTCAGACCGATCTTCTGAGCCTCCTGGCCCAGAACAGCGCCGGCGCAGTAGAAGATGCGGATGGAGGGGTCGATCTCATATACCGCCTCACAGATGGCGCGGGAGACCTCCCGGTCATACTGGCACAGGTTGCCCAGCGCACCGTGGGGAGCCACATGCTGCAGCTTCAGGCCATAGCTCTGGGTGAAGGCCATCAGAGCGCCGATCTGATACTTCATGTAGTTTTTGACCTCGTCGGTGGACAGGACCATCTTCCGGCGGCCAAAGCCCATCAGATCGGGATAGCCGGGGTGAGCGCCCACGGCCACGCCCCGCTCCTTGGCCATGCGGACCACCTTATCCATGACCATGGGGTCGCCGGCGTGGTAGCCGCAGGCTACGTTGGTGGAGGTGATGTGCTGGATGATGCCCTCGTCGTTTCCGATGCGGTAAGCGCCGAAGCTTTCGCCCATGTCGCTGTTCAAATCGATGGTATACATGAAACGCACCTCTTTCTGTTACTGGGAGACCACCTGGATGGAGGTCTCATAGACTTTTCCGTTGACGGTAATGCGGTAACGGCGCACAGGACCAGGCAGGGTAGTCGCGGGGTAAACGGGAGACTGGTGAGCCTGGACCGAAGGCTGAGCCTGGGGCGCCGGAGCATTCAGATTTTGATCCAAGGTGTTAAGCCGCTGCTGCATCTCCCGCCACAGCTGGTGGGCCTGGGAGACGGTGACCGACTGGAAGCGGATAACGTCGCCGGGGCGGCACTGGCCGATGACGGGCAGGTCGGCGGTGATGACGGTGGCGATCTTGGTGTAGCCGCCCACGGTCTGGCGCTCGGCCAGCATGATAATGGGCAGGCCCGAGGTGGGCACCTGGATGGCGCCGGTGACCATGCCGTCGGAGATGATGTTGCCGTCTACCTTATGCTCGATGACCGGGCCGTCCAGACGGCAGCCCATGCGGTCAAAGTCGTTGGTCACATGATAGGGCTGACCCAGGAAGGTTTCGATGCCTTTGGGGGTGAAGGCGTCGTCCTGGGGACCGAGAATGACCCGCAGGACCCGCTCGTTTCCGGCGGGCATGGGGTGGTCGGTGCGGCGGGATTCCATGCGGGGCAGGGTTGTCTTGGGAGCCAGGAAGGAGATCTCATCTCCCTTGGCCAGCTTGCGGCCCTCCAGGCCGCCTACCTTATTCTGCACACCGGTGGCCCGGCTGCCCATCACCTCGGGGACATCCAGTCCGCCGGCAAAGGCCACGTAGGTCCGGCAGCCGGTGCGGGCAGCCCGCAGCTTCAGCACTGAACCCGCCTTTACCAGAACCGCCTGGTTCATGGGCAGGGGCTTCTCGTCCAGCAGGGGCATCATGTCCCCGCCGGTAACGGCGATGATGTTGTCCTGAGTAAAGCGCAGGGTGGGACCCAGCATGGTAGCCTCCAGAGCGCTGAGATCTCTGGAATTGCCCACCAGAATATTGGCGATCTGGAAGGACTCCAAATCCATAGGGCCGGAGGGGGAGACGCCGAACTGCTCATAGCCGTACCGGCCTTTATCCTGAATGGTGGTCAGGACCCCGGGATTTTCTACTACGATGCCCATGTTCAGCCCTCCTTTTCATAGGTCTTGGGCTGGTAGCAGCCAAGCTCTACCTGCCGCTTGATATCCATGAATTCCGCCTTATCCACCGGGACATGGCGGATCCACTGGCCCGCCTTGAGCAGGAAGGGGTTCTTCTTGCGGTAGTCACAGGCCAGAATGGGAGTGGTGCCGATGATGTTCCAGCCGCAGGGCTGGTCGAAGGGGATGATGTCGCTCAGCCCCAGCTGCACCACGATGCTGCCGCCGGGAATGCGTACCCGGGGGGTCTCACGCCGCTTGAAGGAGAAGGGGTTCTCAAAGCGGGCGGTGTAGGGGTGGCCGGGCGCAAAGCCCAGCATATAAACATAATAATCGCTCTGACTGTGGATGCGGATGATCTCTTCCTCGGTCTTGCCCTCGATGCGGGCGATCTCCTCCAGATCCAGGGCATATTCACCTTCGTAGAGGACAGGGATCTCGGTGACAATGGACTTGGGGAGGCTGGACAGATCCAGGTGCTTGACGCCCTGGTCAATAGCCTCCTTCAACTGGTCCAGATCTGCGGTGAGAGGGTCATAGTGGATGACCAGGGAACGGTAGGTGGGGATGAGTTCTCCGATTCCGGGGAGCCGCCGCTCCTCCAGAGCACGCTTCAGGGCCACCACCTTCCGGTTGACCTCCATGCTGATCTCATTTTCGAATTCTACCAACAGGGCCTGATCGCCCACGTCATGTAAGGTATACATAAAGGTTCCTCCACTTGTCCGGCCGGTCCATGGTTATGGACCGGCCGGATGGATTTATAGGTGCAGAATGACAGGGCGGCAAAGGATCAGCTGTTGTAGATCTCCTTGTCGAACTCCTTCTCGCTGGTGGAGACGATCACGGTGGTAGCCGCGTCGCCCACCACGTTCAGGGTGGTCAGGACCATCTCGCAGGGCTTGTTCATGGCAAGCACCAGAGAGTAGATGAGGGTACAAAGCTCGGTGTTGAAGCCGGCGCCGGTGAGAACCGCGTACAGCATAACGGAACCGGCGGCGGGGATGGCGGGGGTGCCCATGGAGGCGGCGATGGCCAGCAGGGTCATGGTCAGGTAGTTCATGGGGGTGACTTCCAGACCGGCGCAGGTGGCGATGAAGGCGGCGCCGATGATGTGCATGATGGCGGTGCCGTTCATGTTGATGGTCATGCCCACGGGCAGTACGAAGTCGGTGATCTCCTCAGAGCAGCCCAGCTCCTTCACGCAGGTCTCACGGTTGAGGGGCAGAGCGGGGGCAGAGGCGGCGGCACCGAAGGCGATGATGGCCACCTTGACCATCTTCTTCATGAAGATGAAGGGGTTGCAACGGGTGGCAGCACCGATGGCGATGGGATAGGCCACCAGCAGGTAGATGATCAGGGTGATGATGGTGACGAGGATGTAAGAGAAGATGTTGCTGACTTGGTCGATACCGTAGATGGCGAAGGTGCGGGTGATCATGCAGAACACAGAGAAGGGGCTGCACACGATGATCAGGAAGTCCAGGAACTTCTGCACGATCTGGCTGCACTCGTCGCAGAAGGTCTTGAAGACCGTGATCTTGTCGCCCATGGCGGCGATGCTCACGCCGATGATGACGGAGCAGGTGATGACCGCCAGCATCTTGTTGTTGTTGCCCAGGGCGGAGATCATATTATCGGGCACCGCATTGACGATGGTGACCAGGATGTTGCTGGTCTCGGCCTCGGTGACGTCGGCGGCCAGATTTTCCACCACGAACTCACGGTACAGGCCCATATTGATGACCAGCTCAGAGACCACAGCGGCGAAGAAGCAGGCCACCAGGTAGAACAGAACGAAGGTGATAATGGTCTTGCCGGCGATGCGGCCCAGCTTTCTCATGTCGTTCATGCCGCACACGGACATGATGATGGAGAAAAAGACCATGGGTACGATGGCCAGCTTCAGTGCGTTGGTAAATACGGTTTGAACAATGTAGAACAGGCCGATGGCGTTGCGCCCCTCGCTGACCGTGATGTCCTGGAAAAAGATCTTATTCAGGATATCCCACATGGCCGGGGACATGGAGGGTTTTAATAAGGAGATGACAATACCCAATATAACACCCAAGATGAGGGCTGTCACCATGCGCTTGACAAAGCTTTTCCGTTTCTTCTCAACCATGATTTCAACTCCCGTATACAACATTTATCTCGTATCCCGCTCTTTATGGGATGCGCAAGGTTTGGTTCGGCGGCTGATTCTTGGGTCACCGGTGTCGACAGGAGAAAACCTAT
>UMHJ01026241.1_pt1 | contig 110414 bp, 88 predicted proteins | sample 1965511 | NCBI WGS metagenome assembly UMHJ01 (sample SAMEA4836096, study PRJEB28245) | human gut metagenome | biome: gut microbiome; material: fecal sample | place: Denmark | collected 2008
CTCCCATTTCTCATGTCCAAGAAATGGGAGGCAGTTCAAATCGGAACAGCGGGCTTGCTCACGTCTCATTACAGCCTATCGCCATACGGCAGAGACTTGATATAGCTCTCCATCCACTGCCAATCAGGCTTACCGTCTGGTGTGGCCGGGAGCTTAATCTTCGTATCGTTCATATTGTCGAGCGTCCATTTACGACCGTATGAATACCTGTACCTATCATGCTTGAGAACGGAACACACAAACAGACCTGTTGCAGGGCAGAGCGTTCCGTACTCCGAGCGCAGATACAAAGCGTTCACATCGTCCGTAGCCCAATAAGGCAACGGCTGGTAAAACGCTTCTCCCACCGAGCCGTTATAGCTCAACGAAATCGTATTGCCCTCATGAATAGGACTTTGACCAATAAGGTTCGACACGCCGTTATTTGAATCTATCGCCCCAATGTACGGCGTATTTCCGTCAGTCTAGTCTTCTGAAGTCAGACGCTGGCCTTTACGAATGTCAAACAGCCCATCATCTCCACCCAGCCTGAACCATTTCCAAGCACTTGTGTTAATCGGAATGACCGTTTTTTCATTGCGTGTGGACAAGGGCACACAATGCAACTCGGGCATCATATCCTTTGCCAGCGGAACCTCCAGCTCTCCGAGCGTCCTATCAGCCTGTCGACCATAGTTATATTTGTACGCATGACTCCTGATACATGTCACATAAAAGAGCTTTTCGGTAAGACTCATCTCATTCTTCGGAATCAAGACGCCAATCTGATGCGCGACATAGCATCTCTCCGGCTGCAAATGCGCCATCAACACAGACCCTTTCAAGGGCACAGTTATGCACCCAGCAGGGTATACTTTGACGCCATCTTCTTCGTGAACACGACCAACTATCCCGTTGTCTTTCTCCTGCGCACTAACAAAATTGATTCCATTTGCATCAGGCACGAGCCACGAATAAGCCAATGTTTTCGGATACTCGATTTCAAACAATTCTTCAATCTTCATACACTACCCCCGTTTTCACCAAATAAGCGAGGTAGTCATTGACCGTCTGCTGGAAATCGTCCTGCGTAAGCGTCGTATAGTCGGTCTCCATGTACGCCTCGCACAGCCACTCGTCATCACCAGTGACCATCTGACGCGCGCTGAAGCCCGGAATGACATCGCGGTTCTTGTACGTGTCGAGCCACTTCTTCTGAATGGCCGACCACAGGCTATTGCCATTCTCATCCATCTGCTCAACGCGCCCAAGATTCTTGCGCTTCTTGAAGCCGTCGTCCTTGCAGTAGGCGAAGAACGTCTCGCGGTTGGCCGACTTATGCGGCGTGCCCACGTCAAAAACCATGCAGCACGCGCAGGCACTCGCGCCCGGATAGAACACGTCGTCCGGCAGCGAGAAGACCGCATCCAGCGTATTGTTCTTGAGAATCGCGCCCTTCATCTGCTTCATCAGCGTGCTGTTGCCGATAGCGCAAGCCATGGGGAGCAGCACGGCGAGCTTGCCCTGCATATCGTGCTCGTTCATCTGGTCAAGAATGAACTTGACGAAATACAATCCCTTCGACGGGTCCTGCTTGCTCTTACCCCACGTCTTGGCGTAGTCCTTCGGAACCTGCTTCGCCATCGCGTTGTACGGCGGGTTCATCAACACGACGTTGAACCTGACTCCATCGGCGATAAAACGCGGCACCTCATCGAAGCAGCTACCCTGAACGATGTTCGAGTTGCCGTCGCTGTGAATCAGCATGTTCGTCGTCGCAAGACCGTAAACAAGCTCGTCGTACTCGACACCATAAATGTGATGCTTCTTGACCTCATCCTCTTCGGCCTGTGTATGACAATCCGCGAGCGCCTGCGTCATCGCCCGGACAAGGAACGAGCCGCTACCGCATGCCATATCGAGCACGACCGAGTTCTTGTTCACGTTGCAAATCTTGGCCATGAAGTCCGTGATATGGTCCGGCGTGAAAGCCTGGTTCTTATCGGACTTGCCAACGTATTTGTTGAACGTGATGAAGAACAGGTTGAGCAGGTCCTGGCCTGCCGTGCTCTTGTCGTTGATGAACGGAAAAATCCGCGTCTTGATGAAATCGAGAATCATGCAAAGACTCTCGCTATCCATATCGCGGACATCCTGGTCTTTAAGAACGCGCTTATCAATCAGGGTCAGCTTCTCGGCCTTCTTCAAAGACCCTTCGAGCAGGTCTTCCAAGATAGTCCGAATCCCACCGATAATCTGGGCGGTCTTCATCTTCCTGTCGTAAATAAGCCCGTTCTTAATAGCCAAAAGACACGTGCCAACAAACTGTGAGCGCAGCTTCTCGCCGACACCGTGGCGATGCAGCAACTCGTTGAGCTGATACGTGTTACGCATCACCTCTTCCTTGTTGTTCGTATGCTTCGCATCAAACATCGCCACGTATTCCGGCATTGTGCGGATGGCATCTTCGCTCGCGAGCTTGCGGTCATCCTCGACCTCGGATTTCCACACCGTGATATGGTCGTTGGTCGTATTCGCGACCATCGCAATAATCTTGTTGCCGGTAAGACGCTTCTCGTACTCGACGTAAGCAGCTATCTGCTCCTCAGCCGTCGGCCACTTGTCGGCATCGTTCTTCGTCTCGATAAGCAGAGACACGCCGTCCAACTCGAAGCGAATATCGAGGAACTGCCAAGAACCTTTGCCGCTCTTCTTCTTGATAGGCTCGAACTCAAGGTTCTTCTCCTTGAAGGCTTTCGGATAGCTGAACTCGCCGTTCTCGATATTTGACGTGGCATATTTGCGCCCAACCGCGTCGATAATCTCAATTCGTTCCATTACTCATCCACCTCCTCAAGATGCTCCTGCACCCACTCGTGGATGATTGCGGCAATCGTCGTCTCACGCTCCGCAGCCATCATCTTGAGCGCCTTCTTGTCGCTCACGGTGAGCGACAGCGAGAGCGTCGTGCGCTTCTCTTCAGCGGCCGCGTCGGCGACGACGGCCTTCTCTATCTTCTTCTGCTCGGCCTCGCGGTCGGCAGCGTATTTCTCGAACATGTTCGCCATGGCTCGACCTCCTTTAATCATTTACACATTTGCACAATTATACATCATGGAGGCGCATTTGTCCAGATGGACAGCACCTCTGACCTGCGGTTATTCCTTCGGGAACCCCGCAGCCTCGCGCACCGTGCCCACCAGGGCAAGAGTCGCCTTCGCAGCCTTGCCGCGTCGGTCGAACTCGACCACGGACTTGCCGGCGGCTCCCGCCTGAACGAACGCCTCGGACTGGGGCAGCGTGGCCACCGTCTGGTCGCCCGCCAGACCCTTGAACCACTCCATGAAGTCGCGGGACGCCTTGAAGCGGTTCCACCCGTTCATCACGTAGACAATCTTCGCGTGACTGTTCTTGAACACCGCCTTGCGCATGCGCATCAGCGGCTCGATGTCCCTCGACGTGGTCCTGGTCGGGATGACCACCACGTCCGCCTCCTTCAGCCAGTCCGCCAGCCCCTCCTGCAAGGCCCCCGGTGTGTCCACCACGGCGACCTGTGCGGCGTCCGCCTCATGCGTCTCGTGCAGCGTGCCGCCCTGCGTGTCCAGGTCATAGAAGCTCACGGGGATGCCGGAGCGCTCGAATGAGAAGGCAATCTCGTCGGCGACCAGGGACTTGCCAACACCGCCCTTCTGATTGCATACCAGAATCGTCTTCATATCCTCACCTCGCTATGTATTTAATCAATTACGTATTTCCATATTTAATTATATGAGCCGATAAGTACATGTTCAACTGCCACTTTCGGGGCTTTGTCTGGGCTTCATCAGGGCTTTTGCTGGTCTCCAAACGGGCTTCACGCCCTCGCTTCGCTCCGTCCGTTCCCCGCGTTTTCCGAATCCGTCTCATAAATGAGCGGACGACGAAAACCCCGATTTTCCGCCCCTTGCGCGTACGCCCGTCAACAGCCCTTTTGAAGGTCTTTTTGTAGCCCGCGAACGGGAGCTTGAGAAAGGGAGCAGCTTGACGCTGCTCCCTCATCTTCTCGGCTACTCGTCGAACTGCGTGTCCTTGTCCGCCGACCTCGGCGTCCTCACGGGCGCACGCTGCTCGGCCTCCCTGACACGGCGCTGCATGCGCTCGCTCTTCAAACGCTTCTCGCGCTCGTCCTCGTTGGACAGCGCCTTCTCTGCTGCCTTGAGGCGCTTCTCGGCATCCCACATGCTCTTGCGGGACTCGTAGACGCGCCTCTCCGCCTCCTCGCGCTGCCTGCGGGCCTCCTCGTCAAGCGCCTCCTGAATCATCATGCGCAGCATCAGGGCGGTCATGTCGGCCATCATGCGGGACACGGGGTCCTTGGCGTTGCACCCCGCCTTGGCGAACACGTGCATGCCGGCCAGAAGCCCCGGATACGGGCTTTGCAGGGTGTCGCGCGCCTCCTTGGAGGCATGGAACTCGCGCCTTGCGGCGTCCACGTCCTCGCGCAGCTTCGCCAGCTGCTCGTCCGGGTGGTTGCGCGCCTCGACAATCTGCTGATAGCGCTCGTCCATGAAGGGCTTGCCCTCCTCGCGTGAGCGGTGGATGTGCGCCTTCTGAAGGTCGGACGCCATCTCCGAAACGTCGGACTGGTCGAGGTCGTACACGTCGAGAGCGAAATCCGCAGAGGGCTGTGCTGCCGGCTCTGCCGTCTCGGGCACGTCGGGAAGAACCTCCGGTGCCGGGGCGTCCTGCTCGGGTACCTCAAGCTCGCGCTGCTTCTGGTCGAAGTACGCCTCGATGCCCTCGCGGGTCAGGTCGTCGGCGAGGTTGGAGGCGCGGCGCCTTCTCTTGCGCCTGCTCTTGCCGTAGGGGTCGCGGGACTTGTAGCTCCAGCCCACGGTCTCCTCACCGGTCTTCTCGTCGACCTTGCGGGTCTCGGTCCGCTCGACGCCGCGAACCTTCAGCTCCTCAAGGAACTCCTCCATGTTGCTCGCATGGTCGCGGGCGTCCGCCACGCGGTTGCCCAGAACGCGCTCGAAGGACTCGATGCCGAACTGCCCCTTGCGCTCGGCCCATGTGGTCTTCTCCCTGGCGGGTTCGGGACCCACGACGGTGAACCCCATCTCGCGGCTCAGCCGGTCGTTCTTGCGCTTCACGGTCGCGTGGTCGGTGCCGTGCGCGATGGCCGTACCGGATTCCAAGTCATGGTTCGCGATGGTCGCATGGACGTGCACGCAGCCGCCCTCGCCGTCGGTGTGGACCGTGACCCAGCAGGGGGCGTTCGGGGCCACTTCCTTGCACAGGGCATAGCCGTACTCGCACGCTCGCTGGATGTCCTCGGGGCTGTCACGGGAAAGCTCCTCGGGGGACCACGAGACGCGCAGCTCGTAGCCCTCGTTCAACCTCGTCCCCTGGCTCTGCCTGCGCATGGCGGAGCAGAACCGGATGAAGTCCTCGCGGGTGCCCATGTCGCCCATCTGGGCGGCGATGCGGTTCGTCTTCTCGCGGATATTGCGCGTGCGCTTCTTGCCCTCGCCGAGTTCCGTGTACGACATGCGCCCGCGGACGTTCGGCAGGGGCTGGATATGCGTCGTCGACATCAGCTTCCACCCCCTCCAGAAAGAATCTTCTCGCCACGCTCGCCGTACCAGTAATCGCGCAGCTCCTGTAACTCCTCGGGAACGTCCGGCCACAGCAGGGCCATGGCGCGGAACACGTCCTTGCCGAAATCGGTGCGCAGGCCGTCCACCTCATCGGTCAGCTTCGACAGCTCGCCACGCACCTCCGCAAGACCCGTCTTGCACTCGCCGAGCACGCCCGGGGAGAGCGAACCCGGATGCGACTTGGACTCCGCGTTCAGCGCCCGCGCAATCTGGTTCACGTTGACGCCGATGCACTTCGCCTCGGATGCCATACGCTCCGCGTCGGCGTTCCTCGTCACGACGTACGTCGGCTCAACATCCCCGCCCTGTACCTTCTCCACGCAACTGCGGAGAAATGCGGAGCGGGTCATCTTTTTCTCGGAGCAAATCGCGTCCAGCGCGGCAAGCTCCTCGTCCGAAAACCGAACCTGGACCGTGCGCTCCTTGTTCGGCTTCTTAGCCGCCTGACGGCGCACGCGGCTGCTCCTCATGTCTGAACTCACACCCACGTAAATACACCTCCTTTTTTAATGCAACGTGCGCGTTGATTTTCTACGACAAATTCGACGCTAAAAAAGGAGCGAGCATGGGACTTGTCCCTACAAAACTTCGGATTTTTCAACTGCGTCGAAAATTCCTTCGTTTTGTCGTTACACGTCCCGCTCGCGAGGGGGCAGTTTTCACTGTCCCCTTCGAACCCCCAGATGCGCCCCATTCCCAACCAGCTTCCACCGACGACTCGGCGAAGCATCCCATTCGGAACGGGGCGCCCCGGACACCCCTCGCGGGGTGCCGGACAGGAGGCACGACTGCCTCGCTACATGCCCTCGCCATAGCCCGCCACGGGCATAGGCTCGCGTCCGTCCGGGGCGGACGTGCCACCCGAATCGGACGCAACGGGCGCGCCGTTTCGGGCAGGGGCGTCACCCTGCGAGGGCGCCTTCTTGGTCAACATCTTGTGCAGGGAGCGTGCCACCTTGCGTATGTCGGCGACGCTCATGTCACCCAGCTCGGGGCAGCCCTCGTACATCACCTTGCCGATGTGCTTGAAGCACTCGTCGCGGCGCTGCTGCATCTCCTCAATCGCCTTGTCGATGTCGGAAATCTTCTTCTTAGTGCTCATGATTTACTCCTCCTAATCTTGTTTATTGATGCTCGGGCAGAAACAAAATCGTGCCGTCGCCAAGGTCCTCTAGGGTATGAGCGCCACCCTCCTGCTCAACGGCCGGCGCACCTCCCAAATGGTCAAACGTTCCGTTGTTCGCAGCTGAACCAAAAGCAAATGCGCAAACTGCGAGAACCGCGAAAACAATCAGCACGATTGCACCCACCTTGCCGCCAGACATAGGCTGCTTCGCCTTGCCGCCGTGCTTTTGCATGCTCGCTTGAGCAGCCACATTGCGCATATACTCGGCATACTCCGGGTCTTCCAACATGGCCTTCTGTTGCTTGTACTCTTCGAAGCTAGGCACGCGCGGCTGCGTCGACAACTGGCACGCCATCGCCCCGCAAGCAAGACCCGCAATCCAAAGCACAATGCGGAAAACAAAAACACCGAAAACGGCGCACCCGAAGCCAATCCCACCGAGGGCAACAGCCGTCGCATTTCGGCTCGAAACACCGCGAACCAATCCGATGATGGAGCAAACCGCCCCTGCGATGCCCACCGTAATCAGCACGACATACGCGACAAGCAACACTCCGGTCGCGCCTGCTACAAAACTCATACCGTTCATCTCTTACTTCTCCTCAATCGTTGAATCAGTTGCTGCTGCATCTTCCGAAGCGGCCACGCCTACGCGAACGAGACCGCGAGTGCGTTTCGAACCGCGATACAAGTAGGAGCGATTTGGATTCGAGCCTCGATACCCCGGCTCCTCCCACTCACGGACCTCATACATGCCAATCAACCACTCGGGCGTGTCGTACATCTCGTCGGGGATGGAAACCGGATTGTCCGAATAGTCCCAGCCTTCGTAATCGGAGATGATTCCCTTGACGTCGTTGATGAGCGATTTGCGACTCTGGCATCGTCCGCTCGGGTTGTTGCGAATAAACCAACGGCGATACAAATCGAATACGAACTGCCACGGCAAAACGTCCCATGTCGCCCGTATGAGAATGTCGTCGAGGAACTGGCGAACCGGGTCGTTCGTCAGACGGAAATCATCCAGAAGCGCCAAGCAGGCATCCGGCTCATCCAGCTCGTAATAGTCGGTCTCGGCGAGCACGTGGTACAGCACGTATTCGAGGACTTCGGGTCGGTTCAGGTAGTCGCCCTTGATGTACTTGCGCTCGCAGCCCTCGAAGCGCTTGTCGAACGGAATCACCAGCAGGCGGCGGAGCATGGATTCGGACTTATCCCGAACCCTCGGAATCTCGTTGACGCACTGCACCATGAAACCGTTGAAAAGCACGTCGCGCGGGTCGCGGTTCTTGCGGTTCATCTGGAACGGGTCGCCCGTGATGATGCTCTTGAGCGACGCCGCGTCGTCCACGAACGTGCCCGTGTCGTTCTCGTCGGTGATAATCACGGACGCATGCATCAGCGACGTGAGCATGAAATCCTTGCCGAAGTTCTTCAGCGGAATGGAAGTCCAGTCGCCCGCTCCGCAAAGATTGCGAAGCAGGGTGCAGAGCGTGCCCTTGCCGTTGTTGCCGGAAGGGGAATAGAGCCATGCGGATTTATTCCAGCTCACATACGGGCGAACCGTTGCGCCGATAATCTGCCACAGGAGCTTGACCACATCGGGGTCGTCGGACAGCTCGTTCATCCACGACACGACATCCCAGTCCGTGCCGTCCTCGTTGTTGTGGATGACAGGATTCTGGGCGCGGTCGACGAAATTGACGTGCTTCTTGCTCGTGAAGACGAACGCAGGGTCGAACGCCATCAGAATCTTGTTGCCGTAATCGTAGATGCCGTTGTTCACGGCAACCAAGTCGCGATTGCGGCAGCGCTCCACGCGAGGGCAAATCGCGCGAAGGGCCTCGATGGTCTCGTTTACGTCCTTGATGGTGCCCGTCTTGCAATAGCCGCGGATAAGGCTCTTCAGATTCTGCTCGCCAACGTCGTAGCAGCCCTCGTTGTCGCCGCTGTACTGGTAAACGCCGATGTCAAAGTTGCCGTCGTCATGCGAGTTGTTCCAAAGGATGCCCACCGCATGGTGCAGCTTGTACAGGATGACGGCAATCTGCAAGGTATGGAGACCCGACAGGCGCTTGTAGCGCTCCGCGCCCTCCTTCTTGTCGGGATAGGCGTCCTTCAGCTTCGCACCGGGAGCCGCGTTCGGGTCGCGCTTGCCAAAGTTGTACGCGTCGATGCAGCTGTTCGTCAGCGTCAGAAGCTCGAACTTGAGCGTATCGCGAAAGGGCGGGTCCTCGGGGTCTTTGTCCTGCAGGTAGAACAGCGTCGCATACTCCAGCAAATCGTCGTACGCGATAGTCTGCTCGGAGCAGAACGACACGATGTCCGCCGCACACTCATCGGGAAGAACGGGACCTGTCAATTCCCCTTGAATATCAGGCGCATCCGTGCTAAAATCTTTATAAATTGATTGGGCCGTCCCGGAAGCTGTGCAGGCATCGGGGCGGTTTTCTTTTACCTCCATGTTCTCATCTCCTCTCAGTTCTTCGGCTCAACCAGCATGTAATGCTCGGAAATCCACGCCTCGATGTCCTCGCGCTTGTAAAACACCGAGCGGTTGAACTTGTAGAATCGCGGACCCGTGTCCGTAGCCCGCCACTTGCGCAGCGTCGCCGGGCTGATGCCGAGCATGTCCGCCACCTCGGCCGTGTTCAGGAAATTCTTTTGATGTTTCTCTTCCATTCGCTACCTCCCACATCCAATCTCGAACGCAAACAAAAAAAGCTCCTGCGGAAACCAAGACGGACGGAAGGCGTAAAAGCCTCGTCTATCTCGGTTTCCACAGGAGCTTCGCTCGTCGATATTTCACCTGTGACGCTCGGCGACATCGCCTCGCGCTCGGCCCTTATTCCCGATGGCAACCCCGCATCTGAGACGGGACGGGTGCTGGACCTATAATTCTCGTACGTTAATCATACAACAGAAATGACAAGAACGCAAGAGTAACATCTGCGTTTCCGCAGGCCAGATGCCCATCCGAGCGTTTTTCGCTCGTTTATGGGCAGAAATCAATTCAAAAAAGTTCGCTCGCGCCCCCTGAAAAAGTCGGAGGCGGAAGAAGTACGCCAAGAAAAAGGGGTGCCATTCCGACGTGCGCTGCACACCTTCGGCACGCCTTGCACACTTCGCTGCACACCATTTTTCATTGAAGTGTGCAGGCGATTTTTCTTGTTTTCTCTCGTTTATGAGCCTTTTCCGATGCTTTCTCGCCGCCCTGCACGCCATGCACACCTTTTTTCCAATGACTTATATATACGTGAGGGAATTTATATATTTTCATATATAAGACTTATAAAATGGTGTGCATAGTGTGCAGTACCCTTAAATCCCCTGATAAATCAAGATTTAAGCTGCACACTATGGCCAAAAATGGTGTGCAGGATAGTGTGCATGGTGTGCAGGGTAGTGTGCAGCGCACGACGGAACGCACAAATAGGCATGACCTCCCAAGCCCATGCCGCATCCCTTCTGTACGTCCGCCCACATCCGACTGCCGCCCGCAGGGCGGCCACCCTTGCATCGAGCGGATGCGAGATGCACATGGGCGCTCGAATACCCTCAGGCCGCTTCAGAGGCGTTTTAAGGCACGAAAAAAGCCCGAGGGGTACACGAGTACCCCAACGGGCTTAAAACGCCTTAAAACGCAAAATACGGCGTTTCACGGCAATGGGAACGGAAAGGGGACGCCATCAGGCATCCCCCAACCTATACACAAGCGCAAACTCGTTCTTGTAAAAGAAGAGTTCGACGCTTCCTCTTTTGGTGGAGGCGCGGAGAATCGAACTCCGGTCCACGAAAGCCCCCTGATTGGCATCTCCAAGCTCAGTCGCTGGTTTAGTCTCGGACGCTTTGCGCGCAGCGACACGCTCGCGGCGTCCTAACCGGTTCGGTCTTAGCCTGCGCCATACCGATTACGTGCGCAGGAGCATTCCCCTAACATGACGTCGCGCCGGTGTCGGGGAAATCACCGGGTTGACGCGCCGCTATAAACTAAGCAGCGAGAGCCATAGGCTCAAAAGAAGAGTTGTTGTCAATTCAATTTGACGGTACCCCTGTTTAACGAGGCGAGGAGACCTCGGCTTGCTTCCTCTCTCAGAGCTATCGTGTCGAAACCAGTCGCCCCCGAATGTCGGGAAAGTCTGGATGGCATTGGGCACGAGCACCCAACACCCGTCGACTTTTCAAGGAACATGTGGGGCGGGCCCCGCTTGTGGAGTGTTATCTTACCACGTTCTGAAAGCGGACAGCTGTTCTATGCACGAGCTGTGAAGACCCCAATGTGCTCCGCACTTCGCACTTTTGCTACCGATCGCGTCACGTATATTTTCGCCAAGCAAAATTGACCCGTCGAAAGGACCGTTATGGATACCAAGCAGCAACTCGTCAATGCCCTCGCAGGCCTGGGCTCAACCATTACCGAAGCTATGGATGTCATCGAAGGCTTTGTCCCCTGCGGACATCCCGCCCTCACGGTATCGAACGCACTCGTCGCGCTGGACGCTGACGATGATACGGCTCTCGCCCAGCAGCTTGAGACCGTTGAGGGCTTTATCGACCACGTGAGTGAGAACCGCGGCGTGCCCGCCTACCACGGCATCGAGGTCGAGCTCGCGGGTCCCAAAGCCGATCTGCTCGCAGCAATCCGCGAGGTAGGCGCCCTTATGCAGACCGCAGGCGTCAAGAACACCCAGGTCAATGAGTGGGTCTACCGCAGCCTGGCAGCACTCGACAGTTCCGACGAAAAGGCAGCCAAACAGCTCGCAGAAAGTCCCGCCATTAAGGCCGAGCTTTTGTAAATAGCAGGCGCGGGCCCCTTGGCGCATCGTCGTCCAAGAGGCCCGCAAACAGTTCGCGTCAACCGATAGCCGCGCCGCCGCGTTCGGCCAAAGTCAGAATCGGCATCATTTGGCGCGGGGTCTTTGCTGCAAGATCGGCATGTTCGAGCAGCTTGCGATCGTTGGTCACCAAGTAATCGACCTGTGCGCGCTTGCACGCGGCGAGCACCAAGTTGTCCTCGTAATCGCGATGGAGCGTCAGATATTTGTCGGCCAGCCAAAGGTCCGACGCATCTGCACCCACGGCCGTAGCGTTTTCGGTCATGTTTCGAACAAACGCCAACGCCGCATCGCCAATTGCACGGGCAGACGCCTCGTCGAGTGCTCCCCCGCTGGCAAGAACGCTTCGCTTCAGCTCGTGCTGAACTACGTACAGCACGTCCTTAGCGATATGCACCGGGAAGAACAGCAACGCCCGCGTCTCCGTCGCCTGCCCAATAAACGCACGCGCGGCAAGCGACTCGGCATGGTCGGCGCAAAACGAATCGACCCATACGTTAGCGTCCACCATAATCTTGAGAGGCGCCCCACTCACTGGATCATCCCCTTTTGGCGATAGCGCTCGTCCATGGCTTCGGAATAGATTACGTCCCAATCGCGATCGTCGGATACGGGCGACGTAGCAATGCCCAGGTCCGCGTAAAGCTGATCCGCCGCCGCCCACGATGCGGCGAACGGAGTATCGGACGCGACGGCCTGCTGCCGGCCATCAACGGCAGACAGTACTTCCTCACACTGCCCGCCACCCTGTGCGACCTTGGCCACGACCTTTTTGATAAGCTCGGGCAGTGATCTGCCCGAAAGCCGCAGCGCTTCCTCGGCGCGCTCTTTAACCGAGCGATCTACGCGAACATTCACCTGTGCCATGCTGCCAACGGTAGCCATCTCAACCTCACCTTCAGCATTTACTAGCATTGCTAGCACGAGCATATATCCGAGCTAGCCTCTCGTCAAACAAAAGAAGGCCTGCGCCCTGGCGGCTGTGGTGCCGCCCGAATGCAGGCCATATACTCAATCGAAAACGCTAATGCAGGTACGCCTTTGCGTTGCCCAGGCTGTAGGCGATCGTCGAGCCGTTGTGCAGCAGTGACGACGCCTGCGGAGTAATCATGCCGGTAATACCCAATGCCAACAGCGCCGAGTTGGTGAGCATCACCTTGGAATACGAACTCGTCAGACGGTCGATAAGCCCCTGACTCATGCGGCGCAGGCGCACGATCGCGGCGAGATCCGTATCGGTCAGGATGATATCGGCGACCTCCTTGGCGATGTCGCTTCCACCGCCCATGGCCAGACCCACATCGGCCAAGCCCAGCGCCGGTGAGTCGTTGACGCCGTCGCCCACCATGGCAACGTGGCGCCCCTCGCTCTTAATGCGCTCCACATAGGCGTACTTGTCCTCGGGCAGCAGCTCGGCCTTAAACTCGTCGACGCCTGCCTCGCGAGCAATGCGCTCGGCCGTGCGCTCCGAGTCGCCCGTAAGCATGACCACGTGCTTAACGCCCAACGCGTGCAGGTCGGCGATGGCCTCGCGGACCCCGGACTTGAGCGGGTCCTCGATACCGAGCACGCCCACAACGGTGCCGTCGACCGCCAGATACAGCGGCGACAGGCCCTGCATCTGGGACTCAATGCGCTCCTTAATGTCGGACTCGAGTTGCGCGCCCTCATCCTCGAATACAAAGTGTGCGGAACCGATGATGGCGCGACGCCCTTCAATGGACGAAGCGATGCCGTGCGCCACGATGTACTCGACGGCGGCGTGGCGCTCGCGGTGCTCGAGCCCACGCTCGTGAGCAGCGTTGACCACGGCACGCGCCACCGGATGCGGGAAATGCTCCTCCAAGCAAGCGGAAAGGCGCAGGATCTCGTCCTCGCTCCAGCCATCGGTGGTGAGCACGCAGGCAAGACGCGGCTGGGCCTCGGTCAGCGTACCGGTCTTGTCAAAGACAATGGTATCGGCCTTGGCAAACGACTCAAAGTACTTCGCGCCCTTGACCATCACGCCCATCTTGGCGGCGTCGCTCATAGCAGTCATGACGGCAACGGAACCCGTGAGCTTGAGCGCGCACGAGTAGTCGACCATCAACGCCGCCGAGGTCTTGATGAGGCTACGCGTGGTGAGTGCAACCAGGCCCGCGAGCAGGAAGTTCCACGGGACGATCTTGTTGGCAAGGTCCTCCATATGCGACTGGCCCTCGGACTTGAGCGAGTCGGCCGTCTGCACAAGCGAGACAATCGAGCGGAGCTTGGTCTGAGCCGTATTGGCGCGCACGCGCACCAAGATGCTGCCGTCCTCCACGACGGTACCAGCGAACACGTCGTCGCCCACGCTGCGCTCGACGGCCAGCGGCTCGCCGGTCAGGGTCGCCTGGTTGACCATAGCGCTCCCCCGTTCGACCACACCGTCAATGCAGATGGACATGCCGGTGCGCACGGCGACCAGATCGCCGGGCTCAAGCTCGGTGGCGGCAACGCTCACCTCGGTGTCGCCGACCACTTTTTGCGCCTTGTCGGGCACATCGAGCAGCGAGTTGATAAGCTCGTTTTCGCTCATGGCGCGGGTGTAGTCCTCGAGCAGCTCGCCCACGTTGAGCAGGAACATTGTCTGGCCCGCGGTGTCGACATCACGCTTGACGAACGAAATGCCGATGGCCGAAGCGTCAAGCACAGGAACGGTCAGGCGCGGCTGCGCCAGCTCATGAAGGGCAGCGCGCAAAAATGCCATGTAACCGGCCACGACAAACACCGCACGCAAAGGCGTCGGCAAGAACCAGCGGCGCGCGTAGTGGGCGCCGATAAGTGTGGCAAGATCCATGACGAGCTTGTGCTTGCGTGGCTCAAGCTGCATCACGTAGCCCGACTTGGCATCGGCGATAGCTTGAGCATCGAGTGCGCCCAGGGCGTCGAACACGCTCGCGCGGCGCGGCTCGTCGTACTCCAGCGCCATCTGGCCAATACGGCCATAAACGCGCACCTTGCGCACGCCGTCGATGTCGCCGCTGAGCTTAAGAAGTGCATCGAGATCGCTCTCTGGCACAGGACCCGCCAATTGAAGACGGGTCCTGCCGGGGATCTCGCTAATAATCGAGAATCTCATAGTTTGTGCCTGGGAGCGTTACTCGGCTGCCTCGTCAGCAGCGGCCTCGCTCTGGGTGATGTAGGCAGCCTCGGCAACCATGTCATCGACATTGGCCTTGGCCTGCTCGACCATGTCCTGGTAGCAGTTCTTGACGCGCATACCGCACGCGATGCCCTGCACGCAGGCGTTCTTTACCTGAGCGCTGGTAAGCAGCTTGATACCAGCCGTACCAAGCAGAAAACCGCCACCGACAAGCAGGGTGTTAAACGTCGACTTCTTCATGTTGCTTCTCCCTTTTGCCGCACAAGCGCGGCATGGTGCCTTAGCACCCGAGTTCATTAGTTTGCTCGAGCACGCTTTTGAAAATAGTTTAGTATAACTATTTGGTCAACAATGGCTAACTTTTTGGAAACTATGGGGATGGACTCAATATGACAAAGGGATTGTCCCTTTGTCATATTCCTACAGCTGCCAGGCAGCCGCTTCCTTTTGCAGCGCAACCATGCGGGCGAATTCCCCACCTGCCGCCTTGAGCCGCGCCGGGGTGCCCTGCTCGGCAACCACACCATCCTTGAGCACGACGATCTTGTCGGCATTTTCCACCGTACGCATACGGTGGGCAATAACGATAACCGTCTTACCTGCAAGCAGACGGGAGAGTGCCTGCTGTACCACGGTCTCGTTCTCCACATCCAAGCTCGCCGTCGCCTCGTCCAACAGCACGATAGGCGCGTCTTTGAGCAGCGCACGGGCGATAGAGATGCGCTGGCGCTCACCGCCGGACAGCTTGGAGCCGTTCTCGCCGATCATGGTGTCGTAACCCTGCGGCATACGGCTCACAAACTCGTCGCAGTTAGCGGCACGCGCGGCCGCAAGCACTTCCTCATCGGTGGCATCACGACACCCGAGGCGGATGTTTCCCATCACTGTATCGTCAAAGAGCAGCACGTCTTGGAACACAATGGCGTAGTCGCGCAGCAGCACCTCGGGATCGACGGTCGCAACATCCACACCGCCCACGGTAACCTTGCCCGCAGTGGCATCCCAAAAGCGCGCGGCCAGGCGGCTCACCGTAGACTTACCGGAACCCGAAGGACCAACCAGCGCCGTGACCTCGCCTTCCTTGGCGGTAAAGCTCACATCGGTAAGAACTTTCTCGCCGGCGCGGCCGTCCTCGCCCGCACCATAGCCAAATGCCACGTGATCGAACACCACATCGTGGCCCACGGGCTCAAATTTCTCGCTGCCCCGCGCCACAGGCTCTTCCATGATGGAACGCATACGCTTGGCAGACGACTCGGCGGCAAACAGCTCGGACACCAGCATCAACGCCTGGTCAAAAGGCGCATAGATGCGGCTCACCATAAGCAAGAAGGCAAACATCACCAAAAAGTCGACCCGCCCCGAGGCGACCATCGCGGCACCCGTTACCAGCGTGGTGGCAATACCCAGACGCAAAATGACAAAGGCGGAGTTGACCAAAAGCCCGTTAACGAGCTCGCCCTTGGTGGTCTCGCGCTCCTCGGCATCGATCACGGCACCGAGTCCCTCAAGATAATAGGCCTCCTGGTTGGTAGCGCGGATCTCGCGCACACAATCGAGCGTCTCCTGGATCGCCTCGGTGACTTTGACCTTCTCGGCGCGAACACGGTCGAACACCGGGACCATGGGGCCGCGCGTCAAATACAGCACGGCAAAGGCCACGGGAACGCTCCAGAACGCCGTGATCGCCAACTGCCAGCAAAAGAACAGCGATGCTGCGAACACAATAGCGCTTGCGATAATGGCGCCCCAAAGCTCTCCCAACACGTGGCTGTAGGCATGTTCCATGGTCTGGACATCGCCCATGATGGTCTCGGTTAAATCGGCCAGATCACGACGACCGAAAAACGACAGCGGCAGTTTGCGCAAGCGTTCGGCGATCTCCATACGCTGCTTGCCGCACTCCTCGTAAAAGATGCAGTAGGTGTAGTAATACTGTTGCCAGTTAGAGGCAAAGAGCAACACGAAAAAGACCAGGAGGCCGCCCACGATCGGCAGGGCATCCGGCAGGTCAGCGCCAGTGGCGAGATGTTCGACAAAACCGGCCATGACCAGGAATAAAAAGCCCATGCCGGCCATGGTAATAAGATTGGTGAGCGTGGTCCAGAAAATGCCGCGCTTTACGCCGGCGACGCCTTTATCGGATAGGAAATACTTCTTTTGGAATGAGGCGAACATTTAGGCCTCGCCTCCCTTCGTGACGGCGGCATCCGCGGTCGCTGCAGTGATTTTCCAGCTCGCGGCCTGTTCGTATTCGGCCCACATCTTGGCATACAAACCCTCTTGGGACAGCAACTCGGCATGAGTACCCGACTCCTGCACCCTGCCCTGGTTGAGCACCACGATTTGATCTGCGCCCACTACAGTCGAGAGTCGATGAGCAATCATAATGACCGTGCGACCCGCCGCCAGCTTGCTAAAGGCGCGCTGGATGAGCGCCTCGTTCTCGGGGTCGGCAAACGCCGTGGCCTCATCGAGCACCACGATAGGCGCGTCTTTAAGGATCGCGCGGGCGAGCGCCACGCGCTGGACCTCGCCGCCCGAAAGATATGCTCCGCCGGCACCGAGCATGGTATTGATGCCCTGCGGGAGCTTGGCCACAATGTCGTCGCACTGAGCTGCGGAGAGGGCCGCACGCACTTCGTCGTCAGTGGCCGTAGGCTTGGAGGCGCGCACATTATCGGCAAGTGTTTGCCGGAACAGCTGGTTAGTCTGGAACACGAAAGCGACCTGGTCCATAAGCTCGTGCGGATCCATATCGCAAACGTCCACACCGCCTACAAGCACTCGGCCCGAAGAGACATCCCAAAAACGAGGAATCAGGCTTGCGCAGGTTGACTTGCCGCCGCCCGAAGGACCCACTAGGGCGAGGGTGCTACCAGCGGGAACACTGAAACTTACATGGCTAACGGCAGGTGCTTCGGCACCCTCGTACGTAAAGCTTACGTCCTCAAATCGCACTTCGCCGCCGGCAGGGTGCTTGAGTTGGGCGGGCACGGAGAGCTGCTTGGAATCCATGATACTTCGAATACGAGCCAGCGAATCGGCACTCATCTGAGAGGCCTCGCCCACAAACATGAGCTTGGTCAGGGCCGTCGGTACCACGGCCGAAAATATCGCGTAAAACGTGAAGTTGGCCATAAAATGTGCGAAGTCCGTCTCGCCCGGCGCCAACAGCAACGCCACGGGCAACAGGAATGCCACAAGACCATTGAGCGCGGTAAGGTTGAGTACCTGCGGACCTCGGCAGAACGTGCCCGCATAGTTTTGTGCCATGTCGGCGTATTCGGCGATCGCATCGTGGAAAGCCTTAAAGGAGTAGACCGTCTGCTGAAACACCTTGACCACGGGAATACCGCGTACGTATTCGGTGCCGGTCTTGTTCATCTTGACCAGCGCTCCCATGTAGGCCTTCATGAACTCGGCGCCTTTGCCGCTCATCATGGTGGCCATGGCGCCAAACGAAATGGCCACCGAGATGAGGCATGCCGCGCCCAAGCGCCAATCGAGGGCGAAAAGCAATACGAGCAGGCCCACGACCATGGCGGCGGCGCCTGCGATATCGGGCAGCATGTGTGCGAGCAAAGTCTCGGTGGAGGCGGCACATCCGTCTACAACACGACGCAGCTCACCGGTGGCGTGCGTGTCAAAGTAGCCAAGCGGCAGCTTAAGCAGGTGCTCGCTCGTAGTCTTGCGGATATTGGACGCACAGCGAAACGCGGACAGATGCGTGCACATGAGCCCCACGAAATAAGCTACGATGCTTGCCAGGGCAAAACCCACGGCCCACCAGCCATACATCGCGATGTCGCAGGCTTCGCTCCAGTTAGGCGCCACGGCGATCAGATCGCGCGCGACAAGCCAAATGCACACGTACGGGCCAAAGCTCAGCAGCTGCGAGAGCGCCGAGAGCGCCATGCCCAAATACGTTAGGAATTTGCGGTCACCGGCATACGCGAGCAACTCGCCGATGCCTCCACCTTCCCTTTTTGATCCCTTTGCCATGAGATTCCTTTCTAACGGCTTGAGAGTTAACCGTTCTCAACTTATCATTGATATGTTAGCCAAGGCACACAATCGAGCCAGGCGTGGACGTTTTCGCAAAGGAAGGGGACGCTTTTGAAAATGCATCGGGCTGCGACCGACATAACTGAGCTCTACGCACCACAGTTTGAGCAGTTTGGCCTGGAGCTTTCCGGCAAGGGCGCTGTCTTTACCGGCGAGGTGGCAAACGATCGGGCGCACGGACGCGCATGGATCATGCCTCTCTCCCCTGCCTGCATTGTCATGGAGCATTTCATCACCCCGACGCACGATATGTACCTGGCCGAATACACACCCGAGCCGTACGCCTGCGTGAGCGAAGTCAGCGCGCCCACACTTACATGCATGCCCGAGACTGGCATAACGCCCGCGAACCTCAAACCATCGCATGGACCGTGGCCAAACAATGCCGTTTGCAGCTTTATCCAAGATAGCTGTGGCGAGGAATTAAGCCCGCTGTTTGCGGGGGAACTTTATCACTCGCGCTCGGTGCTCTTTTTGCCTGGATATTTTGACGAACTGGAGCACCGCTATCCCACCGAGTTCGCGGGAATCTTTGAGGCGTTTGCCGAGCCATGGCACGAGGAAGCGACGTCTGCCATCTATCACACGCTGCGCCGGATTAACGAGGACCGTGCCCAAACCGTAGGCGGACACGTCTATATGCAGGGCATCGTGGAGACCATGGTCGCGGAGCTCGCCTGTTCGCGCGCGGCCCACAAGCAGGCGCGGCAGGCGGCAGACACACGCGTCAGCATAACCATGGCCGAAGAAGCAACGGCAATGATTGAGCGCACGCTCGACAAAGGCAGACATGTGGGTATCAACGAGGTGGCCGAGAGGCTCTACACAAGCCGCTCCAAACTATGCGCCACCTTTAAGGCCCAAACCGGCGAGTCCCTGGGCGCCTACATTCGCAGACGCCGTATGGAGCGAGCGCAGGACCTTTTGGCAGATAGCGCGCTCACGATAGCGCAGGTGGCAGAGCGTCTAGGCTACCCTCAGCAGGCCGCCTTCGCCCAAGCCTTCAAGCAATACACCGGCATGACACCCACGGCTTGGCGAAGCAAGCATCGCTAAGGCCCAAGCTCCCTGGCCGTAACGGAGCGATTAATTAGCCGCCGCCCGTCAGCTCACCCGGGATCTAAACGTCAAGATGCGCACAATCAAGCGCCTTTTTGATAAGAGGGACAGATCGATCAGCCAAATACAACGGAATGTTGAGCACCCCGTCGTCGAGCTTTAGGTTCTTAAGTGAGTAGCGGACCCTCAATGGAGTCGTCTCCGCATGCTTGTCGGCATAGTACTTAAGGCTCTTGGAATGAACGACCTCTCCCGATTTGACCTCGACGGGAACGATTTCGTTTCCGACCTGAATCAAAAAATCGACTTCGTGCTTCGGCTTCTCGTTTGTCCAATAACGCGGAGCAGCATCTAACTGTGAAAGTAATGCCTGAAGCACATAGTTCTCGGCGAACGAACCTTTGAACTCCGAAAATAGCGCATCCGAGATGGCAAAAGCGGACGCATCCAGCCTTGCCATGCGGCGCAGCAAGCCGACATCAAGACAGTAGACTTTAAATGCCTTGAGGTCATCGTACGCAGAGAGCGGCACACCACCGGCAGCATTAAGACGAACCGCCGTGATGAGCCCAGCATCGGCAAGCCATTCCAGAGCATCCTCGTATTCTCGAGCACGAGCCCCCTCGCGCACCGCACCCCAAACGAACTTTTTGTTCTCGCGCGCCAACTGAGCTGGAATCGAGTTCCATATTTGCGAAAGCTTGGCGAACTGCGCACGGCCACCATGCTTGGCAAAATCGCGCTCGTAGGAATCCAAGAGATCAGACAACACCTTATCGACCTGAACGATATCGCCCGTCTCCACCCACCGGCCAAGAGCCTCTGGCATGCCGCCGCATGCAAAATAACGACGAAGATGCTCGACGAGACGGACATGGAAGAAATCGGGCACTGTCTCGATCTGATCCAGGCCGCCAAGGTATTCGTCGTAGTTTGCAGCGCCCTCGGCTTTCAGAAACTCGGAAAAGCTCATGGGGCGCATCTCCATGAACTCGACCTTTCCCACCGGAAAAGCGCTGGTCTCACGGGACAAGCGAACGCCCAACAAAGACCCTGCGCATGCGACGTGATACTCGGGGGCCTCGTCACAGAAGTATTTAAGGGCGCCGACTGCAGAAGGACAATCCTGGATCTCATCAATAATAAGCAGCGTTTCGCCGGGCTCGATAGGCTGTCCAAGTGCCAGGGAAAGATTTGAGATGATCCGTCGAGGATCGCGCGTACCTTCGAAAAACTGAGCGTACTCGCTCTGTACCCCAGGTGACGGCTCCTCGAGCGTCAGATACACAAAATTGCGGTACGAGGTTCGACCGAACTCCTTAAGCGCCCACGTCTTTCCAACCTGGCGCGCCCCCTTAAGGATAAGCGGCTTACGATATTCTGACGCTTTCCAAGCGTTAAGCTTGGCAATGATATCTCGCTGCATGGCCGAACCTCCCGCAAAGAATCTTCCGTAAACGTGATATTTCCCACATTTTACCCTAGGTAAAACGTGACATTTATCACATTTACGGAAGTTTTAAGCTCATTTCGCCACACTTTCATCACATTCAAAAGGCGGAGGCGCATTTTGCGCCTCCGTCACCATCTTTCCTATCAGCCCGCCTGACCCGAACGGCCGAGTCGTCACGGAACCGAGGGGCCGAGCGCAGGGCCTTGCCTCTCAATGAGTTCCGCACGAACAGGAGGCGCCAGTGGCGCCTCCGTCGTGAGTCAGGACTGTCCGAAATTGAGAGGCAAGGCCCTGCGCCCGGCCCCTCGGTTCCCGCTTACGAGAGCGACGTTCTCAGCAACTCGTTGAAGAGCTTCGGGTTGCCCTTGCCGCGGCTCGCCTTCATGCACTGGCCCACCAAAAAGCCGATGACCTTCTGGTTGCCGTCACGATACTGCTGCGCCTGCTCGGCACAGTTTGCCAGCACCTCGTCCACAATCGGCTGCAGCGCACCGGCATCGCTCACCTGACGCATACCACGCTCGTCGACGATCTTGTTGGGGTCGTCGCCGGTCTGGGCCATGGCCTCAAAGACCTCGTGCGCCTGGTTGGAGCTGATAGCATCGGTCGCCAGCAGCTTAGCCAGCGCCGCAACCTGAGCCGGCGCGATACCGGACTCGGTCAGCGACACGCCCGCGCCCTTAAGATAGGCGATCATCTCGTTCACCAGCAAGTTTGCAACCGTCTGGGCCTCCTTGCCAGCCATACCGGCAGCGGCGGCCTCAAAAAACTCGGCAAACTCGGGGTCGCCGGCAATCTGCTCGGCGTCGGCCGCCTTAATGCCAAAGTCGGCCTCAAAACGGACGCGCTTGGCATCGGGCAGCTCGGGGATCTCGCCACGGCAGCGGTCGATGAACTCGTCGTCCAGATCGAACGGCGCCAGATCGGGGTCGGGGAACAGACGATAGTCGTCTGCCGTTTCCTTCACACGCATGACCACGGTGCGCTTGCGACTGGGCTCCCAGTGGCGGGTCTCCTGATAGATGATGCCGCCCTCCTCGAGCACCTCGGCCTGGCGGCAGATCTCGTAGGCAAGGCCATCGTGCAGGCTCTTAAACGAGTTGAGGTTCTTGAGCTCGGTCTTGGTGCCCAACTTGGTCTCGCCGCGGCGGCGCAGCGACACGTTGCCGTCGCAGCGCATGGAACCCTTCTCCATGGAGCAGTCCGAAATGCCCAGCGTCACAAAGATGCGACGGAGCTTCTCCATAAACAGACGCGCTTCCTCGGGCGTGCGCAAGTCGGGCTCGGTGACGAGCTCGATCAGCGGCGTGCCGCAGCGGTTGTAGTCGACGAGCGACTCGGCCGCGGCGGTAATGCGGCCCTCGGCACCGCCCACGTGCACCATCTTGGCGGCGTCCTCCTCCATGTGGATGCGCAGGATGCGGATGGGCACCGTGTAGGAACCGTCCTCGCGACGCTCGGGCATCTGCAGGTTGGACGCGTCATAGCTGGCCAGGTGGCCGGCGCGCTGGTTGCCTTCGCGCATGGTCGACGTCATGGACGTGGACAGGCCCTCGGCGTTGGCCGAGGCGCTCGCCAGGCTCTGGGCCTCGGCCTCGCCAAACGCGCAGTCGGGGCGCTCGGCGGCACCGCGACCGGTCACGTCCAGGTCCAGGTGACCGTACATGGCAAAGGCGACCGGACCCTGCGTGGTCTGGAAGTTCTTGGCCATATCGGGATAGAAGTAGTGCTTGCGGTAGAACATCGAGTGGCGCTGGATCTCGCAGTTGGTGGCAAGGCCGGCCTTGACGATGCTCTCGATGGCGCGCTTGTTAGGCACCGGCAGGGCGCCGGGCAAGCCCAGGCACACCGGACACACGTTGGCGTTGGGCTCGTCATCGTGGCTGAGCTTACAGTTGCAGAACATCTTGGTGTCGAGTGCGGTGAGCTCGGTATGGATCTCCAGGCCGATCACGGCCTCCCAATCCTGCAGGACCTCGGAAAGCTCCTTCATTACAGCTCGCCTCCCTTCCCGGCAAAATCGGGCGCGACGGAAAGCGCGGGCGCGCCCGTGGCGGCATCGGCAAAGCCGCGCTCCAGGGCGCGGGCAAACGTGAGCAGCTGACGGTCCTTAAAGGCAGGCCCCACCAGCTGGGCAGAAACGGGCAGCTGAGTATCCTCGCCCAGACCCAGCGGCACCGAGATACCACCGTTGCCGCAAATGTTGAGCGAGATGGTGTACAGGTCGGAGAGGTACATCTGCGTGGGGTCGCTGATCTCGCCAAACTTAAAGGCCGTGCGCGGCGAGGCGGGCATGAGGATGGTGTCCACCTTGGCATACGCGGCGTCGTAGTCCTGCGTGATGAGCGTGCGGGCCTTTTGCGCAGCGTAGTAGTACTTGTCGTACACGCCCGAGCTCAGCAGGTAGGCGCCGAGCATCTGACGGCGCTTGGCCTCGGCGCCAAAGCCGTGGGCGCGCGACAGCGAGCTCTGGTCGGACAGGTTGGCGCAGCCCTCCTCCTGGTAGCCGTAGCGAATGCCGTCGAAGCGCGCCAGGTTGGAGAACGCCTCGGCCGGACCGATGACGTAGTAGGCGGCGATAGCGGCGTCTAGGTGCGGCAGGTCGACCTCGACCAGCTCGGCACCCTGGTTCTGCAGCTCCTGGGCGGCGCGCTGGACAGCAGTCTTGACCTCGGGCGTCAGGCCCTCGGCCTCCATAAACGCAGGGATAATGCCCACGCGCTTGCCCTCGATGCTGTCGTTGAGATGCTCAGTAAAGTCGACGGCGCAATCCTGGCTGGTGCAGTCGTACGGATCGCGGCCCGCGCCGGTAAGCGCGTTCATGGCCAGCGCGACATCCTCGACCGTGCGGCCAAAGGGTCCCACCTGGTCGAGCGACGAGCCAAAGGCAACCACGCCGTAACGGCTCACGGCGCCGTACGTGGGCTTAAAGCCCACCACGCCGCACAGCGACGCCGGCTGGCGAATGGAGCCGCCGGTGTCCGAGCCCAGCGAGAGCACGACCTCGCCCGCGGCGACGGCGGCGGCGGAGCCGCCCGAGGAGCCGCCGGGCACGCGCTCGGTATCCCAGGGGTTGTTGGTGCGGTGGAACGCCGAGCTCTCGGTGGAGCTGCCAAAGGCAAACTCGTCCATGTTGGCCTTGCCCATGGGCAGGCAGCCGGCATCGAGCATGCGCTGGACGCAGGTGGCGGTGTAGACGCTCTGGTAGTTCTCGAGCATGCGGGAAGCGCAGGTGGTGCGCGTGCCCACAAGGTTCATGTTGTCCTTGATGGCCAGCGGCACGCCCGCGAGCGGAGGCAGCGGCTTGCCTGCGGCACGGTCGGCATCCACGCGCGCAGCGGCCTCGAGCGCAAGCTCGGGCGCCACCTGCAGGAATGCCTGGACCCCGCCTTCGCACGCCTCGATGGCGACAAGGGAGGCCTGGGCCACCTCGGTAGCGGTAAAGTCGCCGGCGGCAACGCCCGCGGCGATCTGGGCGGCGGTAAGGGAATCGAAGCTCTGCGCCATTACTCGCTCTCCCCCTCTCCCAAAATGGACGGCACGCGGAAGTAGCGGTCGCGCGCGCTGCCGGCGTTTTCAAGCGCGACGTCGAGCGGCAGATCGCGCTCGGGCTCGCGCAGGTCATCGCCCATCACGTTGGACAGGCTTCCGATAGGATGGAACGTGGGCTCCACGTCGGGCAAGTCATATTGCAAGACGGGCTCGAGCATCTGGACGGCGTCGTTCATGTAGGACGTCATCTGGGTGAGCTCGTCATCGGTCAGTGCGATCTTTGCGTACTCGGCGATGCCGCGCACGTCTTTCTCGCTGAGTGCCATAGGCGCTCCCTTCCGCATAACAGATAAACCGCTCTAGTATACAAGGCAACGCCGCTTGGAGCAGGTGCTTTACCCAAATGCAGCGAAAACGTAACGAGGACGGCGAACGCGGTCCGGCAGCTCTGCAGCGAAAACCGCATAGCTCACAACACAAACCATCACAACATTCGACGCTTATCGCCAAAATCGAAATTTTCATCGAATGTTGTGATGGTTTGGAACCCCCGACCACCACAAAGGTGCCTGTCCCCATTGTGGTGGTTCTGGAGAATGTCTTATGCCGAGGCCTTGGCCTTGCGGCGCTTGCGGACCGCGTGGACCACGATGTCCAGCAGCAACAGCACAATGGCTACGACCACGATGAGCACGGCAAACTCGCGCTTGCCCCAGTGGCGACCGGCCAGCGACTTTTGCTTGTCGACGTCCTTCTTGTTGTACTTGGTGCGCACGCAGTGCACCAGCAGGCGATGGTCGTTTACGCCGTAGGGCGTGCAGGTGACAAGCGTCACCTTGTCGGCGCCGGGCTCGATGGTCAGCGACTCCATCTCCTCGGGCAGCACCACCTCGGAGTCCACCATCTTGTAGGCGAGCGTCTTGTTCATGGTGTGAAGCAGCACCAGGTCGCCGGGCTCCAGCGAGTGGATGTCGTCGAACATGCTCAGGTTGCGCATGCCCGAGTGCGCGGTGAGCACGCAATGCGTCGAGGTGCCGCCCGCCGGCAGGCTCGTGCCCTCCAGGTGGCCGACGCCCGCCATGAGGACTTCTTCGCTCGTGCCGTGGTAGATGGGCATGCTCACGTCGATGGAGGGGATCTCGACCCAGCTCATCATGGGGTCGCGGTCAAAGATGAGCTGCTGGGCGTAGGGCTCGATCTGGTCGGCGGGGAGCTCGGTGGCCTCGCCCGCCAGCTGCTCGTTAAAGGAGCGCGCCTGGAGCAGGATGCGCTCGCGCTCCTCGGCAGACAGCGCGTCCACGGTGCTGGACACCGTGCTGATCTGGTTGAACACGCCCGAGGCCTCGAGCCGGTCCAAGATCCACGGCCAGGTCATAAGGCCCACGCCAATAAGGATGATGACGATGGTGATGAGCCGGTCGGCCCAGCGCGGCAGCCGCTTGCGGCGGCGCTTGGGCTTTGGTTGAGGTTTGGGCTGAGGGCTTGAGCCACCGTTGGCCGCGGCGTTATCGCTCTTCATGTGTTTGGCACCCTGCGCCATCGCCGATCACTCCTTTACAGCTCAAGTTGTCTAAACAAATAATAGCCGATTCGCGAGCCCCTACCCCGGACAACGCAGCCAGACTGCATTATCCGGACTACCTAACCTCGCTCAACCAATCAGGCCATATGTTGCTTTCATCGTCTCGACTAGCTGTGTCGTCGTTACGCCCGCAACCCCGATCTGCTTCAGATTGATGTCACTCGCCTCACAGTCTTTAACAAACGCAAGCATATCGTCCTTCAGCTCTTCGACTAGGTTGACACCCGCCGACTCACCAAGCAGCTGAGCAAGCCTCAGCGCATCGCGTTTATGCTTTTTGACCTTCCTCGAGTCAACGTTCTCCCCGGCTTCCCTTCTAGCTTTTAGGTCGAGATACGCCTTCGCTTTGAACGGGACAATGTATTCCGTATCCAGGACCGAAACACCGTCTACTGTCCGAATTCCCTGAAGAAACAAGCTGTAGTAGGCATCGTCCAACAAAATAGCCGAAAGACTGCTTATGTTTTCATCAACGTGAATTGGCGTCACATCAACTCCCTCACGACCCTTTAGAAAGTCGGGGCACTTCGCGAAGAGCTCGATCATATGGGGATAACCCGGCCTCTTTGGTTCCGTAAACCGATAAAAACACGAGGCTTCGCTTTCACCCCAGCCGCAGCGGTAGCCGCCATCACGCACCAAGGTCCATATGGCTTCGGCCGTCTGAGGCAACCGGTCATCGGCGACAATGACCACATCAAAATCGTGGGTCGCCCTAAACGAAAGTCCCGCCTCCGCGAGCAAAATGTCGCATGCTGTGCCGCCGATAAGGGCATACGACCCTTCAGCTTCCTGCATATGCTGCCGAAATACCTGGAGACCTTCTACAGCGCTTCCTGCCATGGATATTCCTTTCCAAACATGTGATCGAGTTCGAGCTGAATTCGTTCATCGTCGATTGCCGCCAAAGATAGCGCAAGTGAGATGTCGTCGATACGGGAGGAGTCGGCAAACACGGGCGCATAGCGCCACACTTGGATCATCGCCGTTTCGTTATCCGGCAGCTCCCCGTCTGCGACTTCGAGGTCGCTCAGTTGACGCCATGTACTTCTTAAGACGGCCTTTTGTTCCATGCCCGGTGCAGCGAGCATCGAACGCGCGGCGAGCGCCGTCTCCCCGGCGTCAGCAAGATAGTCAATCTGCGGCGTCTTCCTTGCAAAACAGACCTTCGAGACTGGCGAGGAGAGCTCTGCCATGTGCTCGCTGAGCAAAAGATCAACGGCGACAGGGAGCACGACGACACGTCGCTCGCAACGTTCGCGCCTCGCGATCCCCCTGTCAACAAGCTCGGTTATGGCCTCACTCGCGCGGCTTGCCGAAATCCCAAGCGCACGACAAAGGTCATAGGGACGATATGGCTCCTGGGCTGCTCCCCAGATTGCGGCAGCCTGTGCGTTGGGTGACATCTTGGTCGCATGATTGCGAAACCGGGCACCGCCCCTCTCCGTGCAGGCCGTGCCCATAAATGGAAGAAAAGCCTGTCTACCCGTGCAGACAAAGGGAATCCCTTGTGCGACCAATGCTTTGCGCTGACGTGCATCGGCATCAGGAAACGAAACGACAACAGGAGTCTCCGCGCGCAAGGCTAGCTGACTATAGACTCTCTTAGCCTCGGGAAGCCCGACGCCAGTAGGCAAACTTGCAAGCAAAAACGAAAAACCGTTTGCGTCAACAGCGCGGACCTCAATCGCCCGCAGATGCAACGGCAAGCATGCGGATCCAGGCCAAGTTTTGGTCTTGGCGGAGAGGCCTAGTGCTTCTTGTAAGTAGATTAGCGCTTCGTTCATTTCCACTGTTTTCGTTTGATTCCAGTTTATATTGGAATTATACATTATTTTCGGAATTAAAGAGATTCCGTTCGTGCCTGAGCCCATATTTGAGTTTTCAGAATATCCCGGATCGGCTGGGCGATTCGGGATACAATGTCAATAGAAAACGACGCACCCCGCGTAAATGTTTGGGAGCGCGGGCGGCCTAGTTTTCTGGTTTTGTTAAATGCCCGGGCTCCGAACCCCGGGCATTCTTATTTGCGCTTGTTGCGGCGCAAATGCCTTCCACCGTCCGCACCGCGCGTGCGCCTACGGACCTTAAACCGAACCTCATACGAGTCAAGAAACGCGATGACGGATGAGTCCGCATCGGACGGTGGAGGCTGCCTGTGTTGTCCAAAAAAAACGGGGCAAACTCCAGCGCGGAGTCTGCCCCGAAAAGAGAATGGCAAAGCAAGAACGTCGATGGACGAGAAAAGTGTCCGCAAGTCTCATGGCCATCACATCCCACCTGCCAAGGGGATGGATGAGTGAGCGTTACTCCTGCTCGGACTCCTCAGCCTGCTTACGGCTGCGGATGAGGTGCGCCACGCCAATGCACAGCACCGCGCCACCAGCGATCCAAGTGAAGGTCACGCCGTTGAGACCGGTGAGGGGAAGGCCTGTGCCCTTCTGGTCGACAATTGTGAAGCTGAGCTTACCGACCTCAGCCTTTGCAGAGTTAGCCTGAACAACATCTTGACCTGCCACGATAGCACTCGTAGCGTCGGGCATCACATCCGTACCGGCCTGGTTGAGCGTACGGCTGATAGTGAAGGTAACACCACTTGCTGCGGAATTGTTGTACCCAGGGGCAGGCTCAACCTCCTTGAGGACATAGGTTCCCTCATCGAGACCGACAACATTAATTTTGCCGTCGTTATCCGTGGTAAGCTGCACCACTTCGCCTTCGTTATGTTTTACACCCTCAGCGTCGATGTACTTGTTTTCGATGGTTTCGCCATTCTTCTCCTGCAGAGTGAATTTAACGCCCGAAAGAGTCGGGTTTTTGTCATTTACAGTGTCACTACCGACCTTGGTGACGTCAATGCCGTAGGTGTAATCATAAGCAGGGTGAATTACCGTATTGCCCTCTCCAGCACCGTGCGGATTGTTAGAGTAGGTAAGCGTAACCTTATTCTCCTGAGCTTTACCAACCAAGCCATCGAATTCTTTTTTGATCTTGCCACTTTCGAAGATCTTGGTGGAGTCGAGCTTGGCCTTGTACTCGACAGTCACCTTCGAGTCACTGTTCAACGCAATGGCAGTGCCGCCCGCGTCCGTGCAATTCTTGAGATTGGTGAAGCCGACAGTTATCGTATCGTTCTCGTACTTGGCGGTGTAGCAGCCAGTCTTGACCTTGGTATCACCAATCTTGACCGTGACAGCGGGCGTCTTGCCATCAGATTCAAACTCGGGCGTCATGGATTTGGGAAGATTATCCGTGAAGGTGTACTTGTAGGTGCTGTAAGTGTTGATGTTACCCGCAACGGTACCGGTAAGCAGGTAGTCGACATAGTCGTCCATCTGAGAGTCCGCAGCCTTATTGGGATTCTCGGGTGTGCCGAACGTGCTCCCCTTTGCGTCGTCCTTTACGGCCTTAGTCACAGTGGGGACCTGCTTCTTGGGAGCAATGGTCTCATCGGAACCGCCGACAACGGCGAAAATCGGCGAAGTGAAGGTATCCGTGTTGCGCCCGGCGACAGCATTTGGGTCCCTGACGACACTCTTAGTCACGAAGAGCCAGTAGCCGGTATTCAGACCAGTGAAGGTGCCACCGGTGCTCGTTTTGCACTCATCCGTCCCTTCAGTGATATTGGCGTCCTCCAGTGCCTTGGCGATCTTGTCGAGGGTCGTTCCGGCATCGAGCTTAGTAGTCTTGTCTGTACCTGACTCGTACTTACCTTCGGTTTTAGCTTTAAGCCAGTCAGCCCACTTCTGAGCATCATTGCCGGAGGGCTTTGTAACGTCGCTAGTATCGGCAAATGCCCCGATCACAGCATCCCTAACGGCATCTGACACCCACTCAATGTCGGAAAGCGTCTTAGCGCCATTCCAGTTGTTAAAGCCATCCAAATCCTGCGTGACCTTGGCCTTGAAAATCTGGATACCCTTAAAGGTTGTATCCGTATAGGTCTTCTCGTCAATCGTTACATTGCCATCCGGAGCCACCGTTGGCGTGCCATCAGCAAACGCCATGGTCACCGGTGCCATCACGCCGCCGAAGCTCAGCGCTGCTGTGAGGCCGGCGGTTACTGCCAGGCGTGCGATGTTCTTGCTCATGCTCATCTTCTTTTCCTCTGCTTTCTGCTCGAATTCCATTTGATCTAAATCTGTCTGTCTGTGTCTTAGCATCTACTTCGCTACGTCTCGCCCCGCTCTCTGTGGGGCTGCCAGCTACTCTTTATGGCTGCCACCTCCCCGCTTGACCAGGAGCGCGACCACGATGAGCGCGGCTCCGGCGACCGCTGCGGCGGCCGCGGCGTACATTGCCATATCGCCAGTCGAGGGCATAAAGCCTCCGGTGGTAATGCTAGGGGGTGTGCCGGTGGGCGTGTTGATGAGCGACGCCTCCAGGCTGCCCGTCGACCCGTCCGCGCTGTCGGCGCGCAGGGGCGACTCGGCCGTGATGGTGAGTTTGGGCTTGGCGGCGGCCACCTGGTCGACGTCCAGGCCCTCGGCCTTGACCGTCACGGAGCGCGTGCCCTCAAAGGCGGTGTAGCCCTTGGGCGCCTTGAGTTCGCGGACCTCCAGCTTGCCCGAGTCCACGCCCGAGACGGTCACGCGGCCGTCCTCGACCGTAGTGACGGTGGCCTTGCCCTCCGCATCCCACGTGCCGTCGGCCGCTAGCGTGCGGCCGCGGTCGTCTGCGATGCTCAGGACCGCACCGGCAAGCGGCTTGTCGCCGTCGCTGCCGCGCTTGGTGAGCGCGAGATCCCAGGTGTAGGCGCACGCATCGTCGCTCGGCGTGCGGGTGAAGCCGGCGTCGCCGGACTGGTCGGCAAAGGGAGAGCGCGGGTAGCGCAGGTAGACCTCGTTGGGGTTGCCCTTCGCGATGCCGTGGTTGCATGCGCTGTTGAGCGGCGCGTTGTACACGGCGACCACACGGGCGCCCGCGGTAAAGGCGTCGGCCCCGCCGAGCGCGGCGATGAGGTCGCCGGTGCGCACGGTGAAGGCTTTGCCCTCGACCGAGACCCTGCACTGTGAAGTTATGTCGGTCCACCCTTTAGCCGGCGTCGAGCTGGCGCTGCCGCCCTCACATGAGACCGCGTCAAAGCCACCGTCCGCGCCCGCCGCCACGTACACGCGCATGCTCGCGGCGACCTTGGAGGGGTCGAGCCCCGCGCTCATGGTGTCGACGAACTTCACCGTGTAGGTGTCGTAGGCGGTGAGCCCGGCCGGGACCGTGGCAGAGAGGCGCCAGTACAGGTCGTCGGCGACCGTGGCGTCGGCGGCCTTCTGCCAGGCGGCGGTGCTGTCCTCCAGCACGTGCTTTTTGACCTTGGGGGTCGCGGCCTTGGGCTTGACGGTGACGGCGCTGCCGCCGACCAGGGCCATGATCGGCGCGGTGCCGGCCTCGTCCTGGGCGATGGCGTCGTCGTCTGCGACGATGAGCCAGTAGCCGCAGGGCAGCTCGGCCGTCGTGCCCGCGTTAAGGGCCGCAGGCCTGGCGCCAGAGCTCTGGAGGGAACGAGCGAGCTGTGCGCTCAGCGCGCTCGTAAGGTGGGAATCGGTGTTGAGCCACTCGGCAGCTTCCTGCGCGGTGGTCTGGGAATTGGGCATGCCAGCGCTGTGCAGCACAGGCAGCGCGGCGTCGCGCACGGCGTCGCTTGCCCAGGCAAGGTCGGTGGCGATCTTGGCGTCGCTGTCGCCGTCGACGACGTTGGCGCTAAAGATCTGGTAGGCGTCGTAGCGGCTCGCCACGGTGCCGCTCACCGTGATGGAACCGGTCGAGGTCGGCGCGGCCTGCGCGGAAGCGGGGAACACAACCGCGCAGGTGCCGATCAGGAGGGCAAGCAGCGCAAACAAGATCGGGAAGGAGCAAACTTTCTTATTCACGACGCTCGCCTCCCTTCGCATTCGCCTTGCGACGAATGTGCATCCAGGCCGCAGCAGCGCAAAGCACCGCCGCGCCGGCAATGTACGTCAGAGTGACGCCCGACATACCAGAAAGGGGCAAAGAGGTGGAGTAGGTGTTGGTGAAGGTGGGGATGGAGGTGTCGGTGGAGTTGGGGGCGAAGGTGTCGATGAACGTCCGTTTTTCGGCTTTGGGGTCTGCTGCCCAATTGCCTGCGGAGTCAACGGTTCCCTTCTTATAGGTCACCCTACAGTTGATCTCTCCTTTTTCGGTGTCATACGTTGGCTCAACCGTGAACTGATAGACCGACTGGTCGTACGTGTAGTGTGAGAACTGCGGACCGTCGGTTTTCTCGCGCACATAGTACGTAAAGGTCTTGAAAGGGCCACCCGGGTCGCCGGGATTATTCCTGATATCAGAGAGCGAGTACTTGAGCTCAATCTTTTCATTGTTTTCGTCCATGAACGGAAGCGTCTGCGTCTTCTCAGAACCAGAGGTCACGGCGGTACCGATGATGTTTTTAAATTCGCTGTCTTTCGCAAGCTGAAGTGTAAACTCCTTCATCTCGCCACCCTCAACGACCTTAGTCGCCCTAGGAGTCCAGGAAACCTCAGGGTCGTACGTGTTGGTGAAGGTTGCCTTATTGGTGGAGGTTGCGCTGCTGGAGTCGACGATTGAATAATAGCCGTCAGTACCTGGTGGCACAGTGCCCAGATCTTTAGCTGAACCCTCATCATGCTTAGTCACGTGCACGCTATCAATCGTGTAGTTATGGACATTAAGCTCTCTAGTCGAATTCGAATTTCCCTGTATCGGAACAGACATAAGTACAGTCTTGTTGTATTTGACTCTCACCTTAATCTCGTATACAGCACGATCGTAATGAACACCAGGCTTATTGCCCCCATCTTCGACCAAGTAGTATGTAATTTCGACAGCACCTTTCGCTAATAACTGCTCGCCAAGCTGTTTGTCGTTAAGAAGCAGCTCGAGCTTGTCGCTAAGGTCAAAGGCGATGTGGCCGTCAGCGCTATTTTGGGCAGATTTGACAAGCTCGCAGCCACCTTTGTCGAATTTATCATTCTTCCAAGAAGGCGCCTTCGCAGTATCCGAGTTCTTGCGATAAACCGTAAACTTGAAATCCCCATCTCCGAGCGTACGGCCGGCCAACTCCTTGGTCGCCTTCAGCTTAAGGCTCGGGTAGACGTACGCATCCGCAGGCACGCCTAGGTACAAGTCGCCATTCGACATGATGCCGCCACCATGGTCCCAGGAATAGTTGCCCGTGATGAAAGTTGTCGCTTCATTCTGCGCATGATTCCGCGCATCAATCGCCGCCTCATCCTCGGCAATAACACCCGAGGTCAGGCCGATGCTATTTTCTACCCCAACAGCACCGTTGGCGGGAATGGTGATGGCTTTTTTAAGTTCGATGCTTCCCGAGTACCGGGCGTCTCCACCGCCAAGCATCTTACCAGTCACAACTGCAATCGGCTTATTGTTATCATGCGCTGCGAGGAAGAAATCGGCATGACCATTGTCACGAAAAACCTGTTCCAAATAGGCGGTATAGTCTTGATTCTTACCGTCGCCGCCTTTAGAAAGATGGGGCGCTTTGTCATTGCCGGAATTGTGCTCTTTGTCGTAAGCAGGATCAGGATATTTTTTGTCATGATAATCAGCACCGGCAGACGAATTGCCAAAGATAGCCGTGCCTTCAGTGTTCGTTACCAAGGTCTTACCCGATGGGCAGACCGCAACGCCGCCACCATAGCCGCCAGCGATATTGCTGCTTATATACGAGTTGTATACAAACAGCCTGCCTGCGTTAGTCGCGTTTTTCGAATCACCCTGAACAAAGATGCCGCCGCCACCCCAGTCATAGCGAGACATGCAGTGATTGTTAGTGATGTAGACTATACTTTTTTTAGTGCCGTTACTTTCTTTAGGGCCGTTAATAAACGCGTCAACCTTCTGGCCCACTCGGATGCCGGCACCTTCAGATCGGTAGCTCACGTTAGAGGCAATAATTCATCCCGTAACTTTGAGCCATGCCATATCTTGTTGATCAATATTGGTAACGTAAACGCCGCCGCCAGCTTCATCGGAATAGTTGCCAGTAATCTGGCCGCCATAAATGGCGACATCGGCGCCCTTTATGGCGGCAAGCCCAGCGCCGCCATGACAACCATCGCCATCTTTACCGCAGAATTTGGCATAGCGATTGTTCGTAATGTAACCGCCGAAAACAGTAACGCTGCCGCCATATTCGGCCATGATGCCGCCACCAAAGCCAACAGAATCAAGCGTGCTGTTGCCGGAGATTACGCCATTAGTTATGGTGACCGTGGAAGCGTTGGCAGACACACCACCGCCACTATAAGCGCTGTTGCCGGCAATTACGCCACCGGAAACGTCGAGGCTCGAATTGTTGCATATTTCAATTCCGCCGCCCGCATGCGAGCCGAAAGCACCACACACATAGCCGCCGCTCATGTTGACGGTAGAGCCATTCTCGGCATAAACCAAACTGTCGACCCTGCATTGTTTCTGTTGCGTATTTTCCTGTTGCGTAATCACGCCACTCTCGAGCTTGAACGTACCACCCTTGCTGTTAGTTGCGTAGAGATTAATGAGCCTCAGTCCGTCAGAGCCATCGCACGCCACGATGGCACCTTTAATCTCGACGCTATGTTTGAAAAGCATCTCGGTTGTCTTGGTTGTGTCTTTTTTACTCGGGGACGATTCGGTCACGTAGTAGGTAAGGCTAGACGGAATGCCATCGGTGTCGTAAACCAACTCTGCTTCTCTACCATAATTGTTGCGATCTAAAGTCTGATCCTGATCATTTAGCTGCTTGCCGTCGTCGACACTTTCACTCGGTTTCTTAGGATCAGTATCCTTAATTATAAGTGTCGCGCCACCGGTGATATTGAACAAAGGATCTCTTTGACTCGTATGCTTAATCTTATGGCCTTTTAGATCCAGCGTGATATTGCTACCGTCTTGGCCGAGCTGAATTGTCGTTTTGGTATCAATATCTTTCGTAAGCTCAAAGTTGGCAGTGCCGCTCGCGCTCTCCAGCTTAGTTTTCAGCGTATCCGCGCTATCTATCCCACCGGATGCCGCTTCGGTCTGCCCGCCTTCCGCGACCGCCATTACAGCATTGCCATCCGACGACTCGCCATCTTCACCCCGTTGCTCGTCCTCAAGCTGATCCTCAGCCTGATTCTGCTCAACGTCATTTGTAGGATTGGTCTCGCCGCCCTCGACGTCGTCACTATTCTGGTTTTCGGTATCCCCGTTGTTGGTGTTGTCTACATCAGTAGACTCACTTGAGGAACCCCCCCCCATCACAGTTTCCTCGGTAGGAACCGTCTGGGCATCGTTGGCAATGGCCTGCGAGATTGGAGGCATGACGAGCGACAGCACCAGGCTCAAAACGGAGGCTCCGCACAAAACGCCTGCCAGTACGCGGCGCGTCGCTTTTTTACTCTGCTTAGTTTTTTCTGAATTCGCTTTCATCGATGTCTCCTCCCCAAGAGACCGCGATCTTGCTCTTTCACTATCAAACGTATCTGCGCAATCTGTAATTGCGCTCGCGTAGTAATACTATTGTAACTATTGTTTAAACATCCGAGCAACAAAACCGACATTTTTGTAGCCAGTTCTCAATTCTCTTGACATTTACTCAGATTTGCCTTCGTTTATTCGCTTTGAAATATCTATTTCTGCTGGTAATTAAGCCAGTTATCAGTTTTTTAATAGCATTTTATTTATTTGCACAACATTTTGCTCAAGAGCATGCATCCTGCGAACGGTCGAAAATCGACCGTGAACGGTAGGGCATTAACCGGGAGGAATAGACTACCAAATTGATGGGAATATCTTTATCTTATCGGTAGTTAGAAGCGTAATGTTCAGACAACCATATCTGAATTTTCGCGCAGTTTTTAGGTATCAATTCGCCCAAATCGCCTGAGGCCACCGCAAAGGTACCTGCCCCTTTTGTGGTGGTTCTCCCCCGGCGCTACAGCAGATGTTCCTCGATAAAGATCGCTATTCCGTCTTCGTCGTTGCTCGCGGTTACAAAATCGGCGGCGGAGCGGGTGGCGTCGCTGCCGTTTGCCATGGCCACGCCAACGCCGGCGTCGGCCACCATGCAGGTGTCGTTGTCTGCATCGCCAAACACGCAGATGTCCTGGAGCTCCATGTCGTTGAGCTCCGCCACGCGCACAAGGCCGCGCGTCTTGGACACGCGCGGATCCATGAACTCGTAGAGGCGCTGCGTGGTTTGCAGAGCCGCCGCCTTAACAGTGTTATCGGCAAACGTCGATGCTCGCTCAATCACCCGCGGCATTACCTCGGGCGCCATGGTAAACATCACCTTGGGCTGCGGCTCGCGCAAGAACTCGGCAAAATCGACCACCTGGTAGGGCACGCCGTCGACGCGCGACAGGTGCTCGACGCACGCGTTGCTCTCGGGCACGTAGAACACGCCGTCTCGGGGGCAGACGGGCGTTGCCGGAAGGTCCGCCATGTGCTTGCAGATGCGCGCGATGGTCTCGCCCGGCAGCGAATAGCTCAGCTCGTTGATGTCGTGCGCGCGGTCGATGACCTCGGCACCACCGCAGCCCACCATCACGTCTACCAGACCTTCGATGCCCCAGAGCTCGTACATGGCCTCGGTCGCGTGGGCGTCACGCCCGGTGCACAGGCCAAAGAGCACGCCGCGCTCGCGCAGGGCGCGGATCGCCGCCACGGTGCGCGGTGACACCGTGTGCTGGCTCGTGAGCAGCGTGCCGTCGATATCGCAGAACACGGCTTTGATGTGGCTGAAGGTGGTGTCCATGGGGGCCTTTCTGGGTTGTGCGGCGGTGTGGGGCGTATTCGTGAACGGCGTACATGGTATACCAAGGCGTGGGCGCGGCCCGTCAAAGCAAAAACCACCACAAAGGTGCCTAGCCCCTTTGTGGTGGCCGGACCCGAAGGGTGTCCCGGCCCGGGGCGCAAAGCATCACAACATCCGACGTTTTTCGGCAAAATCGCGATTTTCGCTGAATGTTGTGATGGTTTTTACTGCCTTGCGGCACGATCAAAATGCCGGCGTCCAAACAGCAGCAACGCCGCGGGAACCGCCGTCACGACCATGCCCGCCCCTACGAGCGTCCGCTGCACGCCAAACGTCGCCGCCAGCCACGGGGCAATCGCCAGCGGGGCCACGCCGGCAAACATGTTGCCAAAACCCATGACCGAGTTCACGCGGCCGAGTTGCTCGAGCGGGGCCGTTGTTTGCACGATCGTGTTGTGGAGCGGGTTGACGACGCCCCAGGCCACGCCCAGGGCAATCTGGCCGACAAGGGCTACGCCCACGTACGGCGTTCCCACGTAGAGCAGGCTTCCCAGGCCCACGGACATAAGCGCCAAGAGCAGCGTTTTAAGGTTGACCAGGTGCGGCGGCAAGCGGAGCGCGGCCACGGCGCCCAGCACCGCGCCCACGCCGCAGGCCGACGAGAGCCAGCCCATCCACTCGACACCGACGTGCAGGACATCACGGTAGAAGAACGACTCCAGCGGGTCGAAGGCGCCATAGCCAAAGTTCGAAAGGAAAATAATGCAGAACAGTAGGGCGAGGACGCTGTTGGTAAAGACCGTCTTGATGCTGGTCGCGAAGGTGACGCGAGAAGATGTGTTGGGGTCGGGACTTTGGCTGGCCTTATCCGACGTGATGTCGCCGATTACGGGTTTGCCTTCGTGTGTGGCGGCCTGACCTGCACTTTGCCTAAAGCCCCAACCGGCGGCGAGCGCCAGTACGGTAAAGATCATCATGAGCACAAACACCGCGCGCGACGATGCAGCCGCCGCGACAAAGCCGCCCAATGTGGGGCCAACGATGATACTCACGTTTGAAAACATGGCTATGGCGGAGTTGATGTCTTTGAGCTCGAGAGGATCATCGGTGAGGTAGGCTGGATAGGACGTAGCGATGGGCTGGGCAAACCCCATCACGAAGCCCAGGAGCACCGCGCCGAGCAGGACGATGCCGGTCGCGCTGCCAAAAACGATGATCGCCGCGCCGGTTGTCAGCGTGCCCACGATGCTCAGCAAGAAATGACGGCGTGGGCCCCAGGCGTCGAGCGCCGCGCCACCCGCAAAGGATCCCAAGATCACGAAAACGTTCATAAACAGAACGGCCAGCGATGTCGCCACGACCGAGGCATCGTCTGCATAGGTGAGCGTTCCGATGACGCCGATAAAGTAGCTGGTCTGAAAACCGGTGTAGATGAGAAAGCGCATCGCCACCAGGCGCTTGGCCTGCATGGACAGCGATGATTGAGGCTTTGAGAAAAGAGAGGCGAGCATGGAGACTCCTTGTTTCATACGAATACGGGCGGTGGGCATTCGCCACCGTCTGTCAAATCAATCTATTCGCAAGAAACACTAAGGACGCATCAAGCCCCTTCTCTCCGTTTTTCGCCCGTCATGAACTACTTGGTAGATTGTAAGGCATGCCCCACACATCTACCAAAGCAAAATCCCCCACAAAGGAGCCTGGCCCCTTTGTGGTGGAAGTGACGTTTGCCCAGATAAAACCTGCCGAAACAAACCTGTCCCTATTTGGCAGGTTTTAGGCCAGATAATCTTGGATGAGGTCGCAGATGGCTCGGGCGTCGTTGATGTTGATGGCTCGGGTCGCAAAGCCGGCGTCGAATGCCTGGCGTGCCAGGGCTTCGTTGCAGGCAAGGGCCAGCGTGTGACCGTCGACCAGGTCGAGCGAGCTCTTGCCGCGCAGACGGTCGACACCGGAGCGCGCGACCACGATGTTGTCGAAGCCCTCGGTCTTGTAGCCCTCGATGATCACCACATCGACATCGTTGTAACGCGACAGCAGCTCGCGCGCGGGCATCTCGTCCTCCTCGCGCGTATCGGCGTACTCCGCCCAGCGCGTGGCGCAGATGAGGCCCACGTGCTTGGATCCGGCCTGGTGATGGCGCCAGGTGTCCTTAGCGGGCACATCGATATCAAAGCCGTGATGCCCATGATGCTTGAGCGAACCCACGCGCAGGCCGCGGCGGGTGAGCTCGGCGATAACCTTCTCGACGAGCGTGGTCTTGCCCGAGTTTTGGTAGCCGATAAACGCGATCGCGGGGACGGCCGGTGCCGGAGCTGCGGGCGCGACGGCGACGGGTGCGCTCGCGGGCGCGGCACCGTCAGCGGCCACGGCCTCAACAACAGCGGCCTGACGCTCTGCACGATTCCACACGCCCGAGCGGCCGCCCTCCTTGTGCAGCAGGCGCACGTCGACGATCTCCATACCACGATCGACGGCTTTGCACATGTCGTAGATCGTTAGGCACGCGGCGCTCGCGCCGGTCAGGGCCTCCATCTCGATACCCGTCTTACCCGTCACGCCCGCTGTGACCAGCACGTGAAAGCCAACCTGCCCGTCCGCGCGCGCCGGCGCCCAGCCCTCGGGCACGTCCTCGGCCGGCGTCCCCGCCGGAGCGATGGGCGCAATGTCGCACTTGCTCTTGGTAATGAGCAACGGATGGCACATGGGGATGATGTCGCTCGTGCGCTTGATGGCCATGATGCCCGCCACGCGCGCGCAGGCAAGCACATCGCCCTTTTTGGCGCGGTCCTGCAGCACCATGGCCTGCGTCTCGGGATGCATGAGGATGGTGCCCTCGGCGATGGCAATGCGATGGGTCTCGGCCTTGTCGGACACGTCGACCATGCGCACCTCGCCCTTGGCGTCCACATGCGTCAGCTCGTCGCGACGGGCGTCGCGGGCGGGCTCGGTGGCAGCACTGGCAGACGGCTGCGCAGACCCGTCGGCGTTGCCAGCATTCGCCGCAGCCGTGGCTCTGTGGGCAGACATCGCGGCCCTGCGAGCGGCCTTGGTGGCATCGGCGTACCTGCTCTTGGCCATATGATCATCCTCCGATTTGGGACATAAATCGTTGCGTGCCCTCAATTATCGCGTGTTCCTGCGGTTTGTGGGCCACGGCATCGCGCCAAATCGAAAGTACCTGCATATCATCACCACGGCGCAACGCCTCACGCACCGAATACTCGGCATCGCTGAACAGGCACGGACGTACGCTGCCGTCTGCCGTCAGGCGCAGACGGTTGCAATTCGCACAAAAATGGTTGGACATGGCGCTAATGAAGCCGACCGTTCCCGCCGCGCCCGGAAAGTGCCAATAGCGCGCAGGGCCCGCGCCGGCAGGAGCGTCGTTGATGTCGAGCGGCTCGAGCTCGCCCAGTCCCGCCGCGGCGGCCCCGGCATTGATGCGCGCCCGCAACTCGTCGCTCGGCACGGTATCGCTCGCGTCCCACAGCTCGGGATTGAGCGTGGGCGCGTGAGGGTCTACAGCACAATGTGAGCTCGTACGTTCGTCGCCAATGGGCATGTATTCGATAAAGCGCAGGTGGATGGGGCGGTCGACGGTCAGGCATGCAAGGGCCGCCACATCCTGGTTGAGTCGGCGCACCACAACGCAGTTGACCTTAACGGGTTCAAAGCCCCAAGCCAGCGCCGCGTCGATGCCAGCCATGGTCTGCTCGAGTCGACCCAGGCGCGTGATCTTTCCAAACAGCGTAGGGTCGAGCGTGTCGAGCGAGATGTTGACGCGGTTAAGCCCCGCGTCTTTGAGCTGCGGCGCCAGCTTGGGCAGCAGGGCGCCGTTGGTGGTGAGCGAGATGTCCTCGATCTGCGGAATCGCGCGGATGTCACGAATGAGCGGGACGATACGGCGGCTGACCAGCGGCTCGCCACCCGTCAGGCGCACGCGGCGAATGCCCTCCCCCGCCACCAGGCGCACAAAGCGGGCGATTTCCTCGGCGCTGAGCAGCTCGTCGTGTGCACGGGGCGCCACGCCATCGGCCGGCATGCAGTAAATGCAGCGGAAATTGCACTTGTCGGTAACGGCAATGCGCAGGTAGTTGATATCGCGGCCAAAGCCGTCATGTTGCACGTGCCCGTCCACGCGGCCCTCCCCTCACGCGGCGTTCTATTCTTCGGAAAACATAATACCCCACGAGAGAATCATGCCGACACCCGTACGACAGGACAGGTCGCTTCGAGCAAGACCGGCTTCCCAAGCCCATCCTCTGCACAGACCATCACAACATTCGATGCTTTTCCCGTTTTTAGCGAAAAACGTCGAATGTTGTGATGGTTTGCCTGCCCACGGCACCCCGTAGAAGGACCAAAGCGCCCCTAAAGGCCGCCGTCCCAGTGCCGAATCACGAATTCTCGCAAGTCGTTCTGACGTTTCTGGAACACCTCGCTTCGGTCGCACTTAAGGCCCATAGCGAGTGCGATGGCGTTCATCGCCCGATGCAATTGCAGCTGATGGGCAAACTGAGTCCCGGTGAGGACGATCATCCTAAAGCCCAGCGCGCTCAGCACGGTCATACGCTCCGCATCCGACGCGCTGCGCTGTTTATCAAGATGGTCGGAGCCGTTGTATTCAATCCCCGTACCGCTCGCAGACGCATATACGTCGATCTCGAAATACCCGGCCTTTGCGAGATACTTGAACTCGTTGGGAACATCGACCCGATGGTTGAGCTCGATCTTGGTGTATCCCAGCCCGCCCTGGGAACGTTTCGCTACGACCATGATTGCGGTGGCCGTCTCCATGGGCGACCGCGCGCCATCGTGCACGCGTTTGAGCACAGCGGCCGCGCGTATAGCCCCCTGACGAGATCGGTTCTCATTACAATAGGCAATCAAGTCGGCAACGGTATACCTCTTCCCCATCTCGATATAATCGCCTGTCGACAGATGATTCAAATGGTAACGGGCGCAGATTTCATACCCATATTCCAGCTGCTCGGGCTCGCTCATCCACGAACCCGCCTGGACAAAACACATGGCCTCATCAACCACTAGAAGGCCCTCCGCCACCTCGATAAGATGGCCTGGAGGTACCGGCGCCCCAAACACGTGGCACCTAAATCAAGCCGGCGTCGAGCGCTCAAAATCGAAGTTGACGAGCGTGTCGATATGATCGAGCTCTTCTCGTGGAATACCGAGCGAAACCAGATAGTCGGTAACGATCCCAACTGCCGTTGAAGCCCTCAGCCCCTTGGTATCGAGTCCCAATTTGGGCAGGCTCGCGGTCGGCTCCGCCTCGTTAGCAAGCGAGTCCTCATCGTATAGGCTGCTTGCTCGCGAGAGCGGCTCGGACGGGCGTGCCACGTTGTGGTACAGCCAGGCAGTCTTATGGGACAGGACGATCGGCAGGTCCATGAGCCCTCCAATGGAGTCGGATAACCAACCTTATTCCCCCGCCCACGGGTCCGCACACCTTCGTGCACAAGAAAGCGATTCCACCCGGTCGAGTGGCAGAAAAACCATCACAACATTCGATGCTTTTCCCGATTTTGGCAAAAAACGTCGAATGTTGTGATGGTTTAAGGCGAGGTGAGGGGCACGGAGGGATCAAAGCATTGTGCTCGAACGGGTTAATCCAGCTCTTTTAAGCCATGCGCCAGCTGCCAGTACTCGCCGTGCTGGGCGAGCAGCTCTTCGTGCGTGCCGCGCTCGATGATGCGGCCGTGTTCGAGGACCATGATGGCGTCGGCGTCGCGGACAGTGGACAGGCGGTGCGCGATCATAAACGTGGTGCGACCGCGCATGATGCGGTCCATACCGCGCTCGATGAGCTTTTCGGTACGCGTGTCAATGGAGCTCGTGGCCTCGTCCAGGATGAGCACCGGCGGATCGGCGACGGCCACGCGCGCGATGGCGAGCAGCTGACGCTGACCCTGCGACAGGTTGGCGCCGTCGGCCGTGACCGGTGTGTCGTAGCCCCGCGGCAGGCGGCGGATAAACGAGTCGGCGCAGGCGGCCTCGGCAGCGGCGCGCACCTCCTCGTCGGTCGCGTCGAGCTTGCCAAAGCGGATGTTCTGCGCAATGGTGCCGCTAAACAGGTGCGTATCCTGCAGCACAATGCCGAGCGACCTGCGCAGGCTGGCCTTGGCAATGTGCTTGACGTCGATGCCGTCGTACGTGATCTCGCCGTCATCGACCTCGTAGAAGCGGTTGATGAGGTTGGTGATGGTCGTCTTTCCGGCGCCCGTCGAGCCCACAAAGGCGATCTTTTGCCCCGGCTTGGCAAACAGGTTGAGGTCCGTGAGCACGCGCGCACCTGGCACGTAGGAAAAATCCACGGCATGGAAGCGCACGTCGCCGGCAAGCGGGACCAAGTCGCACGTGAGCTCGGTGCCGTCGGCAGCCACCGCGAGGCCCGACTCATCAACGGCTGTCACATCATGCAGATGCCCGTACGCGCCCACGCCCTGGCCCTCGGGAATCTTCCACGCCCACGCGGCGTCGCCCGTCTGCACCAGCTCCGCGCAGCCCTCGTCCACCTCGGGCTCAAGGTCCATGGCGGCAAACAGGCGCTCGGCACCGGCCAACGCGTTGAGCAAGAAGTTGCCGAGCTGCGTAAACTGGTTGATGGGCATGGCGGCCTGGCGCACAAAGACCAGGTAGCTCGCGAGCGCACCTACGTCGGCGAGCCCCTTGATGCAGAGCATGCCGCCCGCCACGGCGACGATGGCATAGTTGACGTAGCCAATCACGACAGTCATGGGCACCATGGAGTTGGCATAGCTCACGGCGGCGGTGCCGGTGCGGCGAAGCTCGTCGTTGCGGCAGGCAAAGCCGGCGACATTCGCCGTCTCACGGTTAAAGACCTTGATGACCTTTTGACCCGAGACCATCTCTTCGATATATCCGTCCAGGTCGCCAAGCGATGCCTGCTGGGCAGCAAAGAAACGCTTAGAGCGCGCGCCCGAGTAGCGCGCATACAGCACAATGGCCGCATCGCACACGAGTGTGATAATCGTGAGCTGCCAGTTAAGGATGATGAGCATAGCCGTGGTGCCCACAACCTGAATGGCGGCCTGAATCACGTTGGCAAAGCTGTTGTTAAGCGCCTCGGAGACGGTGTCGACGTCGTTGGTGAAAAAACTCATGATGTCGCCCGAGCGCGTGCTGTCAAAATAACTGAGCGGCAGCGTCTGGATGTGCGCGAACAGGTCGCGGCGAATATCGGACACCACGTGTTGGGCCGCGCGCACCATGATCTGTGAGTAGCCCAGGGCCGAGAGCACGCCCGCGGCGTAGATGATCGCCGTCAGGATGACCTGCTTGGCGAGCAGTTCCTCCCCGCCCGTGGCCAAACCGTTAACGATGGGGCGCACCATGTAGGTGCCGGCGAGGCTCGCGATGGCGGCAACGGAGGCGAGCACGCCCACCGCGAGCAACGAGAACTTGGCATGCCCCATGTAGGAGAGCAAGCGGCGCACAGTGCGCTTGAGGTCGGCCGGGCGTGCTTGGGCTGCGGTCTTAGGCATGACGCTCACCCCCTTCCAAGGGCGATCCGCATGCGACGGAGGAAAACGGATCATTCGCGCAACCATCGTCGCTGCCGTCGCCGGCGTCCGCGTTCCTCGCAAACTCCATCTGCGAGGCGTAAATCTCCTGGTATATGTTGTCGCCCGCCAGCAGTTCCTCGTGCGTGCCCACGCCGTGGACACGACCGTCGTCCAGCACCACAATGCGATCGGCATCCATGACGCTCGCGATGCGCTGGGCGATGATGAGCACGGTCGTATCGGGAATCCGGGCGATGTGCTCGCGAATCTTAGCGTCGGTCGCCATATCGACCGCGCTGGTGGAGTCGTCAAAAATGAGCACGCGCGGATGCTTGAGCAGCGTACGCGCGATGCACAGGCGTTGCTTCTGGCCACCCGAGACACCGGCGCCGCCTTGGCCCAACTCGCCGTCCAGCCCGCCGATGCAATCGAGGAACTCGTCCACGCACGCCGCGCGGCAAGCCGCGAGGAGCTCATCGTCCGACGCCTGCGGATTGCCCCACTGCAGGTTCTCGCGCACGGTACCCGCAAACAGCACATTCTTTTGCAGCACAATGCCCACGGCGTCGCGTAGGGTCGCGAGGTCGTAGTCGCGCACGTCGCGCCCACCCACAAGCACGGCGCCCTCGGTGGCGTCGTACAGGCGCGCAATCAGCTGCACAAGCGAGCTCTTGCCCGAACCCGTGCCGCCGAGGATGCCCACCGTCGAGCCGCTCTCGATGCGAAGGTCGATATGCTCGAGCACATCCTCGGCTGCATCCGCGCGGTATTTAAAGGAAACGTCGCGAAACTCGATACTGCCGTCCGCTGGCGCCGCAATCGCGAGGTCTCCCGCGGGGTTAGCGATAAAGGGCTCCTCATCGAGCACCTCGGCGATACGGCCCACACTCGTAAGAGCGCGCGTGAGCAGCAAAAACACGTTGGAAATCATCATGAGCGAATTCATGATCAGCAGCACGTAGCTCATAAAGCCCGTGAGCGAGCCCACGCCCAGCTTGCCGGCGAGAATCATGCGGCCGCCAATCCACAGGATGGAGAGCGCAGCCACGTACATCGACAGCTGAAACACCGGCAGGTTGAGCACCGCGCTGCCAAAGGTCTTTGTCGCAGTGCGCGCAAGCTCGGTATTGACTGCGTCGAACTTGGCCTCCTCGTGCTCGGTACGAACGTAGGCCTTGACGGCACGCACGGCGGTGAGGTCTTCCTGTACCACGCCGTTGAGGTGGTCCATCGAGGTCTGGAGTTGGCGGTAGAGCGGACTCACGCGATAGGTGATGACGCCCAGTACGATTGCCAGCACGGGCAAGATGATCGCAAAGACGGTGGCGAGCGGGCGCGACAGCATCAGCGCGTAGATAAGGCCGACGATAAGCGTCACCGGGCCGCGCACCATAGGGCGAAAGCCGTTGCCCACAGCATTTTGGATAACGGTGATGTCCGTGGTCATGCGGGTGACGAGCGAGCTGGCGTCGTAGTTGTCCAGGTTACCAAAAGCGAGCGTCTGAATCTTTTTGTACTCGGCCTCGCGCAGGTTGGCGCCTAGGCCCGAGGCAACGCGGGCGGACGTGCGGGCATAACCCAAGCCCAGTACCAGCGAAAGCGCAGCGCACACCAACATGTACGCACCCTGTAGCAGCATGTAGTTGATATCACACGCAGGCACGCCCACATCGATGATGTTGGCCATGATGACCGGGATAAACAGCTCGAGCACCGTCTCGACCGACACAAAGAACACGCCGAGGATGGCATCGCGACGGTATGCCCCTAGATAGGAAAACAGTATTTTGAGATTGCGCACGCAGGTTCAACCCCCATCAAACGTTGTTCGCAAACGCACGTATTATTGCGCGCCGAATAATGGTGTCAAGTATTCCGAAATCGTTTTCTGCAAGGTTAGCGCCGGCGGCGAGTTCTCGTGATGTGTGTCCATATTCACTCGGAATAATGGTGCGCGAGACTTTTTTCGCTCCGGCGTCAACACAAACCTTGACTCTACAATCGTTGTAGGGTTTTCACTACACTGGTAGCTAAACGAACCAAGCCAGAAAGCCCCGCCCATGGAACACGACCTCACACGCGGCAATGTCCTTAAGACCATCGCGGTCTTTGCCCTGCCCTATATGCTCTCGTACTTTTTGCAGATGCTCTACGGCATGGCCGACCTGTACATGATGGGGCAGTTTAGCGGCGCCGCCGGCATCACCGCCGTGGGTAATGGCGCGCAGACGCTCTATATCATTACCGTGACGCTCGTGGGCCTGGCCATGGGAACGACGGTCATCGTCGGCCACGCCGTGGGCTCGCGTCGCTTCGACCGCGCCGAGACCGCCATCGGCAACACCATCACGCTCTTTATGGGTGTCTCGGTGGTGCTGGCCGCTATCCTGCTCGCACTGTGCCCGCAAATCGTGGCGCTCATTGGCACGCCGGCCGAGGCAGTCGAAGGAACCGCCGCCTACCTGCGTATCTGCTTTGTCGGCATTCCGTTTATCGCCGCATACAACATTCTTTCGGCCATCTTTCGCGGGCTGGGCGATTCGCGCTCGCCCATGTACGTGATCGGCGTGGCGTGCATCATTAACATCGCGCTCGATTTTCTGTTTATCGGGCACATGGGGCTCGGCCCCGTGGGCGCGGCGCTCGGCACGGTAACCGCCCAGACGGCCAGCGTTGCCCTCGCACTCGTGTGGCTCAAGAGCCGCCGCACGAACATCCACGTTAAGCGCAGCGACCTGCGCCCCCAGCCCGAGGTGCTCGGCAGCATTCTTAAGATCGGCGTGCCCGTGGCCGTGCAGGACGGCTGCATCCAGGTGGCGTTTATGTTCATCACCGTCATTGCCAACCACCGAGGGCTCGTCGACGCCGCCGCCGTGGGCCTGGTCGAGAAGATGATCAGCTTTTTGTTCATTGTGCCGAGTTCCATGGGTGCCACCGTCAGCGCGCTCACGGCGCAAAACGCCGGCGCGGGCAAGGGCGACCGCGCATGTCAGGTGCTTAAAGACGCCATGACGATCTCGGTGGTGTACGGCTGCCTGATCACGGTGCTGATGTGGCTGGTGGCGCCGGCGTTTATCGGCTTTTTTGCCAAGGACTCTGCGGTGGTCGCGGCCGGCACCGGCTATATGCGCAGCTATATTTTCGACGCGATTTTTGCCGGCATCCACATTTGCTTTAGCGGCTTTTTCGCTGCGTATGGCAAGAGCTACATCGGCTTTGCGCACAACGTGCTGGCCGTGGCGCTCATTCGCGTGCCGGGCGCGTGGCTGCTGTCGAACGCCTATTCCGACACGCTGTTTCCCATGGGCATCGCTTCGCCGTGCGGGTCGATTCTGTCGGCAGTCATCTGTGTTGTCGCGTTTACCGTGCTCAACCGACGCGGGGCTTTTGACAAGTTGGCAGCGTAGCGGGGCAACGCGAAATCGCCCTTATCGACGACATCATCAGCGACGACCCCACAACCTACGTGACGCAGATCACGGTGCCGGTTGCCCCGTCCAAATAAGAACTGCCCAGAAAACGTTCGGCTGAAGGCAGAATCTTGACGTTATAGGCCATATTTTGCCTCAAGGTCATCGAGAGCCTCAAAGGCATCACGCGCCATGCCAGCAGCACGCTCCCGCTCGGCCACAGCTATACGAGCCATCAGACGAGCCTTAGCCTGTTCCTGAACCATGAAGTCATAGTCTTCAGACCGAAGTACAACAAATTTGCTATAGCCGTTTTTTGTAACAGTCACTGGACCAGGAGCCTCCCAACAAGCTCGCCAAACGCCGGGGACAGTCCCCGGTGTGGCGGTTTTACTCCTCCGGAATCGGAAACGCACGGATGAACTCTGCAGGCGAGAAGGTCTTGATGGTCGAGCGCACAAAAGCGGCGCGGTCACGCGTGATAATAAAGTCCACGCCGGCACGCTCGGCCATCGCACGGATACAGCCGTCCTCAAAGTCCGGCTCATCGGAATAGGCGGAGGCAAAACAAGCCTCTTGGTCGAGAGACTCTACCGAGTAGCTCTTAAGGCAGTCGCGCACTACCTCGCGCCCGCGCGCCTCGCCGGCCTGTTTGGTGAGAATGTAATACGCGTCCTTGAGAGAGCAGGCCGAAACAACGCCTTCGATAAGCCCCACGTCGACGAGCCCCTTGATCGTTTGCGCCGCTGCGTGCTCCGGCCGGCCCGGAAGCACGCAATCGAGCAGAAAATTGGTATCGAGAAATGCTCTCATAGGTAGCGCTCCCTCGCGACGCGCTTTTCATCTTCAACCGTCATCGTATCGAGCGGCGTTCCTTTTGGCATTTTGGCTACGATATCGAGATACTCCTGGTAGTCCTCATTCTCCGCGAGCATCTCACGGATCTCCTTCCAGGTGATCTTGGGATGCCACATCGTACCCACGTCGCGCTTGGGCTTGTCCGAGCCGCACGTCGGCTTTGCACCCCCGCGCTCCTGGGCAGCGTCATATTCCACTGCAACCGGGCTTTGATAGTCGAGCGGCACGATCTTGAACAACGGCTTGCTCCGCTTGAAGACCACAACCTCCTCGCCCTCATTGGCAACCTTTTCGGCCACCTGCGTAAGGTTTTGGCGCAGTTCCGAAAACGCGACGGTAACCATAACTGCTCCTCTCAACATATATCTTCACTGCTAAGTATACACGTTAATGTTAATGTTAAAGTGTATAAAACTCATCACAATGGGGCAGCCCCGTTGTGGAACCTCACTGCGGGGCCCCTTTGCTTTGTATGAATCTTCTATCGCTCCGGAACGACACCGCTCCGCAGGGTCACCCTCAGCAACCTACATGACGCAGATCATGCTGCCCGCCACCACGCCCAAATAAAAACCTCCCGGAAAGTATCAACCTTTCCGGGAGGTTTTCTAATTTGATTATCGATGTCCTAAGCCTGGGGCACCTCACCAGTAGCCAAGATCTGCTCGAGTGCATCCTCGTCCAACACGGGTACGCCTAGCTGCTCGGCTTTGGTGAGCTTGGAGCCCGCCTTGGGACCGGCAACCAGATAGCTCGTCTTCTTTGACACACTGCCCGAAACCTTGGCGCCGAGCACCTTGAGCGCCGCGCCCGCCTCGTCGCGCGTGCGGTTGACGAGCGTGCCGGTGAGCACGAAGGTCAGACCCGCGAGTGGCTGTGCATCGGCGAGCTCGCCCGCCACGCCAGCGTCAGCTGCAGCTTGCGCGTGTGCGGCGCCCAAATCGACCTCGAGCGACAGACCCGCCTGGCGCAGGCGTTCCAGCACGGCGAGATTCTCGGGCACGGCCAGGAACTGCTTGACGCTCGCCGCAATCTTGGGACCGATGCCCTCGCACTCGGCAATATCCTCTTCGCTCGCCAAGATAAGCTTGTCGATCGACAGGAATCGCTCGGCGATGACCTCGCCCACACTCTTGCCCACATGGCGGATGCCCAGGGCAAATAGCACGCGACCAAGCGGCTGGCTCTTGGACTTGTTGAGCTCGGCGATGATTTTCTCGGCCGTCTTGAGGCCCACCGGGATAGGGTCGCCCTTCTTGACGCCCTTTTTGCTGTTGGAGCTGGCATAGGTACGCCCCGTGTCTAGCCCGGCGATATCGTCGACCGTGAGCTGGTAGAAGTCGGCGACGTCGTGGATCAGGCCGGCGGCGATCATCTTGTCGACGATCTCGTCACCCAGGCCGTCAACGTCCATGCAGCCGCGGCTCACCCAGTGGAGCAGACGCTCCTTGAGCTGCGCCGGGCAGTCGATGGACACGCAACGGTAGGCAACCTCGCCGTCCTCGTGGACCACGGGACTGCCGCACACGGGACAGACCTCGGGCATGTGCCAGTCGACCGAATCGGCCGGGCGCTTGTCGAGCACCGGGCCTACGACCTCCGGGATTACGTCGCCTGCCTTGTGCACGATGATGGTGTCGCCCTCGCGCACGTTTTTGCGGCGGATCTCGTCGATGTTGTGCAGCGTGGCGCGCGCGATGGTAGAGCCGGCGACCGTCACCGGGTCGAACTCGGCGACCGGCGTGAGTACACCGGTGCGGCCCACCTGGATGCGAATTTCGCGCAAGACGGTCTGCTTTTCCTCGGGCGGGAACTTAAAGGCAATGGCCCAGCGCGGCGCACGGGCGGTAAAGCCCAGGTCGAGCTGCTGCTGAAAGCTATCGACCTTTACGACCACGCCGTCGATGTCGTAGTCCAGGTCGCCGCGGTGCTCGAGCGCCTGGGCACAGAACTCGTGGACCTCGGCCGGCGTGGCGCAACGAGCCACGTTGGGGTTGACGCTAAAGCCGGCGCTACGCAACCAATCGAGGAACTCGCGCTGGCTGTGGACGTGCAGCGGGTCGGTATCGGCGATGGCGTAGATAAAGGTGGCCAGATCGCGGCGCGCCGTGACCTTGGGGTCTTTTTGGCGCAGGCTGCCGGCGGCGGCGTTGCGCGGGTTGGCGAAGGGGTCGCGGCCCTCGGCATCGGCCTCGTCGTTCAGGCGCACAAAGCTGCCCTTGGGCATATAGACCTCGCCGCGCACCTCAATGGTGCGCTCGCGGTCGGCGCCCATGTGGACAAGCGCTGGCTCGGACAGGTGCATGGGCACATCCTTGATGGTGCGCACGTTGAGCGACACGTCCTCGCCCGTGGTGCCATCGCCACGTGTGGCCGCACGTACGAAGGTGCCGTTTTGGTAGGTAAGGGCCACGCCCAGGCCGTCGATCTTGAGCTCGCAGGTATAGGTGACGCTACCGGCGCCGAGCGCATCCTCGGTGCGTTGGAGCCACGCGTCGAGCTCATCCAGGTCCATGGCATCGTCCATGGAATACATGCGTGCCATGTGCGTGACCGGCGTAAACTGCTCGCTCACGTAGCCACCTACGCGCTGAGTATAGCTGTCGGGCGTCACCAGGTCGGGGTAGGTCGCCTCGATTTCCTGCAGCTCAACGAGCATTTTGTCAAAGGCGGCGTCCGTGATCTCGGGCGCATCGAGCATGTAGTAGCGATAGGCGTGGTAATCGAGCTCGTGGCGCAACTCGGCCGCACGCGCTGCCGCCTGGGCACGGGCGTCGACCGGTGCGGTGGCATCCGCGCTCGCGGGCGTTTCGGTATCGATGTCCACGCCGTCACCAAACAGGCTCGATTGCTCCATAGCGGCACTCCTTCGCTCGATTTCAAACGGATACTAGAGTACCACCGGTCGCAATGAGGCCGAATAGCGGTCTCGAACCGCACCGAATCGGCAGCCGCCAGACTGGAGTGGACAGTTAGTTCAGATACGTATAAATCCTAGAGCTGAATCAGGCACGAACACCCCTGTTTCAACTAATTTGGGCTCCTCGAGACCATGTAAACGTCCCGCTCTCCCTTCCAAACACCCATTCGAGCCCCATCCCAATCAAAAATTGCTCAAAACGCATCCCAAGCTGCCCCAGATTTATACGTATCTGAACTAACTGTCCAGACCATTCCGGACCAGGCCTCTTGTCAGCCCCAAGCGATCCGTTTTCCTCCGTCCCCAACGGATCAATAAGAAAAGAGGGGCTGTCCCACACTTGGCGGGACAGCCCCTCTGGCTTCGGCATATGCGAAACGGCTCGCTAGTAGCCCTGGCCGTAGCCCTGGCCCTGACCCTGCTGGCCCAGCAGCTCCTCCAGGTACTGGCGCAGCTGCTCGTCGGTAATACCGCCGTTGCCGGTGTCGGTCGAGCTGTCGTCCTGCTGCTGGTTCTGCAACTCCTCATCGGAGCCCAGCTCGACCGTGACCTTCTTCTCGTCCTTGCCGCGCATAAGCGTGATCTCGACCTTCTCGCCCACCTCGTGGCTGCGCAGTGCGATGATCAGGCCATCGGCGCTCGTGATCTCGTCGTCGCCCAGCTTGGTGATGACGTCGCCCTCCTGAATTCCGGCCTTAGCAGCAGGACCATCCTCAACGACGCTCGCCACATACGCGCCGCTATCGGTGCTCAGCTTGTTGGTGCGGGCGTTAAGCGCATTGACGCTCGAAAGTGTGGCGCCCAGATACGGATGAACCGGCGTCTTGCCGCCGATGATCTGGTCGGCAATGTTCTTGGCGTAGTTAACGGGAATAGCAAAGCCCACGCCCGAGCTGGAGCCCGAATAGCTCTCGATGAGCGAGTTGATGCCCACCAGCTCACCATTGTCGTTAACGAGCGCGCCACCCGAGTTGCCCGGGTTGATGGCGGCATCGGTCTGGATCATGTTGGCATAGATAGTGTTACCGTTGGTAGAGCTCATGGCCGTGGAGCGATACAGTGCCGACACAATGCCCGTGGAGACAGACTGCTCGTTGCCGAACGGCGAGCCGATGGCCATGACCCACTCGCCCACGTTGAGCTTGGAGGAATCACCGATCTCGATCGGCGTGAGCTTGGAGGCGTCGGCATCCTTGAGCTTGATGACGGCCAGGTCGCTCGAGGCGTCGTTGCCCACGAACTCGGCCTCGTAGGTGGTGCCGTCGTCCATGGTCACCACGTACTGGTCGTAGCCGTCGACCACGTGGTTGTTGGTGAGGATGTGGCCCTCGGTATCGAGCACCACGCCCGAGCCGACGCTGCCCGAGCTGTCCGACTCGTCGGCAGACTGCGAAAGCGAGCCATTCTGGCTACCGCTCGAAGTGGCGGTAATGGAAACCACGGAGGGCAGGGCCTTAGCAGAAACGGCCTCGGCCAGCGTGGTATCCTCGGAGTCAATGGTGATCTTTTGCGTCGACGAACCCGAAGCACCCGCCGTCACGGCATTCTTGCCGCCACCGATATCGAGCGTGCCGCTCATAATGAGCGCAATGACCAGCAGGGCTCCGCAGGCACAGCCGGCAAGCGCCGTAATAAAGATCGGCAGCTTTTTGGTCTTGGTCTTGACCACCGTGTGCTTGTTCACGACCTGCTGGCCACCCAGCGGCTTGCCGGTCTGCGTGTCGTAGGCCTGCACGTAGGGAATGTTGCTGTCGGCAGGCGTCGACTCCACCTGCACGCGCGGCTGCTGCTGGGTCTCGCCGGCGTTGCCCGCATCCTGGGGACGCTGGGAATCGTACTCGCTCATAGCTGCGATCCTTTCGTCAAATAACCAAAGGCCCGCCAAACATGTGGCGGGCCATCATTGTTCACGTTGAGTTGTACCCCAATATGCGGGCGAACGTGTATGAGAACGCAATCTTTTAGGAAGGCTTAAGTTCTGCTGCAGACCCGAAAGGACCCGGCCTACGGCAAAACCACCACAAAGGTGCCTGTCCCCTTTGTGGTGGAAATCTAGTCCTTAAACAGATAGCCCACGCCGCGGACGGTGGTGATGTGTGCCGCGATCTGCGGGCCTACCTTGGAGCGGATGCGTCGAATGTGCACATCGACGGTGCGCGTGCCACCGCAGTACTCAAAGCCCCACACGCGGTGCAGCAGCACCTCGCGGCTGTAGGCGCGGTTGGGGTGCGTCGCCAAAAAGCTCAGCAGCGAGTACTCCATCAGCGTCAGGTCGATGGGCTCATCATCGAGCGTCACCTGGTAGGTAGCCAGGTTAATCTCGAGGTTATCGATGTTGAGCACATCGTCGGCGGTGACGGTCTCCTCCTCGCCCATCAGGCGCTGCGCACGAGCCTTGAGCTCGTTGGGTGTCGCCGTGGGGCATACAAAGTCGGCATGCGCGTGATTGGGCAGGCGCAAGGTACCGAGCGCCTCGTCGTCGACGATCACCAACATGGGGACGCTGCCACGATCGTCAAGCCACTTGGCAATCTGATCGATACGGTCGCTGCGGATGCCGTCGGAATCGAGAATCAGCAGGTCAAAGTCGTGCGCCGCAGTCGGCGAATCGGGGGTTGCCAGGCTCACCTCGACACCCAGGGTGGTCGTCAAGCTGCGGGCAAACTCGTGGAAGCGCGTCGTGCGCGCCATGAACAGGGCACTCTTTTCGGACATATCGGCCTCCAAAGAAATGAGCTCAATCGTACTGGAACAAGCCAGCGCGATTAGGAGTTCGCCAGGTAGTGCTTGATCTCCCACTCGGTGATCGTAGACTCAAACTTATGCCACTCGTCGCGCTTCTTTTTGAGGAAGAAACTGTGGATGTGCTCGCCGAGGGCATCCTTCATAAACTGCGAGTCCTCAAACACGTCGAGCGCCTCTTTGAGCGAACGCGGCAGCGGCGTGTAGCCGGCCTCGAGCATCTGGCGGTCGGTGAGCTTGAGCGTCTCGGCCGTGGCCTCGGGCGGGAGTTCCAGCTTGCGCTCGATGCCGTCCAGACCAGCCGCCAGCGTGACGGCGTTGACCAGGTACGGGTTGGCCATGGGGTCGGGGCTGCGAAGCTCGATGCGCGTGGACAGCTGCTTGCCGGGCTTGTAGACCGGAATGCGGACCATGCTCGCGCGGTTGCGCAGGCCCCACGTGGCGTACTGCGGCACGGAGTCGCCGCCTGTGGTGATGCGCTTGTACGAGTTGACCGTTGGGTTGGTGATGGCGCTGATCTCGCGGGCATGCGCCAGAATGCCGGCCATATAGTGCTTGGCGACGTCGGAGAGGTGGTACTTCTCGTCGTCCTCGCCCCAAAAGACGTTGTTGCCGTCGTGGTCGAATAGCGACTGGCACAGGAACATAGCGCTGCCGTCCTCGCCCGCCAACGGCTTGGGCATAAAGGAGGCGTGGCAACCGCTCTCGTAGGCCTGCTGCTTAATGATGAGTTTGGCCGTGGTGATGGCGTCGGACATGCTCAGGGCCTCGGCATGGCGCAGGCTCATACCGTGCTGCGAGCGGCCGGCGGCGTGGAAGGTGTACTCCACGGGCACGGACATCTTCTCGAGCGTGAGGACCGTGTTGCGGCGCAGGTCGCGGGCGGCATCGCTCACCGAAAGATCGAAGTAGCCCACGTTGTCGAGCGGCTCGGGCGTGTGCTCGTCGGGGAAGTAATAGTACTCCAGCTCGGCGCCCACGTTGAGCAGGTAGCCGGCCTTCTCGGCCTTGCGGAACATGCGGCGCAGGGCATCGCGTGGATCGCCGGCAAAGGGCTTGCAAACGGGAGTGCACACGTCGCAGAACACGCGGGCGACGCCGTTGTGGCTCGGGCGCCACGGCAGGATCTGGAAGGTCGAAGCATCGGGAAACGCCAGCATGTCGGCTTCCTCGGGCGTGGCAAAGCCCTCGATGGCGGAGCCGTCAAAGCCAATACCCTCCTCAAAAGCGACCTCGAGGTCCTCGGGGCTAATGGCAAAGTTCTTGAGGCGGCCGAGAATGTCGACAAACCACAGACGCACAAAGCGGATGTCACGCTGCTCTACGGAGCGAAGTACGTAATCGATGTTCTGCTGGTTCATGTCGCTCCCCTTTCTTTCGGGCGGGTTTCGACTGGTCTATATCGCAGATACTATCGCAGAAAAATGTTTCCGCAGGGTTAAAGCGTATCAAGCGCTCAAAAAACGTGCGCGAACAGGCCGTTGCGAACGAGCGGCTAGCGCGAGGTCGATGCGCGGTGTTCGATGTGGCCGGGGATCTCGATGCGTTTGGGCGCCAGCTTTGCGGCCTCGCCCACGGTGGTGGTAACGACGTCGATGCGCTCGGAAAGGCGCTCGACTACGCGCTCGGCAATGGTGAGGGTGTCCTGCGCGGCCGTGGTCACGCCACCAAAGAGCACATGGTTCCAGGGGTAGTCGTCAAACGTCGCGATCTTGAGCCCCGCCGGCAGCGAGGGTCCCAGCTGCGCTAGCGCCTCGGTCAGACGCAGGAAAACCAAGCCGTTGACAGCAATGAGGCCGAGCTTTTTACCTGCATAGCCGCGGATGGTCTCGTCCAGGCGGCCGACGCCCGTGGCGCCCCCGTCGGCCAGGGTGACGACCTCGCCGGCAAGGCCGCGGTGCAAAAGCTCGTCGGTAAAGGCCTCGGCGCGCTTGCGACGCACGGGGCTGTCGTCGCTTGCCTCGGTGAGCAGGCACAGGCGCTCGCTGCCAGCGGCGGTCAAGGCGTCTACCAGGCCGGCGACCAGCTCACGGTTGTTAGATGTCACCAGATCGACACCGCCGTCGGCAACGTCGCGGTCGAGCAGCACAACGGGCAGGCGCCCCGCGGCCGCGGCAATCGCCTTGTCGTTGCCTCCGCAGGTGTTGACGACCAGGCCGTCCACGCCGGCATCGATAAGTCTGGTGAGCGACTCGGCCTCCTTGGCGGGATCGTTGCCGCTAATGGCCGTCATGAGCGAGCAGCCGCGCGCGGCGGCACTGGCGGAAAGGCCCTCGAGCATAGCGCTGGAGAACGGGTTGGCGATGTCGGCCAGGATCACGCCGATGAGGTTGGTGCGCGAGCTGCGCAGATTGCGCGCGGCAGCACGTGGGCGATAGCCGGTGCGCTCGATAACCGCCGCGATGCGAGCGCGGGTTTCCTCGGTCATCTGCCCGGGGCGGTTGTTGAGATAGCGCGAGACCGTGGCCGGGCTCACGCCCGCCTCGGCGGCAATGTCCTTGATTCTCATCTGCGCCATAACGCACCCCGTTTCCCAATTGTTGGCGGTCTGAGCCATTTTAGGCATTTTTTTAAAAATCTCGGTTGCAAAACGCTGTAGGTGAGTATACTACAACTCGAAACGAAACCGATTTCGTAAACCGATTTCGGCAAGCGTTGGCACGCAGGTGCAAAGACGCACCCTACCGTCTTGGCACCTGCGTACCAACGCTATATCAAAGGTGTACGCACGAGTAAAAGGAGCTGCGCGACCATGGGTAAAACGGTTCTTACCTTCGGCGAGATCATGATGAGGCTCTCGCCCAAAGATCATCTGCGCATTGAGCAGGCAACCGAGTTTGACGTCCGCTACGGTGGCGCCGAGGCCAACACCGCTCTTTCTCTCGCCTACCAGGGCGACAAGGCCGCTTACGTCTCCGTTGTCCCGGCCAACCGTCTGGGCGAGTGCGCTCTGCGTTCGCTTAAGGCTTACGACGTCGACACCACGCGCGTCGTGCGTCAGGGCGACCGCCTTGGCTCCTATGTCTTTGAGGTCGGTGCCTCGCAGCGCGGCAATGGTTGCGTCTACGACCGCAAGTACTCTGCCATCAACATGGCCAAGCGCGACGTCTTTGACTGGGACGAGATCCTCAAGGGCATCGATGTCTTCTATTTCTCCGGCGTGACCCCCGCCGTCTCCGATGAGATGGCCGCCGCCTGCAAGGATGCGCTCGCCGCCTGCCGCGCCAAGGGCATCACCACCGTGTGTGACGTGAACTATCGCGGCAAGATGTGGTCGCCCGAGAAGTCGCAGGCCACCATGAAGGAACTCCTGCCGCTCGTCGACATCTGCATCGCCAACGACGAGGATGCGCCTGCCGGCCTTGGCATGACCTGCGTCTCTGGCTCCCTTTCCCACGGCATCGAGGAGCGCGACACCTACGTCGAGATGGCCCGCCAGATCTGCGCCGAGTACGGCTGCAAGAAGGTCGCCTCGGTCGTCCGCAACATCTCCTGCGTCGAGCGCTCCATCTGGATGGGCATGCTCTTTGACGCCGAGAGCGGCGAGCACTGGTTCTCCCCTGCTCACGATGTACACGTGCTCGAGGGCGTTGCCGCCGGCGACGCTTTCAACGCCGGCCTCGTCCATGCCCTCATCAACGACTTTGACCCGCAGGCTGCCGTCAACTACGCCATCGCGGCCTCGATCCTCAAGCTCACCATCAAGGGCGATTCCAACTTGGTGACCGCAGACGAGATCGCAGCCGTGGCATCAGCCGCCGACGGTGGCACTCGCGTCGCACGCTAGTCCGTCTCCATTCCGCGGGCCGCAGCTTTCCAATCCCATACCCCTGCGGCCCGCTCCCCGATTCCTCCGGCCGGGCAAAACCACCAGTCCCATTCCGGTTTTGCCTGGCATTTCCTACATGACTGGTCGAGCAGCCGGTTTTGGAATTGCTTGAACCCCAAGCAGTGCCTCCGATAACCAATCCAAAATCGGCTCCTGACCAGCACATTTGGCAATCACGCGCCCATGCGCGCCACACATCGAAAGGAACATCATGTTCGATCAGTTCTACACCACGCTTGAGTCCCTGGGCATCGTGCCGGTCGTTGTGCTCGACAAGGTCGAGGACGCCGCCCCGCTCGCCCACGCTCTTATGGCAGCTGGCATGAAGTCCGCCGAGGTCACCTTCCGCACCGCCTGCGCCGCCGAGTGCATCGCCGCTATGGCCGAGGCCGAGCCCGAGATGTGCGTTGGCGCCGGCACTGTCCTGACCGTCGAGCAGGTTGAGCAGGCCCGCGCCGCCGGTGCCAAGTTCATCGTCTCCCCGGGTTACAACGAGGACGTCGTGAAGCATTGCATCGACATCGAGCTGCCCGTCCTTCCCGGCACCGTGACCCCCTCCGAGGTCACCGCAGCCGAAAACCTGGGCCTCAAGGTCACCAAGTTCTTCCCCGCGTCCCAGTATGGCGGCCTGAACACCATCAAGGCCCTCGCCGCTCCGTTTGTCGGTCACCGCTTTATGCCTACCGGCGGCGTGAGCACCGCCAACGTCGAGGAGTACCTGAGCTCCTCCGCCATCATCGCCTGCGGTGGCACCTGGATGGTCAAGCCGGCCCTGTTTGCCGACGGCGACTTCTCCAAGGTCGAGCAGATCGCCCACGAGGCCATGGACGTCGTCAAGAAGGTCCGCGGCTAGGTTTAGCTCTCTATCGTGAAAGGGGGGCGTGCCCTAAACCTCGCCCCCTTTCTTTTAAAGCGGCTCGGAAGCGCGCCGTTTCCGTCACGAACAAGAACCAAAACCGTCTTGTATGCTGATAGAACGTGACGGAAGCGACACGCCTCCAAGCCGCTTTGCCTACTCGGCTGGCCGTCGCGCTCAACTAAGCCACTTCGACAAAAGCCGAGCCACCAAAACAGCTGCGGTGCCGTCTGGAGGAATGGACCCTTGCTTCTGGTCTTTTCCTCCAAGCGGCGCCGCAGCTTTGTGCCCCGGTTACGCCCCAACGCAGTTGCGGTGAAATAGGGACTGTTTTGCGCCACCTAGGCCGCAAAACAGTCCCTATTTCACCGCAACTTATATGGGGATTGATTAGATGAACGAGTCTTTGGACAGCTCAAAATAGTCGGGATGCAAGGCGATAACCGGACCTTGCTCTTCGGGCATCAGGTGCAGGTGCGTCTCTGCCAGATAGCTCGCCGCGTCGGTATCGCCCCTCTTAATGGCCTCGAGAATCCGGCGATGCTGCCGACGAATCGGCTCCCAATCAAGGTCCTGAGATACCGCGCGCAGCCAGTTATACCGCTCGAAATGCGTATTGACGCTCCTCATCCAATCCCACAACATATGGCGGCCGGCAATCTCAAAGCACGTCTCATGGAACAGGTTATCCAGATCGAAAAAGCGACGCGTTTCGCTATGGTCGAGCGACTCGGACTCGGCAAGAATCTGCTCGAGCCGATGCTTTTGCTCGGGCGTGGCGGCAGAACAGCATTTAATGAGTACGCTTCTCTCGAGTTTCTCGCGCAAGAAACAGGCGTTCTCGGCACGCTCCATGCTGATTTTTGAGACATAGGTACCGCTTTTGGGACGCGTTTCCACCAGCTCCTGCTCGCGCAGACGCACAAAGGACTCGCGAATGGGTGTGCGCCCGATTCCCGTCTCTTTTTCCAGACCAATCGCCGAAAGGCGCGTGCCGGGCTTGAGCTCGGCATAGATGATCTTGGACCGCAATGCGTTGTACGCCTGGTCTTGCAGGCTCTGATAATGCTGGTGTTGTTCCATAAAGCCCTCGGATGAAGCCTCGGTTAATCGAATACCACCATGCAATACTATCGCATCCCCCGCCCCCTCATAAGTTGCGGTGGAATAGTTCCTGTTCAAAGCCTTCAGCAGCAAAAACAGGAACTATTCCACCGCAACTTATGGGGGGGACGGGTGCGACATGCCGTTGGTATAAAAAGCAAAGGCCCGCGGACGGTTTGATAGGCAACTGTCCGCGGGCTTGCGGTGAGACACGCTTGTCTTATGCGTTTCTCGCCTAGATAAACAGGCTCAGGATTAGAACCATGATGAGGCCGACAACGGAGTTGACGAGCTCCAACAGGCCCCATGTCTTATAGGTATCCTTCATCGACAGGCCAAACGACTGCTGGAACAGCAGGTAGCCGCCGTCATACATAGGCGTGATGGTATTGGATGCGCAGGCGCAGACCAGTACTGCAAGCACCGGGTTGATGCCAAACTGCGTAACCATAGGTGCCACGACGCCGGCGGCGGTGATGGCCGAGACGGTACCCTGGCCGGTGAGCAGGCGCAGGACCACCGTGATCACCCAAGCCAAAATCAGCGGCGACACCGGCATAAGGCTCACCATGTCGGCAAGCGTCGCGCCAACGCCAGAAGTAATGATGACCTGCTTCATGATGCCGCCGGCACCGATAACGAGCAGCACGTTCGCGACGCCCTTGATAGCATCGGACATAGAGCTAGAGATCTCTCCGCCATCCATGCCGCGCGTATAACCATACGCAACCATGGCAAGAATCATCGTGATGAGCATAGTGATATCTGCGCTACCGATGCAGCTGGCAAGATCGTATGCAAGGCAACCCTCGCCCACCGTGTTCTTGATAATCGAAGCCCCAATCATGATGATTGCCGGGAACAGCGGCACCAGAATGGAAAGCCAGAACGGCGGAAGCTCGTCCGCGGGCCTGCGCTCCGCCGGCTTCATAACATTGCCAAGCGGCATGTCATCGAGACCGGGGATGAAATGGCACAGCAAAAGACCAGAGCAGACAAGTGTCGGAATCGTGACGATCAGACCAAAGATGTAGACCGGCGGAACCTCGGCACCAAAGGCACTCACCAGCGCCATAGGACCAGGCTGCGGCGGAAAAAGAGAATGGCCCATCGTGGTACCAGAAACAGCCGGGATAATCAGGCGCATATAGGGGATGTCGGCCTCTTTGGCGATGCTGATAACGAGCGGCGTAACGATAAGGAACGCCACCTCGTAGAACATGCTCATACCAAAGATAACGCCGATGATCAGAAGCGCAACAGGCAGCAGCTTAATACCGAGCTTGTCAACGATAGTGTCGGCAATCTGCTGCGAGGCACCCGAATCGGTCATCAGTTTTCCGATGGCTGCGCCAAAGATAATGATCAGCGCAAGCGACTTAAGCGTTCCGCCCAGTCCATCTTCCATGGTGGTGACAAGGTCGCCCACAGAGATGCCGTCGGCAAGGGCGATAAAAATGGCGGAAAGAATAAGCGCAATGATGCTGTTGATTTTAAACTTAACGATCATGGCGACCAGCAGGACTACGCCCACCAGCACCCAAAGGAGTGAAACAACTCCTGCATTCATAGATAAGCTCCTTTTAACTGGCAATGAAGCCAAGTGCTTCTATTCGAAATAGCAGCTTTTACTCGCTTACAGGTTGGCGACAATTGCCTGGGCGATCTCGTCGTACTGAGCCGACTCGAGCGTGACGCGACCGGGGTTCATGGCAAACACGTCGCCAAACTCAAACGGGTCGTCCTTGTACTTGGGGACGATATGCACGTGCAGGTGATGCATGGTGTCGCCGTAGGCACCAAAGTTAATCTTGTCGGGATTGAACGCCTTGTGCAGCGCTGCCGCGACGTGGCGGACATCGGCCATAAAGGCGGCGGCGTCTTCCTCGGACATGCAGGAGATGTCATCGACGTGCTGCTTGGAGGCCACGATTACGCGGCCCTTATGACTCTGCTCCTTAAACAAGATGAGCTTGCTGACAGGCAGGTCAAGCATGGGGATGCCAAAGGCATCGACGAGCGTGTTGTCGGTCCCGCACATGCAGTACGAGCAATCGGTATGCTGTTCCATGGTGATCCTTTCGATCTGGACAATGATGAATGCCACTTTTGCGGCAGGCGTAACCCCTCGTTTACACCACCAGATAATGGACAGATACAACGCATGCGTAGTCGATACGAAATCGGTTTCGTATCGACTACCGCCATGATACAGCCAACGAGTTGTTACGATTAGGTGAACGTTCACTTTTTATTGTTTTTCTCTTTGCAAATAGAATCCCGTGCGTATACTAAGGCTCAAACGAAACCGATTTCGTCGAGCGTGAGCAATAGGATGCTAAGACGCACCCTACCATCTTGGCATCCTATTGCCCACGCAATGTCATTTGCTTTCCTCCCGTCTCGCTGGCTCTTCAGTCCCATTCCGGCACAGCGAGACACTTCCTAGACAACTGACCGTGGGGCCGGCTTTTCTGCTTTAACAGCAGTGCCTCCGATAACCCTCTTTTGCCGGTCCGGGTCAGTTTTTTCACACAACCGAAAGGACGGGTAGCAACATGCGACCGCTCATCATCATGAATGGCGAGAAGATCGATTGGTTCCATACCGTCATCAGGATGCTGATGTATCTGGCGGGCGTTGCAGTACTGGCACTCGGCATGAGTCTCCAGACGGCATCCGGCCTGGGTGTCGCCGCGCTCACGTGCTTTGCCACAACCCTATCCATGCTCACGGGCAAGACGCTCGGCTTTTGGATCACTGCTACCTATGTCGCCTACATCGTGGCACAATTCACTATCTTGCGACGCGAGTTCCAGCCGCGCATCCTGCTCGAGCTGTGCTTCTCAACGCTCATCGGCGGCTTCACCGATTTCTTCATGGCGGTCAACCCGCTGCATCCCGCAGCACTCCCCATACAGGTTGAGACCATGCTGCTCTCCCTCGCTGTCACTGCATTTGGCGTAAGTCTCGTCGTCAACATGGGCGTTGTCCCCAACGCGCCCGACGGCCTGGTGCAGGTCATTGCCGAAAAGATTAAACGCCGCTTTGGCGACGTAAAAGTCGTGTTCGACTGCTCGCATGTCGCCGTGTCTCTCGTTCTGTCGCTCGCGCTCATGCACAACCTGGGCGGCTTTGGCGTGACCACCGCCATCTCGGCGCTGTTCTTGGGCCATGTCATCAACATCGCTAATAAACTGTTCGCCCAGCGCTTTGTGCGCGCGGCATTCGGGAAATAGCACCACCGTAAGAACCCGCAAACAGCGCTATACGTTGCTATATCTTGCTATACTTTGCTATATCTTGCTATATCTTGCTATATCTTGAGCAAAGGTGGCTCACATGCAAACAAACCCTTTTAAGCCCACAGCAGGTAAAACACCTCCCACGATTATCGGCCGCGAAGATGTACTTGAAGAATTCAGTGAAGGCCTCACCAACGGGCCTGGTGCCCCTGGGCGCCTAATGCGCATAGCCGGCGTCCGTGGAACGGGCAAGACGGTCCTCCTTGACGAGTGCTCACGTTTGGCGCAAAGCCGTGGCTGGACGGTCATAAAAGAGGTCGCAACCGAGGGACTTTGCCAGCGCATTCTCGAACAGCTGCAGCCCAAATTCCAGGCCAAACACGCCAGATTTGAGCCCACCGTAGCTGGCATATCCATCGGCAGCATAGATATTGAGCGAATCGGCCCATCGCTACGCGACGCCATGAGACAGACAATATCCAAGAATGGAAATGGCCTGCTCATCACTCTCGACGAGGTTCAAGACGCAGAGCTCGATGAGGTCCGAACGCTCTCCATTGCGATTCAGCAGGTTATCGGCGAAGACCTTGATATCGCCTTTGTTTTTGCTGGGCTGCCTTCGATGATTGAAAGCATCATCAACGGAAAGACACTTGCGTTTTTGCGCCGCGCCCTCCCCTTTGATCTGAAGGCTGTGGCAGTAACTGAAGTGTCGTACTCCCTCGAGGAAACCATTGAAGCGTCTGGCATGGAGTTGCAGCCAGGTATTGCCGGCCAACTTGCCGAGGCAACGCAGGGCTATCCTTTCATGATCCAACTCGTTGGATACTACGCATGGCAGTTGGCAAGACGCGCACATACAACGATTATTGGAGAAGAAGAAGCCGAGCGTGGCATTGCAACGGCACGCGAACGCTTCTGCGCCATGGTGATTGAGCCCGCGCTGCAGCGCATTCCGCCCACGTGCATCGCTTATCTGCTGAGCATGGCGTCTTTGGGGCAGACGAGCTCGACCAGCATGGTTGCCGATGCCCTAAACAAAACGCCTCAACAGGTGAGTTCCGTCCGCAGCCGCCTGTTAAGAGAATCGATTATCGAGGCTCACTCGTACGGCAAGGTCTCATTTGCCATCCCCTACATGCGCGACTACCTCTACGAGCACAAAGCCGAACTGGAAGTTGAACTGTAGAAACGGCAACTGCCCTGCAAGACGAAAACCGTTTTCGTACGGATTAAAGCAGACGTAAACGATTTTCGTCTTGATTTGCGTACGGAATTAAGACGTAAATTGCGCTTTCGTACGCTTATCACCAGACGCAAATTGTTTTCGTCCGGCCATGCGTCCCCAATCTAGACGAAAAGAGCCCCGAGCTCGTATTGAACTGCATCCCAATTCTTGGACGGGCGCCGATGCCCTGATCTCTGCCATGTCGAGGTGCGAGATCAAATCCTTGGCGCGCTCGCCGGAGTGGTATGCCTTGTTCGGCGCCACCTTCCTGTAGAGCTTCTTGAGCTTCGTCTTCCCCTTGTTGCCCGGCGGCATCTCCGTCTCAGGTGGCAGCCCTAGGAAGGACAGGACGCCGGGCAGGTCGCACAGCATCACGTCCTCGATGTCGGCCTTGGCCGCCAGGTCGACGACTCTCTGCGCTGTCGGCGAGATGTTCGGGGTGCTGCTACCGCCCGCTGGTTCGGAAGCTGGCGGGCAGTAGCGGGCAGTAGCGGCAGTAGCGGTGTGGCTCGATAGGCCCGAATATCCGTAAGGAAGGTGCTCGCTCTCATATGTGCTGATATGCCTCGCCTCGCGAACCTTGGGATGCTTCCTGAGGTAATCCCTCAATTCGAGCCACTCTTTATGCTCATAACGCTTCGAAATCGTTTCCCCGTCGACAGTTTCCTTCACATAATGGTATGTTCGAACGCCTTCGAACTTGCCGAACCCGTTCTCGACGCTGAAGTTTCTGAACCAGCGCGAAAACCCATTCAGGTCCATGAAGTTGACTTGGGGATGCCTGTCTTTCGTTCGTTCGAATGAGTGGACGAGCGGAGTGCCTTTGACTTGTTCCAGGCCGAAGGCTTCCATTTCGCGGGCCTGCTCCTTTTTCCAGAATTCGAGATACGACGTCAGCGTCTCGCTTATCGAGATCCTCCGCACGCTTTTCTTGCTTTTGGGCGAGCGAACGCTTCGATCGGCCGCGAACTGCTGCTCAATGAGGATGCTTCTGTTCTCGACGGAGACATCGGACCACGTCATCCCGAGGGCTTCTGCCCTTCTCACGTCGGTGTCGAGCATGAGCATCACGCATGTGATATGCGCGTCCGGTTCTCGATTGAGTAGGATGTCGAGTAGGCGAGCGGCGTGATGGTTCCTTCGCGGTTGTCGTGGAACTTTTTTGCGTACGAGCCGACGGTGTCCCTCGATTTTTGGACGTAGGTGCCGCTGTTGAGTTCTGCCTTGTAGGCTTCGAGTGCGGCGTCGACCTCTCGGCTTTTGGTGGTATGTATGGTCTGCCACGGCGAATAGCGGTATTTGCCCGTGACCGGATCCTTGCCGAGGCTGTGACGGTAGCGCCACGTGTATTTGTCGCGGCGTTGCTTCGTTCCTTTGCCTATGACGAGAGGTCGGTCGTTCATCGTGTTCCTTGCCTGAAGTGCCTGAGAATCGCGCTCGGTTGCGCGGAATGGCGCAAAGGGCTGGGGCGGGTGGGCATTACCCTTGGTGGTGGGCCCTGCGTGGGGTCACACCCCAAGGGTAATGCTCCGCCTGACCGCTTTCAAGCTCGTTGTGGGTCGAATTTGGGTCGAATTATTCCGCGTACTTTTCTTTCGTAAATCTATGAAAACATCAAATGACCTGGAGTTATATTGACTTCAATTTGGGTCGAAATGTCTGAATGAAACAACGTCGTAGCGACCTCATAACCCGAAGGTCGGTGGTTCAAATCCGCCCCCCGCGACCATGAAACTTCAGGTCGGAAGCATAAAAGCTCCCGACCTTTTTCTTTGTCTAGGGGTTTCGGCATCTCTCGTTCTTTGGGTACCTCGAGGCGGGCAATCAGATAGATGCTTACGAGTATCATAGGGTCTTTTTACGTCGCGGTCGTGTCTCGTACTGGTGCGCCGCTCTTTGTGGGACGTGTCACTTTGCCATAGGTTGTCCGGCGGCGGGGCGCAGGTCGTTCCCCGTGGCGTCGCTCCTATCGACGCTACGCTGCCTGGCTACTCGTTCCACTGGTGCTTTTTCATGTCGACGCAGCCGTTGTCTCGGAAGGCGACTCCTTCCTCCGTCAGTAGTGCTCGCTGGTCGGGGAAGTTTGGCGCGAGGCGTCCCGCGTGGTTGACGACGCGGTGGCAGGGATAATCGCCGTAGCGATCCGCCTCGCTCAGCACCGCTCCGACCAGGCGAGAGTTTTTCTCCCTGCCGATGAGGCGCGCTATCTGACCGTACGAGGCGACGCATCCCGCCGGAATCTCTGCCACGACGGAGAGAATCTCATAAACCAAATCTTCGTCCAGGACTTTTCCCATCGTATCGCTCCCGTGTTCGCTTTTGCCTTCGGGGGCGCGGCGCCGATCACCCGTGCTGCGATTTTCGCAGCTCCCCTTACCGAAGCATCGAGGGAAAGCGCGTGCGTGTCAAGGTTGTCTAGTCCAGTTGCTGGCTCGATGCCTCGAGATGTTCGCCTCAAGTGCGACCTGCCCCTATTGGAAAAGGATGCCGAAGATGTATTTGGTGATGGCGGAGCGGCGGATGACCCCCACGAGTTTGCCCTCGTCATCAACCACAGGAAGCTTCTTGAACTTCTTCTTCGCCAGCAGCGCGGCGACGCGGGCGATGCTCTGCTCGGGACGGGCACACACTACCTGGCGCGTCACGAAATCCATGACGCAGCGATCCTTCAGGTCTTCGATGCGCTGCTCAAGGCTCTGATCGTCGAAGTACAGCATGGACGCGTCGCCGCCCGTGAAGATGGTGTGAGCGCGATGCTGCGCGATGGCTCCCATGACATCGCCGTCGGAGATGAACCCGACCACCTGGTTGCGCTCATCGATTACGGGCATGCTGCTCACCTCGTTTTCGGCGAGCATGCGCACCACGTCGGAAATCGTGCAATCCTGCGTGCAGGTGAACGGCTCTTCAATCATGATGCTCGAAACGGGCGTCCCCTCGAGCTCGAGCGGGATGCGCTCGGACAGAATCTCGGACATCGCTTATGCCTCCTTCGTTTTCGGTGCGGTTTTCTTGGTGCGCACGCTGAATATGGCGCAGATAAGGGAAACGAGGCCGATTGCCGCGCACACCTTGTAAGCGACGCCCGCGCCCACGGCGGTGGCTACTTGGATGCTCGCATCGACGCCGGCCGACGCGGTGACGCTTGTCATGACCGTGATGATGAGCGCCGTGCACAAACCGCCGGCGACCTGGCGGCCGGTGTTCGCGATGGCGTTGCCGTGGGCGATCATGTCATTTTTCAAGGCATTGACACCCCATGTGTTCACCGGCATGTTCGCGAGCGACTGGCCGGCGGACTGCAGCATGCAGAACAGCGCAACCACCAAGATGGGCGTGTTTACCGTCGAAAGCGAGAGCAGGAACAGGGCGCCGGTCATGAGGGCCAGGCCGACGATCGAGATGGCACGCGGACCGAACTTGTCGAACACCACGCCGGAGATAGGGCTGATGATGATGCCCACCGCCGCGGCGGGAAGCATGGCCATGCCGGTTTCGAAGGCCGAAGCGCCAAGCGAGGTTTGCAGCAGCAACGGCAACAGCGTGTTGGTGACCAGGCATGCGGCGTTGATGAGCGTGACGATGATGGCGGCCACGCGGAACTCGCGCGTCTTGAGCGTGCCCAGTTGAAGCAGCGGGTCCTCGATTTTGCCCTGGCGTACGACGAACAGCACCAAGCACACGACACCCGCGACGATCGAGCCGAGCACCACGGGGTTGCCCCAACCCATCGACGAGGCGCTCGAGAACCCGTAGAGAAGTCCGCCGAAGGCGATGGTGGAGAGGACGACCGAGGGCAGGTCGAGCTTGGGGTTCTTCAGCTCGCCCACGTTTTTCAGCATGAACACGCCCAGCACCAGCACGAGAATTGCGAGGGGGACGATGGCGCCGATCATGGTGCGCCAGCCGTACGTGTCGATCACCGCGCCGCCTACGACGGGGCCGACCGCGGGACCCGCCGACATGACGATGCCCGCCATGCCCATAGCCGTTCCTCGTTTCTCGACGGGGAACACCAGCATGGGAACCACCGAGACAAGCGGCATGAGCACGCCTGAGCCCGCCGCTTGCAACACGCGACCGATGATGAGGAACAGGAAATCAGGGGCTGCGGCGCACAGCAGCGTGCCCAGCGCGAACACCAGCGTCGCCCCGAAGAATAGCGCGCGGGTGCTGAACTTGTCGATAAGGAACGCCGAAACGGGGACCATGATGCCGCTCACCAGCGGGTATATGGACATGATCCACTGGGCAGTCGAGGCATCGATGGCGAAATCGGACATGATGACCGGCAGCGCAGGCGACATCACCGTTTGGTTCAGTAGCGCCAAGAAGGCACCCAGGACGACGACCGCGACGATGCGGATCTGGGTACCGGTAATGCGCCCATTGGCGGGCGCGACCGTACAATTATCAGACATAAGCTTCCTTCGTATCTATTCGATTCTTCGCCGAAGGCGCGCCGGCCCACGGGCGAAATAACATGCATGTGCTATGCGTGCATCAGATACGACAGGAAGAAAGCGGCTGCTCAGAGCGCACTTGGGGAACAACAGGAGAGGCCCCGTATACCAGGGGCCGCCGAATTGCGATGTATGCTTTGGTCAAATCCTTCATAGCGGGGAGGTATTCTAGCAGCCGTCTTCGCCCCTTTCAAGGGATGTAACCCAGACGTTGATTTTCTTCACCGAGGCGCCATCGTTGACGGGTGGCGTGCTTCTCTATCGCCACACCGCGGGGCGAGGGAACGCCGCGGCGAGCTTGTACATCGGCTATGTGTGCAGCTGCGAGCGTGTCGCCGGCGCGCGCTGGGCGCCAGTCCGATCCGGCCGACTCTTGCCGACGGTCGGTCGCCGTCCTCCTCCATCTCCGCCTGCTCTGTTTTTGCTCGGCTCCCTTGTCGTATCATGGACGGACGAGAATTGAGCGAAGACGGTACGTATGAACATCCAGATATTCGGCACGAAGAAAAGCTTCGATACTAAGAAGGCGCAGCGCTATTTCAAGGAACGTCGTGTGAAGTTCCAGTTCATCGACTTGAAGGAAAAGGGGATGAGCAAAGGCGAGCTCGAAAGCGTGGCGCGCGCCGTCGGCGGGATCGACGCTGTGATCGATCCAAAGGCGAAAGATGCCGACACGGTTGCGCTCGTACAGTATCTTGCTGCCGACCAGAAGTTCGAAAAGGTGCTCGATAACCAGCAGATTCTTCGTGAGCCCATCGTTCGCAACGGCCGCCAGGCAACCGTTGGCTACGAGCCTGACGTGTGGAAGGGCTGGGAATAAAGCGGCTGGGAATAAAGTGAAGCGCCCACGCCCGTGGTTTTATCCACGGACGCGGGCGCTTGCGTAAGACGTCTCTTGTCGTTTGAGTGGAGCGCCCCGGCGGCGCTGAACAACGCGCCCCGGTGACGTGGCTCGGGGCTCTTTGTGCCGCGCATCTATGAGAGGAGATATTTGATGCGCATGGGCGCTACTCCATGTAGCCACCCTGAATGGCAGAAACTGCATGCTCGGTAAAGAACTTGAGCGTGCCGGAGGTATAGCGATTAGCCTTGGGCTTCCAAGCGGCTCGGCGCTCGGCCAGGACGGCGTCGACCTCGGCCGGCTCCATCTCCTTACCGGCGATGCCCACGATAGACAGCGAGCGCTCGGGGATGTTGATCTGGATCAGGTCGCCCTCCTCGATCAAGGCAATCGGGCCGCCCACGGCAGCCTCGGGCGAAACGTGACCGATAGCCGGGCCCTTGGAGGCGCCGGAGAAGCGGCCGTCAGTGATCAGAGCAATGCTCGCGCCCAGCTCGGGGTCGCTGGCGATAGCCTCGGTGGTGTAGAACATCTCGGGCATGCCGGAACCCTTGGGGCCCTCGTAGCGAATGATGACGGCGTCGCCGGGCTTGACCTCGTGCGTCAGGACGGCGTGGATGGCGTCCTCCTCGCAGTCGAACGGACGTGCCTTAAGCGTAGCCTGGAACATCTCGCGCGGAACAACCGTGTGCTTGACGACGGCGCCCTCGGGGGCAAGGTTGCCGTGGAGGATGGCGATGGAACCGTCGGTGCCGAAGGCCTGGTCAAACGGACGGATGATGTCCTCGCGCTTGAGATTCCACTTCTCAAGGTAACGACCGCACTTCTCGTAGTAACCGTTGTTCTTGAGGTCCTCGAGGTTCTCGCCGAGAGTCTTGCCGGTGACGGTCATAACGCCGAGGTGGAGCATCGACTTGATCTCCTCCATGATGCGCGGCACGCCGCCCGCATAGTAGAAGAACTGCGCCGGCCACTCGCCTGCGGGGCGAACGTTGAGCAGGTAGTGGGCGCCACGGTGCAGGCGATCGAAATCGTCGGCGGACATCTCGATGCCAAACTCGCGGGCGATCGCGGGAATGTGCAGCAGCGAGTTGGTGGAACCGGAGATGGCGCCGTGGACCATGATGAGATTCTCGAAGGACTCCTTGGTCACGATATCACGCGGACACAGGTTGTGCTCGGAGAGCCACACGGACTGACGGCCAGCCTCGCGCGCAAACTCACGCAGATCGGAGCTGGTTGCGGGCAGCAGAGCCGTGCCGGGGAGCATAAGGCCCAGGGCCTCGGCGGTAACCTGCATGGTCGAGGCGGTACCCATAAAGGAGCAGGCGCCGCAGCTGGGGCATGCGTTGTGCTTGGCAAACTCGAGCTCCTCGCGGGAAATCTCGCCGCGCTCATAGCGGGCCGAGATGGCGCCGAGCTGCTCCAGGGTCAGCAGGTCGGGACCGGCATCCATGACACCGCCGGTAACGACGATGGAGGGGATGTTGATGCGGCCCATGGCCATGAGGTTCGCAGGCAGACCCTTATCGCAGCTGGCGACAAAGACGCCGGCGTCGAATGGAGTGGCCTTGGCATGAATCTCGATCATGTTGGCGATCATGTCGCGGCTGGGCAGCGAGTAGTTGATGCCGTCGTGGCCCTGGGCCTCACCGTCGCAAATGTCGGTGCAGAAGTAACGAGCACCGTGACCGCCAGCCTCGGCAACGCCAGCACGGACCTCCTCGACCAGATCAAACAGGCCGGCAGAACCCGGGTGCGAGTCGCCGAACGTCGACTCGATAATGACCTGCGGCTTGTCCAGATCCTCGATGGACCAGCCAGAGCCCAGGCGCAGCGGGTCCATCTCGGGGCTGATGGTGCGGAACTTGCCAGAACGCGGCTGCAGCTTGGCAACCAGGTCGGCGGCCTCCTGCTGAATCTGTGCTTTGGTTTTCTCGTCCATGATGTTCTCCTCTTTTGGTTTGAACGGTTGTACCAATCGTTGGTTAATGAATCAGGTGAAAATGGGTACCGAGCGATGCACTCGGCGAAAGATGCTTAGCTACGCGAACTAGGCGAAGAACGAAATCACCAGGGCGCAGGCAAGACCCGAAAGGCCGATGAGCGTCTCCATAACGGTCCAGGACTTGAGGGTGGTCTTCTCGTCAATCTCCAGGAACGAGGAGCACATCCAAAAACCGGCATCGTTGACGTGCGAGAGGGCCGTGGCACCGCCGCAGATGGCACGCATGGCGGCCGAGCACGCAACCAACGACCAGGTCGTCTGTATCAAAGAGCTCTGCGACGAATCCGAGCGCCTGGCCGAGGCCGGTGAGGATTACTCCGCCGCCGACACCGCGTTCCACAATGCCATTGCCGAGAGCTCCGGAAACCTCGTCGTTCCCCGCCTGATGGGCGTGCTCAAGGCATCCGTCCCCCTCTTTATCGACGTGACCGGAAAAAAGCTCGTCGAGGAAACTATCCGCACGCACCGCGATGTGGCCGACGCCATCGCCTCGCGCAATCCCACCGCCGCGCACGACGCGATGTATCTGCACCTGGTGTATAACCGTAACATGATCGCAGAGGGCACGCAGGAACAGAGCGAATAAACGTCCGCGCGGCAAGGGCGAAATCACCGTTTACCTTTTAAAAGTGAACGTTCACCTGATTTTAGGAGAATCTGATTTTTAAATCATCCTCTTCTCCTATACTGACCTTGTATGAAAAGCAAGACTTATATAGATGAACGTTTCTTTTGAAAGGATCGCTATGTCTGATCTTATGGACAGCTTCCGTCTGGACGGCAAGGTCGCACTGGTAACCGGCGCCACCTATGGCATTGGCATGGCTATCGCCGAGGCGCTCGGAGAGGCTGGCGCCAAGATCGCCTTTAACGCACGTCACGCCGACAAGGTAGCCGAGGCCGAGAAGCACTACCGCGAGCTGGGCTTTGAGGCTCATGGTTACGTGGCAGACGTCACCGACGAGGCCGTCGTTGCCGAGCTCATCGCCAAGATCGAGGCCGACTTTGGCACCACGCCCGACATCCTGGTCAACAACGCCGGCGTTATCCAGCGCACCCCGATGCTCGACATGAGCGCCGAGGACTTCCGCCGCGTCGTCGATATTGACCTCAACGCACCGTTTATCGTGTCCAAGGCCTGCCTGCCCGGCATGATCGCCAAGGGCCACGGCAAGATCATCAACATCTGCTCGATGATGAGCGAGCTAGGTCGCGAGACCATCGCCGGCTATGCCGCCGCCAAGGGCGGACTCAAGATGCTCACCAAGAACATCTGCTCGGAGTTTGGCGAGGCCAATATCCAGTGCAACGGCATTGGACCCGGCTACATCGCCACGCCGCAAACCGCACCCCTGCGCGAGACGCAGCCCGACGGCAGCCGCCACCCGTTTGACCAGTTCATCATTGCCAAGACGCCGGCCGCCCGTTGGGGCACGCCCGAGGATCTGAAGGGCCCCGCCGTGTTCTTGGCTTCCGATGCATCGAACTTCGTCAACGGCCACATCCTCTACGTCGACGGCGGCATCCTCGCATACATTGGAAAGCAGCCTCAATAAGCGTCGCCGCAACTGCCCATATCAGGTTTCATCCACTCGTTTTTCATTTGAGTTGCGGTGAGATAAGGATTGGCTTTGGCTTCTATCAGGCAAAACAGTCCGTATTTCACCGCATGTTAGAAATAGAAAGGTAATTCGCAATGAAGATCGCTCTGATCAATGAGAACTCTCAGAACTCCAAGAACCCCATGATCGAAGCTGCCCTTAAGAAGGTCGTCGAGCCCATGGGGCACACCGTCTTTAACTATGGTATGTATGCCGACGCCGACTCCAAGCCCCTCACCTACGTGCAGAACGGTATCCTTGCCGCCGTGCTGCTGAACTCCGGTGCTGCCGACTACGTCGTGACCGGCTGCGGCACCGGCGAGGGCGCCATGCTCGCCTGCAACTCCTTCCCCGGCGTGCTGTGCGGCCACGTTGCCGACCCGCTCGACGCCTACACCTTTGCCCAGGTCAACGATGGCAACGCCGTCGCCATGCCCTTCGCCCTCAAGAACGGCTGGGGCCAGGAGCTCAACCTCGAGTACACCTTCGAGAAGCTCTTTGGCTTTGGTTCGGGCAACGGCTACCCCGCCGAGCGTGTTGAGCCCGAGCAGCGTAATAAGAAGATCCTCGACGGCGTGCGCGCTGTGACCATGCGTCCGCTCGTCGACGTCCTGGGCGAGATCGATCAGGACCTGGTGAAGGGCGCACTTGCCGGCGAGCACTTCCAGGAGTACTTCTTTGCCAACGCCACCGACGAGGCCATCATCGCCAAGGTCAAGGAGATCCTGGGGCTCTAACCGCACGGTTCATTGCTGCTAACGCAAGCGGCGGTCGTCCCATGTACGGGACGACCGCCGCTTTTTGCTATCTACCGACTGACGCCGTGGGGATAGGCCCCACATGCGCCAAGGGGTTGGCTAGAGCTCGCAGGCAACCTTGTAGCCATCGCCGATGGCGTCGCGGATGTTGCCGCACTTGTTGGCATCGCCCAGCACGTGGGTGGCAACACCGGCAGCGGCAAGGTCATCGGCCAGCTTGGTATTGGGACGATAGCCCATGGCAAGCACCAGTGTATCGGCACCGGCGATAGTGTGGACCTCGCCATCCTTTTCGTAACTGATGGTGTCCTCGGTAATCTCGGTCACCTTGGCCTCGGTCAGCACGTGGACGCCCTTGGAGAGCATGCGCGTGATGAGCACCGCGCGACCGGCACCGCCCTCGTTGGCGGCAAGCGTCTTGGTCATCTCGATGACGGTGACATCGCGGTTGGCCGGCGACAGGTCGTTGACCAGCGGGGCCAGGTAGTCAGCCGTCTCGCAACCGACGGTGCCGCCGCCGACGATGACAATCTTCTTACCCGGGAAAGCCTTGCCACCCAGCAGGTCGTCAGCTGTCATAACCTGCTTAAAGCCCTGCATGAAGGCCGGAGCGATGGGCTCGGCGCCATAAGCCAGGACAACCTCGTAACCTGCGTAGTCGCGCTGAATGTCCTCGGCCGAAAGCTCGGTGCCAAAGACGCATGTGACGCCGGCCTCGGCCAGACGACGGTACTGATACTTGATCACGCGGGTGAGCTCCTGCTTTGCCGGCGGAACGGCTGCGATGCGCATCTCGCCGCCCGGCTCATCCTGCTTGTCCACGAGCACCACGTTGTGGCCGCGCTTGGCGGCAATGTAGGCTGCCTCCATGCCCGCAGGACCAGCGCCCACAACGAGCACGTTCTTGGCCTCGGCGGCAGGCTCGTAGCCGGCCTCGTCGCGCTCCACGTCCGGATTAACGGTGCAGGAGATGCGCTTGCCAAACATAATGCCGTTCAGACAGCGCAGGCAGCCAATGCAGGGGCGGATGTCATCGGCGTTGCCGGCAGCGGCCTTGTTGCAGAACTCAGCATCGCACAGATTGGCGCGGCCCATCATACAGATGTCGGCAGCGCCGTCCTCGATCAGCTCCTCGGCGATCCAGGCCTCGTTGATGCGGCCGACGGTGGCGACGGGAATGTTGACGTGCTTTTTGATCTCGCGCGAGCAGGCGGCATGCGAGGCCTGCTGCGTACCGGCGGCGGGAATCGCGGAGCCGCGCTTGATGGTGGTGCCGCCCGACACATGAATCATGTCGACGCCGGCCTTCTCCAGGCGACGCGAGACGTAGATCATGTCGTTGAGGGTCAGGCCGCCATCGGTGTACTCGTCGCCCGAGATACGGACGTCGATGATAAAGTCCTTGCCGCAGCGCTCGCGAATCTCGGCGATGACCTCGAGCAAGAAGCGCATACGGGCGTCGAGCGAGCCGCCGTACTCATCGGTACGCTTGTTGTAGAGCGGGGTCAAAAAGCCGCCAAGCATGCCGTGGGCATGCGCCGCATGGACCTCGACGCCATCGACGCCAGCCTTTTGCATACGCACAGCGGCGTCGCCAAACTGATGCGTGAGCTCGTGAATCTCGTCGACCGTGATAGGACGCGGTGCCTCACGGGCATAGGACGGTCCCACGAAGGACGGAGCGATCAGGCGCGGCGTGCCCGGAATGTTAAAGGCCATGTAGGCGGGGTGAAAGAGCTGCGGCATGATCTTGCAGCCATACTCATGCACGGCGGCGGCGAGCTTTTCCCAGCCAGGGATAAACGTGTCGTCGTAGCAGCACATGTCACCCGGCAGATAGGTATAGGTAGGCTCGACCGTCACGACCTCGGTGATGATCAGGCCAACGCCGCCCTTGGCACGGGCACGGTAATGATCGACCAAGTCGTCGGTCACATAGCCATGATCGGCCAGGTTGGTGGACACCGGCGGCATAAAGACGCGGTTCTTGACCTCGGTCGTACCGACCTTGATCGGGCTAAAGAGCATCGGGTAGGCGGATGACTCCATACAGGCTTCCTTTCGTTTGAGCCGCTCGGCGGCACTTGCAGACATACCTATCGTATCAGCAACCGCCGCATTCGCACTCGCTCGTACTCCCCACCTTCAATCCCGACCCTCACAAAAAAGTTGCGGTGGAATACGGAGTAGATGAGACTTTTGACAGCCAAAACAATCCGTATTCCACCGCAACTGATGGGTGGGATGGAGTTAGAGGCCCAGATAGGTAGTCATGCCTCCGACGGCGAGCTTGGCGCCTGCCACGGCATGAACCACGGTGAGCGGGCCGTTGACCACGTCGCCGGCGGCAAAGACGCCAGGCACGGTGGTCATGCCGTGCTCGTCGACCGAAAGCAGGCCGCGATGGTCGGTCTCCAGACCGCCCGTTGTAAGCACGAGTTTGTCCTTGGGCACCTGAGACGCCGCAATCACAACCGTGTCGGCAGACGCATGGTCGAGCTCTTCCTCGTAGCCCACCACGTTATTGTCCTCGTCAAAGATAGCCGTCTCGAACACCGGACCGTTATCGTCGATGGCGCAGATCGCCTTGCCGCACACAATATCGGCACCATCGAGCTCGGTCAGCTCCACCTCATCATCGATGGCAGAGATATGGCGCGATCGGGCATACACGGTGACCTTGCGAGCGCCCGAGCGCAGGGCTGTGCGGGCAACATCCATGGCCACGTTGCCGGCGCCGATAACCGCCACGTTCTGCCCAATTGCCACGCTCGTAGGATCGACCAGATAATCGATACCAAACAGCACGTTGCCGCGCGACTCGCCGGGAATACCCAGCTTTCGAGCTCGCCAAGTACCGGTACCAACAAAGACCGCATCGTAGCCGTCACGCAGTAGGTCGTCGATGTGGAGCGCACCGCCGATGGTGGTCGACGGACGCACGCGCACGCCGAGCGAGCACATCACGTGGCGGTACTTTTGCACGAGCGAGCGCGGCAGACGGAACTCGGGGATACCGTACTCCAGCACACCGCCAATCTCGGGGCGCTGCTCAAATACCGTGACGGCACAGCCCAGCTGGGCCATCTTGATAGCCACGGTAATACCAGCGGGACCGGAACCGACCACGGCAATCTGTTTACCGCACGACGGTGCGGGCTTCCACTCCTTACGGTCCAAATACGCTGTCGAGATATAGTTCTCGATGCTCGAAAAATGCACGGGTGCGCCCTTACGGCCCTGAATGCAAGCGCCCTCGCACTGGCCCGAATGGTTGCAAACCATGGAGCAGACCGCGCTCATGGGATTGTTCTGGAACAGTAGCTCGCCCGCCTCTTCTAGACGACGCCGTTTGAACAGGTCAATGACCTGCGGAATAGGCGTCTGAACCGGGCAGCCCTTAAGCTGACAGAATGCCCTTTTGCAACCTAGGCAACGATTCGCCTCTTCGACAATGTGGATAGCCACGCAACTCCCCTTTTTGATTCAATCCAATGGGGCGACGATAAAGATCCTTCACCGCTGCCCCAGTCAGGCAAACTTAATCGACCGCCACGGCAAAAGCCAATGCTATAACTCGCGATGCGAAGCCCCGCAGCGAGCGGACATGTGCTCGAGTGTCGCCAGACAGTCAGCCGCCGTCGCCGGCACACTGTTCTCGACCACGCAGGGAATCCCAGGGCAGGCGGCAGCCGCCCAGGCCACCACGGGCTCAAAGTCATATCGTCCCGTCTCGCCCACGCCATGACACACCAGGCGCGAACCCGTACCGTCGCACCAACCGGCTTCATCCTCGTTATCAACGACCTCAAAATCCTTGGCGTGCAGCGCGCGGATCTTACTGCCGCATAAGTAGAGCATGCGCGCTGTGATTTCCTGCGCTTCGTCAACGACACTGGGGTGCAGCAGCGACACTGGGTCATAGATCACGCCGAGCGACGGGCTCGAGACGCGCTCCAGCACCTCACGGCAGCGATCTGGCGTATTAACCGTCTCGTTCCAACCGGGCTCGATCAAAATTTGCCCACCCACGGCCTCGGCCCGATCGCAGACGTGTGCAAGCCCGTCTGCAAACGCATCGAGTGCCTCATCGGTCATGCGGTCGACCGCGACGCGGTTCTGCGCATTGGGGCGACCGGTCTCGGTGCCAACCGGGCATCCGCCGAGCATCTGGGCAAAGTTCAAGCATGCCTCGTACTCGGAAAAGTTATCCATGAGCTGTTGGCGATCGGGCGTCGCCAGATTCTTATAACAGCCGAGCACGGCGACCGAAACGCCCGCCTCGTCGAGCACCGCACGCAAATGGTCGGCAAGCTCGCGGGTCAGGCCGCCTCGATCGATCCCCATCGATGCGTAGAGCACCTTACTCGGCAGCTGAATGCACGAAAAGCCCAGCTCTCCCGCCATGCGAATGCGTTCCTCGACGGTCCCCTGCGGAAGGTCGTGCAAACGTACGCCCGGAGTAATAGCCCCCACGTTATTCACATCCCTTATGAGCGTTGATGCCCGGGGTGTATCCGCCAAACGGGTCCTCGATGGAGCACACGCCCGAGGGGGCGAGCGGATCGCGCTTACCGGCCAGCTTGTCGTGATGCATGGTCTCGATATAGGCAAGCACCAGCGGCGCCACGCCCTTCGCATCGTTTTTGACGATAGGCTCGCTCATGTAGTAATCAAACGTGCCCTCGCGGTGCGCGGTGTTTCCCAAGCCCGCAACCAGGCAGATGTTGTCGAGCGCCAGCTGGCCATCGTGCTCGGAAAGGCAGGTCTCGCAGATGCCGTCGAAGGCGCGACGGCCGTACTGGTAGTAGCGCTCACCCAACACGCCCAGACGCACGCCCTTCATGATGGCGTTGGCAAAGATCGCGCTGCCCGACTCCTCCAGGTAGTTGGGGGCGATATTGGGCAGGTTGATGACCTGATGCCACATGCCGGTCTTCTCGTCTTGATACGGCAGCATGGCGTCAATCAGGTCGTGGAACATCTTGCGGATCTCGTCCTTCTCGGCCGACATCGAAGGCGGCATAAGCTCCCACGTGTCGATGAGCGCCATGGCAAACCAGCCCTCGGCGCGCAGCCAGAAGTTAGCCGAAAGGCCGGTGACCGGGTCGCACCAGAACTGCTTGCGGCTCGCGTCGTAAGCGTGATAGTACAGACCATTGAGGGGGTTGCGCATCAGGTCGTGCACGACCTGGAACATATGGAAGCTATCTGAGCAGGCACGACGGTTGTGGAAACTCAGCTCGTACTGCATGTAGAACGGCTGCGCCATATACATGCCGTCGAGCCAGATCTGGTTGGGGTAGACGGCCTTGTGCCAAAACACGCCCTCTTTGGTACGCGGCTGGGTTTCGAGCTGACGATAGATGGTATCCATGGCCGCACGATACTTGGGCTTGCCCACCAGGTCATAGAGCTTGTAGAGGGTCTTGCCCGCATTAACGTTATCGAGGTTGTACTCCTCGGGGTTGTAATGTTTGATGGTACCGTCGTCCTGGACAAAGAAATCGATGTAGTCGTCGGCGAACGTCAGGTAGCGCTGCTCACCCGTGATCTCGTACAGCTCGATGAGCGCCTTGATCATGCAGCCGTCGATATAGTTCCAGGTGTTCTCCTTACCGGCACGGAGCTTTTCGATATTCCAAGCCGGCGCCTGCGGCGTAGAGGTTTCGATCAACTGCTCGATATAACGGTCCAGGATTTGATTGCAACCCATTGCTGTCCCCTCTGACGTTAATGATAGGTGAACGTTAACCCTAGTGTAACGCGAACGGGGAATATAGGGTGAACGTTAACCCTATATTCCCCGCGAACGGCAGACTTTTAACGGCAAACGGTGGCTAAGCCCGCGGCGATGCGATGCGCCAGGCGCTCATAGCCAGCCGGGCTGTAATGCAGACCGTCCGGCATATAGAGTTCGCGGTGCTCCGGCAAAAACGGGCTGATGCCGCTTTGCGCATACAGGTCAATCACCGGAACGGAGTAACGGTCACAGACCTCCAGCATCGCTCGCACGTAGGCGTCTTGCGTCAGACCCAAATGGTTCGCCTCATCGCTTGCCGGGATATCCTTCTCGTGCTTACCACTCGTCTTGCATGGCGTCATAAACACGAGCTTTGCCTGAGGTGAGCGCGCCGTGATGGTTCGGATCAGATAGTCGACCGCACCATAGAACTCATGCACATCGGTGCTGCCCAACTCGCCAAGCGGCACGTTGCGGCTAAAGTCGTTAACGCCGCCAAAGACAACATAGACATCGGCCGCATCGTCGATGCCGTCCAAGCGCTCGACAAATGAATCGGTACGGTCGGCCTTGATGGCGATACGCGAACCCTTGATGCCAAAGTTCTCGACGACTGCACCTCCCAGCAACGCGCCCAGATGCGAAGTCCAAGAGATGTCGTTGCCGCCTGCGCCGCATCCGTTATCCCCCCATGTGGTCGAATCGCCAAAGCAGCAAATGGTCGATTCACTCAAGTTCTTCGTTTCCATAATCTTCTCCTCATCCGCCCATTGGCGGCCATACAGGTACGTACCGTTTATTTGCAACATGCCGAGGGGCTAAGCACGGTCGCATTTCGCAACGTGCGAATCGAGCCATTCGATATCCTCGACAAGATGTGTCACTCCCAGATGGTGTCCACCCGGACACACCTCGTGCCTCAGAGCATCTCTGCGGCCCAGCAACTTGTAGGCATCGCGCACGATCTTGAGCTGTTCATCGACATTTTTCAGCCCGCGCGAACCGTTCAGATGATCTTCTTCGCAGCTCTGCACTAACAACGGGCGCGGCGCAATAAGCGAGGCAATATCGCCCATGTCGAGCAAGCGCCAAAGTCCGGGTGTGTAGTTGCAGCTGCAATTGCCGTTGAGATGCAGCAGCGAATCATCGACACCGTACAGGTAGCCCGAGACAAACGCCTTGCATACACGTGGGTCGAGCGCCGCCAGATACAGCGTCATGTATCCGCCGCCCGAAAAGCCAAAACAGCCCAGGTCGTCCATGGCAATGTCGCCGCGCGCCTCTAGGTAATCGATCAGACGCATGTTATCCCAGGCGTTGAGGCCCGCAACGGTAAGTCCCAGCGGCTCGGCCATGCGCGCCTGGTTTAGGCACGTGCCGCGCAGAAAGCTGTTCTCGTCATCGCCCTGACCCTTCCAGTCACGACGGTATCCCCAACCGCGTGCGTCGGGGCAGACGGTCACGTAACCCATACGCGCCAAACGTAGACCGTAGTCGTAATTGAACTTACGCACAGCATCATCGACCGCCGGCACGCCCGTCACGCCCGCAACACTTGCGGCGCCTGCTCCCTGATGGCCATGCGGGCAGACATAGCAACACTTGCGGCCGCGCGCATCGAGCTTAGGCGACTGCGGCTCGAGCAGGTAGAACGGCATCCAAACGTCGCGCTCCACCTGCAGCATCGCATGGGTGCGCACGATACCGCCGGCAATCTGCACCCGATCGAGCTCGCGCGCCTCAATCGACACGCGATCCATAATCGATAGGCCCAACAGGTCAAACAGCCGAACCCTCGTCGCAATCTGCCATGCCTCAAAGTCTTCGGGCGTCGTGCCCTTAAATGCGGCGGAGCGGCCCTCACGCTTAAGGCGCTCACGAAACGCCAGTTCGTCTTCGTAATAGGTGTCGATATGCACCGTGCGACCGTTATCGGAAAGACTGTCGGTCTCCGCAGCGTCGCCCGGGCCACCTTCGGGGTCCCAGCCGTCCGCACCGGAAAGCACCTGTTCGCGGGCGTATCGGGTAGTGGCTGTCGCATCGAGCTCGTGCGCCCATGGCACCCAGTTTTCGGCATCACTCGCCGGGCCATGTAGGCTTGCACCAGCGTAGTGCGCCCTCTCGTGCGCCGCCGGCTTAGCCCAATCCCACCAACCTTCGCGCTTGATATGCTGTCCCAGCCAGCAATCGATCAGCACGGTCTGGGCCCACTCACGCCAAGGACGACCCAAATAGACCGAATCCGGTGCCACGTCTTGCGCGGCTGTAAACGAGCAGCCGTGGAACACGAAGCCATATGGCTCTCCCTCGGGCGTCGATGCCGCCGTCACGTAACCGTTCACGTCCATATTGCGGTTGAGCGAGCGGATCTCGCACCCCTCAAAATAGGCACACGCGCCGCCAAAGATAAAGTCGACGTCGCCCTCAATCCGGCAGCGTCGAAAATACTGACGGCCCACCCGACGCGGCGCAAACTGCTTGGGCCCAATGAATCCGCCCGGTTTGACTTCGCGCGGGGGCAACGGGCCCAAAAACAGCGTGTCCTGGCGCCCCGTAATGCAACAGGCGTCGACCACCAAACGGTCGCCGTCGGCGTACAGGGCAATCGCCTGCCCCACCTCGCGACCGTCGCCGGCATCGTTGACGATTGTGAGGTTCTCGAGCCGCACGTCGTCGGCATCGACCAAAACGGTATAGGTCCTAAAGGTGCCGAGCTTTCCGTCAATGCCCGATCCGTCCCCCGAGGGCATCTTGGCGCCCAGACTGCCCACGATACGCACGCTGTCAGCCGTCTCGCCCACCAGCGTCACATACGGTCGATGAATCTCGACCCGTTCGCGGTACTCACCCGGCTCGATATGGATTGTCACCGGTTGCTCGGCATCCGGATAGAGTTGATCGGCTGCCGCCAAGGCATCGGAAATCGTTGGATATGCTCCTGCCGCAGCCCTCGAAACGCGCAGTGTATAGATGCTTTCGCTCATCGTCCATCACGCTCCCAGGCAGCGAACTGCTCAGGCCAGCCCTGAACCTGTGGCTGAATATGCTCGGCGCAGCCCTTAAATGCCGTTAAGGCCGAAGCGAGCGATGCCCCATGCTTTCCATGCGGAAAGACATGTAGGCTAAAGCCAATCCCGTGGTCGGCAAGAGCCTGCGCAAGAAGGAGGCTATTTTGAACTGACACCGATGCATCATCGGCGGTATGCCACAAGAACGTACGAGGGAAGCCCTCGCCCACCATATTCTCGATTGACAACTTTTGAGCCAAAGCGTCATCGGCACCCGTTAGGTGTTCAAACGAACCACGATGAGCATAGGTCCCCGAGCTTACGACCGGATAGCACAAGCAAAGTGCGTCAGGCCGAATCGACTCAGGCGATGTCGCGATCGACTCTGCAAGCCAAGGTTTGTCCCAAAGCGCCCCGAGCAAGCCAACCAGGTGTCCACCCGCCGAAAAACCCATGACCGTAATTCGATTGGGATCGACGCACAACTCCGTCGCATGACTTCGCACGGTATCGACCGCCCGCGCAAGTTCTTGCAATGCAAGCGGATAGGTGGCGGGCGCAACCGAGTAGTCCAGAACAAAAGCCTGATACCCCATCGCAAGTAAGCGTAGCGCCACCGGCTCGCCCTCGCGAGGCGAAATATGATCGTAGCCCCCACCCGGCACAATCAAAACTGCAGGTCGGGGTTCCAGGGCATAAGCATCCTCGGTGGGAGCAAAAATATAGGACGAGATCGCGGCATCCGAGCCATCGACCCCGACACAAATCGTTTTATTGAGCATGTATACCTTCTCGTTATGATGCGTAGCGCGGCCGCATGGCACAAGGGCCGCATAGCCGATTTTTTCGGCAATGCGGCCCCGGTCATCAATTCCAGCTAGGAACGGACAATCTTATCGACGTTCTCGAGCTGCAGCTCATCGCCATCCTGACCCTCGATCACCACATTTTGCAGGTCGAGGACTTTCACGTTCTGCGCGATGATGCCCTGGCGCACCATCGGCTCCACGCCACAGGCCATGGCTGGCACAAAGGGCTCGGCATCGGCGGCAAAGGTCACATGGACATCCTGGAACGTCAGGCGCGTCACCTTGCTCTCGGGCAGTCCCGTAATATAGGCCGCGGCCGCGTGGCAGTTGGTGGCCTCGATGTCGCGGAACGTCGTGGCGCCAAAGCCGGGCGTACGGTCGTCGACGGGCACCGCGTCGCGGCTCTGGACATAGTCGGTCTTGCCGTCCTTATCGCAGAAGTAGAACGAATTGACCACGAAAGGCGTGAGCACCTCGTCCATGCGAATGTGCTCAAAGGTGATGCCCTCGTTGACGGCGTCCTTGCCGCGACCGCGACGAGTCTTAACGCGCAGGCCGCGGTCGGTGCGCTCAAAGAGGCACTTGCTCACGGTGAGGTCCTTGATGCCGCCGGCAGCCTCGGACCCCAACACCACGGCGCCATGACCGTCGTGCATGTAGCAGTGAGCGATCAACACGTCATGCGTGGCGGGACGAAGCTCGGGCTCAATGCCCAGTTTGCCGCTCTTGATGGCGATGCAGTCGTCGCCCACCGAGAACTGGCAACCCAGGATGCGAACAAAGCCACAGCTCTCGGGATCGAAGCCGTCGGTGTTGTGGGAGTTCTTGGGACCCTCGATGGACAGGCACAGGGCATCGACGTGTTCGCACAGAACGGGATGGATGTTCCATGCTGGGCTGTTGCGGACGGTAAAGCCGGCAAGGCTCACGTTTTGGCACTCGGACAGGAAGATCATGCGCGGGCGGGCGATCTCGCGGCCCTCCTCGGGGCGGAAGATATTCTTAAAGTCCTTGTTCCACCAGTTATCCTCGGCAAAATCGGTCTGGCCGTCGATGGCGCCGCGGCCATAGATGCACACGTCGTGCACGCTCAGACCCGTAAAGGTCGAGCAATAGGTCGAAAAGCTCTCGCCCTCCCAGCGGCCCAGGGGCAGCATATCGGTGCCGGCATACCCGGTGCCCTTGTCACCCGTGACCGTGCCCGGAATGTAGGCAAGCGCCGCGCGGTCGTGACGGGCCAGCAGCACCGCGCCCTCGGCGAGCTCGATGTTGATATTGCTCTTAAGGAAGAGGGACTTGATGCGGTAGTTGCCAGCGGGAATCAGCACGCGCCCGCCCTTGGGACAAGCCATGATGGCAGCCTGGATATTGGTGGTGTCATCGTGCTCGGCATCGCCTTTGGCGCCGCAGTCGCGAACGTTGATGGTAAAGGGCTCCGCGGGCGTGGTGACGCCCACGCTCAGCTCGCGCTCGCCGCAGACAAAGCGGATCAGGTTGCGCTTGCCGGGAACCAGGCCGTCAACATAGGTCTCGACCGTATTCGTGGTACCGACGGGCTCATCGTTGACAAAGATCTCCCACGTATCGGCACAGGTAAAGTAGCCACCGTCGTCGAGCTCAATAACGGCCGCGCGGGCGTTGCGCCAGATAACGTTCGTCTCCATGGGTCTCTCCCTCAAATGTAATCAGAAGTTCATACTACTCGTTTTTAAAAAAAGGCCGCACCCGCCGGTGGATCTCCGGTGGCACGGCCCTGTGGTTTGGACGATGCGCCTGCCCTACTCGGCGGGAATTACGCTGCCGTCCTGGAAGCCAACATTGTTGTGAGCGAAGCAGTCCTCGTACTTGAAGCCGGAGAGCTCCTCGCAAAGAGCCTTGACCTCGGGCTGGACGTCGGCCATCTTGCCGCCCTCCTTGACGCGCTTGATCTCGTCGCAGAGGATGTCGCACTGCTCCTTGTCGATCTTGATGCCGCGGGCAAGGACAGCCGCGAGCAGGAAGAAGCCGGCGCAGCCAATGAGCATGTAGCCGCAGATGTACAGAGGCACGGTGGCGGGCTGGGTCACGGCGTCGCTGTTACCGGCGGTCTGAATGAAGCCGGAGGCAGCGAGGACGATAGCCCAGGCGTTTACAGCGATAGCCTGAGCAATCTGCTGGCAGAGCTGCTGAGCGGAGCTGTAGATGCCCTCGCGACGACGCAGGGTGATGAGCTCATCGACATCGGGGATGTAGTTGAGCAGAACATCGGGCAGATACTGAAAGCCAACGTAGAAGAACTTCCAGATAGCGAAGATGATGGGGTAGGCGATCATAGCGATGGCGACCGTGGAGGTGCCGTTAATCTGACCAAAGGCGAAGTAGTTGTAGGCGATGATGCACGCAGCGCAACCGACGTTGGCCAGGTACCAAGACTTGTGGAAGCCCTTCTTGGCCATGAGGGCAACCCAGATGGCGGTGCAGACGATAGCGACGACCTTGCCGGGCATCTCCATCACGGACTCATAGGACTTAGGAATCTGCAGGCAGTAGACGATGAAGAAGGACAGGCAGGCAGACCAGCAGGCAGCAGCGAGCTTCGTGGAGACCTGTGCATACAGGACCTTGCGGAAGGACTTGTTGCGGAAGGTAGAGACAACGTCAATGAAGAACTTCTTGATACCCTCGCCGACGCTCTCGATCTTCTCCTGAGCCACCTCCTCGGGGGTGTGCTCCCACGTGGACAGGTACACGCACAGCAGCGAGATTGCCATGACCGAAGCGTTGACCGTAGCGATGATGAAGTAGCTGAACGGGTTGGTCTCGCCGAAGGTGCCAAAGCCAAAGCCGACGAGTGCTGCCATCAGGAAGCCGGCGGCGTTACCAAAGAGGTGCTTGTAGCCGGTGAGGTACGTACGCTCCTTGAAGTCGTCGGTCATCTCGATGGTAAGCGGCGACAGGTTGGCGGTGCAGAACGTATACGCGACGTTGTAGATCAGGTACAGCACAAAGTAGTACGGGAAACCGAACGGCGTAGCCACAAAGATGAGCGGCTCGGCGACCATCATCGGGATTGCCAGCAAGATCCAGAAACGGCGGCGGCCAAAGATACGGCCGATCTTGGTAGCGTAGAAGTTATCGGCCACAAAGCCCATAAGCGGGCACAGAATGGCGTTGAGATAGATGGCGAACGAGCTGATCAGCGCAGCCTCGCCTGCGGACAGGCCGCACTCCGTGGACAGGAACAGCACCATGTAGCTGTGCGTAAAGGTCAGGGCACCGGAGTTGAGCATGCCGCCCATACCAAAGCCCAAGCGCGTCCAGAATGTGATCTTGCGCTTTTTACCGATCTTGTTAGTCATCGAGCTCCCTCTCTTTTCTCGATTGTCTTGGAACAAGACATTGGAGTCCATACCGACGTCTGTCTGCATGCCGTTCAGGGTGAACGTTTAGCTAGATTATGCGCGATTGCTTATGATAGGTGAACGTTCACTTGTATATTATCCTTGAACGGTCGTTTTTTGCCGTTGAACGGGCCTGAAAATGAAAAAATCCCTGCATTTTTGATTATCAAGTCGATTCAGCACCACGCAACAACTAGGTGAACGTTCATTGTTCTCTGGAGATGAGGGAGGTGCCGGGCACCCTTCCCAAAAAAGCCGTGCACGACAACGCAACGAGAAACGAAAAACGACCCCGCCGAGATTGTCCTCGGCGGGGTCGCCCAGTCTTTGCAGCAGCTTATTCAATCACGCGCTCAACGTGTCATCGCTACAGGCAGACTCCGTCCTTCCAGATGCTGATCTCGTGACAGCCGCGACGCTCGGCGCTGGTAAGCTTGCCGCTCGCCGTGTCCAGCACCAGCTGATACAGATCGCCGGCAGCCTCATCGAGCGTACGCTCGCCCGTAGCCACCACACCGGCGTTAAAGTCCATCCAGTTGGCCTTGTGGTCGCACAGGCGCTGGTTGGTGAACACCTTGAGCGTAGGCGCCGGCGCACCAAACGGCGTGCCGCGGCCGGTCGAGAACAGGATCACGTGGCAGCCGGCAGCCGTCAGGGCCGTGGTGGATACCATGTCGTTGCCCGGACCGCACAACATGTTCAGACCATGCTTGGTAGCCTGACCGGCGTACGGCAGCACGTCGACGATGGGGGCAGATCCGCCCTTTTGCACGCAGCCGCAGCTCTTGTCCTCGAGTGTGGTGATGCCGCCATCCTTGTTGCCGGGGCTCGGGTTCTCGTAGACGACCTCGCCATGGCTAATAAAGTAATCCTTAAAGCCGTTGAGCATGTCGGAGGCGGCGTTAAACACCTGCTCGTCCTCGCAGCGATCGAGCAGAATGCTCTCGGCGCCAAACATCTCGGGGACCTCGGTGAGCACCGACGTGCCACCGCGGGCGACGAGCATATCGCTCACGCGACCGATCGTGGGGTTGGCGGTAATGCCCGAAAGACCGTCAGAGCCACCGCACTTAAGGCCAATGACCAGCTCGGAGGCCGGAATGGGCTCACGCTTGGCCTGCTTGGCCAGGTCGGCCAGCTCAGACAGAATCTTGTGGCCTTCGACCTGCTCGTCGGCAACATCTTGGCAGGTAAGGAAGCGAACGCGCTCGTGATCGTACTCGCCCAGCTCGTCGAGCACCTGCTGATGCGTGCAGTTCTCGCAGCCGAGCGACAGGAACAGCACGCCCGCAGCGTTTGCGTGACGCGAGAGCGCTACCAGCAGGCGACGGGTCTGGGCATGGTCGGCGCCGGTCTGCGAGCAGCCAAACGGATGCGGAAAGTAATAGACGCCCTCCAGCGAACCCTCGACCAGATCCTGAGCCTGCTCGCACATGGCACGTGCGACCTCGTTGACGCAGCCGACCGTGGGGATGATCCACAGCTCGTTGCGCGTGGCGGCGCGGCCGTCGGCGCGACGGAAGCCCATAAAGGTCTCGGGCTCAACCGGCTCAACGACCGGATGCGTCGGATTGTAAACGTACTCGACCTCGCCCGAAAGGTTGGTCTTGACGTTATGCGTATGAAGCCACTGACCGGGCTGGATGTCGCCCGTCACATGGCCGATAGGAAGACCGTACTTGACAACGTTCTCCCCCGCCGCAATGGCACGCACGGCCATCTTGTGGCCCTGCGGAATATCCTCCGCGGCAGCGACCTCGCCCACCCCGGGAACCGCGACGGCGGTGCCCTTGGCAAGCGGCGACAGCGCGACGATCACGTTATCGGCCGGATTGATCTGGATAGTGTTCATTACAAATGGTCCTAACCCTACAGGTTGAGCAGAAGTCGAGGCGCGGGCAAGCCGTCTGGCGCCCGCACCGGGAATTTACGCTTGAGCGTTGGCGAAGGCCTGCTTGGCGCCCTCGACACGCACGACGGTGAGCGCGTTGACGACAAACTCCTCGAGACCGGTGATCTGCGTAAGGTCCTCGCCCCACATCTGCTCATTGGTGAGCACGTCGTGCACCAGCTCGGTATCGTCTGCACCGGCGTGGGCGACGTAGAAATCGAGCACGAAGGCATCGTCCTGAGCGGTGTACTCGGTGCCGTCGGCGCGGCGCAGGTGCAGGCCATCGCCCTCGCGAGCAACGAGCTCCTGAGTATAGAAGGCGATGAGCGTAGCGAGGCTCGTCGCCAGGCACTTGGGCAGGTTGCCGGTCTCGGCAACATAGTCCTTGAGCGTGGGCAGGTCGCGAGCACGCCATTTGGCCGTGGAGTTGAGGCAAATGGAGAGCAGCGCGTGGTCGATAAACGGGTTGTCGAAGCGGTTCTCGACGGCGGCAGCAAAGGCCTTGCAGTCCTCGACGTCCAGGTCGGCGGCAAGCGTCGGGATGACCTCGTCGTAGAGCATGGTGTTCATGAAGCCGCGGACGGTCTCGTCGTGCATGCAATCGCGCACGATGTCAAAGCCGGCAACCCAGGAGCCCGGGACGAAGGCGGTGTGGGCGCCATTGAGGATGCGAACCTTGCGCTTCTTGTACGGGGTGACATCGGGGGTAACAAAGACACCCGGCAGGCCGGCCTTCACGAAGGGGAGCTTCTCGGCAAGCGACTCGTCGCCCTGGATGCCCCACATCTGGAAGGGCTCGCGCACGGCCAGGAAGGGATCCTCGTAGCCCAGGCGCTCGGCCACGGCAGCGGCCTCCTTGGGGTCGCGGATGCGGCCGGGGACGATAGTGTCGACAAGCGTGGTGCAGACGGTGCAGTCGTTGGCCATCCACTGCGAGAACTCGTCCTCCCAGCCCCAGTCGCTCACGTACTGGTTCATGATGCGCAGCAGCTCCTCGCCGTTGTGATCGATGAGCTCGCAGGCGAGCACGATGACGCCCGGCTTGCCGGCGGCCCAGCGGGTGTGGAGCACCTGGGCAAGCTTGGCGGGGAAGCTCGCGGGCGGCATGTCGTCGGCCTTGCAGGACGGGTCGTAGGCGATACCGGCCTCGGTGGTGTTGGAGACGATAATCTCCAAATCGTCGGAGACGGCGACCTCCATCATGGCGCGGTAGTCGTCCTCGCGGTACGGGTTGATGCAGCGGCTGCAGGCGCTGATCACACGGGACTCGTCAACCGTGTTGCCGTTCTCCTTGCCGCGCACCAACACGGTGTACAGGTCGTCCTGGGCGTTGATACCATCGGCAAAGCCAAAGGCGCCGCTGATGGGCTGGACCATGACAACCTTGCCGTTCCAGCCGGTTGCCTCGTTGCCCATGTCAAAGAAGCGGTCGACGAAGGCGCGCAGGAAATTGCCCTCGCCAAATTGCAGAACCTTCTCGGGCGCGTCCTTGGGCAGCAGGTAGCCCTTGTAGCCGATCTTCTCGAGCGTCTCGTAGCTGATGTTCTCCATCGATGTCTCTCCTTAGATTGCTGTTAGCGTGCAGGCAAAACGGGGGCGCCGCGTGTGGCAACGGCGCTCCCGAGTTCGGTGTGATTCGATGCGGGTTTAGGCCTCGACGGTATCCAGGTCAAAGCCAAAGTAGCGGACCGCGTTGTTGTAGCTGATGTCGCGCACGATGGCTCCCAGCAGCTCCATGTCGGCCGGATACTTGCCCTGCTCGACCCACTCGCCGATCACGCCGCACAGCACGCGACGGAAGTACTCGTGACGCGGGTAGGACAGGAAGGAGCGGGAATCGGTAAGCATGCCCACAAAGTTGCCCAGCACGCCCTCGTTAGCCAGAGCCGTGAGCTGCTCGCGCATACCGACCTCGTTGTCGTTGAACCACCAGGCGGAACCGTTCTGGATCTTGCCTGCGGTCGGAGCCTCCTGGAAGCAGCCCATCACGGTATCGATCATGGTGTTGTCGATGGGGTTCAGGCTGTACAGAATGGTCTTGGGCAGACCCGTGGACTCCTGGATGGAGTTGAGGAAATCGGCCAGCTGGTCGGACGGCGTGTAGTTTGAGATGCAATCGTAGCCGGTGTCGGGACCGAGTTTGGCGAACATAGCGCGGTTGTTGTCACGCTTGCAGCCAAAGTGCAGCTGCATGGCCCAGCCAAGGCGGACATACTCGCCGGCGACGAACTGCATAAAGGCCGTCTTGTACTTGAGGACCTCGTCCTCGGTAAGCGGCTCGGCGGCAAGGCCCTTGGCAAAGATGGCCTCGATCTCGTCAGCGGTGGCCGGAACGTACATAACGTAGTCGAGTGCGTGGTCGGAAGCGCGGCAGCCCAGCTCGTGGGCGACATCGTAGCGCTTGGAGATGGCGGCCTTCATGCCCTCGAAGTCGCTGACCTCGACGCCGGCAACCTCGGAAAGGCGCTTGCAGTAGTCGGCGAACTCCTGGCCACGCTCGATACGCAGCGCGGCATCGGGGCGCATGGCGGGAACGACCTGAACGTCAAAACTGTCGTCGGCGGCAATCTTCTTGTGCCACTCAAAGCTGTCGGCGGGGTCGTCGGTAGTGCAGATCATGCGGACGTTGGACTGCTTGATCAGGTTACGGCAGGTAAAGCTGGCCTCAGCGAGCTTGGCGTTGGCAAGGTCCCAGACCTCCTGAGCGGTTTTGCCGTTAAGGACGCCCTCGTAGCCAAAGTAACGCTTAAGCTCCAGGTGGCTCCACTCAAAGACGGGGTTGCCCACACAACGGCCCAGGGTCTCGGCCCACTTCTGGAACTTCTCACGAGCAGGGGCATCGCCGGTAATGAAGCGCTCGTCAACGCCGTTTGCACGCATCAGGCGCCACTTGTAGTGGTCACCGCCCAGCCAAACCTCGGTGATGTTCTCAAAACGCTTGTCGTCCCAGATCTCCTTGGGAGAAATGTGGCAGTGGTAGTCGACGATAGGCATGCCCTCGGCAAAGTTGTGGAACAGCTCCTCGCCGGTCTTGGTGCTCAGCAGGAAATCCTGATCGTCCATGAAGTTTTTCATCAAACAACCCCTTTGTTGGCGGAGCGGGCGCACGATGCGCTCGTTATCCTTTAGGTGAACGTTCACTATACTAATCCATTGCACCTCAAAAGGTGAACGTTCACCTAACCACCACGGGGTGAACGGTAGATTTTGCCCGTTCAACGGTTGCTGGGGATGTGACTTGCATGTATTGCGGACTGGTTGGCGTCCCCGAACACCGAACTTGAGCGCTTTTGCTCAGGTGGGTCATGTCCCGACGTACATTTTTGGGAGTATTCAGCATTGGAGCGCGCCGTGCGCCATCCTCAGCGTCCTATTTGGAACGCAGATAGCGCCCGATCGGCATAAAAAGTGCCCCCGATGGCAAATTACGCCATCGGGGGCACTTAAAACAGTCGTTCTGCACCTCATTCAGGGCATGCCAATGCTGAATACTCCCAAAAATGCACGTCGCAAGAGGGGGTACCTGCTCAATCGGCTAAATACCCGCAAGTTCGCAGTAGCGGTCGACATTGCTGGCAAATACCATCTCGACAGCACCCTTCTGGACGGGCACCGTCGGGGTCCTTCCCCACAGCAGATAATCGCCCAGCGTCTTAGCGCCGCGATACGCCAGGCTCGTCGGGTCCTTATAGACAATATTGGTAAAGATGCCACGACGCAAGGCCAAGGCGCTCTCGGGGAACAGGTCGTTGCCGATTACCATGACCTTGCCGGCCTTGCCGCTCGAAACAAGCGCGTCGGCAACCACTTCGGAACCAACGGCAAAAACGCTACAGATAAGTTCGGGGGCGTCCGGCGCACTCAAGCGCTTTTCGAGCTCATGCTCGAGTTGTTTGACTTGCGCATGGGCACCTGCAAGATCCTCAACCTGCCATGGAATATCACGTTCGCGCAGGTAATTGTGGAAGGCGCGGGCGGTTAGATAGTGCGAATCGGTATATGGGTCGCCTGTCAAAAGGAGCACGCGGGCGTCGGCCCCAGAAGCATGGACCAGGTTTGCCGCCTGCTCGGCCATAAGGCTGCCTGCCGTCGAATAATCGGCCAAGCTCGCACCCAAACGATTCAAATGCGGACGGTCGCCGTCGACAAGCTCAATCGTCACGCCCGCCTCGGCGATCTGCCCCAAAAGCTCAGTCGCACGATCGTCGCCCGGCGCATAGGCGAGCAAGCCATCAATCTTCTCGCCCACCTGCAGACGCTCGTCGATTTGCTCGAGTGCATCAGCGTAGCCGCCCACGCCAAATTCAACGCGCTCAACCGTAATGCCCCGGTCGATGACCTCCTGTTCAAAGCGATTGCAGCCTTCCCACAGGTAACGGAAAAAGTACGCTCCCTCGCGCGATGCGCGGGGCAGGCAAAACACCAGATTGATATCCTTGCGGCGCAGGCTTGAGGCACTTGTGTTGCGGTGATAGCCCATGGCCTCGGCCTTAGCGTTCACCTTGGCGCGCACGGATTCGCTCACGCCGGCCTTTCCCGTCAGAGCCTTGTGCACGGTATTGATGGAAACGCCAAGCTCGGCGGCTATGTCCTTCATGGTTACGCGAGCGCTCATGCGGTTACTCCGTTATAGATAAGTTGCCAATTAATAGTCCAGTTAACGATACCCCAAAAATACTCTTCGACTCGCCGTGCTCTCCCTCAAATGCACAAAGCGCCCCGCGAACGGATGCCCGCGGAGCGCTTGGATGTCCGGACCTTATTTGATACCGCGGCCCAAGTCTTCGGCGATTTTGTCCACGCCCTTAAGTGCGGCGCACGTCTTTTTGTTGGAGCAATGCCCGGTGCAAACGCCACCCTGAGCGCAGTCGGCGCAGGTGCCCTTGCGGTAGATGCGCACGCACACGGCGACAAACGCAATACCGATAACAGCCAGTACAACAACATCGATAGGTGCCATAGCAAGCCTCCTCTAGTTAACCATCACTTACTTTACCCCATTCTCCACCTACCAAATAGGGACAGGTTTATTTTGGTCGGTTTTATCTGCGGAAACGCCACATCTTACTTCTGGAGCAAAGCAATCTGTCCCCCCATTGCGTCAAAAAGCCCGAGTGTCACTAAGACACCCGGGCTCGTGGAAAGGGGTTGATCCTTATTCGGACTTAGACGGAAACTGCAGCGGAAGCAGTGTTGGTCTCGTCCTCGTCGGTCCAAGCGTGCTTGGGCATAGGACGGAAAATCTGGAAGAGCATCGCGACCAGCAGCACGATAGCCACAACCGTCCAGAAGCCAAACTGCCCAAGGACAAGCAGGTTATAGAACTGGTTGATGAACAGGCCGATCACCCAAGCGAAGGCGCACTCGTAGCCGAGGGCAATCGCGGTCCACTTGCCGGAATTCATCTGGTTGCGGATGGTACCCATAGCGGCAAAGCACGGAGCGCACAGCAGGTTGAACGCGCCGAAGGCAACGCAGGCGCCCATGGTGGGGAACATGCCGGCAAACGCGGTCCACAGGCTCGGGTCGGTCTCGCCCGCGTCGGCGACGGACAGCAGCGAGCCGGCGGTGGCGACAACGTTCTCCTTGGCGACGAGGCCAGAGACAGTCAGCGCGGTTGCCTGCCAGGTGCTAAAGCCGAGCGGGGCGAAAATCCAAGCGACCAGGTTGCCCAGCATGGCGAGCACGGAGTAGTCCATGAACTCCTCGGGGATGCCGTCCATCGCAGGCAGGAAGCCAAAGGAGCCGTTGTAGCTACCAAAGTTGGAGAGGAACCACACCACGACGGTAGAGGCGAAGATGATCGTGCCGGCCTTCTTGATAAAGGCCCAGCAGCGCTCCCACACGTGCAGCGCCCAAGAGCGGATCGCCGGGAAGTGGTAGGCAGGAAGCTCCATAACGAACGGCGTCGGGCGGCCGGCGAAGAGCTTGGTCTTCTTGAGCATGAGGCCCGAAGCAATGACGGCAAAGACGCCCAGGAAGTAGAAGAGCGGGCTGATCCACGCGGCGGTGGTGGAAGAATCGCCGATGATGGAACCCATGAGCAGGGCGATGATCGGCAGCTTAGCGCCACAGGGAATGAACGTGGTGGTCATGACCGTCATGCGGCGGTCCTTCTCGTTCTCGATGGTCTTGGTAGCCATGACGCCGGGGACGCCGCAGCCCGAGGACACGAGCATGGGGATGAAGGACTTACCGGACAGGCCAAAGCGGCGGAACACGCGGTCCATGATGAAGGCGACGCGGGCCATATAGCCGCAGTCCTCCAAGAAGGACAGCATGACGAACAGCAGGAACATCTGCGGGACGAAGCCGAAGATGGCGCCCAGGCCGCCGACGATGCCGTCGCAGACCAGCGAATCGACCAGGCCACCGTCCTCGGTGCCGCCCGCCACAAGGGCGTCGTGCACCACGGTGGTGATACCCGGGACATAGGGGCCGTACTGTGCCGGGTCGACCGAGTCGGCATTGTCACCCGCAGCCTCGACGGCCGCGTCGTAGGCGTCGCGACCCTGGCCGAGCACATACCAACCGTCGGTACCGAAGAGCTGGTCGTTGGTGAAGTCGGTCACCGTGCCGCCCAAGGTAGAAACGGCGATGTAGTACACGCAGAACATGATGACCACAAAGATCGGCAGGCCCAGGATACGGTTGGTAACCACGCGGTCGATCTTCTCGGAGGTGCTCATCTTTGCCGGAGCCTTGGTGAGGCACTCGTCAATGATGTGGGCAATCACGCCGTAACGCTCGCCGGTGATGATGGACTCGGCGTCGTCGTCGCAGTCCTGCTCGCACTGGGCGACCAGCTGCTCCACGCGAGCGGCCTTCTCCTTGGTGAGGTTGATGAGCTTGCAGGCGTCCGCGTCGCGCTCGAACAGTTTGACCGCGTAGTAGCGGCGCTTGTTGGCGGGAACGCTCGCAGGCAGGTTATTCTCGATGTGGTCCAGAACGTCCTCGATGGAGGAGTCGAACTTGTGCTCCGGCACCTGGTCCTTGGAAGCAGCGGACTTCTTAACCTGCTCGAAGAGCTCCTTGATGCCCTTGTTCTTAAGAGCCGAGATCATCATGACCGGGCAGCCGAGCTTCTTGGAGAGCTTGTCCGTGTCGATCTTGTCGCCGTTCTTCTCGACCAAGTCGGCCATGTTGAGGGCAACGACCACGGGCAGGCCGGTCTCGATAACCTGAAGCGCCAGGTACAGGTTACGCTCCAGGTTGGTGGCGTCGACCACCTGGACGACAACATCGGGCTCGCCGCTCATGAGGTAATCGCGCGAGCATTGCTCCTCGGGGCTGTAGGGGGAAAGCGAGTAGATGCCAGGGAGGTCCGTGATGGTAACGTTCTTGTCGCTTAGGAGCTTGGCTTCCTTTTTCTCAACCGTGACGCCGGGCCAGTTGCCAACGTAGCCGTTGGCGCCGGTGATCAGGTTGAAAAGCGTGGTCTTGCCGCAGTTGGGGTTACCCGCCAGCGCGACATGGATCTGAGAATCCGCCATTCAATCCTTCTTCCTTGTGTGCCCGCGCTGCTTTCTCCGCGCAGGCTGGATAATGTGCTTCAAAGATGCTGCATTAAGTTAGAAAAACATAACTTTACCTGCAGAAATACACGCCGCGAGCCCTTACTGGACCTCGACGACGGCCGCCTCCTCCTTGCGGATGGAAAGCTCGTAGCCGCGCACGTTGATCTCGACCGGATCACCGAGCGGTGCAACCTTCACGACCTTGAACGAAGTGCCCTTGATGAGCCCCAGGTCCATAAGGTGGCGGCGAAGCGCACCCTCACCGTGAAGCTTGACGATGGTGGAGCTCTCGCCCACCTTAACGTCACCCAACGTCTTCATCCTCTTGTCCCCCTTTCGGTTTTTATCAAATGCTGCGAACTAACCGACGGTCATGATGTGCATGGCGACCTTGGAATCGATGCCAAAGCGTGCGCCCAGCACAGTGACGATGATATTGGCGCCACTCGAGCTCACCACGTGGATTTCGCTGCCCTCGACAAAGCCGAGGTCCTTGAGGTGGTGCTTCATATCCTCATTGCCCTTTACACGAGACACGCGCACGGTTTCGCCCGCTTTTACCATCGAAAGCGGCATTGCCGGCATCTGCGGTCCGCAAGACATGAGTGGCTCCTAACGTCAGTTCGTCCTTAACATCGACACGGTAAAAGTTAACCACGCCTATGTTCGCTATAGTAAACTAACACGTGGTTAACTTTTTGGAAAGGGTCCACATTCAGATTTCGAAAAAGTTTCCTATACGAAACAAAGGCGCCGCAAAGACTGTCTCTTTGCGGCGCCTTGCCATACCAATTGATGCAACAGAGGGGACTGCCCCTTTGTCACATTGTTGAGGTTAGAGTGAGAGATTTCTGATCGACGTAACGCAGGAAGCCTCGTCTACGCCCGAAACGCGGAAGATGATGTCCTCGCCGCACTCGCCGTAGAGAGCCATGAGTCCCATGACATCGCGGCCATTCGTGTGGCGATCGCCGATACTGACTGACACGTCGCAACGATGCTTGGCAATGATGTCATAGAGCAGCGCAACCGGGCGGGCATGTAATCCCAACGGATCTTTAATCGTCTTTGTAAACTCGACCATGTCCCCTCCCACGACATCGTACATTCGGCTGGCAAACCCAGCCATGTGGTAGTTATTGTAGCGTTAGATGCTTGTCGAGGACCCTTTCGGACACCCCGTGGACAAAAAGTGGCAAATATGAGTACTGTCACAAATTTAGTAGCAGCAGAATTGAGAGCAAATTGGCCGATTTGGCCGATTTTAATGTTTTGGAAGCCATCGAATCGCGTCTATAGGGGGTTAGATAAATTGATTTTGAGCCCATTTTCGCTCAGAACAGGCCGAAAAATATGACACCTCTTTTGCAACAGTACTCATATTTGGCATTTTTTGCCCACAGGGTCCAAAACCATGCTCCAAAACACAAAAGGAGGGGCCTCGTAAGGCCCCTCCTTAGGAAAGGGAATCGATTTATTCCACAGCCGTAGATTAATCCTAGCCGCTACTCCATCATGTCGAGGACGGAGGGGCGAAGCTCGTTCTCAGCAGCCTCGGGATCGGTTTCGCGCAGGCGGTTGATGTAGCGGTTGTACCACATCACGGCAAGGCCCAGGAAGACAACCACGCCGCCGACGTTGTAGACCAGCGTCAGCCACAGCGGCTGATCGAGCGGAATGGTGCCGCAGATAAGCACGAAGCAGAAGACCACAAGCAGGAATGCAGCAATGACCAGGCCAAAGGTGCGCGAACCCATGCGGAAGCCACGGGGAGCAGCGTCGAAGTTCTTGCGCAACATAAAGTAGGCAAGCAGGATCAGCAGCGGCGGGAGCAGAGCGGTGGCAGCCGTCATGTTGGTGACGATCATGAGCAGGTCGTCGAGGTTACCGGAGCCCAGGGCCGGGATGATCAGGATGGGGACGACGATGGCGAACTGCAGCCAGGCAGCGCGGGCGGGAATGCCGTGCTCGTTGAGCTCGACGATCTTGCTACCAAAGACACCCTTGGGGATCTCGGTGAAGAAAACCTTGATGGGAGCAGAGGTCCACATCATGAGGGAGCCCAGCGTGGCGGCGAGAAGGATCAAGCCGATGGCGCGCGTAGACACTTCCATGGGAATGCCAAAGTGGGCAAGGACAGCGCCGAATACGTCGAAGATACCGGTGGAGATGGCAACGCCGCCCTCGGGGATGAACAGGTTAACCAGCAGCGAAGCGCCTGCATACAGAAGGCCGATGGTCAGACCGGCGATAACGACGGTGCGCACGAAGGCCTTGACGCCACCCTTAAGGTCGTTAAGGAACACGCCGACAGACTCAGCGCCGCCAACGCCCTGGATGATCCAGGCAAGCGTACCGAAGAAGCCCCACGCAGTTGCGAAGTTGCTCATGTCGGGAGCCATGTTAGCGGGAGTAGGAGCCGTAGCGAACTCAACGCCGCCAAAGGCAGCAGCCAGGGACAGCAGGATGAACACGGCGGTCAGGCCGAGAGCCGCGGTCGAACCGAAGGAGGAAATGGAGCCGATCCACTTAGCGCCCTTGGTCGAAACCCACGTGGCGATAGCAAAGACAACGATCTCGATAATGGTGATCCACAGCTGCGAAAGCTCGGCGTTGGCACCAAAGAACACGTAGCTCGCGTAGATGATGACGTTGGGCAGGACGGACGCAAAGAAGAACAGGTTAACGAACCAGTAGCTAAATGCCGTCAGGAACGCCCAGCGACCACCCATCGAGGTCTTAACCCATGCGTACACGCCCGACTCGGAGTCCTTGTTAAGGCCGACGAACTCGGCGGTAACCAGGGTATAGGGGACAAAGTACAAAAGCGTGGCGAAGAAGAACGACGGCGCAGCTGCTAAGCCGATGGCCGCGTTGTTGTTGATGATGTTCTTGATACCGAACACGGCGGCGACCGTCATGCCCAGCAGAGCGAACGAACCAATCGTTCCTCGTTTTTCAGAGCTCATAAGCCCTCCCAATCATCTATTAAATGTCATCTAAACCCGTCCGAGCTGCAAGTGCAAACACGGACGGCGCACCTGCTAAGGGGAATGGGGAAAAGGGAGTCAACAAAGCCATCCCCCTTAACGGCGCGAAGCAAACGTCCAGGCGGACGAATACTACTTGTTGGGGAAGGAATAACCTTCGACCGTCACGTGCAGTACCACGACGCGGGGATCCGCGGCATCGGCCACGACACGGTAGGCCTCGTCAATTTCGACGACGGCAACGCCGCCGGCGGGAATCGTCACGGTCTCCCCCGCCCCCTCAAAGCGCTCGCGATCATCGATATCGCTGTAAGCGCGGGTGCAGGTGAGGCCTGCCTTGGGGGCAACCTCGACGGTCAGGTCGCCGTCGAGCGGAGCGAGCACGGCATGGTAGCGACGGTGACCGACCAGGTCGGCGGTTGCGGCCTCGCGGGCATAGACCCACCAGTACACCAGCGAGTCGCCGATGGAGTACGCCACATCGTGCTGCAGTTCAGAAACGCCGTCGAGCGCCTGGCCGGTACGCATCCACTTCTTGACGGACTTCATCTGAGCGTCGAAATCGGCGCGCGAGTTAAAGACATGCATGGCTTATGCCTCCTTAATGGGTGCCAGCGCCTGAGCCAAATCGGCAGACGTCAGCGGTCGCAGGGACACCTCAAAGCTGAAGCTCTCAAAACGGGTGCGATAGGAATCGAGCACCTCGGAACCCCAAGAGTTCGAGCCAAGGCCGAGCAGCTGGTCGTTGATGTTAACCGTGACCGTGTCGCCCGGAACAAGGTCGTAGACGTGCTTGGCATTATCAATAGCCTCGCAGCTATAGGGCCATGCCGAGAACGAGAACGGGTTGGAAGCGGCGTCGGCCGGACGAGTCACCAGCACGCCATCACCGTGGCTAGAGCGCAGGGCAACCCAGCGGGTACCCTCGCGGTTGGCACAGTCCTGAGGCATAACGTAGGGCGTGAACATGTCGTCGACCGTAGTGCGGTAATGACCGACCGGGTTGGCACGCAGCGAGTCCGGATAGTTCTCGCCCGGGCCGTGGCCATACCACTCGACGGCACGATCGCAACCGGGAACCTCAAAGGAGATGCCGATGCGCGGGATAATGTCCGAATAGTCGCCGTAGGGCTCGCCGGAAACCTTGAGGTCGACGCGACCGCTCGGAAGCACGGTGTAGACAAGCTCGACGCGCATGCCGAACGCGCGGACGGGAGGAGCAATACGTTGGCTCACGGTAACGACGACCGCATTGCCGTCCTGCTTCCAAAAAACCTTGCGGGTGGACGTCTGCATTACATCAATGAAGTTGTCCTTCCACAGGGAGTCGTACTCCTGGGCGTGGTTGTCGACGAGCGGATGCCAAAAACCAACCTGGGGACCAGAGGCCATGACGTCACGGCCGGATGCCTTCCACTCGCTCACGGTGCCGTTTACCTTGCTGAAGGTCAGCTCGCCGTTGAGGGAGTGAATGCGAATCTCCTGCTCGGTCTCCTCGACCGTAAGCTCAGGACGAGTGGGAGCCGCAATGGCCGGCGCCGGATGGTTTGCGATGGCAAACTGGTTTGCGCCCAGTTGGAACATCGGCTCGCACCAGACGTGAGCGGCCATGGTGTAGGCGCGCACAGTCAGCAGGGTCTCGCCTACCGCGGCCTCGTGAATCACCAGCGGAAGCTGGACGGACTCACCGGGGGCAACCGCACCGGGCATGAGCGTCTTGCGGCAGACCACGTCGCCGTCCACCAGGGTCTCCGCCGACAGGCAAACATCCTCGAGGGTGGTAAACCAGCGCTTGTTGGTGACAGTCAGCTCGCCCGCCTCGGCGTCATAAGCCATGCGAACCGGGCAGATGACCTGGCCGTACTCGGTAAGGCCCGGGCTCGGCTGCTGCCAGGGGAACACCATGCCATCGATGCAGAAGTTGCTGTTGTTGGGGTAATCGCCGTTGTCGCCGCCATACATATCGTAGGCAATGCCGTCCTCGGTCACAGCAGCCAGACCGTGGTCGCACCATTCCCAGATAAACTGGCCTTGGATGCAATCCCAGCGATCGAAGACCTCCTGATACTCGGACAGGCCTCCGGGGCCGTTGCCCATGGAGTGACCGTACTCGCAGTTGATGCGCGGCTTGGGGAACGGATGCTCACCAAAGTCGTTCATCTGCGACACACGGGAGTACATCGTGGAAATGACGTCGACGGTATCGGCGTTGCGGTCCTCCTCGTAGTGGACCGGACGACCATCGAGCTCGTGAGCCTTGGCGTACATCGCGCGGATGTTGCAGCCATAGCCGCTCTCGTTGCCCAGCGACCACATGATGATGCACGCGTGGTTGCGCTCCTGCATCACCAGGCGCTCAATACGGTCGACGTAGGCCGGCTCCCATGCCGGGTCGTCGGTAACCAGGGCGATGTTGCCGATATTCTCGAAGCCGTGGCTCTCCATATCGGTCTCGGCGACCAGCATGATGCCATACTCATCACACAGCTCGTAGAAGCGCGGGTCATTGGCATAGTGAGAGGTGCGCACTGCGTTGATGTTGTGCTGCTTCATGAGCTCCAGGTCGCGGCGCATGCGATCGAGGCCCACGGCGCGGCCCTTGTGATCGTCGTGATCGTGGCGGTTGACGCCATGCATTTTAAAGTAAGTGCCGTTGAGGTAGATATGATTGCCCTCGACCGTCACCTCGGCAAGACCCTGGCGATGCGGGACGTACTCGCTCACCTTGTCGTCGTCGTAGACCTCAAACGTAAGATCGTAGAGGAAGGGGTCCTCGGGATTCCAGAAGTGGGCATCGGTCACGCTGCACTCGGCATGGCTGTCGACGCACTCACCCGTAGCCACCACGTTCTCGCCATCGCTGAGCGTAAACACAACGCGGGAAGCGCCCTCGGCAACCGTATCGAGCGTGATCAGAGCGGCATCGCCCTCGCGGTGCGTGCGGAACCTAAAGTCGACCAGGTGCGCGGCGGGACGCTGCATAAGGTACACATCGCGGAAGATGCCCGAGGCCCACCACATGTCCTGATCCTCGATGTAGCTGCCATCGCTGTACTGCAGGACCTTGACCGCAAACAGGTTGTCGCCCTCGACGAGCGCGTCGGTCACGTCGAACTCGGCAGACAGGCGCGAACCCTTGGTCATGCCGATATACTGACCGTTGACGTACAGCTCGCCATAGCTCTCGATGCCGTCGAAGCGAATGATCTCGCGAGCGCCGGCAGGAACGGCGGGAAGGTTGACGATGCGCTGGTAGACGCCCGTGGGGTCGTCGGAGGGAACGAACGGCTGATCAACCGGGAACGGGAAACCCTCGTCGGTGTAGGCAAGGTTGCCATAGCCGTCCACCTGCCACAGGTGCGGAACCTCCACGTGATCCCACTCGGGCTTGTACGTGGAGAGTTCCTCGTTGGAGACGGCAGCGGGGCCCTCAAAGAGGCGGAACTGCCACGAGCCGGACAGCTGGACAAACCCGCGCGACAGCTCGCGGCTGTACGTTGCAGCGAGATCGGCGGTCTCGTAACCCATAAAGTACGCATGGGGTGCCAGGCGGTTCCTGTGGGTGAGCGCTTGGTTTTCCCAATCGTTAATGGCGTCCATGGTGATGCTCCTTCATCATCGTAGTGATTCTTGTGCAACCGGTTGTCCTTATCTTACGGGCGATGCAAAATACTGTGCAACCGGTTGTCCGCTGAACGGTCGATTTGGCCGGGTTAACGGTGCAACCGGTTGTACAATCGCAACACTTATGTCACCCTGAGTATCGAAACTCAGCACAAGACATCGTTCTTAAGCTCGTAGGCAACCTCCACGCCCGCTGATATCTCACCCACACGAGACGTATTCGATTTCGGCTTGGTTGCAAAACGACACCGGTCACCGGATATCATGAACGCTGTTCAGGCGCACTATAGTAAGCTGTATCCGCACTAGCCCGTATCAGTGACAACATCGACCGCATTTTCCAGGAGACGCCATGACACAACCAGTTCGCACCGCACCTACGCTTGCCGAGGTTGCCGCAGCTGCCGGCGTGTCGCGCTCCACGGCATCGCGCGCCCTCAACGATTCGCCCCGCATTAGCGAGGAAACCAAAAAGCGCGTCCGCGCGGCGGCCAAGGAAGTCAATTTTGTCCCCAACGCTCGTGGCCGAGCGCTCGCTGTCGGGCGCACGGAAATCATCGCCGTGCTCGTGACCGAGCCTCTGAGTGAACTCTTCAGCGACCCCACCTATAGCGAGTTTTTGAGCGGCATTACCGAGGAACTGTCGGAGTCGTCCTATCTGCCCGTTATCTTGCAGGCGTCTTCTACGCATGAGCGCAACCGCGCACGCGAGCACTTTGAGCGCCGCTCGTTCGACGCCGTGATCGACGTCTCTCCCTACAAAGGCAGCGAGCTGCTCGAGGTGCTGCGCGAGCTGGGCGTACCCACCGTGTTGTGCGGCCAGCTCGAGGGCCACCCCTATCGCGATGTGTTCTCGACGGTCTACTCTGACGACGAAGAGGGCGGACGCTTTGCGGCACTCGCCATGAAGGGGCGCGGCCGCAAAGATATCGTCGCCGTGTTGGGACCGCAAGACAACCCCGCTGTTGTCGACCGCCTGCGCGGCTACCGCGCCGTCTTGGGCGAAGACCTCCCAGACGCAAACGTTATCTATACCGGCTGGAACAGCGGAGACGGCTATCAGGCCATGCACCTGATTCTCGCGCGCAAGATTGCTTTCGATGGCGTGCTCTGCGGATCGGACCGTATCGCGGCTGGCGTCATCACCGCACTCAACGAGGCAGGCCTATCCGTTCCTGCGGACGTTTCTGTCGTCGGCTTCGACGATCACGAGATTGCGACGCGCTGCGTCCCCGCGCTCACGACCGTCCGCCAGCCCCTGCGCGAAGAAGGCCACATGGCCGCCAACATTGCGCTCGACATGATCAAGGGTGCCGAGCCTACCACCTCCGTGATGCACATGCAGCTGATCCAGAGAGACTCGCTATAAGAAACTGGGGCAGGCTTTCTGCCAGACAGTTGTTGCGGAAAGCCTGCCCCGTTTTGAGCGCTCATTCTGGGGCACAGTTTCCGTTAGACAGCTCAACCGGAAACTGTGCCCCATTATTTTGCCGAATTCTGGGTCGCGCTTTCCCAGAGGACCCCCCTTGGGAAAGCGCGACCCGTTCTGGACGCAAATTCCAGGTCGTAGTTTCCGCGACGCCCAGTCAACCTATACCCTCGCAACCTCGGCGTATAAAAAACGAGGGAAGACACACGTCCTTCCCTCGTTGCAAGCAAGATGTAGCCGCTCGCCTACATCAGGCGCAGGCTGACGTCCTTGAGCTGGGCGCCGCTAACGGCACTCGGGGCGCCCGACATAAGGTCGGAGCCGCTGGCCGTCTTGGGAAACGCCATGACGTCGCGGATGGAGTCGGAACCGGTGAGCAGCATGCACACGCGGTCCAGGCCCAGAGCGAAACCGCCCATCGGGGGCGCACCAAACTTGAGGGCCTCCATGAGGAAGCCGAACTGAGACTCGGCGCGCTCCTCGGTAAAGCCCAGGAGCTTGAGCATGGACATCTGCATCTCGGCGTTGTGGATACGCATACCGCCACCGCCGGCCTCAAAGCCGTCCATGACAAAGTCGTAGGTGCACGAACCAGCCGCCAGCGGATCGGCCTCGATCTTGGCGATGTCGGTCTCGGTCGGCAGAGTGAACGGCTGGTGCTCGGCAGCGTAAGCCTTGCGGTCCTCATCCCAGTGGAACAGCGGGAAGTTGACGACCCACAGGAAGTCGTGGCCCTCGCGCTTGATCTCGAGTGCATTGGCCATGTGCGAACGCATGCCGCCCAGGATCTCGTCGGAGAGCAGGCGCGGGCCGGCGGCGAACATCACAAGGTCGCCGGGCTCGACGTCCATGCGCTCGCGCAGAGCGGCCATCTCCTCGTCCGAGAAGAACTTGACGATGGGGCTGTTGATGGAGCCGTCCTCGCGGAAGGCGATCCAGGCAAGGCCCTTGGCGCCAAACGTGGAGGCCACGCCGGCGAGCTTGTCGATCTTGGCGCGAGCCCAGGCACCGGCACCCTTGGCGTTGATGGCCTTGACGACAGAGCCCTCCTCGTTTGCAGCAGTCGCAAAGACCTTGAACTTGGAGTTGGCAAAGATGTCGGTCAGGTCGACCAGGTGCATGCCATAACGGGTATCGGGCTTATCGGAGCCATAGGTGTCCATGGCCTCCCAGTAGTTCATGCGACGCAGCGGCGTGGGCATCTCGACGCCCATGCGGCCGAAGGCATCGGCCAGGACCTCCTCGAGCGCGCTCATGACGTCGTTCTGGTCCACGAAGGACATCTCGATATCGACCTGGGTGAACTCGGGCTGACGGTCGGCACGCAGATCCTCGTCGCGGAAGCACTTGGCAACCTGGTAGTAGCGCTCGACGCCACCGACCATAAGCAGCTGCTTCAGGAGCTGCGGGGACTGCGGCAGGGCGTAGAAGTTGCCCGGCTGGATACGGCTGGGGACGATGAAGTCGCGGGCGCCCTCGGGCGTGGACTTGAACAGGGAGGGCGTCTCGACCTCCATGAACTCACGGTTGTGCAGCGCCTCGCGAATGGCAAAGGTAAAGTCGGAGCGCAGCTTGAGGTTGGCCATCATCTCGGGACGACGGAGGTCCAGATAGCGATAGCGCAGGCGGGTGTCCTCGCTGGTCTCGATGCCGTCCTCGATCTGGAACGGCGGGGTGACGGAAGTGTTGAGCACCTCGGCATGATCGGTCAGGACCTCGATCTCGCCGGTCGCGAGCTTGGTGTTGGTGGTCTCCTCGCCACGGGCGCGCACGACGCCATGGATCTTGATGGGCCACTCGGGACGCATAGTCTCGGCAATCTTAAAGGCGTCGCCGTCGGAGTGCTCGGGGTCGAAGGTGAGCTGCGTGATGCCCTCGCGGTCGCGAAGGTCGCAGAAGATAAGGCCGCCGTGGTCGCGGCGACGGCTCACCCAACCGGTGAGGGTGACCTCTTCGCCCACGTTCTCGAAGCGAAGCTCGCCGCAGGTACGGGTGTGCATGGAATGCTCGTCAATGGGACGGGTCTGGCTCATACCAGTGATCCTCCTTTATGGATCTGTGCCGCCCCGTGTCGTTCCGGGCGGCGTCGTACAGATTTGCCCAGCCTGCGTAAACCGCGCAGCCAGACATGGCGTTCTATCTTATCGCACCTGTGTCGATGTGCCGCGAAAAAGTAGCTCTTGCCCAAAGACTTGACGGAGACGAAACAATTGACACGCCGCGGCACCCGCCCGCACTCGTCACGTGCGACAATATGCCCCAATAAAACAGCACTCGGAAAGGGGCCCGCCATGACTGCACGCCTCATCGTTATGGATATCGACTCCACGCTCATCAACCAGGAGGTCATCGACCTGTTGGGCGAAGAGGCCGGCGTGGGCGAGCAGGTGGCACAGATCACCGAACGCGCCATGCGCGGCGAGCTTGACTTTAAGCAGGCGCTCGAGGAGCGCGTGGGGCTGCTCGCCGGCCTGGACGAGAGCGTGTTCGAGCGCACCTTTGAGCGCGTGACATTTACCCCCGGCGCGTTGGAGCTTGTGCGCTCAGCGCACAGCAAGGGCTGGAAGGTCGGCGTGGTAAGCGGCGGCTTTCACGAGGTCGCCGACAAGATCGTGGCCGCCGCGGGCATCGATTTTTGCCTGGCCAACCGCCTGGAAGTCGTGGACGGCAAGCTCACCGGCAAGCTGGCGGCCGACATCGTGACCAAGGAGTCCAAGCTCATCCAGCTGCTAGATTGGGCAGTTGAGTGCGGCGTCGATATGGCCCACACGGTCGCGATCGGCGACGGCGCCAACGACATCCCCATGATTCAGGCCGCGGGCACGGGCATCGCGTTTTGCGCCAAGCCCAAGACGCGCGAGGCGGCCCCGTTTGCCATCGACGAGCGCAACCTGATGCTCGCCATGGACATCATCCTGCGTGACTAGTCAGTTTGCTTCACAACTTCATCTAATCTGACATGTCAGATTTCCGAACAATTATGCTCTAATGTTCGGAAACAACCCTTCGCGTGCTAAACTTTTCTGCGTCGAAGGGAACTTATATGGACAAACGAGATCTTGAGCAATTGCTAAGTGACGTGGCAGACGGAAGCATTACGCCGGCCGATGCCCTCACGCGCATCCAGACGGCGCCGACCGCCGACCTGGGCTTTGCACAGCTCGATCTTTCGCGCGGAGTGCGCCAGGGAGCCGGCGAGGTTGTCTACGGTGCCGGTAAAACCGCCGAGCAAATTGCCGCCATTATCGAAGCGCTGCGCGATGCCGGCCAGGAGCGCATCCTGGTCACGCGCCTGGATGCCGAAAAGGCAGCCCGCACCTCGGAGCTCCTCGGCAACGGCATCGACCTGGGATATGTCCCGGACGCGCAGCTCGCCCTCGTGGGCGGCAAGCCCTCCCCTACCGGCAACGGACGCATCGTCGTCGCCTGCGCCGGCACGAGCGACCTGCCCGTCGCCGAGGAAGCCGCGTTGACGGCCGAGTTCTATGGCAACGAGGTCGACCGCCTCTACGACGTAGGCGTCGCCGGCCTGCACCGCCTACTCGCGCATGCCGAGGAACTTGCCCAGGCACAGGTGGTCATCGCCATCGCCGGCATGGAGGGCGCGTTGGCGAGCGTTATCGGCGGTCTGGTGAGCTGTCCGGTCATCGCCGTTCCCACCAGCGTGGGCTACGGCGCAAGTTTTGGTGGCGTAGCCGCACTGCTCGCCATGCTCAACTCCTGTGCCAGCGGCGTATCGGTCGTCAATATCGACAACGGCTTTGGCGCCGCTTACCAGGCAAGTCTTATCAATCATCTGAGCGCCGGCACACCCCGCGCCCGCTAAGGAGCATTCCATGTCCAATCATCAGCACACGCTTATCATCGACGGCACCTCGGGCATCAGCGGCGATATGACCGTCGCGGCCCTGCTCGACCTGGGCGCCAGCGAGGAGCACCTGCGCGAACAGCTCGCCACACTGCCGGTCGACGGCTTTACGATCGCCGTCACGCGCGTAAACAAGCATGGCATCGACGCCTGCGATTTCGACGTTCAGCTGGCAGAAGAGCTCGAGAACCACGACCACGACATGGCATGGCTCTACGGCAACGAAGCAGCTGCCGAGCACACGCACGAGCACGAGCACCACCATCATGACCATGACGAGCATGAGCACTGCCATGAGCATGATCATGAGACCCACGGCCATGGCCACGAGGGTCACCATCACGCCCACCACCATCACCACCGTTCTTTGGCGGACGTCACCGCCATCATCGACGGCTCGCAGTTAAGCGATGGCGCCAAGCGTCGTGCGCACGCCATCTTTACCGCGCTCGCCGCCTCCGAGGCCAAGGCCCACGGCAAAACGCCCGAGACCGTCATGTTCCACGAGGTAGGCGCCGTCGATTCCATCGTCGACGTCTGCTCTGTCGCCATCTGCCTCGATGACCTGGGCATCGAGGATATTGTCGTCGAGTCGCTCTCCGAGGGCCACGGCACCATCCACTGTGCCCACGGCCTCATGCCCATTCCCGTCCCCGCTGTCGTCAACCTGTGCCAGGCGGGCAATATCGCCCTCACGCCTGCACCGGTCGCCGGCGAGCTCGTGACGCCCACGGGCGCCGCCATCGTCACCGCGCTGCGTACGTCCGACCAACTGCCCTCACGCTACCGCATCGAAGCCGTCGGCTACGGCGCTGGCAAGCGCCCCTACGAGGGTTGCTCCGGTACGCTCCGCTGCCTGCTCGTTCACGCGGACGCATAGCCATGGATGCCCGCAAGGCAAAAAGCCGCGCTGCCATCGTTTCGGCGTTCTCCGAGCTGCTGCGCGAAGAGGACTACGGCAAGATCACCGTCGGCGACATCATCGCGCGCGCCCACGTAGGCCGCGCGACATTCTACGGCCTCTTTAAGAGCAAAGACGACCTACTGTCCGAGCTCGTGAGCGACATCTGCACCCACGCCCTCGACGACGATGGTACGCCGCTCGACGACCCACTCGTGCAAGTCGAGCATATCCTCAACAACCTCTGGGAACGCCGTCAGGGCGTTCGAGCCCTCGTAGCCGGCGCCGGCTCACGCGTCTTCGCCGACTGCCTCCGCAAGACCATCATGTCGCGCGCAGCCGAAACCGTCCCCGTCGACCCCGCAGGCCCCGCCGCCACCATGGACCGCAGCTTCTTACTACACCACATAGCCTCAAGCTTCGTAGGAATGGTCCAATGGTGGGCCTGGCATAACTTCCAAGCAGACAAAGCCGACGTAGCCAAAGACTACTTATCGGCCATAAAACCCCTCTTCAACTAAGCAAGAACATCATCCCAAAGCATCGCCCCAACCCAGGGCGCCACGCATCCCAAAGTGTCACTCGCGCTTCACCGCCCCCAACAGCAACAAGCCCCTCCCATCCAAATCCAAATTCAGATTTATATGTTGGGCTGCTTGTTCCAACGCGGCCAAGATCCCGCAGCTGTCCGCATGGGGTAACTTCCCAGCGCATTCCGCAGGACGAAAGAACCCCCGCCGCACGAAGTT
>UMHJ01034824.1_pt1 | contig 101679 bp, 96 predicted proteins | sample 1965511 | NCBI WGS metagenome assembly UMHJ01 (sample SAMEA4836096, study PRJEB28245) | human gut metagenome | biome: gut microbiome; material: fecal sample | place: Denmark | collected 2008
CGGGAAAACCCCGGCGGGGTAAGTGAGGTGAAACAACAATGTGCTTTGGCAATAACGGCTTTGGCGGCAACGGCTGCCTGTGGATCATCCTGCTGATCATCGTCCTGTGCTGCTGCTGCGGCAACAACGGCGCCAGCGAGAACAGCAACGGCTGCGGCTGCAACAACGGCTGCGGCTGCTGACCCTACACTAGGCCCCGGCGCGGGGCAAAGCGGGACTTCAAGTCCCGCTTTTTTTATGTCTGTATCCAGATGGCCTCCTGCTCAGTGAGCACCACCTCCACCCGGGCGTCGTGACCCTCGATGGGAACCTGCTCCTGAAGAAGGACACCCCGGCACAGACCTGCCGTCCGGCCGGAAAAATCCTCCAGCCACCGGTCGTAGTATCCGCCCCCAAAGCCCAGCCGGTACCCCCGGCGGTCATAGCTCACGGCGGGAACAAGGGCCAGCGCAATGTCTTTTTTCTCCAGCAGCGGAGCCTCTTGCGACGGCTCCCAGATGCCGAAGGCGGCCTGCTTCATGGGGATGCGGGGATCAAACTGCCGCACCTCCATCTGGTGTCCGGGCAGCATCCGTGGAAGGCCTACCCGCTTGCCCTGCCGGGTCAGCTCCCGCACCAGCCGCTCCGTCTCCGGCTCCCGTCCCGGGATACCCCAGAACAAAAACAGCGTGTCCGCTGCCTGTACCTGAGGCAGGGACAAAAAGCGGTCAAACAGGGCCCGGTCGCTCTCCAGACACTCCTCAGGGGAAATGGCAGCAATCTCCCGCCTCAACCGGGCGCGCAACGCCTTTTTGGCCTCAGCGATAGTAGAAGATACGTCCATTGATCTCGTCCGCAACCTCTTTGCCCCGCAGAACCTCCACCAGCTTCAGACCGAAGTCGAAGGAGGAGCCGCAGGCGTGGCCGGTAACAAACTTGCCGTCTGCCACGGCGCGCTCCTGGGGCAGCACCTCGGCCTTGCCCAGCTGGTCGTGGCGGGTGGGATAGGAGGTGGCCTTTCGGCCGTCCAGCAGACCCCAGCGGGCCAGCAGCACAGGGCCGGCGCACAGGGCGGCCAGCCAGATATTCCGCTTGGCGGCCTCCTGGATGAGCTGGGAGACCGCTTCACTGTTCCACAGGTTCTCCACGCCCACGCCGCCGCCGGGCAGCACGATCATCTCCGCCTGGTCCAGATCCACCTGGGACAGCTCCAGGTCGGCCTGGACGGTAATGTTGTGTCCCCCGGTGACGGTGGGGCCGGACAGGGAGACCAGCGCGGTCTCCAGCTCGCCCTGCCGCAGCAGATCAGTGGGGACGATAGCCTCGGACTCCTCAAAGCCGGGGGCCAGCAGTACATATACCATGGATAACCCTCCTTGTTGTCCTGTCGTCCGGTCTCTTACAGCACAGGGGCCACCAGGGACCAGATCTCCTCATGAATCTCCTCCACGCTGCGCACCTCGCCCTGGGCGTTGACGCAGGGGATCACCTTCCAGCCCAGCAGCTGGGCGGCCTGCAGGGCACTGTCCCGACAGGCAGCAAGATATCCGGTGTCCAGCTCGTGGATGTCGGCCTTGGTGTGGGTGGCGGCCTCCCGGCGGCGCAGCAGTTCTACCGCCCGCTCGGTAGGCATATCCAGATAGAGCACCAGGTCGGGCCGGGGCAGGCCCAGCTTGTCGTGCTCAAAGTCGTCCAGCCAGCGCAGGAAGGCCTCCCGCTCCTGGGGGGCACACTTCACCGCCTGGTGCACCGCGTTGGAGGTGGTGTACCGGTCGGTGAGCACCAGTCCGCCCTGCTCATAGTACTCCCCCCACACCTTTTTCAGGGAGGCGTACCGGTCCACCGCATAGAAGGCGGAGGCGGCATAGGGGTTTACATCCTGGGGATGGGTGCCGAATTCCCCCGCCAGATACATACGGATGAGGGCGGAGGAGGGCTCTTTATACTGGGGAAAAACCAGCTTCTGGTACTCCCGGCCGCTCTGGGTCACCCGGCGGCACAGGGCCTGAAACTGGGTGGACTTGCCGGAGCCGTCGGTACCCTCGAATACAATCAGCCGTCCCGCCATCACAGAACCCCCGGACGGCGGCGGCCGGTGACGCGCTGCCCAGCAGCCTTCACCAGCACCAGGGGCAGCTTGGCCATGCGGCCAAAGCGCTTGGGCTCACGGCTGAGGCGGTACGCCCACTCCATGCCCATCTTCTGCCACTTCTCGGGAGCCCGCTCCACGTTGCCAGCAAACACGTCCAGCGCGCCGCCCAGGCCGATGGCCATCTTAGCTCCGGTGAGCAGACCAAAGCGGGCGATCCACTTCTCCTGCTTGGGGGCGCCCAAGCAGACAAACAGCAGATCGGGCTGGGCGGCGGCCACTTCCCGGGCCACCGGATCAGACTCCTTGAAGTAGCCGTCGTGGGTGCCGCAGATCACGATCTTGGGGTGCTGCTCCACGATCTTGGCGGCGGCCTCCTCGGCCACGCCGGGCTTGGCGCCCAGCAGATAGAGCCGGCCGCCCAGCTCGTTGAGCTCCTCCAGCATGTCGCAGGCAAAGTCAAAGCCGGCTACCCGCTCCTTTAAAGGTGTACCCAAAATCTTGGCGGAATAGACCACCCCGATGCCGTCGGGCAGCACCAAATCGGCCCGATTCAGGATCTTCTGGAACTCCAGGTCCTTTTCCGCAGCCAGCAGAAACTCGGGGTTGGGGGTAACTACATAGTGAAAATCGCTGCCCCGCAGCAGCTCCCGGCCCGCCTGGCGGGCCTCCTCGCGGGTCAGGTTGTCAAATTGGATGCCTAACACATTCGTTTTCAATGGAACATCCTCCACATCATCAAAGAATTGGTTGGACTATTGTCATGCCTTTTTGAGGGCAATGGTTTCATTCAGGCATCCTATTCTATCACGCTTCCGGAAAAAAGTCTATGAAAAAGGGGTAAACAATCCGATTTCCGGGAAATTCCCCGAATTTCGATTGACGAAGGGGGCTGGTGGCACCATAATAGAGACAACAGCAAAAGAAGGAGCGAATGTTCCATGGAGTTTTATGCCACTCTGGGTGGCTCCTGCGCCGACCGAGCCACCCTGGACGGGCTGTTTGCCGCCGGAATGACCGGCGCGCGGCTCAATCTGTCTCACACCACCCTCCCCCAGTGCGCCCCCCTGCTGGAGGATATTTATTGGCCTGCCGCCCGCGCCTGCGGCCAGGCCGCCCATCTCATCATAGACCTGCAAGGCCCGGAGCTGCGGGTGGGTACCCTCACTGCTCCCGTTGCGCTGGAGTCCGGGAGCCGGACCGTGCTTGGCCCCGGCGGCATCCCCATTCCCACCGCCGCCCTGGAGGCTGCCCAGCCGGGAGACCGCATCTCCCTGGACGACAGCGCCCTGCTGGTACAGGTGGAGGAAAAGCGCCCGGACGGCCTTTTCTGCCGGGTAGAGCGGGGCGGGCAGCTTCAAAGCCGCAAGAGCCTGGCCATTCTGGGCCGGGAGGTCTATACTCCCACCCTCACCCAGGCGGACCTGGACAATCTGGCCCAGGCCAAACGCTTCGGCGTGACCCACATTCTTCAGCCCTTTGTCCGGGGCGCGGAGGATGTCCACACCCTGCGCCGGGCCATGGCTGAGGCCGGGCTGGAGCAGGGGAAGATCATGGCGAAAATTGAAAACCAGCGGGGGCTGGAGAAGCTGGACGAGATCATCGATTCTGCCGATATCGTCTGTATTGCCCGGGGCGACCTGGGCAACAGCATGCCCCTGTGGCAGCTGCCCTCCGCCCAGAAGCACATTGCCCGCGCCTGCCGCTCGGCAGGGAAACCGTTCTTTGTGGTCACCCAGCTGCTCTGGTCCATGCAGCAGCGGGCCGTGCCCACCCGGGCTGAGGTGAGCGATATCTACAACGCGGTGCTGGACGGCTCCTGCGCGCTGATGCTCACCGGGGAGACCGCCGCGGGAGACTACCCTGTGGAGGCCATGGATTATCTGGTCAAAACCGCAAGCCAGGCCCTGGCCGATCTTGGAAAGGAGAATGCAGTATGATACAGCATATTTTGTTTGTCAACGCCTGTATGCGCGGCCGGGAGGAGTCCCGTACCTGGCAGCTCAGCCAGGCCTTTCTGGACGCCTGCAAGGCCCGCTGGCCCAAGGCGGAAATTCTGGAGCGGGACCTTACCGCCTGCGACCTGCCGGTACTCACCGGCCCTATGACGGCGGAGCGGGACGCGCGCTTCCAGGCCGACCCCTGGGATCCCATGTTTGCCCCCGCTCATGAGATGCAGGGCGCTGATCTGGTGGTGGTGGCAGCGCCCTATTGGGACCTCACCTTCCCCGCCGCCCTAAAAGTCTACCTGGAGTGGGCCAGCGTGCTGGGCATCACCTTCCACTACACCCTGGAAGGCAAGCAGGAGGGCCTGTGCAAGGCAGGCAACCTGGTGTATATCACCACCGCCGGAGGCGAGATCGGCGATAAAAACTTTGGCTATGACTATTTAAAGGGACTCAGCGACATGTTCGGCATCTCCCGCACCCACTGTCTCACCGCCGAGGGACTGGACGTGTGGGAAAATGACGCCCAGGCCATTTTGAACCGGGCCAAACGGGAGGCAAAGCATCTGGCCCAAACCCTCTAAGCTTTCAGAAAGGACAGCCCATAGCGTCCGCGGCTCTGCCCTCGTCTGTGGGAAACTGCGCATGCTTTGACTAAAATAAAATAGAGAAGGAGGGATCACCATGAAACGAAGTACCTCTCCCCTGGCAAAACTCATTGCTTTGACCTGTGTACTTGCCCTGGTGCTGTCTCTGATCCCAGCTGCCTGGGCGGCGGGCAGCAATCGGGACAGTGGTTCCACCTCTCTGCCCAAGCTGTCCAAAGAGGAGATCACGCAGCTGCTCCGTGAGAATCCCAACACCATGCCCGACCAGGTCTTTGACGTGACCCCCTCTGTCACCGCCCCCTACTCCATTGGCCAGGTGAGCAGCCAGGCCCTTCAGCGGGCGGTGGACCGGCTCAACGCCCTGCGGCGCATTGCCGGACTTCCCTCCGTCACCCTGGACGCCAGTCTGTGCGAGAATGCCCAGTACGGTGCGGTGCTCACTGCCGCCAACGGCGGTCTGAGCCACAGTCCCAGCAAACCCGCCGATATGGACGAGAGCTTCTATAAGCAGGGTTACTCCGCCGCCTCGTCCAGCAACCTGTATGCCGGTGTCACCCTCGCCTTTGCCCCTGACGGCTTCATGGACGACAGCGACAGCTCCAACATCAGCCGGGTGGGCCACCGCCGCTGGCAGCTCAACCCCACTCTGGGCAAAGTGGGATTTGGCTATGCACAGTCCTCCAGCGGGTACGGCCGCTATGTAACCGAGAAGGTCTTTGACCGCAGCGGCTCCGGGTGCGACTATGACTTTATCGCCTGGCCTGCTTCCGGCAACTTTCCCACCAACACTGGCGGTTTTGAAACAAATACCGCCTGGAGCGTCACTCTCAATCCCCAGAAGTATGCCATCCCCTCCCTGTCCCAGCTCACCATCACCCTGGTGCGGGAGAGCGACGGCAAGAGCTGGGTACTGTCTGGGAACGAGAGCTATAACGCCGGCGCAGGCCGCTACCTCAATGTGAACACCGGCAACTACGGCGTAGCCAACTGCATCATTTTCCGCCCCGACAATATCGACCGGTATGAGGGCGTCTACACCGTCACCATTGACGGGTTGAAGAGCAAAAGCGGCTCTCCCGCCGCCTTCTCCTACCAGGTGGATTTCTTTGATCCGGACACCTATAACCAGCAGCCCGTCGAGCCGGAGGAGCCGGAAGAACCGGAAAAGCCCGTGGAGCCTGAGCGCCCCTCCAACACTAACTTTGCCGACGTTCCCGCTGCCAGCTGGTTTGCCCCCTATGTGACTCTGGCCACCAAAGAGGGCCTGATGACCGGCACCGGAAGCAATACCTTCACCCCCAACGGAAATCTGACTCTGGGCCAGACCATGGTGCTGGCCTATCAGCTCCACAGCCAGGGTAAAGGCACGCTGCCCAAAGTCTCTGCCTCCTCTCCCTGGTACGCCCCCTACTACCAGTACTGTGTAAACTACGGCATTGTTCTGCCCGGAGTCGGCCTGTCCCAGATGGACCGCAAAGCCACCCGCTACGAGATGGTGGCTCTGCTGGATCAGGCCGTTCCGGCCAGCCAGCTTCCTGCCATCAACGATATTCCCGACGGCTTTATCCCGGATGTGGATGAGGGCGATCCCTACGGCCCGCAGGTATACAAGTGGTACCGGGCCGGAGCTCTGTCCGGCGGCACCAACTATCGCTTTAACGGCAGCAGCAACATTACCCGGGCAGAAGTTTGTGTGATTCTGTGTCAGGTAGCCGGCCTGGTGGATCGGGTCACCATCAACGTCCCCCGTCAAGAGGTCACCAATGTGTCTTTGACTCTGGCGGCCACCTCCCTTCAGGTGGGAGAGAGCACCACAGGCAGTGCTGCGATCTACCCCAGCAACGCCGCAGACAAGACGCTCACCTGGTCCTCCAGCGATCCTTCCGTGGCCACCGTCACCCAGAGCGGCCGCATTACCGCCCAGAGCGCGGGCACCGCGGTCATCACAGTCACCGCCAAAAATGGAGTAAAGGATTCTGCGGTTCTGACCGTGACCAAGCCTGTCTCCATCGATCCCCAGGCCATGGCCGAGGAGGTGGTACGTCTGGTCAATGCGGAGCGCGCCAAGGAGGGGCTGTCTCCTCTGAGCATCAGCGAAAAAGCCACCCAGGGCGCCCAGATTCGTGCCCAGGAGATTTTGACGCTCTTCGACCACACCCGCCCCGACGGCTCCAGCTTCTCCAGTATCTTTAAAGACATGGGCATCAGCTACTACACTGCCGGCGAGAATATTGCCATGGGATACCCCTCCCCCGAAGCTGTGGTGGCGGGCTGGATGAATTCTCCCGGCCATCGGGCCAATATCCTCAACGCCAATTTCAATGCGATCGGTGTGGGCTATGCCCCGGGGAACGCCTGGGTCCAGCTGTTTATCGGCTCCAGCGAAAAAGAGGAAGGCAATACCGGCTCGAACAGTGGAAACTCTTCCGGCAACGACCGATACTTTACCAAGGAGAGCCCGCTGCCTGCCGACGGCTGCACCGACTACTACCGCCAGGACTGGGAGGGCGGCCAGTATATGGAGCTGAAGGTCACCGGGAAAAACACCGTTCAGTTCTCCGGCTGCGTGAAAGCTACTCCAGGTCTTTATAATTATGCTCTGCTATGGGTGGCAGGCGGCAAACAGGCCAATCGGGCCGAGATGCCTTTTACTTCTATGGTTCCCTTCCAAGGCACCGCTGTGGCAGATCTGAACGCCCTGGAACGGCTGTATGCCGAAGATCCCAATGCCAAATCCCATGTTTCTGCGATGATCTGCCAGAACTATACTCCCGGCGACAGTGCTTTTGGCGGCTTCACCTTCCGGGGTGTGGACATTTTCCTTGTGCTGGACGAATCGGGCAGCTGTCAATTAAAAGTGGAACATAACTGATTCTGAAACACCTCTTTTCTCCCATTCATTCCCTCCGGGGGCCGCAGCGCGGCCCCCGGTTTTTCTTGCCCGCCTGCGGGAAGACTGGTATACTAAGAGAGAAATGTTACCCCTTCCGGGGAAGAAACGAGAGGATACCCACATGAAAAAACTGATGGTCCTGGACGGCAACTCCCTGGTCAACCGGGCCTTTTACGGAGTGAGCCAGAATCTCACCACCCGCTCCGGCCAGCCTACCAACGCCATCTTCGGCTTTTTAAATATCCTGGGCAAGCTGCTGGACGACAGCAACCCCGACGCCCTGTGCGTCACCTTTGACCGCAAGGCTCCCACCTTCCGCCATCTGGCCTATGACGGCTACAAGGCCACCCGGAAGGGGATGCCCGACGAGCTGGCCAGCCAGATGCCCATTTTGAAGGATGTGCTGTCCGCCATGAACATCCCCATCTACGAGATGGACGGCTGGGAGGCGGACGACCTGATGGGCACCATCGCCGCCAAGGACACCGCCGCCGGGTGGGACACCATCGTGGTCACCGGCGACAAGGACTCCCTCCAGCTGGTCACCGACCACACCACGGTGAAGCTGGTGTCCACCCGCATGGGCCGCACCACCACCAAGGACATGACCCCCGACGCCTTCCGGGAGGAATACGGCTTTGACCCCATCCACATTATCGACCTCAAGGCCCTCATGGGGGACGCCAGCGACAACATTCCCGGCGTCAAGGGCGTAGGCGAGAAGACCGCCATGGCCCTGGTAGGCCGGTATGGCTCTATTGACGCGTTGTACGAGGCCATGCCAACCCCGGAGATGGCCCCCGGCACCCCCGCGAAACCCGGCGTCATTAAAAAGCTCCAGGAGGGGGAGGAGATGGCCCGCATGTCCTACGACCTGGCCACCATCCGTTGTAACGCCCCTCTGGACTTTGACCCGGAGCAGAACCTGCGCAAAGAGGTGGACAACAACCGCCTCTATCAGCTGTTCCTGGAGCTGGAGTTTGCCAAGCTCATCGACAAATACCACCTCACCGCCCCCCAGGGGGAGGGCGCGCCCCAGGAGGGCAAGATGGTGGAGGGCACCTGTACCAGCGAGGTGGTACAGGATGCCGCCCGGGCGAAGGAGCTTCTGGCCCTGTGGCGGCAGGCCGACTATGTGGCCGTGCTGACCCTGCCCGGCCTGGACGCAGTTTGCGTCAGCTTTGACCCCAGCCCCACCGAGGCCCACGGCGCTCTGCTCTTCGCCAATCGCCTGGAGAACTACAACCAGGTGCTCCAGGCCCTCTTTGCCGCCGACATCCGGAAGGTGGTCCACGGAGCCAAAGAGCTGGAGAAGGAGCTGATGGACCAGGGGATCGCCCCCCAGGGCATCCTCTTTGACACCGAGGTGGCCGCCTACCTTCTCTCCCCCACCGACGGCAGCTACGAGCTGGAGAAGCTGGGGATCACTTACTACAACCAGGAGTTTGCCAAGGCCAAGGAGTATCTCACCCCCGGTGCGTTTGACTCCCTCTTTGCCTTTGAGGAGGCCCGCTCCGCGGGCGCCGACCCCTACGCTGGCGCAGAGGACAAGGAAACTGCCGCCGCCCAAGTCAGCGGTCCCATGGGCGCCTTTCTGAGCCACTGTGCCCTTATCGACGCGCTTTACGAAACGCTGTCCCAGCGTCTGAAGGAACTGAACCTCACCAAGCTCTATGAGGAGATCGAGCTGCCCCTGTGCCCCGTGCTGGCCGAGATGGAGCGCTCCGGCGTGCTGGTGGACCGGAAGGCCCTGGCTGCCTTCGGCGAGGCTCTGGCCCAGGGCATCGAGAAGGATCAGGCCCTCATCTATGAGCTGGCCGGAGAGGAGTTCAACATCAACTCCACCCAGCAGCTAGGCAAGATCCTCTTTGACAAGCTGGGCCTGCCTCCGGTGAAAAAGACAAAAACCGGCTACTCCACCAACGCCGAGGTACTGGAGAAGCTGCGGGGCAAGCACCCCATTATCGAGGCCATTTTGGACTACCGCCAGCTCACCAAGCTGAAATCCACCTACGCCGACGGTCTGGGCAAGGTCATCGCCCCCGACGGGCGCATCCACACCTGCTTCCAGAACACAGTCACCGCCACCGGGCGGCTCTCCTCCACCGAGCCCAACCTCCAGAACATCCCCATCCGCACCCAGTTGGGCGCCCAGCTCCGGGAGATGTTTGTGGCCGCGCCCGGCAAGGTGCTGGTGGACGCGGACTACTCCCAAATTGAACTGCGCCTGCTGGCCCACATGGCCGGAGATCAGGCCATGATCGAGGGCTTCCACAGCGGAGCGGACATCCACACCATTACCGCTTCCCAGGTCTTTGGCGTGACACCTGACCAGGTCACCCCCCAGATGCGCCGCAGCGCCAAGGCGGTGAACTTCGGCATCGTTTACGGCATCTCCCCCTTCTCCCTAAGCCAGGACATTGGGGTGTCGGTGCAGCAGGCTAAGGAGTATATGGACAAATACTTTGCCCACTATTCCGGCGTGCGGGCCTATATGGACGGGGTAGTGGAGCAGGGCAAGCAGGACGGCTATGTGGCCACCCTGTTTGGCCGCCGCCGCTGGCTGCCGGAGCTCAAGTCCTCCAACTTCAATACCCGCTCCTTCGGCGAGCGGGTGGCGCTGAACATGCCCATCCAGGGAACTGCTGCCGACATCATCAAGCTGGCTATGATCCGGGTGCGGGACCGCCTGCTCCGGGAGGGGCTGGAGGGCCGTCTGGTGCTCCAGGTCCACGACGAACTGATTGTGGAGTGCCCCGAGACCGAGGCCGAGACGGTGTGCAGACTGGTCAAGGAGGAGATGGAGGGCGTGTGCCAGCTGTCTGTACCTCTGCTGGCCGAGACTCACGCCGGTACTACCTGGGCCTCCGCCCACTGAGTTACTTTTCTTGAAAGAAAAGTAACCAAAAGAACTTTCTGCAAAACTTCGTTTTGCTTCTGCCCCGCTCGTAAGTAAGTTTTTATCGAAAATTGTCCGCTGCCACCTCATCTTCCCATTTTATTTCACCCGGTTTTTCCTTGCATTTTGTCGAAATGTAACTTAAAATGGAAGCATACGAGAGAGGTCCTACTCGGCGCAGCTGCGTAGGATCGCTCCAGACCCAGAAGCGAAACGCAGTTTTGCACAACGTTCTTTGCCAAGCTTTCTTACAAGAAAGCGGCAAGGAAGCGAAAAGAAAAGGAGGGCATGTATGAACTGGCTGAGATGGTTACTGGACCGGGCGGACGAGTACGCCGCCGAGAGCACCTGGCGTGACTTCGCCCTGGTGAAGATCTGCCTTTGTGCCGTAGGAATTTTGCTGGGCCTTCTGGTTCCCTCCCGGCACAAGCCCAAAGTGGCCATTCTGGCCGGGATCGCCTTCGTGGCCACCTACATCCCCCTGATGGCCGACTTCCTCCCCTACCTGCTGGAGTCCAAAGAAGAATACTAAACGCAAAGCGCCCGTCCACAAGGACGGGCGCTTTTTAGTTTCCGGTAAACAGTCCCCGCAGTTCTCCCAGCAACTCCAGGGACTTGAATTTCAGCACATACCCCTCATTCTCCCGGGTCATCAGCCCGGCCTGATCCTCCGTAAAGAGCCCCGCCGCCGTGGCCTCCTCTACGCTCTCGGTAGCCGCTCCCAGACACAGGGGCGGAAAGGCTACGCACCACCAGTTCTGTCCCTCTCCCTCTCCAATCACGACCCGCAGTGCCGTATATTCTCCGGCAGGCAGGGCAAAGTTTTCATATTCCTTGGTGGGGAACCAGCACTCCTCCAGCTGAGCCGTAACGGGATAGTCCTTGCCTGCCTCGTCCACCACCTGCTGCCCCGCTGCGGCCAACTCGTCCAGGTTGTCCTCCAAAATCTCTCGTGCCTGCTCCAAGGTAGCATCTTCCGGATAGAGGTCCTCGGCTTGCTCCAGCACCCGGTCCCGCACGGCCAGCTTTAGCTCCTGGTCGGCCTGGCTGTCGGAGTTGGCCAGCACATGCAGGCGGATCACCTGCCCGGCCAGTTCTGCCTGCTCCTGCCCTGCCCAGGCGCTCCACAACAGCGCCGCCAGCACGCCGCACAACAGGGCCACTTCCCACCGCTTCAGCTTCCGATCCATAAAAAACACCGTCCATCCTATGTAGTACATAGTAGGATGGACGGCTTTTTTCCATTTTAAACACTTCGGCACAAAAAAGTGTCCCGGTATCCCTCTTGCAAGGCTGCCTGAGCCTCCCGGGCTGCCTCCTCGCTGTCAAACAGACCGAAGGCAGTGGGGCCGGTGCCGCTCATGTTGGCGCCCAGGGCGCCCTTCTGGATGAGCACATGCTTGATCTCCGCCACCCGGGCCTGATAGCGCTCGGGCAGCACATCTTCAAACACGTTGTACATCCGCCGGGCCACCTCCTCCAGGCTGCCCGCCTCCAGCGCCTCCAGCATGCCGGCCGTATCGGGACGGCAGCGGATCTTACAGCTGTCAATGCGGGCAAACAGCTCAGGGGTAGAGATGGGGAAATCCGGCTTGCAGGCCACCACCCAGCAGGGCGGCAGGGCGGGCAGAGAGGTCAGCACCTCGCCTCGTCCCTCGGCCAGGGCGGTGCCTCCCAGCACGCAGTAGGGCACGTCGGAACCTACCTTCTCCCCCACTTTGGCCAGCTCTTTGGGAGTAAAGGGGCTGCCTGCCAACTCATTGAGTGCCCGCAGCACCGCGGCCGCGTCGCTGCTGCCTCCTGCCATACCGGCACAGACCGGGATACACTTTTGAATCTCAATATCCAGGTGTTCCGGCTCCCGGCCCAAGGCTTCCCAGAACCGCAGAGCGGCGGCGGCGGCCAGGTTTTTGTCTCCCGTGGGTAGAAAGCGCAAATTGGTCTTTACCCGCAGCCCCTGTCCTTCGTTGGGCGTAAGGGTGAGGGTGTCGTGGAGAGTAACCGACTGCATCACCATGCACAGATCGTGATAGCCGTCCTCCCGCTTTCCCAGCACATCCAGGGTCAAATTCAGCTTTGCCCAGGCCCGCGTCTTCATGCACGGCGCCCCCTTTCTCTCAGTCCCGGATCCTCCGGGCCTCCAGGTAAAACCGTTTATCCTGCGCCCGCCCCATGGAGAAGGTCTTGCGGGGCAGCACCCCATCGTGGATCACGGTGGGGAACAGCTCCTCCTTGCCCATGGCGGGCAGCAAAAAGGCAATGGTATCCTTCCGCCGGGCCAGATCCCGGGCCACCTGGGCTCCGTGGATGTAGTCCACCCGGCCGGGATTATTTTGCAGATAATCATCCAGGAAACGCTGAAGGGTCCCCACCGGCAGTTGAGCCTTGGGGTTGGGAACCGTCACGGTCCCCTGGCAGTCTCCCCAGACATAGGACAGCACGTGGCCCTCTCCCTCCCCGTGGATAAGTCCGGGGTAATATGCCTCCATAGCCGCCAGCAGCTGCTGCGGCTCCACCCCGAACACCACCCGGTGGATGGGTTCAAACTCCAGAGCGCTGTCATGGAGGTTGTTGAGCTCCACCAGGGCAAACCGGGCGGGCAGCGCGTCCCAATGCTCCGGCGGGGTGAGCCGCTTTTGCCGCTCATAGCACTCCTTGGCGGTGGCCAGGGAGTGATTTCCGTCCCCTACCGCAAACAGCAGCACGGGCAGGTCCTCCTTCAAATGGTACCGCGCCCGAAAGGCTTCCGGATCGGCCAGGGCGGTGAGAGCCTTGGCTACCTGCTCCTTCTGCTGCTGGGTCAGCTCCCAGCCCCGCAGGCGGCCGCCGCCCTCCATGAGATCAAAGTCATAAAGAAGGGTCATATCCTCTGTCTGATCGGCCAGAGGCTCGATGACCGTCTTGTCCGGATCGTCGGCCAGCAGCATCACGTGGGGCAGCTCAATGGGGGCGTTTTTCCGCACCGCCACTCGGGGCGGGATGCGGGAGAGGACGGTGCCCTCAGTGGCCCGCACCAGACTCTCAGCTCCAGGCTCGTAGTCGTACTGCTCCAGATCTACCATGCCCATCAGGCCCCGGCGCACCTTTCCGCCCTCCAGAATGCGTTCCACATAGAACAGGGCGTCGGGGTGGCAGACAAAGCGGCCCTCCCGGAGGTAGCGGCTCATGGTGTTGTTGATCTCCATGATGTCGGTCTCCACATTGGGACCCTCCAGGCAGCTCTCCGGCAGTATGAGCCGCAGAGCAGAGGGAGCGCGGCCCACATACTCTGCTACCCGCTGCCAGTATTCCGGCTGAGAGGTATACTGGTCGCAGGCCACCACGCTCCACTTGGAGTATTCACAGTCCTTGGGCAGCAGAATGTCCGCGGGACGGAAGGGCAGGGATTCAAACGCGTTCATGATTTTCACCTATGTTTCCAAAATTAAAGTTCATCCTCACTGGAGCGTTCTCTGTCCTCCAGCTTACCGCTCTCCGGCTCCTTCAAAAGCCGGTCCAGCTTCTCCTCCAGCCGTGCCAGCGCGCCTGCTTGCTCCTTCAATCGCTCCAGGGCAGTGGCCAATCCGGCCAGTGCCGCGATCCCTACAAAAAGCAGAACCAGCTGTGCCAGCAGATCAGAGCCTATCAACGCTAAGAAAAAATAGATTCCAACTGCGAGGGCGGTAAAGCCAATAAAGTAACTCCAGAACATGGTGATGCCTCCTATTTCTGAGGACATTTAGTCCAGAGCCTTGCGGATGCCCTCCAGCAACTCTCCAAACTCCTCAAAGGCGGGCAGCTCGGGGTGGTCGGCCTTGATTTTGTCGGTGCTCTTGAAGAGGAAGCCCGCCTTGCTGGCCTGGATCATACCCAGGTCGTTGTAGCTGTCTCCGGCGGCGATGGTCTCATAGCCCATGGACTGCAGGGCCTTCACCGTGGTGAGCTTGGACTGCTCGCAGCGCATCTTGAAGCCGGTGATCTCCCCGTTTGGAGCCACCTCCAGGCTGTTGCAGAAGATGGTGGGCCAGCCCAGCTTCTTCATCAGGGGCTGGGCAAACTCCTCAAAGGTGTCGCTGAGGATGACCACCTGGGTCATGGTGCGCAGCTCATCCAAAAACTCCTTAGCCCCGGGCAGGGGGTCGATCTTGGCGATGGTGGCCTGGATCTCCTTCAGGCCCAGTCCGTGCTCTTTCAGGATGCCCAGCCGCCAGCGCATGAGCTTGTCGTAGTCGGGCTCATCCCGGGTGGTGCGCTTAAGCTCAGGGATGCCGCTCTCTTCCGCAAAGGCGATCCAGATCTCGGGGACCAGAACGCCCTCCATATCCAAACATACGATATTCATGATCTTATTCCTCCATGCCGCTTCTCAGTTCGTCCGGCTTATTCTTCTCCCTGCTTACGGCGCAGGTTCTGCAAAAAGTTATCCATACGGCTGACCGCCTCGGCGATGTCCTTCATGGAAGCGGCGTAGCAGGCCCGCACAAAGCCCTCGCCGCCCGGGCCAAAGGCAGTGCCGGGAATGACGGCCACCTTCTCCTCCATGAGGAAGCGCTCGCAGAACTCCTCCGAGGTCAGGCCGCTGGACTTGATACAGGGGAATACGTAAAAGGCGCCCTTGGGCTCAAAGCAGGTAAGGCCGATGCGGTTGAGGTTTTCCACCAGGTAGCGGCGGCGGCTGTCGTACTCCTCCCGCATATGTTCAATGTCCTTGTCGCCGTTGCGCATGGCCTCGATGGCGGCGTACTGGCTGGTGGTGGGCGCGGACATGATGCCAAACTGGTGCAGCTTGGTCATAGCGGCAATCACCGGCTGGGGAGCGCACACATAGCCCATGCGCCAGCCGGTCATGGCATGGCTCTTGGAGAAGCCGTTGACCACCACGGTGCGCTCATACATATCGGTAAGGTTGGCCATGGAGACATGGCGCTGGCCGTAGGTAAGCTCGGCGTAAATTTCGTCGGAGATCACCATAATATCGGTGCCCCGCAGCACCTCGGCAATGGCCTCCAGGTCGGGACGGCTCATGATGCCACCGGTGGGGTTGGAGGGGAAGGGCAGCACCAGCACCTTGGTCTTGGGGGTGATGGCGGCCTTGAGCTGCTCCGGGGTGAGTCGGAACTGATCCTCCGCCTTCAGCTCCACATAGACCGGCACACCGCCGGCCATCTCGGTAAGAGGCCCGTAGCACACAAAGGAGGGCACGGGCACGATGACCTCGTCACCGGGGTTCAGCAGGCAGCGCAGGGCCAGGTCAATGGCCTCGCTGCCGCCCACGGTGACCAGGATCTGCTTGGCGTAGTCGTAGTTGAGATCAAAGCGGCGGCGCAGGTAGTTGGAGATCTCCCGCCGCAGTTCCAGCATACCGGCGTTGGAGGTGTACTTGGTGTGGCCGCGCTCCAGGGAGTAGATACCCGCGTCCCGGATGTGCCAGGGGGTGACAAAGTCGGGCTCGCCGATGCCCAGGGAGATGGCATCAGTCATCTCCTCCAGGATGTCGAAAAACTTACGGATGCCCGAGGGCTTGATATTCTGGATGCGCTGAGAAATGATCTGGTCGTAATTCATGAAAACACAAACTCCCTCTCCTGGGGCTCCGGACGGCGGAATACCAGGTGTTTTTCCTTATATTTCTTCAAAATGAAGTGGGTGGCCGTGCCGGTGACTCCCTCCAGAGGAGCCAGACGCTCGCCCACAAACTGGGCTACCTCACGCAGGGTGCGGCCGGAGATAATGACCGTCAGGTCAAACGAACCGCTCATCAGGTACATGCTCTCTACCTCGTCGTACTGGTAGATGCGCTCCGCGATGCGGTCAAAACCGTCGATGCTCTGGGGGACGACCTTCACCTCGATGAGCGCGGTGACATTCTCCCGCTTCACCCGGTCCCAGTCGATAATGGCCTGATAGCCCAGAATGGTCCCGTCCTGCTCCAGGCGTGCCATCTCCGCCTTCACCTGTTCCTCGGTCATGCCCGCCTGTGCGGCCAACTGTGCTGCGGACTGGGTGCAGTCCTGCTCCAGCAGCTCCAGCAGTGTGTTCATAGGATACGTCCTCCTTTTTCGCCAATATCAAATTGGTGTGTTCTGAATATTATAGCGCATTTTGACTGTATGCGCAATGCTGGGTCTGTTCTTTCCGCACAAAAAAGACGCCCGCCAGCGGCGGACGTCTTTTGCTTATGCTCAATTGTGTTACGCAGCCACAGAGCGATCCTTTTTGGCGCCCAGATACTGATATACACAGATACCAGCCACCAGAACCAGACCAACGATGTCGCTGATGGTACCGGGGATCATCATGCACAGGCCGCCGACAGCCATAAACACGCGGAGCAAGGGGTTGATCTTCTTGTAGAGGAAGCCGTTGAGAGCAGCAGCCACACCGAAGATGCCCAGCAGAGAGGTAACGCAGATCTGGATGATCTGGACCACCATCATAGCGGTGGAAGTGCCCTTGCTGAACTCAAAGAGCATCACAGGGCTGAAGGCGAAGATATAGGGGACGATGAAGGCCGCGATGGCAAGGCGGGTGGCGTTGAGGGCGGTCTTCATGGGAGGTGCCTTGGCGATGGCGGAGCCGGCGTAGGCGGCCAGGGCCACGGGCGGGGTGATGTCGGCCACGATGCCGAAGTAGAACACGAAGAAGTGGGCAGCCACCTTGGGGATGCCGATGGCGGGGCTCATCAGGATGGGGGCACAGGTGGAAGCCATGATGCAGTAGTTAGCGGTGGTAGGCACGCCCATGCCCAGCACGATGCAGCACAGCATGGTGAGGAACAGAGCGATGATAGCCTTGCCGCCGGAGACAGCCACGATGGCGGTGATGAGCTTGGAAGCCAGACCGGTGGAGGTGATGCAGCCGGCCACGATACCAGCCATAGCGCAGGCCACAGCCACGGTGATGGTGCCCTTGCCGCCGGCCTCCAGGGCATCGATGAACTTGGTCACAGTGATGCGGTCATCCTTGTTGAAAAGGCTGACCACGATGGTAATACCAATGGCCACGGCGGCGCAGAACTGCATGGTCTTCAGGTCCAGGGAGACCATGACTACCAGCACCACCAGGGGCAGTAGCAGATAGATCTTTTTGATGAGCTTCCCCATCTTAGGAAGCTGATCCTTAGGGATCCCCTGCAGGCCCAGCTTCTTGGCTTCCAGATGGACGGCAATATAGATGCCGGTGAAGTAGAGGATAGCGGGCAGGATGGCCTTCGCGGCCACCTGTGCGTAGGGGATGCCCATGAATTCGGCCATCAGGAAGGCAGCAGCGCCCATGATGGGGGGCATGATCTGACCGCCGGTAGAGGCAGATGCCTCAACGGCGCCGGCAAACTCCGGCTTATAGCCCGTCTTCTTCATCATGGGGATGGTGACAGAACCGGTGGTCACGGTGTTGCCCACGGAAGAGCCGGACACCATGCCGCACAGGGCGGAGGAGATAACAGCCACCTTGGCGGGACCGCCGGAGGTGGAACCGGCCACGGAATTCGCCAGATCAATGAAGAAGCTGGAAATTCCGGTGCGCTCCAGGAACGCGCCGAAGATGATGAATACCACGATATACTGGGCACACACCTTGATGGGGGTACCCATGATGCCGTTGGTGGTGTAGAACAGGTCGTAAATCACCTTGCCGAAACGGACATTGGCGAAGGTATAGATGAGCAGTGCACCCACCACACACAGGATGGGGATGCCCACGCAGCGCCGGCACAGCTCAGCAAAAGCCAAGATGCCGATGATGGCGATGGCCACCATGATGGGCTGTTTGGTGATGTTGCTGGCCAGCTTCAGGATCTCCTTTGCGTTGAATGCAAAGTAGAAGAAGGAGCCAGCGCCCAGCACCATAATGATGATGTCGTACCAAGGCATGTAGTTGACCCGAACCATCCCCTTCTTGATGGGATAGTTGAGGTAACCGATGACCAGAATTAGTCCCAGGAACATAGTCAGACGAACTTCCAGCAGGCCGCTGACAAACAGGGTCACATAGATGCAGTAGACGGAAAAGAGAGCCATGATCGCCCGCACAACCTGCTTGGGCGCTCCTTCCCACACACGGACATTGGACTCTCGGTCATATTTTTTCATGACCTCATCGACTGCTGCGGCAACGTCTTCCGGTGATTCTTCCGGTGCGTTCACCTTTTTTTCCCTTTCTTTTTCGTTGTAGTCCATACCACAAAATCCTTTCTCCGTTCTCCTTTACGGTTCCGCGGCTGCCTGCGGAACACACGCGCCCGCATGCCCGAGTCGGGAATGCGGGCGCTTCTGCTTCGCAAGTTGATCCCGCAATTCACAGCGGGCTGCGGCGGACAAGTCCGCCGCAGCCCATGGAATGACTGTCAGCAGGGAATGGATTTACTTTCCGGGAACGGTAATGCCCTCGTCAGCAAAGAAGGCAACCGCACCGGGATGATAGGGAACGGCGGTGTTGGAAGCGGCGAACTCCAGATCCAGCTCCGCGCCCTTCTGGTGGGACTGAGTCAGGCTTTCGATGTTCTTGTACACGCCGAACAGGAAGTTGTACACGTCCTCATCAGACACGTCGTTGCGGGCGATCACGGTGGCGACCACGGCCACGGTGGTGGCGTCGGCGTCCATGTCGTAGGTGTCAGCAGAAATCACGTTCTTGCTGTAGTAAGGAGAGGTCTCCAGCAGCTTGTCGATGTGCTCGTCGTCCAGGCTAACCAGATACACGTCCTTGGTGGTGGCCAGGGAGGTGATGGCGGTGGTGGGAGCACCGGCGACCACGAATGCGGCGTCGATCTTGCCGTCCTTCAGGGAGTCAGCGCTGGTGCCGAAGTCCTCGTAGGTGGCCTCGATGTCATCCTCGGTCAGGTCATAAGCGCCCAGCACGTCCACGGCATTGAAGTACACGCCGGAGTTGGGAGCGCCGATGGACACGCGCTTGCCCTTCAGGTCAGCCACGGTCTTGATGTTGGGGTCCAGGGTCACGATCTGCACCTGCTCCATATACACGGAGGCTACGGTGGAGAAGTCGGAGTAGGCGCCCAGATCCTTAAAGGTGCGGGTGCCTTCATAGGCATAAGCCATAACGTCGGACTGCACGAAGCCCAGCTGAGCGTCGCCGTCCTGCATGGCCTGAATGTTGGCCGCGGAACCATTGGAAGTGATAGCAGTTACCTGGGTGCTGGTAGCCTCGCCCACCTTCTGGGCCAGGATGCTGCCGAAGCCGTAGTAAGTACCCTGATCGCCGCCGGTGGTGAAGTTCAGGCTGGTGCCACCGTCCTTGCCGCCCTTAACGGTCTCAGCAACGGTGTTGGAGCCGGAGCCAGAACCAGAGCCGGAACCAGAACTGGTACCGCCGGAAGTGGTGCAGGCAGTGAGGGACAGGCTGGCAGTAAGAGCCAGAGCCAGAACCAGAGCAAGTTTCTTTTTCATGTAGATTCCTCCAATTCAATGATTGATTTGCAGGGACAATACTTGCAGGCTTATTATAGTATATTTGTTAAAAAAACGCAATAACGTTTTTTAACGTTTTGTGAACTACGTCAAAAATGTTATCATTTTTCCCTATTTCTGTATTTTTTTCATAACGTTTTTGAATGTTCTTTATGACATTTTAACATCGTCTTTTTGACTAAGGACGCCATCCGTCCATGGCCTGTTCCAGCTTTGCCAGGGCCCGTTTTTCGATACGGGACACATAGCGACACGCCTATTGTAAACGATACCCTCTAAGAAATCGCCTCCAGCTCATGGAAGCGGAATTTGATGATGATCTCTTTTTCCTCGGTCAGCTCCACCCGTTCGATGAGACTGACCAGCAGTTCCCGACTGGTCAGTGCTGAGTCCAGAAACTGTTTCACCAATGCCTTGGCTTTTTCCTCGGTGTTCACCGGCTGTTTTGCCTGTTCTTGTAGGCTGTTCAGCCGATCTTCCAGAATCGTGCGGTCCATCTTGACCTTTTGATAGATGCGCTGAAAGTCCTCTTCGGAGAGCAGGCCATTCAGCCGGTCCATGTACATCTGATCCAGATTGGTGGTCAGCGCAGTGATTTTGGATTGCAGCGCTTGCATCTCCGCTTCACAGCTTGTTGCCTTGCTAGCGTTCTCCACTGCTTCTTCTGCAATCGGGCGCAGCCGGTCAGGGTTCAGATAGGCCTGGCAGACTTTCCGCACTTTGGCAAGCACAGCTTCATTCACTGTTTCTTCCTTGATAGAATGACAGGTGCAAACGCCCGCCTTGGTGAATCGCTGGTAGGTTCGGCAGACAAAGAACAAACGATCTTCACCAGCGGCATTCTTGCGGTTAAGTACCGCCATGGGATAGCCGCACTCATGGCAGAAAATCAGTCCCTTCAAGAGAAAGTCATAGGTCCGGCTTCGGGTGTGCTTGCGGCTGTTCACCAGCATCTGCACCTTCTGAAAAGTTTCCGGGTCAATGATCGGCTCATGCGTTCCTTCCACTACTACCCAGTGCTCCGGTGATTGCCTCAGACACTTCTTGGATTTGTAGCTGATCTTCACCATGCGTCCCTGCACCATATTACCGATGTAGGTCTCGTTTTTCAGCATTTCGGAAATCCGCTCGCTGCTCCATAGGCCGGTGTACGGCCCTGGATTACCGACCTTCCAGCCACAATAGGTAGCCGGTGTTGGGATGCCTTCTTCGTTGAGCATGGTCGCAATTTTACGGCAGCTCATGCCCGAAAGAGCCAGGGCAAAGATCCGCCGTACCACTGGAGCTACTTCCTCGTCAATGACGATCTTGTTTTTCTCAGTGGGGTGCATCTTGTACCCATACATGGGTTTGCCGCCGATGAACTGCCCCTTCCGCTGCTTATCACGTTTGACAGACTTGATTTTCTTGGAAATGTCCTTGGCGTACATGTCGTTCATGATGGCACGGAATGGGGTGATGTCGTTGGCGGTGGAGTCCACGCCGGTGTCAATGCCGTCCAGCAGGGAAATGTACCGTACCCGGTGTTCCGGGAAGTACCGCTCCATATAGTGACCTGTCATGATATAATCACGTCCCAGACGGGAGAGGTCTTTGGTGATGACCATATTGACCTTTTTGGTTTCAATGTCGCCAATCATCCGCTGAAAACTGGGTCGGTCAAAACTGGTCCCGCTCCATCCGTCATCTACATAAGTGTCGAAGACGGACAGCCGATGCTGCTGCACAAACTCTCGCAGCAAAGATTCCTGGTTCTGAACACTCTGGGATGGTCCTTCGTTTTCATCCTCCTTTGATAGTCTGATGTATAAAGCCGCATGGTAGTCCATGGGGTTGCTTATCTCTAAGTACATACCATACCTCCTGAGATAAGCGGCCATTCATCGACATTATTGTATCGTGACTTTTCCATATCCGGCAAGGATGCGGTGAAGATACAGCCGGAAGGACTCTTCCAGAAGCTCCGGCAGTGCTCTCTCGGCTGACTCAAAAACACAACGTACAACAGGGGCGTTTTTCGGCATAGTATCATCCTCCTTTACGATATAGAAAAGAATATGTGTAAATCCGCTAAGCATTGCCTGTCCATTGAAAAAGGCATAAAAAAATCGCCACCCGTTCGAGTGGCGATGAGAGTTGCTTACGAAATAGAGGAAGCATTTGCACAGACTGCGTCCCAATCGGATACACCATATCCTCGCATAGCATCCGCTGCGATCAAAACAGCGAATACAAAAGGACAAATCCACTCGTCGCTGGCGCTACTGAGGATGGATTGTATGGTCAGGTCATCATCCAGCTGCAAGCGGATTTGGAGAAGTTCTTTTTCGGTCTGGAACAATCCCGCAAATTCGTTTGGGGCTTCCTCTTCGATAGAGAACGTCTGTGAGCTGTGCAGGATTTGTGTTGCTTGCTGGTATAGGGCGGTAGTACTGAAATCGTGAATATCAGGTAATTTCATGGTTTTCACTCCTTTTCAAGAATGGTGTTGATGGTTTCGGAACTTTTGAGTTTGGTTGAAAAATCAAGGTGGACATACAAATCCGCAGTGGTTTGATAAGTGCTGTGTCCCAGCCACTGCTGTACTTCCAGCAACGGGACCCCAGAGGAAATCAAAATCCCGGCACAACTATGGCGCAGGTCATGAAACCGTATCTTCCGCAGGTTGTTTTTCTGCAAAAAAGACTGAAAGCGGCGGCTCAACTGGTCGGGGCGAAAAGGGACACCGCTCTCGTCCAAGCAAAGCCAACCGTTTTCTCGCTGATACCGGCGTAATAGAGGCAGTATATTTTCTGGAATGGGCAAGGTGCGATAACTCGCCTTTCGCTTCAATACCTCCCGGCTGTGTACTTTGCTTTTTCCATGCAAAGATGTTTGCGTGACGGCACAGCGGATAGAGAGCAATCTGCGTTCCAAATCCAGTGCCTCCCAGCGAAGTCCCAGGACCTCACTGCGTCGCAGACCGAACACCAGAGCCAACGCCACAGGAAGCTCCAGAGTTTGTCCATGGAGTAGATTCAAAAGCTGGGAAGCTTCCTCGGTGGAATAGGTCTGCGGCAAAAAGTCAGCCCTGCGCGGTTTGGATGCCTGCCTTGCTGGATTTGCTTCAATTAGGCCAAGAGCAACCGCCTTTTCCAATGCAGTGTGAATGTTGGCATGATGGCGCAAAACACTAGTTGGGGAAAGTCCTTTGTGAAGCAGCCAGTCATAATAGCTTGTGATGTCTCCGCTTGTCAGAGCCCGAAGTGTAATCTGTCTTTCTTCAAAGTATGGGACAATGGATTGTTCGATAACCCGACAGTAAGATGCAAATGTTGTAGGTGCTACGGCGGGGCGAATTTGTGCCAGCCAATCTTGCATAAAGACGGAAAACGTGGATCCATTTTGTAGGTCATGTTGCCTCTCTTTTGTAAATGCTCTGCGCAGATCCATCAGCATCGCCTCTGCCCGCCGTTTGTTTCCTTTTTCTTTCAAGTGGGTCGACACCGATTTTGTTCGCCGTTTCCCCGTGCTATCTTTGTAAGATAAAATCATCTGCCAATATCCATTTTGCACACGCAAGTGTCCAGCAACCATACATAAAACCGCCTTTCCTAATGTTGGTGATCTTATGTTACTATGGCCACCAGGCGAGTGGTCAGACGAAGCAGACTCAAAATCCGTTATGTATGACAAGGCCGTGGAAAAATCCACGGCCTTGTTTTGTTTCTCCAAAGGGAGCATCACTCAAACGATGCACTATTTTGATTGATGAAATGAGCGATGCATGATATAATAAAATCACTTTATTTCGATTATGAGGTATTGGAATGAGAAACAAAAAACCTCCTTTTGAAATCACAAACCGGATGATTGGCTATGTAGCGGAAATCGCTGAACTGCTCGGAAAACTGAATGTGACAGATGCGATTTCTTCAAACCCTACTTTGCGCCGAAGCAACCGAATCCGCACCATACATGGGTCGTTAGCAATTGAGCAGAACACCCTTTCCTTGGAGCAGGTAACAGCCGTACTGAATGGGAAGCATGTCTTGGCACCCCCAAAGGATATTGCCGAAGTCAAAAACGCCTATGAGATTTATGAGCGCCTTGATGAACTTGATCCTTATTCTGTAGACGACCTGCTGACTGCCCATGGCATTATGACTCGGGGCTTGGTGGAAGAATCCGGCGTGTTTCGTACTCGACCTGTGGGCGTGGTAGACAGTGAAGGGCATGTCCTGCATTTTGGCACACTTCCACAGTATGTTCCTGATCTGGTCATGGAGTTGCTGGACTGGGTAAAGACTAGTGAGGTTCATATGCTCATTCGCAGCTGTGTATTCCACTATGAGCTGGAGTTAATCCATCCCTTTGCCGATGGAAACGGGCGTGTGGGCCGCCTGTGGCATACGCTGCTGCTTTCTAAATGGAATCCAGCCTTTGCCTGGCTTCCGGTAGAGTCTATTATCCATGACCGCCAGCAGGAGTATTATGATGCCATCAATACTTCCAATGATGCCGGAGAGTCCACGGTGTTTATTGAGTTTATGCTCTCCGCTATCAAAGCATCGCTCATAGAAGCGATTAGCACGAGTGATGAAATGAACGATGAAAAAATGGACAAGGCCACGCTCCGCTGGAACAAGATCCAGAAGTATCTCAAAACTCACGACTATATCATGAATGCTGATGTGCGGGAACTATGTGGGGTATCGGCGGCAACGGCAAATCGAATTCTATCGAGTTTTGTTGAGGAAAGAAAATTAATCATATACCGCGAAGGTGGACATTGGGCGTATAAATTGATGGGGGAAAAATAATGAATAGTCAGAGAATAAAAGAATGCACTGAATTATCAACGGAAATATTGAAGAATTTTGAATTATCAGAGTTACCAGTAAGTAAAATAATCCTCAAATGTCTTCGACTTTGTAGGCTCTTAGGAGATGAGGATGGTATTTTACTGTTTACCTATGAGTCTTCGGGATATCCTTCTACTCCAACTGGTATGACAGCTGATGCGTGGAGAATTTCAAGTCTTGCAGGAAGAAGATACTTTGAAAATATTACAACCAAATCCGGATCAGAGAGGAAAGAGTATGCTAAGACCCTACTAATTGCTGAAATCGAGGAAATAATTGCGGCTGAAAAAATTCGACTTTCTGCTGCGACTGATCCCAATATTTCGTTATCGTCAGCCAATCCTAATCAATTCATCACACCTGGACAAGGAAATGTACTGGAACGAAATAACATTGTAAAGGATATTGCAAGCCATCAACGGTGGCTTCAAAAAATTACAGGAAGTCTATATCAGTATGTTTTACAAATATACAATAAGCTTATGTACGGGAACATTATAGAAGACACTTTTACATCAGCACGTATGAGTGTCAATGATGTACTTTCAAAAATTTGTCCTAAAGCAATTGAGAAATTCGTGTCAGTATACAGTAATATGGACTCTGAAAACCCAGAGGACTGGGCAAATGCAGTTCACTCCTGTAGGCGTATTCTAGTTGATGTCGCTGATGCCTTATACCCTCCCCAGGAGGAACCAATAACTATTAATGGGAAAAAGATAAAAATCGGGGCAGACCAATATATAAATCGGCTTATTCAATTTATTTCAAGTAAAGAAGGAAGCAAAACGTATAGAGATGTGGTCGGTTCGGATTTAAGCAGTATAGGCAGTCGCCTTGATGCAATCAATGAAGCTGTATGTAAAGGGACACATACTGCAGTATCCAAAGAAGAAGCAAGCCGTTACATTATACATACATATCTTCTTATCAGTGATATCATTTCTCTTCAAGCGACTACAGAGTTAAAAAGTAATGATGAATAACCGCTTATCTTCCTAAAATTCTTGTCATTTACAATAAGCGCGAAGCTACCCAAGTCACGTATGAAGCCCGGAAAACCTGTCCACATCAGGCTTTCCGGGCTTCGTTTACATTAGTGGCGTCGCTATACATAGGACCGGCTGATACCGCACCGGGCAGCCACCTCCCGTTGCGTCCGTGGAGGCTGGTCATCCAGTCCGTAGCGCAGGGTGATGATGGCCCGCTCCCGGGGGTTGAGGCACTCCCCCACACACTGCCGCACTCGCCTGCACGCATCCCGGGTATCCAGGTCCTCCAGCATGTTGTCATCCACAGCAATGACATCCATCAAGGACAGGGAATTGCCGTCCCCGCCGTTTTCCATGGTGTCGGACAGTGAGACCTCCCCCTGGAGTTTCTTCTGCGCCCGGAAGTGCATAAGAATCTCATTTTCAATACACCGGGAGGCATAGGTGGCCAGGCGCACGTTCTTATCCGCTTTAAAGGTAGAGATCCCTTTGATAAGGCCAATAGTGCCGATAGAGATCAGGTCGTCCTGGTCCCCGGTCTGAGCGTAATATTTTTTGACTATATGAGCCACCAGCCGCAGATTGTGCTCCACCAGAATATTCCGCGCCTCCAGGTCCCCCTGGGCGCACCGCTCCAAATATTTGCGCTCCTCCTCCGCTTTCAGCGGCCGGGGGAAGGAGCCTCCGCCTCCTGACAGCCGCAGGGTAAAAAACAGGCCGTTGAGCACCAGATAGATCACTGGGGAAAGCATAGACAGACACCTCCTGCCCCACTGTATTCTGCCCCTGCCCGTCCCTATGTCCATTTGTCCCAAAAAGCGGCAAAGGAGCCGCCCGAAAATTGGGCGGCTCCTTCTCCTTATATTTATTTCGTCACTGCCTGCTTCAGCCCATCCAAATCCTGCTGGTCGGGATGGCTGAGGGAGCAGTCAAAATTTTCCAGCATCATGGTACGCCGGGGGCTGTCCTCCATGGCCTCGTAGCGGTCCCGCACCACCTGAGGCATCTTGCCCTGGCACATGTAGGTCCCAACCACCTGCACACCGGAGGCCAGATTCTCCTTCACCCGGCCCAGGAGCTGCTCAAAGTAGGCGGGCGCACCGCCAAACCCGGCCGTGCCGAAGAGAAATACCTTCTGATTGGTCAGACTTTGGAGAAAGTGGGCCGTCTGCTCGTCGCAGGTACCCTTGTCCGTCCAGAATCCTACGTAGATGGTATCGGCGCCGAGGGCCTCGGCGTGAGGCGCGCCGAAGTAGCTGCACTCCTCCTGGGGCAGCGCCTCCCGGATGGCCTGGGCCAGCAGGGCAGTGTTGCCGGTGCGGCTGCTGTAAACGATGGAATAGCTCATTTCGTTTCCTTCCTTTCATAAATGCAGTGGACGCCCTGGTGGGCCATCATGCCTCCCAGGCACTTTTTGTTGCAGCGGACACAGCGGTGGATCTCCCCAGTCCGGCCGGAGCACACCTTGTTGGGCCACTCCGGGTCGGCAGTCAGCTGACGGCTCATGGCGGCACAGTCGATGCGGCCGCTTTTCAGCTGCTCCTCCACAAAGTCGGGATCGGTGAGCCCGCCCACACCGCAGATAGGCAGCTTGGTGAGCTTGCGTACCTGGTCGCAGAATTTCAGAAAACAGCCCTCTGCTCCAAATTCCGGGTGATTCTTCGGGGGGATGGTGTCGCTGAGTTCTCCGTGGTTGGCCAGAGTCACATGGAAGCTGGTAACCCCCGCCTGCTCCAGCAGAGGGACGAAGATGGGCAGCTCCTCCTCCAGCACGCCGGCGTTTCCATAGTGGGGATTCTCCTGACGCACGGCCAGTTTATAGTCAATGGGCACGTTGGGCAGACGGCGGCGGATAGCGGACACCGCCTCCACCGCGAAGCGAGCCCGGTTTTCTGGGCTGCCGCCGTAGCGGTCGGTGCGATGGTTAAAGACGGAGGAGCTGAAGCTGCCGCACATCCGGTCCCCGTGAACCTGGACCATATCAAATCCTGCCTGGATGGCCAGTTCGGCCGCCTTGCCGAAGGCGTCTGTGATCTCCTCCACCTTTTTCTCCGGCAGACCGGTGATGTAAGGCCCCACCTGCTGGTTCAGCAGAGGCCGCAGTTCCTCCATAGAGATGCGCTTGGTGAGCACACCGGGGATGTATTTGATCATCCCCTTCAGGTTGGAGTCGGACTGGTGGAGCTGGGCGCATAGCTTACACCCATAGGGGTGGACGGCATCTGCCAGACTCTTGTAAAACTCCATCCCCTTCTTGGTATACAGAGAAGGTCCAAAGCCGTGGGGCAGTACCGGAACATCGCCGATGATGATCATGGCGCAGCCCCCGGCGGCAATCTTCTTCATCCGCTCCAGCAGTTCTTCCTGGGGTAGTCCCAAGCTGGTGGGCGCAAAGAGGATACGGTTCTTTAAGGTAAGCCCGCCGTAATTCAGGGGGCTGTTGATGGTCTCATACATGTGGAATTCGCTTCTTTCTTGGTAGCTTTTGCCAAGAGGGCAAAGAGCTGCTCCCGCTCGTTCTCATCCAGGGCGGCCAGTGCCTGCTGGTCCCAGTCGAAAAACACCTGGTGGCTCACCTGGAAGGCCTCTTGCCCCTTAGGGCTCAGGTCCAGGTGGTAGGCCCGGCCCGACTTCTCCCGGGTGAGGAATCCTTCCTCCACCAGTTTGGTCACAGTGCGCTGAGAGTACCCCCAGTCCAGCCCCAGAGCGGCGGTGAGCTCAGCCTGGGTGCAGCCCGGGTGCTTGCCCACATAGATCACCGGAAACAGGGAGCCAAAATTGAGCCCCAGCTTTTGCAGGCGCTGGGTGGTGTAGGCGGTAAAACCGCGGTGAAAGACGGTGGCGTAGTAGGCCAGAGTCTGGAACATGAAACGGTCAACTCCTTTTCTTGACTTAGTCAAGTATATCACACAGCTTGACAAAGTCAAGTGTAATTCGAAAATTTTTGGAGCCGCAGCCAGCGGCTCCAAAAAATCACAGCTTCTTATCTTCCTGGATCAGCAGCTTCAGGGCCTCGATCCCCACCTGAATGGCGGCGGAGGTATCGTGGGACTCCTTCTGGTCCAGCCCAGCCTTCTCCCGCTCCTGGTTCCAGATCACATGGAACACCGAGCCGCACCGCACCCCTCGCGTGGCGGCCACGGCAAACAGGGCGGCCGACTCCATCTCGCTGGCCAGCACTCCCAGGCGCTTCCAGGCCTCCCACTTCTGCTCCAGCTCGTAGCTCACCGGCATACGGGCGGGAGAGTGCTGTCCATAAAAGGAGTCCTTACATTGGACCACGCCCGCGTGCCAGGGTTTTTGCAGGTTTTGGGCCGCCTTCACCAGGGCCTGGGTCACGGTAAAGTCAGGGACGGCGGGCCACTCCATAGGGGCATACTCCCGGCTGGTGCCCTCCATGCGCACCGCACCGGTGGCCACCACCACATCGTCGCTCTGGACCTCCAGCTTGATGCCGCCGCAGGTCCCAACCCGCACAAAGGTGTGGCAGCCCAGGTTGCACAGTTCCTCCATGGCGATGGCGGCGGAAGGTCCGCCGATACCGGTGGACACCACGCTCACCTTCTCCCCCAGGAGGGTTCCGGTATAAGTGGTGTACTCCCGGTTGGTCTGAACATGGACTGGGTCATCAAAGTGCCGGGCAATGGCTTCACACCGCCCCGGGTCGCCGGGGAGGATGCAGTATTTACCCACCTGTCCGGGGGCGCACTGGATGTGAAATTGAAGTTCACGGCTTTGTTCATCCATAGAAAAACCTCCTGTGGCGTTTTTGTCCATTATACCCTCTGTTTTCCTCCTATACAAGTTACTTTCCTCTTGACAGCACCTGATATTGGTGATATATTTTCTGCGTAAAATTGGCACAGACGGAGACCAAGCCGCCCTTGCCCCGCCCAGAGAGGAACACAGCTTGCTGAAAGTGTTCTGCGCAGGCCGGCGGCCGCAACCACTCCTGAGCCGCCCGGGAAACAACCGGGACGGGTCCTCCCGTTACAGAGGTCACAAAGCGGTTAGATGTCACGCTGCGTCCCTTCCGCAACGGCCAACTGCTCCACACTTCGCCGAACATGCCGCGGGCTGCGCCCGTCCTGTTTTTCGGTCTTCGTGTGTCGCTGTTGTCCTGCTCCCAGGGACTCCGCGCTTCTAACAAGCAGGGTGGAACCGTGGAGCTATGTTCGCTTCACCCCTGACACAACTCAGGGGTGAGGCGTTTTTCTTACCCCTACCAAATTTGTAAGGAGGTTTTTCCCATGTCTGAGGAGAACAAGAACGAGTTTACCTTTGAAAATCCCGAATACCGCCAGACCTATTGGCACACCTGCTCCCACGTGATGGCCCAGGCCGTCAAGCGTCTGTGGCCCGAGGTGAAGCTGGCCATCGGCCCCTCCATTGACGAGGGCTGGTACTACGATATGGACGCGCCCTTCGCCTTCACCCCCGAGCACCTGGAGCAGATCGAGGCGGAGATGAAGAAGATTTGCAAGGAGAAGCTGAAGCTGGAGCGGTTTGAGCTTCCCCGTGCCGAGGCTTTGAAGTTCATGGAGGAGAAGGGTGAGCCCTACAAGGTGGAGCTCATCAACGACCTGCCGGAGGACGCCCACATCTCCTTCTACAAGCAGGGCGAGTTCACCGACCTGTGCGCCGGTCCCCATCTGGACTCTACCGGCCGCATCAAGGGCAACGCCCTGAAACTCACCGCCTGCAACGCCGCCTACTGGCGGGGCGACTCCAACCGGGAGACCCTGCAGCGCATCTACGGCATCGCCTTCCCCAAGAAGGACGAGCTGGACGCGTACCTGCAGCGCATTGAAGAGGCTAAGAAGCGCGACCACCGCAAGCTGGGCAAGGAGCTGGGTCTGTTCATGCTCCGCGACGAGGGCCCCGGCTTCCCCTTCTTCCTGCCCAAGGGCATGACCCTGAAGAACACTCTGCTGGACTACTGGCGTCAGATCCACAAGAAGTACGGCTATGTGGAGATTTCCACTCCCATCATCCTCAACCGTCAGCTGTGGGAGCGCTCCGGCCACTGGGATCACTATAAGCAGAACATGTACACCACCGTCATCGACGGCGAGGACTTTGCCATCAAGCCCATGAACTGCCCCGGCGGCATGCTGGTCTACGCCAGCGAGCCTCACTCCTACCGTGAGCTGCCCCTGCGGGTGGGTGAGATCGGCCTGGTCCACCGCCATGAGCTGTCCGGCGCTCTCCACGGCCTGTTCCGGGTACGCTGCTTCAGCCAGGATGACGCCCACGTCTTTATGACCCGGGAGCAGATGAAGGACGTCATTCAGGAGACCGTACGCCTCTTTGACGAAGTGTATTCCACCTTCGGTCTGAGCTACACCATCGAGCTGTCCACCATGCCCGAGGACCACATCGGCACCGTGGAGGAGTGGGAGCACAACCAGGACATCCTGAAAAACGCCATCACCGACATGGGCAAGGAGTTTGTCATCAACGAGGGCGACGGCGCCTTCTACGGCCCCAAGCTGGACTTCCATCTGGCCGACTCCCTGGGCCGTACCTGGCAGTGCGGCACCATCCAGCTGGACAGCCAGCTGCCTGAGCGCTTCGAGCTGGAGTACACCGGCGAAGACGGTCAGAAGCACCGCCCCGTTATGATCCACCGCGTGGTGCTGGGCTCCATCGAGCGCTTCATCGGCGTCATCACCGAGCACTTTGCCGGCGCCTTCCCCGCTTGGCTGGCCCCTGTCCAGGTGAAGATCCTGCCTGTTACCGACCGGGCTGCCGCTTATGCCGATCAGCTGTCCAAGCAGCTGGATGAGGCTGGTTACCGTGTGGAGACCGATCACCGCAACGAGAAGATCGGCAAGAAGATCCGCGAGGCCACCATGGAGAAGATCCCCTACATGATCGTGGTGGGCGACCGCGACATGGAGAACAACACCGTGTCCGTGCGCCTGCGCACCGGCGAGGATCTGGGTGCCATGTCTCTGGCGGACTTCACCGCCAAGCTCAAGGCTGTGGTGGATTCCAAGTCCCTGGAGCTGAACTAAATCGCTTTTCACATGGCCGGAGGACGGTTCCCGCCCTCCGGCCATTTTTCACATTAAGGAGGTTTTCCCTTCATGCAGCAAATCACCGGCACCCTGGTCAGCTTGGCTACCTATCTGGCTCTGGTGGCCGTGGGCGCCTTTCTGGGTTCCCGCCCTGTACTCCGTTCCCGGACGCTCCCCTGGCTGGGCCGCTTTCAGACCGCCGCCCTGCTTCTGCTCATCTTCACCTTAGGTGCAGAGCTGGGCGCGAACGAGGAGATCGTGGCCTCTCTGGGCGTCATTGGCCTCAACGCCTTCCTCATCACGGCCGCCGCCATGGCGGGCAGTCTGCTGGCCGTACATATTCTGCGCAAGTATATTTTGAAGCTGGACAAACACGGGCAGCCGGCCGGTTCCGCTCAGACCCAGGAGAAACATGGAGAAAAGGTCAAGGTGGACCACACCCTCACCCTGCTCATTGTCTTCACTGTGGCGCTTGGCATGGTCCTGGGCCACTTTGTGCTGCCCGATGCCCTGGCCGTCCACTGCGGTCAGATCATCCAGCTCGGTCTGTACCTGCTGCTGTTCCTGGTAGGACTGGACCTGGGACGTCAGGAGGGCATGCTGTCCAGCGTACGTCAGGCCGGCCTGCGGGTGGTTCTGGTCCCACTGGCGGTCATGGTCGGCACCTTTACGGTGACCGCCTTGGCAGGTCTGCTGCTCCCCCTTGGTCCCAAGGACTGTGTGGCCGCCGCGGCCGGCTTTGGATGGTACTCCCTGGCCCCCACCCTGCTGGCCCCCTACTCCCTCACCGTATCGGCCACCGCCTTTCTCTCCAACGTTCTGCATGAGCTGTTCGCCATTGTCCTTGCTCCCATAGTAGCTCAGCGATTTGGATATATCGAAACCGTGGCCCTTCCCGGCGCCGCCGCCATGGATACGGTGCTGCCCGTGGTGGTCAGCGCCACCGACCAGCGCATGGCCATCTATTCTTTCACCTCGGGGGTCATCCTCTCTTTGTCGGTCCCCCTGTTTATCCCCGCCATTATCGCCCTGCCCTTCTGAATTTTGCAACCATCCCCTCCCCTTTGCGTCTATATGGATAGAGAACCCATTGGAAGAAAGGAGACCGCCATGGAAGACCAGCAGATCATCCAGTTATATTGGGACCGGCGGGAGCAGGCCATCTGGGAGAGCGATCGGAAGTATGGCTCCTACTGCCGCTCCATCGCCCGGCGCATCCTGGCGGTGGAGGAGGACGCGGAGGAGTGTGTCAACGACACGTGGCTCCACGCCTGGAACGCCATGCCTCCCCAGCGCCCCAGCATTCTCTCCGCCTTTTTCGGCAAACTGGCCCGCAACCTGTCCTTGGACCGCTGGCGGCGCAACCGGGCAGCCAAGCGGGGCGGCAGTCAGGTTGAACTGGCTCTTCACGAGCTTGGGGACTGCCTTCCCGCTCCCGGCGGGCCGGAGCAGGCTCTGGACGAGAAGGAGACGGGCCGGGTCATCTCTCAGTTTCTCCGCAGCCAGCCGGAGCTGGACCGGGCTCTGTTCATCCGCCGCTACTGGCATCTGGAGTCCATTGCCACTCTGGCCCAGAGCTTCCATCTGCGGGAGAGCCAGGTCAAATCCCGGCTGTTCCGCACCCGTCAGCGGCTGAAGGCCACTCTGGAACAGGAGGGGATCGCGGTATGAACGAGGAATTTCTGCTCCAGGCTGTGGGGCACATTGATGAGGACCTAATCGCTGAGGCGGAGGAATACCGCCCGGCAAAACGTCCCTCCCTGCGCCGTCCCCTGACAGGGCTGGCCGCCTGCCTGGCGGTGGTGTTTGGACTGTACTGGGGGATGAATAATCTGTGCATGGGCAGCGCAAACAGCGGCAGCGGCAGCGCCGCAGGCGGTGAGTCCCAGCAAAATTCCAACTCCGGCATCACTGACAATTCCCAAGGCTCCGGCGGCGATGTTTGCCCGGCCATCTGGGTGGACGGGCAGCTCTACTGGTCCACCGGCCAAGCCATCTCCGGCGAGGTGGACGAGAGCGCCATTCTGGGCACCACCACCTACACCGACGGCCTGCCCGACGAGGACGGCGAGGCCAATTTCAACCGGGATGGAACCCCCTACGCCCGCACTGACGAGGGTATCGCGGTGGAGATTGACGGCGAGTGGGTGCTCTTCACCCCGGACGGACCATAAAAAAATGTGCAGAGAGGAACCCTCTCTGCACATTTTTTCTTTCTCAAACAGCGGCCATTCCAGTCACATTTTTGCTATTTGAGTTGTATTAAGGGTGAAAGGAGGCAGAGGAACATGATTGAATGGAACGCTCCCCAACAGGCGGAGCGCTTTGTAACGGTCTATGCCGACCCAATTCTTCGACTGTGTCTATCCTATTCTCTAAGCCGGGAGGACGCCCAAGACATCTGCCAGGACGTCTTTCTCAAGCTGCTGGAACGAAAACAGCAATTTGAAAACGCAGATCATGAACGGGCCTTCATCCTGCGCATGGCCATTAACGCCTGCAAAAATTGTTTGAAATGTGCGGGACGGCGGCGGGTGGTACCCATGGACCAGGCCGAGCGGGTAGCAGCTCCGGAGGAACACAGCGAAGACCTGATGGAGCTTATCCGATCACTGCCGGAACACTACGGCGCAGTGGTATATCTCTTCTACTATGAGGGATACAGCTTGGATGAAATCGCCAAGCTATGCGGCTGCACCCCAGCCACCGCCCGAAAACGGCTTAGCCGAAGCCGGAATTTGCTGAGAAAGGAGCTGCAGTTGGTCTTATGAGCAAATTTACCCAGGATTTTTCCCATATTGAATTTACACAGGATGAAAAGGCCGCGCTGGCCCAGCGTTTACAGCAGGCGGCGGAGCAGGAGGAGACTATGACAGACAACACCAAGAAAAAGGTGCGAAACGTAAGCCGGGGCATGGTAGTGGGTCTTGCCGCTGCCGCGATCCTGACGGTAGGCGCTCTGGCGGCCGTCCTGAACCCCACTTGGGGCGGGCTGTTCTCCTTCCAGTCCTCCGAGGAGCAGGAACTGCTGGAAAAGCTGACCTATGAGATTGGAGAGACGAAGACAGTGGACGGCTGGGAAATTACCCTGAGCCGGTGCGCTGGGGATGACACCATGCTCTATATCTGGATGGATATGAAGGCTCCGGATAGCTTTGTCTATGAGCCCCCAGAGGATTACCTGGACTTGCAGGCGGACTGGGACCTGATGGTAAACGGCGTCCAACAGAATGGCGGCAGCGGAATATCTAACATCACCTGGGACCAGGCGACGAGAACCCTCACCTACTGCTCCGGATGGCCCACCCAAAATTCAGTGGCAGGTAAAGTGGCGGATATTGTTCTGGAACCTCTTAGTTGGGACGGTTGGAACCAAGAATCGGAGGAATGGGTCAAACTCCCCCTTTGGGAAGGCGATGTGGTATTTGAGGATGTGAAGCTGGACTATCCAGATCAGACCATCCGCCTGACCCCCAATGTGGAGGTTCCCTATCTGGATGGCACCGCTACCCTAACCAAACTGGAGTTTTCCCCTTTCCGGGCCTTTGCTCGGGTGGATGGAGGTTCCTGTTATTTTCATCACCACTACTGGGTAAAAGAAGAGAATGTTCCATCTCAAAAGCAAGGGACTACGGTTACCTCGGATGAAGGAGACTTTACCGTCACGGCTGGAGATTCCAATGTAGGGGGACTTGAACGCGATGGTTACCGACTGGCCTATGGAACGATTGATTGTTGGAGCAGCCTAACGGTGGAATTCCACATGAAGGACGGAACTGTCGTTATACCACGAAGTGCGGTGCTATCCGAATGTCAGGACGGCTTTGACACAGAGGGCCATGTCTATGCTGGGGAGTGCTATGTGGAGCGGAGGATGGAATATGAGGCAACACCAATCTATGGTATGCCTGACCGAATTATTGACCCCACCCAGGTGGACTATGTGACCGTCTGCGGGGTGGATATTCCCATAGACTGACCGCTGCCTGACGGATAAAAAAATGTGCAGAGAGGAAACCTCTCTGCACATTTTTTATTTCTCTCGGGACTCTTTGGATTTATTCTCTTTTTCCCGTTTGTCTCTGGACTTGCTCTCTTTTTCCTCCGGCTCCTCCAGGACCCGGACCTGAATTTCCAGCACCCGGCGGTGCTCCACCTGAGTAACGGTGACGTCCAGACCCTCGGCCTGGAAGTGGTCGCCTACCTCGGGCACCCGACCAACCTGCTCCATGACCCAGCCGGACACGGTGGCCGCGTCACAGCTGCCCTTTACCTGGAACAGGTCGTACATATCGTCCAGATCGGCGGAGCAGGCGATGAGATAGCTGCCGTCCGGCTGCTTCTGGAAGGTCTCGATGACCTCGTCATGCTCATCCCAGATCTCGCCCACCAGTTCCTCCACGATGTCCTCCAGGGTAGCAATACCCTCGGTGCCGCCGTACTCATCCACCACCACGGCCATGTGGGCCTTGTTCTTCTGGAGGATGCGCAGCAGCTCGGAGATCTTGGTGTTTCCGGTGGTGTACAGGACAGGCGCCTTCAGATTGGTCAAATCAGTCTCGCCGCGATAGCGGGCGGCGTAAAAGTCCTTCTCATGGATGACGCCGATAATATTGTCAATGCTGTCGTGATAAATAGGCAGACGGGAGTAGCCGCTCTCCACAAACAGGGAGGCCGCCTCCTCCATGGTGGCGTCGTCCTCCACTGCCACCAGGTCCACCCGGGGAGTGAGGATCTCGGACACCTCCAGGTCGTTAAACTCGATGGCATTGCGGATCAGATCGCTCTCGTGCTGATCCAGACCGCCCTCGTTCTCCGCCTGGTCCACCATGCCCACCAGTTCTTCTTCGGTAATACCGTCCTCTCCGCTGTTGCGGAACACCAGGGACAGCAGGCGCTTCCACTGGGCAAACAGGAAGTTAAGCGGAGTGAGGATCAGTACGAGCACCCGCAGGAGAGGGGCCGAAAACATGGCAAAGGCCTCCGGGTGTTCCTTGGCCAGGCTCTTGGGGGAAACCTCGCCGAAAATCAGGATCACGATGGTGAGCACCGTAGCGGACACCGTGGGACCCCGCACATCGTCGATGAGCTTGATAAAGAGCACCGCGCCGATGGTGGTGGCCACGTTGTTGACGATGTTGTTGCCGATCAAAATGGTAGACAGAAGCTTGTCATAGTCCTCCGCCAAATCCAAGGTGCGCTGGGCTCTCCGGTCCCCGTTGTCCGCCCGGTTTTTCAGGCGGATGCGGTTGAGAGAGGTAAAGGCCGTCTCGGTGGCGGAAAAATAGGCGGACATCATCACAAGAAAAATCAGGGCGGCAATCATGCCTATACTGGTACTGTCCATGTTGGACACATCAACTCCACTTTCTCAATAAATTTTTTGCGCTGGTTAGTAATGTACTATATCATAGTTTTCCCAGGATTGCAAACAGCATATCCAACGGATTTCCCAGGATTTCTGCCGATTTTCTATCAGAAAACGCGGTGTGCATACCAGCACACCGCGTTTTCGCGCATTTCTTACACCATCAGGCTGCAAACCAGCTGGGCGTACTCTGCAGGGTCTTCCAGGGGCAGCTCCGCCAGCAGCAGAGCCTGGCCGTAGAGCAGCTTGGAGTACTTCTCCACCGTCTCCTTATCGCCCTCGTCCACCGCCTTCTTCAAAGCGGCGTAGGGAGCGGAGTCGGCGTTGAGCTCCAGCACCCGCTCGGCCTTCATGTGCTCGCCGCCCTCCAGCTTGCGCATGTAGCGCTCCATCTCCAGAGAGACGGGGCCGTCGGCGGACAGGCACACCGCGCCGGTCTTGAGGATCTTAGAGATACGTACCTCCTTGACCTTGTCACCCAGCACTTCCTTCACGGCCTCCAGCACAGGCTTGCCGGCCTCGGCCTTCTCCTCGGACTCCTTCTTCTCCTCCTCGGTCTGGGGCAGGGCGTCCTCGGCGGTGGCGGACTTGAACTTCTTGCCGTCAATCTCGCCCAGAGCCTGCATGACAAAGTCGTCCACGTCCTCGGTGCAGTAGAGGATCTCATAGCCCTTGTCCAGGATGCGCTCCACCTGGGGCAGCTTGGCGATCTTGTCCACGCTCTCGCCGCAGGCGTAGTAGTAATAGGGCTGATCCTCCGGCATCCGGTCCTTATAGGCGGCCAGGGTGGTGTTCTTGCCCTCCTTGGAGGACCAGAACAGCAGCAGATCCTGGAGCATCTCCTTGTGGGCGCCGTACTCGGCCACCACGCCGTACTTGATCTGGTTGCCGAAGGAGGCCCAGAACTTCTCGTACTTCTCGGGCTCCTCCTTCTGCATCTTCAGCAGCTCGGCCTTGATCTTCTTCTCCAGGGCCTTGGCAATGACGCTGAGCTGACGGGTGTGCTGGAGGACCTCACGGCTGATGTTCAGGGAGAAGTCGGCGGAGTCCACCACGCCCTTGACAAAGCGGAAGTAGTCGGGCAGCAGGTCGGCGCACTTGTCCATGATGAGCACGCCGGAGGAGTAGAGCTGCAGACCCTTCTGGTACTCCCGGGTGTAGAAGTCATAGGGGGCCTTCTCGGGGATATAGAGCAGGGCCTTATAGGTCACCGCGCCCTCGGCGCTGGTGTGGATAACGGCCAAGGGGTCCTGCCAGTCCATGAACTTCTCTTTGTAGAAGTTGTTGTACTCCTCGGGCTTGACCTGAGCCTTGGGACGCTGCCACAGGGGCACCATGGAGTTGATGGTCTTCCACTCCTTCACGGTCTCCCACTCGGGCTTATAGTCCTCGCCGGCATCGGCAGGCTTCTCCTTCTGGCGGTAGTCCTCTACCTCCATCACGATGGGGTAGCGGATGTAATCGGAGTACTTTTTGATGAGTTCCTGTAATTTATAGGTTTCAAGATACTGATCGTAGTTCTCATCTTCCACATTGGCCTTGATGTGCATGATAACGTCGGTACCTACGGTGTCCTTCTCACACTCGGTGACGGTATAACCGTCGGCCCCGTCGGACTGCCACATATAAGCCTGGTCACTGCCGTAGGCCTTGGAGATGACGGTGACGTGGTCGGCCACCATAAAGGCGGAGTAGAAGCCCACGCCGAACTGGCCGATGACGTCGATGTCCTCGGGCTTGTCCTCCTTGGCCAGGTCCTGCTTGAACTGGAAGGAGCCGCTCTTGGCGATGGTGCCCAGGTTGCTCTCCAGGTCCTCCTTGCTCATGCCCACGCCGTTATCAGAGACGGTGAGGGTACGCTTGTCCTTATCGGGGACAATGGTGATTTTCAGCTCGCTGCGGTCCACAGGTACCTGGTCATCGGTGAGAGCCTTGTAGGCCAGCTTGTCTTCCGCATCGCTGGCGTTGGAAATGAGCTCCCGCAGGAAGATCTCCTTGTGAGTGTAGATGGAGTTGACCATCAGGTCCAGCAGGCGCTTGGATTCTGCCTTAAACTGTTTCTTTGCCATGATAATTGACGCCTCCATATATGAAAGTAGTTGTAAACAAAAAAATTGTTAGCACTCATTTTCTATGAGTGCTAACGATATGATAGCGCAGTCCCGATCAAATTGCAAGGGAGTTCATAATTTTTTTACACTTTCCCTCTTAGAGTGCCAATTTTCTTACTCCTCCATGGTGCGGGGATCGGGCAGGTCGATGTAGGTAGGTTCGTGGTTTACCTCCTGGACGTAGCGGAGCAGGTCCTCCTTCTTCAGGCGGATGGTGGAGGTGGAGATGCCGGGATGGCCGGAGATATACTCGTCGGTCATTAAGTCCCGGTCGATGACCAGACGGACCTTGTTCTCCTTGTCAAACAGCAGCTCCAGGGCGGAGACAGAGCCGGGAATGGTAGACAGGTAGTCCCGCATGTGGTTCTCGTCGGCAAAGGAGAGGCGGGAACAGCCCAGCTGAGCGGAGAGGAACTTGGTCTTGAAGGGCTTATCCCCCGGCATCATCAGCAGATAGAACTCCGTCTGCTGCCGGTTGCAGAGGAACAGATTCTTGCAGATCTTGGCCCCCAGGATGGACTCGATTTTCAGGCAGTCCTCCATGGTGTCGGCGTGGTCGTGATCTACCCGGGCAAATTCAATCCCCAGTTCCTCCAGTTTATCGTAGACGGCCTCCTCCTGGGGGATGCGCTGGTCGGAGGGACGGCCAGTGTGGCAGACAGGATCAATATACATGGAACACACTCCTTTATCCACATTTTGTCTCATCATAGCACAGAAAAACCCAGCCAGACAAGTCCCACTTGCGGGATTTCTTCCCCGGGATTACAATGAAGAAAACCCATTGGCAGGAGGCTGCTATGAAGATCTATCGTATTGGTCAGACGCTGGCTGCACTGGAACAGATGCCCGAAACCGGTGAAGGTACTCTGGTACTGCTCACCTCAGAAGAGCTGGACAAATGTACCTCTCTGCCGGGGCTGGAGGGTACTCTGCATCACACCCCGCTGGCCCGGGACGCCCGAGGCTGCAAGGGTGAGTGGCGGCGGGGCTGTCTGTGCGGAACGGTAACTACGCCCCGGCACACCCGCACCGGAAATCCCATCGCCTTCGGCTATTTGCTCACGGGAACCCAGGTGGTACTGTGCGATGACAGTGGGGCAGCCCACACCCTGGTACAGCGGCTGGTGCGGGAAAAGCGGAACGTACAGGGCAGTGCCGGACGCTTTTTTTACGAATTTTTCACGCTTTTAATGGCTAAGGACTCCCGCCACCTGGAGAGCCTGGAGGACCGGCTGGTGGAGCTGGAGGAAGGGGTAATGGAAGGAAGCCTGGAGCACTTCAACCACCCCATGAACGACCTGCGCAAAGAGGTACTGGGCTGGATGCGGTACTACGGGCAGCTCAACAACATGTTCCGCGCCCTGGAAGAGGATCCAGACGGGTTGTTCCCCTTGGGTGAGGCCCGACTGCTGCGGCTGCTGGAGCAGCGCACCGGACGGCTGCGTGAGGAGGCCCAGCTGCTGCGGGAATACTGTCTTCAGGTGCGGGAGCTGTTCCAGGCGGAAATCGACATCCGGCAAAACCGGATCATGAAGATCCTCACCATTGTGACCACCATTTTTCTGCCGCTATCCCTGGTGGCCGGTTGGTACGGGATGAACTTTGTGGGCATGCCGGAGCTGGGGTGGAAATACGGTTATCCGGCAGTCATCATCGTGAGCGTACTGGTGGTGCTCATCAGCCTGTGGATCATGAAGAAAAAAAAATTCTGGTAAGAAAAGAGAATGCCGCCTGGGAGCACTGTGCGCTCCCAGGCGGCTGTTTGTCTTTTGTATCTGCTTTTCCCAGGCGTGCTGAGCAGAACCAACGAAGCAAAACGCAGTTTCGCAGAAAGTTCTTTGCCCAGCTTTCTTTCAAGAAAGCTGGTTAATTCTTAAGGCTCTGCATGGGAGCAGGGATGCGGCCGCCGCGGTCCACAAAGGCCTTGGCGGAGAAGGGGTGGACGGGCTGCACGGGGGCGGAGCCCAGCAGACCGCCAAACTCCACCATGTCGCCCACCTTCTTGCCGGGGGCAGGGATGAGGCGCACGGCAGTGGTCTTGGAGTTGACCATACCGATGGCCGCCTCGTCGGCAATGATGGCGGAGATGGTCTCGGCGGTGGTGTCGCCGGGGACAGCGATCATGTCCAGACCCACAGAGCACACGCAGGTCATGGCCTCCAGCTTGTCCAGGGTCAGAGCGCCGGAAGAGGCGGCGGCGATCATGCCCTCGTCCTCGCTGACCGGGATGAAAGCACCGCTCAGGCCACCCACGTGGGAGGAGGCCATGACGCCGCCCTTCTTCACCGCGTCGTTCAAGAGGGCCAGAGCCGCGGTGGTACCGTGGGTGCCGCAGACCTCCAGACCCATCTCCTCCAGGATACGGGCCACACTGTCGCCGATGGCGGGGGTGGGAGCCAAGGACAGGTCCACAATGCCGAAGGGGGTATCCAGGCGGCGGGAGGCCTCCTGGGCCACCAGCTGACCCATGCGGGTAATGCGGAAAGCGGTCTTCTTGATGGTCTCAGCCACCACGTCGAAGGGCTGTCCCTTCACGCTCTGGAGGGCGTGGTACACCACGCCGGGGCCGGAAACGCCCACGTTGATGACCCGCTCGGGCTCACCCACGCCGTGGAAGGCGCCGGCCATGAAGGGGTTGTCCTCCACGGCGTTGCAGAACACCACCAGCTTGGCGCAGCCGAAGCCGCCCTGGTCGGCGGTGCGCTGGGCCAGATCCTTGATGGTGCGGCCCATGAGGGCCACAGCGTCCATGTCGATGCCCGCCTTGGTGGAGCCCACGTTGACGCTGGAGCACACCAGATCGGTGGTGGACAGGGCCTCGGGGATGGAGGCGATGAGGTTGCGGTCAGCCTGGGTCATGCCCTTCTGCACCAGAGCAGAGAAGCCGCCGATGAAGTTGACGCCGGTGGTCTTGGCAGCTTTGTCCAGAGCCACAGCGAAGGGGGCGTAGTTGTCGGTATCCGCCGCGGCAGCTACCAGGGCGATAGGAGTGACGGAGATGCGCTTATTGACGATGGGGATGCCGAACTCCTTCTCGATGGCCTCGCCGGTGGCCACCAGATTCTCGGCATAACGGGTGATCTTATCGTAGATAGCGTCGCAGGCGGCCTTGGGGTCGCTGCGGGCGCAGGAGAGCAGGGAAATTCCCATGGTGATGGTGCGCACATCCAGATGCTGCTGGTCAATCATCTGGATCGTCTGCATAATTTCATTTTGATTGAGCATGGTTGTCCTCCTGCTTAAATTCTATGCATAGCATTGAAGATATCCTCCCGCTGGATGCGGATGGACAAAGCGCGCTCCTTGCCCGCCTGGTCCAGCAGGTCGGACAGCTCGCCGATGGACAACTGGCAGGCGGAAGTATCCACCAGCATGACCATGGTGAAGTAGTCCTGCAGAATGGTCTGGCTGATGTCCAGGATGTTAATGTTGTGCTGGGCCAGCAGAGAACACACGGCGGCAGTGATGCCCACCTGGTCCTTGCCGATGACAGTAACAATGGCTTTCATAGTCTCGAATCCTTTCCTTATATATAAAATATTATGGATCAACGATTTACGCTGTCTTGCAGCTCATCCAGGGTGAGCTCAAAGCCGGGGAGAAACTCCTCCATAAAGTATTGCAGGGCTGGCAGGGTATTTTCCTCCAAAGCGGCCAAGGTCTGTTCCTTTGCCTTCTTAAACTCGTTGTTGCCCGCCTTCAGCTCCTCCACACACTTGAGATAGGCTGAAAGCTTGTCCGCCGCCTTGACCAGGGCGCGCACCTCCGGGTCAGGGATGGTAAGCACCTCATCGTAGGCTCCCCTCAGGTCGGGAGGCAGCATGCTCAGCAGCTTCTGCTCCGCCACCACCTCCACCGCCTTATAGGCCGACTGGATATCCGGGTTGTCATACTTGATGGGGGTAGGCATATCGCCGGTGAGGATCTCGCTGGCGTCGTGGTAGAGGGCAGCCACCGCCACCGTACCCGGGTCCACCTGGCCGCCGAACTTTTCATTGTGGATAACGGCCAGAGCGTGGGCCAGAACGGCCACCATGTGGGAATGCTCCTGGATATTCTCGGGATCGGTGTTGCGCATGAGTCCCCAGCGGTTAATGTACCGCATACGGGCAATCATGGGGAAAAAGTGGTAGGCCACGGTCCCGCCCCCTTTCAAAGATGGAAATCATTCTATCACAAGGGTAAAGAGATGTAAACCGTCGGGCCGGGCAGAATGCGGTTGACGGAGGGAGAAAAATTGGGGATAATGAAAAAGAGCCGCTCAAGGCAGCTCTTTTTCTTGTTTTTTCTTTCTCCAGGCCCGCCAGGTAAAGACCATCAGCACCAGGGCCAGCAGACCCCGGACCACCGAGATGCATACACCCAGCTGGGTGGCATAGTACCAGTGTTCCGGGTAGCAGGCAAGGAACATCCGCACTCCGCCGATCAGTCCCCAGGGGGTAACGGAGGTATGGGGGTTGAGCACCAACAGGCTCAGCGCAACACATGTCCACCCCAACGCCATCCAGGGGTGTTTCTTTGCCAGCAGCAAGGGCAGGCCCAGTACCACCAGCGCTATTCCCGCCAGAGACAGCACCCCGCCGTAAGCCAGCCCAAGCAGGGTGAGGGCTCCTCCCACCGCCAGCAGACAGATCCCTACCTTTTGGGCCGCCGTCCACTCCCGCTTCTCCTTCACATAGACCACTTTGGTCTCCGGTTTGGGCGGCTGGGGGCGTTCCCCCTCCCGCACCAGCTCATCCACGTTCACCCCAAACAGGTCGGCCAATTTGATAATCTTCTCCAGGTCGGGCACCGACTGGCCCGTCTCCCACTTGCTCACACTCTGCCGGGATACCTCCAGCTTTGCCGCCAGATCCTCCTGGGACAGCCCTTTCCCGGTGCGCAGCGTGCAGATTTTTTCTCCCAGAGTCAAAGGTCCTCCCCTCCTTTCTTTGCCCCTATTATAAAGGAAGGACCTGTTTTGGACAACCAAGTCCCCTTGGAATGGGCCGCAACCAACGGTTGCACCCCACATTTTCACTCTATTTTACTCCATATTGGAAGGGAGCGCTCCCCATGGCCAAGAAAAACAACCGGGATACCAAGGGCCGCATCATCGAGGCGGCCTGGAGCCTCTTCTACCGTCAGGGCTACGACGACACCACGGTGGAGGAGATCATCCAGGAGTCGGGCACTTCCCGCGGCTCCTTCTACCACTACTTTGAGGGCAAGGACGCCCTGCTCTCCTCCCTGTCCTACCTCTTTGACCGGAAGTATGAGGAGCTCTCCCCCACCCTGGACCCCCAGCAGAACCGCTTTGACCAGCTGATGTACTTAAACCGGGAGCTATTCATCATGATCGAAAACTCCATCTCCCTGGATCTGCTGGCCCGGCTCTACTCCTCCCAGCTGGTGACCCGGGGAGAGAAGCACCTGCTGGACCACAACCGCACCTATTATAAATTGCTGCGGCAGATCATGGCCCAAGGCCAGCAGCGGGGCGAACTGCGCAGTGACGTGACGGTGAGCGAGCTGGTGCGGGTATATGCCCTGTGTGAGCGGGCGCTCATCTATGACTGGTGCCTGTCCGGCGGCGGCTACTCCCTGCCCCAGTACAGCCAGACCATGCTGCCCCTGTTCTTTGGCGGCTTTCGGCGCACATCGTCTACCAACACTCCTTAAAAGCGTATTTTATATTTTCCTTCATTTTCAAGGATTTTGTCGGAATACACAAGAATGGTGTATAGAATTTATTCTATACACCATTCTGCATTTTACTCCGGCTTTTTTTATGCTATAATGTCCCCATTGCCGTTCCGAAGTGTGTGCGGAAGGGCAGGTAAGTGAAACAAAAGGAGAGTTCTGCATGACAAGCGCACAGATGTTTATCACCGCGACCATTATCCTCTACCTCTGTTTTGTCATCTGCACCGGAGTGCTGATCGGCCGACGGAGCAAGAAAAGCGCCGAAGGCTTTTATCTGGGCGGCCGCGGCATCGGCCCTCTGGTCACCGCTATGAGCGCCGAGGCCAGCGACATGTCCTCCTGGCTGCTGATGGGCCTGCCCGGCGTAGCCTACCTCAGCGGTGTGGCTGACGCCAGCTGGACTGCCATCGGTCTGGCTCTGGGCACCTATCTCAACTTCCTGCTGGTGGCCAAGCGCATCCGCCGTTACAGCGTGCAGCTGGACGCCATCACCATCCCCTCTTTCATCTCCAAGCGCTATCAGGAGAAGCGGCCCATCATTATGTGCATCGCCTCCCTCATCATCCTGATCTTCTTCGTCCCCTATGTGGCCTCCGGCCTGGCCGCCATCGGCAAGCTGTTTAACAGCCTGTTTGGCTGGAACTACATGCTGGCTGTCATTATCGGCGCCCTGGTCATCATCAGCTACACCTCGGTGGGCGGCTTCTCCGCCGTGGCCACCATGGACCTCATCCAGTCCATCATTATGACGGTGGCCCTGGTGGTCATCACCGTGTTCAGCATCAACCAGGCGGGCGGCGTGGACGCCGTGGTGGAGAACGCCAAGTCTATGGACGGATACCTCAGCTTCTTCCAGACCTACGACCCGGTTGCCGGTTCCGCCAAACCCTACCCCGCCATCAACATCTTCTCCATGCTGGCCTGGGGCCTGGGCTACTTCGGCATGCCCCACATTCTGGTGCGCTTTATGGCCATCCGGGATGAGAAGGAGCTGACCCTGTCCCGCCGCATTGCCGCGGTGTGGGTGGTCATCTCCATGACGGTGGCCGTGTGCATCGGCATGATCGGCAACAGCGTCTCCAAGGCCGGCCACATCCCCACCCTGGAAGGCAGCGCCTCCGAGACTATCATCGTCCAGATCGCCAACCTGCTCTCTACCTATGGCTGGCTGGCCGCTATCGTGGCCGGTCTCATTCTGGCCGGTATCCTGGCCGCTACCATGTCCACCGCCGACTCCCAGCTTCTGGCAGCCTCCTCCGCGTTCTCGGAGAACCTGCTCCAGAACGTCTTCGGCATGAAGCTCACCCCCAAGCAGACCATGCTGGTGGCCCGGGGCACCGTTATCTGCATCGCCATTATTGCGGTCTTCCTGGCCTCTGACCCCAACAGCAGCGTCTTTGCCATCGTCTCCTTCGCGTGGGCCGGGTTCGGCGCCACCTTCGGTCCCGCCATTTTGTGCGCTCTGTTCTGGAAGCGGAGTAACCGCCAGGGCATTCTGGCCGGCCTTGTGGTGGGCGGTGTGATGGTCTTTGTGTGGAAGTTCCTCATCGCCCCGATGGGCGGCGCTCTGGCGATCTACGAGCTGCTGCCTGCCTTCCTCAGCGCGCTGATCGCCATTGTGGTGGTCTCCCTGCTCACCCCCAAGCCCGACGCCTCTGTGCTGGCCCTGTTTGACCAGTCCAAGCAGAGCGCGGAATAAATCATCTCCGTACAAAAGGAACCCCCGTGCTGCAAGCACGGGGGTTCCTTGTTCTATTCCAATCAGAAGGACACGCCCTGCCAGATCATCGCCTGGCACACCTTTTCAAAGCCGGCGATGTTGGCGCCCATCACCAGATTGCCCGGCGCACCGTAGTCCTTGGCGGCCTGGTCGATGTTGTGATAGATGTTCACCATGATCTTCTTCAGGTGCTCATCCACTTCCTCAAAGCTCCAGGGCATACGCATGGAGTTCTGGCTCATCTCCAGACCAGAGACCGCCACGCCGCCGGCGTTGGCCGCCTTGGCGGGACCAAAGAGGATGCCGTTGTCCTGGAGATACTTGGTGGCCTCCAGGGTGGTGGGCATGTTGGCGCCCTCGGCCACGGCGATACAGCCGTTTTCCTTCAGCGCCCGGGCGCCCTCGATGGGCAGCTCGTTCTGGGTGGCGCAGGGAAGGGCGATGTCACAGGGGACGGTCCAGATGCCTCTGGGGTCCTCCACATACTTGGCGGTGGGCACATAGTCCACATAGGTCTTGATGCGGTCCCGCTTGACCTCCTTGATGAGCTGAATGGTGCGGTAGTCGATGCCGTTCTCATCCACAATATAGCCGTTGGAGTCGCTCATGGCCACCACCTTGGCCCCCAGCTGGGTAGCCTTCTGGTTGGCGTAGGTGGCCACGTTGCCGGAGCCGGAGATCACCACCCGCTTGCCCTGGAAGGAGGTATTGCGCTCGTGGAGCATCTCCTGGGTGAAGTAGCACAGGCCGAAGCCGGTGGCCTCGGGGCGGGCCAGGGAGCCGCCGGAGCTGGGGTCCTTGCCGGTGAGTACGCCGCTGAACTCGTTGCGGATGCGCTTGTACTGGCCGAACATATAGCCGATCTCCCGGCTGCCCACGCCCATGTCGCCGGCGGGTACGTCGGTATCGGGGCCGATGTGGCGCTGCAGCTCGATCATAAAGGACTGGCAGAAACGCATGATCTCGTTGTTGCTCTTGCCCTTGGGATCGAAGTCGGAGCCGCCCTTGCCGCCGCCCATGGGCAGGCCGGTGAGGGAGTTTTTGAAGATCTGCTCAAAGCCCAGGAACTTGATGACCGACAGGTTCACGCTGGGGTGGAAGCGCAGGCCGCCCTTGGAGGGGCCGATGGAGGTGGAGAACTGCACCCGGTAGCCCCGGTTGACCTGGATCTTGCCCCGGTCGTCCACCCAGGACACCCGGAACAGCAGGCTGCGCTCCGGCTCCACCAGGCGCTCAATAATGCCCATCTCCTCCAGCTCGGGGCGGCGCTCAAACACCGGCTCCAGCGAGGTCAAGACCTCCTGCACTGCCTGCAGAAATTCCTTCTGATCGGCGTAACGTCCAGCCAGGTCCTGGTATACACGGTTCAGATATGCATTCTTGATCGCCATAGTGATTCCTCCCTTAATGAAAACCGACGCCGTCCAACACACCTTCCGGCCCGTCGGCGCTTGGTTGTTTGTGGTTCCAGATTATAGCACCCGGTTTTTTGTTTTGCAAGTTTACTCATTTTATCTTGCATTTTCATGAATTTCAGAGTTTTGCTCGGCTTTTCCGGTTTTAATATTCTGCTTTTTCATGTTTTGTATGCTTTTATTGAATGCCTGAAAATTATTTTCTTCCTCCTTTTGGAAATTTTCTTCGCATCCGCCAAATTTCCGTGTCTGATGGACAAATGTGTTTGTGTATTTTTAACACAGTAAAGGGAAAAAGTCTCCTACAAACCCTTTCCCATTCCCTGAATCTACGCCCATTATGGCCGTTTTAGAACTAAAATTCCCCCGGAAGGCAAAAAAATTCCCCGCCGCTGGTGCGGCAGGGAAAAAGAAATATCTTGATCAGGCTTTGCGAATGATACCCATGGGGGTGGACTCGCTGGACTGGCCCAGGGGGTTGTCCCCCAGGATCTTGGCGATCTGGTCCATGGAGGGTTCCTTCTCGGAGAAGCCCAGGATATTGGCGCCCAGGTCGTTGATGTCCACAATGGCCACCGGGTGGCCCAGAGCGGCGGCCAGCTTCTTGGAGGTGCCCATGGGGTCGTCAGGGGTAAGGACTACGTAGTGGTCATAGGGAGGGATGGTGCCCTCGGTGGGACCGTCAATACCCCGGGCCTTGGGACCGGCTACGATGTAGAACCAGCCCTTCTTGCCCAAAATCTTACCGATCACACTGCAGAAAGCGGCAAACAGAATGCGGGGGGTACCGCACTCCTGGAGAGCCATCTCCATGGTCTCAGGGATGCCCAGGCCGATACCGGCAGGGGTCTTGGTGACGTAGCGGCTGAGGGTGACGGCCAGCTTGCGGGGCTTAATGTCCTCCATGGGGATGGCGCGGCTCTGGGTGCAGGCCACTGCCTTTTCCGAAATAAACAGGATGTCGCCGGGCTGCATCTGCTCCTTGGCATAGCGGCACACCACGTCCTCCATCTTGTCCGCCTTGGTGATCAGGTGGGTTTTGATGGGGATGCGCTGGTAGTCCACTCCGTCCACGGTACGGATCAGCTGCTTGCCCGGATTGGCGCTGTAAACGGTCTCTTCGCTCATATCAATTCGACTCCTCTCAGGCGGGAGAACTCCCGCGCTGTATCAAAGTATTGTTCCACGTTCCGTCACATTATAGCACCCTATTTTCATGGATTCCAGCAAAAACGGGAATTTTCTTCGGTCATTTTTACTGAAAATCCTCCGGTTCCTCGGGCAGAGGCCGTCTGCGGTGCTCCACGGGACCCCAGGCAGGCAGGGGCAGGCGCTGCATGGCCCCAAAGGCCCGGGACTTCAAACCGGGATAGCGGCCGTTGAGCTCATAGATCAGCTCCTTGATTTCCTGGCGCTTGGTGTTGCCGTTGGCGGGACAGGGATTTTCCACCACAGGCAGGGCCAGCCGCTGAGCGGTGTGGCGCACCATCTGCTCCCCACAGTAGAGCATGGGGCGGATCTGGGTGATGCCCATGCGGTCCAGCCAGGTCACCGGCTGGAAACAGGACAGGCGTCCTTCAAAGATGAGGGACATAAAGAGGGTCTCCACCGCGTCGTCATAGTGGTGCCCCAGGGCAATCTTGGTGATCCCCCGCTCCTTCATGGCGTTGTGCAGGGCGCCACGGCGCATTTTGGCGCACATGGAGCAGGGATTTTTCTCCTTGCGCACATCAAAGATAATATGGTGGATCTCGCTGGGGATCAGGGTATAGGGAACACCCAGCTCCTCGCAGTAGCGTGCCACAGGGGTAAAATCCATACCCGGACGGCCGTCGGCGTGGCCCATATCTAAGGTGATGGCCTCCACCTCGAAGGGAATGGGGTAAAATTCCCGCAGCTTAGCCAGGGCGGTAAGCAGCATCAGGGAGTCCTTTCCCCCGGAAACACCCACCGCCACCCGGTCATTGGGGGCGATCATCTCATAGTCCTCCACACAGCGTCGGACCAGGGATAGAATACGGTTCATTTCTGTCTCCTTCCGGGCAAAACAGCCCCGTTTCACAACATTTCCCGCAAAACAATTTAAAAATTGAACGCGAGATATCAAGAGATATCAAGAGATTTCGTGAGAATACGAGAGATTTCTGAAACTCAGTAAAAAATGGTCAAAAAAGTCGTTGACACTTGACCGCCCAAATACTATAATACAAAACGCTCCGCTTGTACAGTGGAGCCCAAGATTTTATTCCAAACACCGTGGTTCAACATAAGCACACGAAAATGGAGGTTTCACCTATGTCCACTTTTATGGCCAACAAGGGGAACATCGAGCGTAAGTGGTATATCCTGGACGCCGCGAACAAGCCCCTGGGCAAGACCGCTGCCGCCGCCGCCACCCTGCTGCGGGGCAAGCACAAGCCTGAGTTCACTCCCAACGCCGACTGCGGCGACTTCGTCATCGTCATCAACGCTGACAAGGCCGTGCTGACCGGCAAGAAGCTGGATCAGAAGTACTATCGCCGTCACTCCGGCTGGGTGGGCGGTCTGAAGGAAGTCAAGTACCGCACCCTGATGAGCGAGCGCCCCGAGCTGGCCATGAAGCTGGCTGTGAAGGGTATGCTGCCCAAGAACTCCCTGTCCAACAGTGCCCTGACCCGCCTGAAGATCTATCGCGGCGGCGAGCATGAGCACGCTGCCCAGAAGCCCGAGCTCTGGGACGCTCAGTAATCAGGAGGTAGACGATCATGTATCAGAGCAAGAAGCCCTATTTCTATGGCACCGGCCGTCGGAAGTCCTCCGTGGCCCGTGTTCACCTGTTCCCCAACGGCACCGGCTCCATCACCATCAACGGCCGTGACATCGACGAGTACTTTGGTCTGGAGACCCTGAAGCTGCTGGTCCGTCAGCCCCTGGCTACCACCGACACCCTGGGCAAGATGGATATCGTTGCTACCGTCACCGGCGGCGGCGTGACCGGCCAGGCCGGCGCTATCCGTCACGGTGTGGCCCGCGCCCTGCTGCTGGCCAACGAGGAGTACCGTCCCGCCCTGAAGGCTGCCGGTCTGCTCACCCGCGATCCTCGTATGAAGGAGCGTAAGAAGTACGGTCTGAAGGCCGCCCGTCGTGCTCCTCAGTTCAGCAAGCGCTGATTTTACCCCTTGCTTTTTCAAGGTGCTGTCCATTTGGACGGCACCTTTTTTATTGCTCAGATTTCAAAATAGCCCACCAAAAAAATTTGGGGAAAGGAGACTGAGTCTCCTTTCCCCGTTCTGTTTTCATTGAAACTTGCCGAATCGTCTTACTGGAATTCCGGCATGTACTCTTTTACAATCTCCAGCAGCTCTCCGCTGCGCACCATCTTCTCTACCTCAGCAATGTCAGGCCAGATCTCACGGTCAACCTCAAAGAAGGCAACCTTCTCGCGCACATGCTGGTACAGCGCCTCATGCAGCGGTGTAATACCCTGTCCATGGGTATTCAGCCGACGGCGAATATCAATCGCCTGGCAGGCGGTGAGCAGCTCCATAGCCAAAACAGACAAGGTATTCTGAACGATCATACCGGCCTTACGGGCAGCCGTGGTACCCATGGACACAACGTCCTCTTGGTTGGCAGAAGAGGGAATGGAGTCCACGGAAGCCGGATGCGCATACACCTTATTCTCGGACACCATGGAGGCCGCAGCATACTGGACGATCATGTAACCGGAGTTGACACCGCCCTCTGTGGTAAGGAAGGGAGTCAGGCCGTTGGACAAAGCGGCGTTGACCATACGCTCGGTGCGGCGCTCAGAAGCGTCGGCGATTTCGGAGCATGCAATACCCAGGGTATCAAAGGGGATGGCCATGGGCTCGCCATGGAAGTTACCGCCGGAGATCACCGCCTCGTCCTCCAGGAACATCAGGGGGTTATCGGTGACTGCGTTGAGCTCGATTTCCACCTTGTCCAGGACATAGTCCAATGCGTCACGGACAGCACCGTGCAGCTGAGGGATACAGCGCAGGGCATAGGCGTCCTGAACCCGGTCGTTCTGGCAATTATCCAGAATCTCGGAGCCTTCCAGCAGCATCTTCATATTCTTGGCCACCAGCATCTGGCCCTTCTGGCCGCGTACTGCGTGGATACGAGGATCAAAGGCATTGCGCAGGCCAGTGAGTCCCTCAAAGGCCATAGAGCTGATCACATCGCCCAGCTGAGCGGCGCAGATCGTATCATACAGCGCCAGGGAACCCACAGAGGTCATCGCACATGTACCGTTGGTCAGGCCCAGGCCTTCCTTGCTCACCAAAGTATCCAAGGTCTTGATGCCGGCTTTGGCCATCGCCTCTGCACCGGTCATCTTCTCTCCCTGATACACGGCCATGCCCTTGCCCAGTAAAGGCAGAGACATATGAGCCAAAGGCGCAAGGTCGCCGGAAGAACCCAAAGAACCCTTCTGCGGTACGACAGGATGCACGCCCTTGTTCAGCATCTCGATCATCATCTGAACCAGAATGGGGCGAACGCCGGATACGCCAACACACAGTGCGTTTGCACGCAGCAGAAGCATACCACGGACCACATCCTCTGCAAAAGGCTCTCCCGTGGCGGTACAGTGGCTGAGGATCAGGTTGGTAGACAACTGGTTGCTCATTTCATTGCTGACGGCCACACGCTGAAAATCGCCAAAACCTGTGGTAATACCATAGGCTACCCGTCCTTCATCCGCAATCTTCTCTGCCAGAGCGCGGGACTCTTCCATAGCCTTCAAAGCGGAATCTGCCAGTTCAACCGTAGCGCCATAACGGGCGACGGCAACAAAGCTTTCCAGGGTGAGACTATGCCCATCCAGCACAATGTGCTTAATTTCCTTTGGGTTGTACATGATGATAATGTCTCCTTCCTTGATCCGTGATATCGACCATAACCCGTGAGCCGCGTACAAATTTATTGTAAGCTCCGGTCCAGAGGACACGCCTCCTCTGAACCAGAGCTTAAGGAGGAAACAGGGTCCCAGAAGTTGAAAATATACTTGCCGCGTCTCAGATACTGTCAGGCGAAAATTTATCTTACGCTTCCTGAATGGTGATGCCGGGTTTTACTTCCTTTGCCAGTTTCAGAACCTGCTCTGCAACAGGACGGGTAAAATACAGTCGTTTGGCTTTGTTGTCCATTCCGAAGTAAAGGGCAACGACCTCCGGATTGTTTTTGTCCTCTCTGGTCACAGAGACGATCTTATCCCAGCTCCAGAAATCGTACTGAGTGGTGATCCTCATCTGATAATTAATTTCCAGACCACGGGAAGTGACCACTACATCTTTTTTTGTCAGCAAAGCCAAGGCGTACAGCGCACTGAACACCAGCAGTACGCGATACCTGGTAGCAAGACCGCCAAGCAACAATACTGCAACCAGAATCCACCCTCCTACTGTCACCCACTTTTTGCGGGGCTTCAGTTCACGGGCAGCATAATGGGGACCAGGGACCGAATCCCAGGGAAGTTGTTCCGTGCGCATAATAAATTCCTTTCTCCTTACACCTTGGAAGCGTTCTTACCTACGGGGATAGGAGCCTTCCCGGCCGCACGCAGGGCTTCCAGGTTCTTCAGGGCACGCTCGTGCGCATCTTCAGGGGCTGCAGCGGGCTTGTGCATGGTGGTCTTACCGAAAATGTTGGTATAGGCACCGTCAGCCCAGAAGATATTGCGGCCCATGTAGGCGGTGATGGCAGCGTAGATGGGGTTGAGCAGGTTTACGAACGCGAAGGGGAAGTACACGAAGGGACTCATACCCAGAACGCCCTGCTGATAGGCGCCGCAGCCGGTCCAGGGGAACATAACGGCCCACAGGGTGCCGCAGTCCTCCAGTGTACGGGAGAGCATGTTGCGGCTCAGGCCCATCTCATCGTACTTGTCCTCATACAGAGGGGCGGGAACGCCAATGCCCAGGAACTGATCGCACATGGTAGCGTCACAGAACAGGGAGGTCAGCAGAGTAGCCAGGATCAGAGAACCCACAGAGTGCAGGTGGTGCTTCAGCTTGCCGAACAGAGCCTCCACGCAGCCGCAGCGCTCCAGCGCGCCGCCGTAAGCCACGGCCAGAAGGATCAGGTTGATGGTCCACATGGTGTGGTCCATGCCGCCGCGGTTGAGCAGCTCGTTGGCCAGCTCGTTGGTGGTCTCAAAGGAGTAGCCGTAGTGCAGGATGCTGAACAGCTCAGCCAGGCTGCCGACGCCCTGGAAGATAACGGCGAACAGAACGCCGGAAGCCACAGAGAGGGCGATACCAACAAGGCCGGGCAGCTTGATGATACAAGCAGCAATAACCACCAGGATGGGCAGCAGAACCAGCGGATTCAGGTTGAAGCCCTCTTTCAGAGCGGCCTGCAGCTCGGTGGCTACGGTGGGATCATAGTTGCCGCTGCCGGTGACCAGACCCAGAATGGTATACAAAATGAGGGCGATCACAAAGGTGGGAGCGGTTGTGGACACCATGGCGGTCACGTGGTCAAACAGGCCGGTCTTGGACACAGCGGCGGCCAGGTTGGTGGTGTCAGACAGAGGAGAGAACTTGTCGCCCACGTAGGCGCCGGAGATAATCATACCGGCGGTGATGGCGGGATTGATGCCCAGGCCAGCACCGATACCGAGCATGGCGATACCGATGGTAGCGGTAGCGGTCCAGGAGGAGCCGCAGGCCAGGCCTACGATGGCACACAGGATACAGCCAATGGGGAGGAAAAGCTTGGGAGTCAGAAGGTCAAGTCCGTAATAAATGAGGGCGGGAATGGTACCGGACATAATAAAGGAGGCAACCAGAAGACCTACGGTACACAGGATCAAAATGGCCTCCATGGTGGCGTTCAGTCGTTCGATCATACCGGCCAGCATGTCGGAAAAGCTGTGTCCGCAGATGCAGCCGATGATGCAGGCCACCACGATGGAAACGACCAGCGGCATGTGAGCGTCGTAGTAGACCTCATTGCTGAAGTTCAGGCCGTAGATCATCAGGCCCATCATCACCAAAATAGGCAGAAGTGCCTCAAAGAAATTAGGGAGCCGGACTTTACGCTGTTTTGTATTAGACATAATATTCTTCCTTTCTTACTGCTCCTTCTTATTCACATCGCTTCCAGGGTATCCAACTTCTCTCCTTTCCTATAAAGTTTCACGCCATATTCAGCAGTTCTGAAAGGCCGTTATTGAAGTGCCGAATGCAGCGCAATTTTTATGTATTATTTTCCCAATCCGTTTTTTGCTTAACAAGCTTATCTTGTGTTCTATCATACCATCTTCTTTGTAAAATATCAACAAAAATTCTCTTAATTTTTTTAAGTTTTTTTACATTATTGTACTATTACATCATTGAAATGCATTGCTAAAGTACTAAAGTGAACATTTCTTATGGGCTTCAAAATGCACTATGTATATCGTTTCTTTCAAAAAAGTGCTGATAAAAACTCATCAAAAGCAATATAGATAAAAATTTCATCGAGAATTACGCTTTGCAAATTTTCAGAAAAATACAACATATTGACTGTTTATAATAAGGTATGATTTTGCCCCTTGCACCTGGAGCGAAGATATGCCAGACATTACATTTTTCCTCTTCTTAGGAAGAAAGCAATTTCGTCAAAGATGCCATCGTCTCTATTCCCCACATGCAATTTCTCCTCAAACGGTGGAACAAACCATAAACTCCGCCGTATTCAGTGGATAATACACATAAAATCAGTTGGTTTTTTCTTTCTGCTTATGCACTTGCCACAACCGCATCAAAAACGCCGTGCTTTTTTTCTGTAAGAGAAAGGCGGTTTTGACTTAACGAAATAAAGCCCGGCTTCGAAAACAGAAAACAGAATCCGTTTACGACACATGGGCATTTAGACTACAATATTTACATCAGAATCCAGATTATTTCTCAGCACCAACTTCTGGCTTATTTTTGGATATATATTTTGAGGAGGCGTCATTATGAGTTTTAAGACCGACATCGAGATCGCTCAGGAATCCACTATGCTGCCTATCGAACAGGTGGCCGCTAAGTTGGGAATTGCCCCTGAAAATCTGGAGCACTACGGCCATTACAAGGCCAAAGTAGATATCCATGCCATGAAGAATCTGCCTCTCAAATCCAAGCTGGTACTGGTAACTGCCATCAGTCCCACTCCTGCCGGCGAGGGCAAAACCACCACCTCCATCGGCTTGGCGGACGCCCTGAGCTGCCTGGGCAAGAAGACGGTCGTTTGCCTGCGTGAGCCCTCTCTGGGCCCCGTATTTGGCGTGAAAGGCGGCGCTGCCGGCGGCGGCTATGCTCAGGTCGTTCCTATGGAGGACATCAACCTCCACTTTACCGGCGACTTCCACGCCATCGGTATTGCCAATAACCTCATGTCGGCTCTCATCGACAACCACATCCAGCAGGGCAATGCCCTGAATATTGATACCCGCAAAATCGTGTGGAAACGGGTTGTGGACATGAACGACCGTCAGCTGCGCCACATTGTCTGCGGCTTGGGCGGTAAGGCCAGCGGCGTTCCCCGCGAAGACGGTTTCGACATTACCGTTGCTTCCGAAGTTATGGCGGTTTTGTGTCTGGCCAGCGACCTGGCTGACCTGAAGAGCCGTCTGGCCCGGATGGTTGTGGCCTATACCCGGGATGACAAGCCCGTTACCGCCCACGATCTGAAGGCTGAGGGCGCTATGGCTGCCGTGCTGAAAGATGCCATCAAGCCCAATCTGGTTCAAACTTTGGAGCACACTCCCGCATTTATCCATGGCGGTCCCTTCGCCAACATCGCCCATGGCTGCAACTCCATCCAGGCCACCGAAACTGCGATGAAGCTCAGCGAGTACACCGTTACCGAGGCCGGCTTTGCCGCCGATCTGGGCGCTGAGAAGTTCCTGGACATCAAGTGCCGTGCCGGCGGCTTCCACCCCGACGCCGTGGTTATCGTGGCCACCGTCCGCGCGCTGAAGTATCATGGCGGCGTGCCCAAGGCCGAGCTAAACAACGAGAACCTGGAGGCCTTGGAAAAGGGCCTGCCCAACCTGCTGCAGCACGTGGACAACGTGAAGAACGTCTATGGCCTGCCCTGCGTGGTAGCCATCAACGCCTTCCCCACCGATACCGAGGCCGAGCTGAAGATGGTCGAGGAGAAGTGTAAGGAGCAGGGCGTCAATGTTCGCCTGTCTGAGGTTTGGGCCAAGGGCGGCGAGGGCGGAAAGGCTCTAGCCGAGGAGGTCATCCGCCTGTGCGAGGAGGAGACCAGCGACACCTTCCAGTTTGTATATGATCTGGACACGACCATTGAGGAGAAGCTCAATGCCATCGCTACCAAGGTCTATCGTGCCGACGGCGTTGTTGTAACTGCCGCTGCCAAGAAGCAGATCCAGCAGCTGACCGAGCTGGGCTTTGATAAACTGCCTATCTGCATGGCCAAGACTCAATTTTCCTTCTCGGACGATCAGACCCGACTGGGCGCCCCCCGCGGTTTCAAAATCACGGTTCGCGAGGTAAAAGTCAACGCCGGCGCCGGCTTCCTGGTGGCCAAGACCGGCGATATCATGACCATGCCCGGCCTGCCCAAGGTGCCTGCCTCCGAGCGCATCGATATCGACGAGAACGGCAAGATCACCGGCCTGTTCTAAAACGGGCATGGTCACCGGGAACCCAACACGGGCCCAGCGTCAGCGGGCCGTGTTGGGAAAGGAGGAGCGGCGGCGTGAGTGAGCTTTCGTGTTTGCACGGAAGCGAGGGATACAAAGCCCGCGACGACGCGCCCGGCCTGCCCAAGGTGCCCGCCTCCGAGCGCATCGATATCGACGAGAACGGCAAGATCACCGGCCTGTTCTGATACACCATTACAGCTGCCCTATCTTTCTGCAGGCCCGTACAGCAAAAGCTGTACGGGCCTATTGATATAAAAAAACAAGCTTCGTCTGCCAAAGCAGTCGAAGCTTGTTTCCTATTTCTTTGCACTTCAGGTCAAATCAGCCAAGCGGCGGGATTTCTTTGGTCTCAAAATAAGTTTTGAGTTCTACCGAAGTCTGTGAGTCTCCGTATCGCTTAATGGAAGAGAGAAGTTCATCCAGTTCCCGCGTCCCCCGCACCGCAAAGCGCAGCAAGGCGTTGAACACGCCGATCACATGGTAGTGACTAACGATAGCCGAGCTTTTTTCACAAAACTCGCAGAAGGTATTGTACTTTTCCGGCTCTACGGCAACAAAGATAAAGCCGGTCATACTGCAATCCAGGCGTTCCCGCTCCACATCGATTCGAAACCCTCGGATCACGCCCTTTTCCTCCATCCGGCGCACACGCTCTGACACAGCAGGGGCAGTAAGCCCCACCTGATCGCCGATATGCTTCAGGGTGGTCCGGCAATCTTTCTGGAGAATATTGAGGATCTGATAATCGGTCCGGTCCATGCCGGTTCCCTCCCTTTCCGGGGGCAGTGTCAGACCAGCTCGCCCCGCTTAATTACCGTCTTGGCCAAATTGCTGCCTACGCGGTAGCAAATATAATCCAGATCTGGAGCATCCCAAATAACCAGATCGCCCTGCTTGCCCACTTCCACAGAGCCGACTTTATCCGCCATGTCGATGGCGGCGGCACCATTCAAGGTAACCGCGGTGAGCACTTCCTCGGGGGTTAGCTTATACTTCAGGCATCCCAGGTTGATGACAAACTGCAGATTCAGACAGGGACAAGAGCCGGGGTTAAAGTCGGTGGCCATGGCCACAGGCACGCCCGCACGGATCATATCCCGAGCCGGGGCAAAGACCGCCCCCAAATTGAAGCTGGTAGCGGGCAGCAGGCAGGCAATGACGCCGCCCTTTGCCATGCTGGCAATTCCCTCGGGAGGGCAGACGATGAGATGCTCGGCAGAAATGGCGCCGATCTCCCCGGCCAGCTGGGAACCGCCGATGGCCTCGATCTCGTCCGCATGAATCTTAGGACGCAGGCCGTATTTCAGGCCGGCCTCCAGCACTTGGCGGGACTCCTCCACAGTAAAGGTATCAGCCTCGCAGAACACGTCGCAGAACTTGGCAATGCCCTGCTCCTTGACGGCAGGCATCATCTCCTCGCATACCAGCCGGATGTACTCCTCACGGTTCTGCTTATATTCGGCAGGAACCAGGTGGGCACCCATGAAGGTAGCCACAATATCCATGGGATGGCGGTCGTTCAGGTCCTTGATCACCTGGAGGGCCTTCAATTCGTGCTCCGTGGCCAGACCGTAGCCGCTCTTGGCTTCACAGGTGGTAACGCCGAAGCCCATCATCTCATCCAGCGCCTTGGCCGCCTTATTCGTCAGCTCCTCGGCGGTAGCCTGACGGGTGGCATTGGTGGTGGACTGGATGCCTCCACCCGCATTTTGGATCTCCAGGTAGGTCTTTCCGTGGAGCTTCATACCCAGTTCATTCTGACGCCAGCCGCCGAAAATAAGATGCGTGTGGGCGTCCACCAGACCGGGAGTAACCAGATTTCCCTCTGCATCTACTACCTTGGCATCCTCCACCTCGGGAGCAGTTCCTGTCCCCACCTGGGCAATGACGCCGTCCTCTACCAGGACCCAGGCGTTTTTGAGCATCTGGATGGCGCCCTGCTCCGGTCCCTTCTTGGCAGCTCTTCCCTGGGGGGTAGCCAGCATACCGATGTTGGTCAATAGTAATTTACGCATGCCCTCGTATCCTTTCCAAAGGAGGGGGCGTGATGACACGCCCCCTCCTTTTCCGTTGTATCTCAGGTCAATCAGCCCTTCATCGCCTTAACGGCAGCCTCAACAACGGCGTCATCCGCCACATAAGGCAGGGTAATATGATCCTGACCCTCATAGAGCTTGTTGTACTCGGCAGCAGTGGCCAGAGCGTTCTCATTGCGGGCCCAGGCGCGGCGGGAAACGCCCACCATGGTATCCCAGGGCATAGCCATTCTCAAAATGGTATCCACACGCTCCGAGCCGTCCAGAACCATGCCGAAGCCGCCATTGATGGCGTTTCCGATTCCGGTGCCGCCGCCGTTATGCAGCGCAATGTAGCTCATACCGCGGGCTGCGTTGCCGGCGTAGCACTGGGTTGCCATCTCAGCCATGATATTGGAGCCGTCCTTGATGTTGGAGGTCTCACGGAAGGGGGCGTCGGTTCCGCCGGTATCGTGGTGGTCACGGCCAAGGATGACAGGGCCGATCTCGCCGTTGCGGACCATCTCATTGAACTTCAGAGCGATGTTCATGCGGCCCATAGCATCCTGATACAGGATGCGGCACTGAGTGCCGACAACCAGCTTGTTCTTCTTTGCGTCGCGGACCCAGACATAGTTGTCGTAGTCCTGATAGCGGCGGTTATGGGCCTTGATGTACTCGGCAGCGGCAGCGTCGGTCTTGTCCAGGTCCTCGGGATTCCGGGACAGGCAGCACCAGCGGAAGGGACCGTAGCCAAAGTCAAACAGGCAGGGACCCAGGATGTCTTCCACGTAGGAGGGGAAGATAAAGCCGTCCAGGTCATTCTCGCCGTTCTTGCAGATGCTCTTGATGCCGGTATCATACACGGCCTTCAGGAAGCTGTTGCCGTAGTCGAAGAAGTAGGTGCCCCGGTCATGCAGCTTGCAGATCATCTCGTAGTGGTGCTGCAAAGTCTTGTCAACCAGCTTGGCAAAGCCCTCGGGATCCTTGTCCAGCATCTCGGTGCGCTGTTCAAAGGTCAGACCCTGGGGGCAGTAGCCGCCGTCGTAAGGCACGTGGCAGGAAGTCTGGTCGGACAGCAGATCCACGTGGATGTTGTTGTCATAGAGGTACTCCAGCAGGTCTACCACGTTGCCGTGATAGGCAACGGCACAGGGCTGCTTGGAATCCATGTGCTCCTTGGCGATCTTCCAGGCCTCTTCCAGGCTGTCAGTGCGGTGGCTTACCCAGCCCTGGGTATAGCGGGTCTCGATGCGGGAGTCGTCCACCTCGGCGATGATGGAGGCAGCGCCGGCGATCTCAGCGGCCTTGCCCTGAGCACCGGACATGCCGCCCAGACCGGCGGACACAAACAGACGGCCGGCCAGGTTGCCGTCCTGGGGGATACCCAGCTTCAGACGGCCGGCGTTGAGCAGGGTGTTGAAGGTGCCGTGCACGATGCCCTGAGGACCGATATACATCCAGCCTCCGGCGGTCATCTGGCCGTAGTTGGCAACGCCCAGAGCCGCAGCGCGGTTGAAGTTCTTCTGGTCATCAAAGGTGCCCACCATCAGGCCGTTGGAGATGATGACACGGGGAGCCAGCTTGTGGCTGTGGAACAGGCCCAGAGGGTGACCGGACATGACCACCAGGGTCTGCTCGTCCGTCAGGACCTCCAGATACTTCTTGATCAGGCGATACTGCATCCAGTTCTGGCACACCTGACCGGTCTCACCGTAGGTAACCAGTTCATAGGGGTACAGAGCCACATCAAAGTCCAGGTTGTTGTCGATCATAACCTGAATGGCCCGGCCCTCAATGCACGCACCCTTGTACTCATCGATGGGCTTGCCGTACAGCTTACCCGCAGGACGGAAGCGGTAGCCGTAAATGCGGCCATGCTCCTCCAGCTCCTGTGCAAACTCCTTGGCCATTTGCTCGTGGTGATCGGGATGGATGTAACGCAGCGCGTTCTTGATGGCCAAAGCCTTGTCCGCCTCACTCAAATGAGACTCACGGCGGGGAGCACGGCGGTACTGAGCGTCAAACTCAGGGTACTCGGGCAGCTCGTAGTCCAGCTTGATGGTCATTGCATCGTTTACGTTGCCAGTCATGATACTTCCCCCTATAAAAAATTTTTTGTGTAAAACGTAAGTTATGGGCCAAATGTTTTTCCCTTTTGATTGTATTTTAACCGAAATATGCTATAATGAAAAATACCCATATTGTATATTTGATAGATCAAAAAGGTATAGCAAGATATGAACTTTAAACAGCTAGAATACTTTTCTGCCGTAGCAGAAGCAAAAAGCATTTCCAAAGCCGCCAGAGCCCTTCATGTGGCTCAGCCTCCTATCAGCCGCCAGTTGTCCATGCTGGAGGACGAATTGGGGGTATGCCTCTTTTTGCGCAACAACAAGGGCGTGGAGCTGACCGAGGCAGGACGCAGCCTGTATCAGCAAAGTCAGCACATGTTTCAGAATTTCCGCATGATGATTGAGAGTGTCCGGGATGTAAATGAAGGATTTCGCGGCATCCTGAAGGTCGGTATTATCTATTCCAACATCCCCATCGTCATGGACTATTTGCGGGAATATCATGAGAAATATCCACGGGTGGAGTTGTATGTCCGCCTGGGATCGCCCAAGGACCTGCTGGATGATCTGAACAAAGGGAACCTGCACGTTCTCTTTCTGCGCAATTCCGCCGAGCGGGTTTCACAGCTTCACGAAAAGATTCTGGGCGAGGACCCGTTGGAGCTGGTTATGTCCCGGGAGCTGGATCCGGCCCCAGACTCGGACACCATCCCCATTGAGGCTCTGAAGGATGTCCCCATGTGCCTTTTGCGCAGCGATGACATGTGGGGGTACAGCTCACATCTGATCAATGAATGTCAGCGCAGAGGGTTTACCCCGAATACTGTCTGTCAGTGTTACGACACTCCTATGGCGATGCAGATGGTACAGGCGGGGTTTGGAATCAGCTATCTTCCCCGTTCTATTGTAGAAACCACCCCTCATTCTGCCCTGTACTCAAAACCCATACAGGATCTGTCCGCTCCCTCGTATCCTATGCTGCTCTGGAGCGAAAATATTTACTACGCCAACTGTGTCAAGCAGTTTATCTCTATGTTCCAGGATAAGCCGTGAGATATTTTGTGCATTTTGCACGCAAGAAACGTTCTGCGTTTTTATTTGTAAAGTGAATCCCCGTTTTCACTTAACAAAACAAAGTAAGAAAAGAAAAATGAAAAACAGAACTCATTTACGAACCAAACTCTCTGAGCTAAAATGAAACCATAGAAATACATTCCTTGTGGTTTGACTCAGCAGTCTTTCGCAGGTCACTCCGGAACCATTCCGGAAATCATCAAAAAAATAATGGAGGAACTTATCATGGCGAAGCTTGTAGAGTGTATCCCCAACTTCAGCTGCAGCAAGGAGAAGGACGAAGCTACCTATAACGCGTTGGTTGAGGCAGCCAACAGCGTCCCCGGCTGTACTCTGTTTGACGCCCAGACCGACGGCAATCACAACCGCTGCGTATTTACTCTGATCGGCAACATCGACGCCATTGAAGAAGTTGCCTTCCAGTTGACCAAGGTCGCCACCGAGCGCATCGACATGAACAAGCACAAGGGTGAGCACAAGCGCATGGGCGCCACCGACGTCATCCCCTTTGTTCCCCAGTCCAAGGACGTTACTGTGGAGGAGTGCGTGGAGCTCTCCAAGCGCGTGGCCCAGCGTATCTGGGACGAGCTGAAGGTTCCCTCCTTCCTGTACGAAGACTCTGCCACCCGGCCCGAGCGCCGCAACCTGGCCACCTGCCGCAAGGGTGAGTTTGAGGGTATGCCTGAGAAGCTGCTGCAGGAGGAGTGGGCTCCCGATTACGGCGAGCGCAAGATCCACCCCACCGCCGGCATCACCGCCATCGGCGCCCGTATGCCCCTGGTCGCCTTCAACATCAACCTGGCTACCTCTGATGTGGAAGTGGCCAAGAAGATCGCCAAGGTTATCCGCGGTTCCTCCGGCGGCTTCCGCAGCTGCAAGGCTATGGGCTTTATGATGGAGGACCGGGGCATCGCCCAGGTTTCCATGAACATGGTCAACTATGAGGATACCCCTCTGTATGTGGTCTATGAGATGGTCCGTTCCCTGGCCGAGCGTTACGGCACCTACATCATTGACAGTGAGATCGTGGGTCTGACCCCCGCCAAGGCCATGATCGACTGCGCGGAGTTCTATCTGAAAGCCAGAGACTTTGACTGCCACAACCAGATCATGGAGTATCACCTCCTGGACATGAAGTAAGAAACACAAGAGGGATAAGGAGAGAAGCGACATGAAAAAATTAGCCGAGCTGCAAACCGCTGAGTTTGTCGACCTGCTGGCCTCTGACGCTCCCGCTCCCGGCGGCGGCTCTGCCGCTGCGCTGGAGGGCGCCCTGGGCGCCGCGCTCACCGCTATGGTGTGCGGTTTGACCACCGTGGGCAAGAGCAAGGAGAAATATGCAGAATATCAGGAATTTGTCGTGGAGAGCCAGAAGAAGGCTGCCGATCTGAAGCTTCGCTTTGTGGACGTGATGGACCGGGATACCGACGCCTTCAACGTGGTCAGCGCCGCATTCCGGATGCCTAAATCTACCGACGAAGAAAAGGCCGCCCGCTCCGCCGCCATTCAGAAAGGGTTGGAGGCTTGTACTGCCACTCCCTTTGAGATGATGGAGCTGGCTACCGAGACCCTGGAGCTGACCGCTTCTCTGCTGGGCAAAACCAACGACAGCGCCGCCAGCGACCTGGGCGTATCCGCTTTGTCCATGCGTGCCGCCATTCAGGGCGCGTGGCTCAACGTCCTCATCAACATCGGCTCTTTGAAGAATAAGGAGCTGGCCGAGGACTACCGCAAGAAGGGCGAGGCCATGCTGGCCAAAGCCCTGCCTCTGGCCGACCAGATTTACCAGAACGTTCTCAGCCAGATGTAATCACTTGGGGTGCGTGCCTGCAAATTTCAGGTTGGCACGCACCCTTTTCATTTGAAGAAACTGACAGAGTAGATCCAGCGCGTCAAGTGCCATCGGATGGGAGGTTGCCGATGGACGAAGGGACCCTTCCCGCGTTGCTGTATCGCATCCGCTGCCATGACTAGGGTACTCCTTTCATGGCAATCAGCCATGAGAGGAGTGTTTTTTTATGAAAAACGCCAACATTAAAGTTCTGTGTCAAACCGCAATTCTGATCGCTGTATATGTCCTGCTGAGTATGACGCTGGTGATTCGGACCGGGAACTGGAAACTGACGTTTGTCGCTTTGCCTGTCATCATAGCGTCGCTGTCCCTGGGAACAGGCAGCGGCTGTGCGGTGGCGCTGATTGGTGAATTTCTCAGCCAGATGCTGACCTTCGGCCTCATGCACACCACCATCATCTGGATCTGGCCCCCTATGGGCTGGGCACTGGCGGTAGGTTTTGTTGCCCAGCGTGAAAAGCGCTGCGGAAAACATCTGGAAGACCGGCCTGTCCGGTGTTACGCTGCGTGCATCGCAGGTGCTTTGATCACCGGCTGTATGAATACGCTGGCTTTGTGGCTGGACAGCCTGATCAATCATTACTATACGTTTGCCGTTGTTTTTGGAAGCGTGATTTTCCGGCTGCCGAAAGACATCATTACCGCATTTGTTGTGGCGGCCATTTCCATACCGCTTGTGAAACTGCTGCGCCGCAGCGGATTGTCTGCGCTTCAGGAGGCAAAAAACCGTTAAAGAAAGGGCGGCTTCTTATGCAGTGGGTTCTGCTTACAGAAGAGGATTACGTCACCACCAACTGGTCGGGTGGAACCACCACTCAACTGGCGATCGCACCCCAGGAGTCGGTCTATGCAAACCGGGATTTTCTCTGGCGGTTCAGCTCTGCCAAGGTCATTCTGGAGCATTCGGATTTCACTCCACTTCCTGACTACAACCGTCTGATTGCCACCGTAAAAGGCGGGCTAGATATGAAGGTAGGCGATGGAGCACGTTTTTCTTTGGCTCCCTATCAAATATACTCCTTTGACGGGGCTGTATCTGTGGAATCCTGGGGATGCTGTACGGACTTCAATTTAATGCTGCGCAAGGGACAGTGCCAGGGAACCCTTCAGGCTTTGACGCTGTCGGCTGGGAGCGCTGTGAGCTGGACTGCTCCGGTCTCCGCGCCTGAACCCTTTCCCCGCCGCACTCTGGCTGTCTACTGCGGACAAGGCCAGGTGTCGCTGCCTGAGGATCACAAAACGGCATCGGCCGGTCAGTTTCTGCTGTGCCGGGAGGCCGAAGATAAGCCGGTGTGCCTGGAGAGTTCCCAGGGCGCACAATTGATCACGGCAGTGATTTATTCCCGCTAAGAAGCGGACAAAAAGGAGCAAATTGCTATGACAGGTCAGGAAGCAGTCAATTTTATTCATGAACGGGCATGGACCGGCCGAAAGCCCGGCCTGAGCCGCACGTTTACCCTGTTGGAACGGCTGGGCAGCCCCCATGAAAAGCTGAAATTTATCCACATTACCGGTACAAACGGAAAAGGATCGACCGCGGCGATGGTTTCTTCCATTCTTACGCAAGCGGGACTGCGCACCGGACTTTATACCTCTCCCCATCTCTGGACGTTCCACGAGCGCTTTCAAGTGGATGGCGTGCCCATCTCCGACGCGATGCTGGGCGAGCTGGGCGAGTTGGTTATCAAAGCCGGAGAGGGCATGGAGGATCCCCCCACGGAATTTGAATTGATGACCGCTCTGGGCCTGGAGTTTTTCCTGCGCATGAAGTGCGATATTGTCGTGCTGGAAGTGGGACTGGGCGGACGCCTTGATTCCACAAACGTGATCCCTGCTCCCGAAGCAGCGGTGATCACCAACATCGGTTTGGAGCACACCCAGGAACTGGGCAACTCTCGTACGCTGATTGCTCAAGAGAAGTCCGGCATCATCAAAAAGGGCTGCTCCACCGTACTCTACCACCAAAGCGGCGAGGTGGAGGATGTGGTAAAAGAGGCCTGCCGGCAGATGGAGAGTCCCTTGACGGTGACCGCGCCGCAAACTCTGGAGGTTCTGGAAAGCAACCGGGATGGACAGACCTTCCGTTACCGCGGAAAGGGTCCCTATCACATCTCTCTGCTGGGCCCCCACCAGCTGTACAACGCCATGACCGCATTGGATACGATCTGGACTCTGAGCCACCGCGGCTGGAAGATCGAGGAGCAGGCCGTGGCCCAAGGCCTTGAGAACGCCGTGTGGCCTGCCCGTTTGGAACTGGTTCGCCGCAACCCTGATATTTTGCTGGACGGCGGACATAATCCTCAGTGTATGGCCGCTCTGCACGACGCATTGGAGGAGCTGTATCCGGGGAAGAAAATGATCTTCCTAACCGGAGTATTGGGGGACAAGGACTACCCCGATATGATAAACAAAATCCTGCCCCTGGCCAAATCCTTTGTCACCATTACTCCAGACAGCCCCCGGGCTCTCAGCGCTCAGGAGCTGGCGGATTATCTCCACGGCTTAGGCGTCCAGGCCGATGCCTGCGAGACGACCGAGCAAGGAATCCAGCAAGCATTGGCTCTGGCTGGACCGGAAGATGTGGTATGCGCCTGCGGATCGTTATATATGATCGGTGAAGTGCGCCATCTGCTGGGCTTATGCTGATCTCAGGATTATTATAAGACTGCGGCAGCAAATCTCTCCCCTCCGGTACATAACGTTCTGATGATCTGTTGAAGGCACCGCCCATTTGGGCGGTGCCTTTTGTTTTGCCCCGACTTCCCCATTTGCCTGTCTCCCCGCCGTTTGTTATAATTAGGAAGAACGCTGGACAGTACAGCAAGGAGGCGACCGATCCCATGCGCAGTGAACAGGAAATCATGGACCTGATTTTGTCTGTGGCCAAATCCGACTCCCGGATCCTGGCAGCTTACCTGAAAGGCTCCCGCACAAACCCCAACGTGCCCAAGGATGTCTATCAGGACTTTGACCTTATGTATGTGGTCACGGAAACCAACTCTTTCCGGCAGGACCCGGCATGGCTGGATGCCTTCGGTCCACGGATTTTGACCCAGGAACAGGACGACGACTTTGGATACGGGGACCGGTTTGGCCTGCGCTCCAATTACCAGCAGCTCTATTCCTGGCTTCTTCTGCTGGAAGATGGGAACCGGATCGACCTGGGTGTGGAGACGGTGGAGCACATGCAGCAGGGCTGCACCCGGAACAAGCTCTTTTTGCCCCTGCTGGACAAAATCGGCTGTCTTCCCAAGCTGCCGCCTCCCAGCGACGAGGACTTTCATGTCAAACCTCCCACCGCCAGCCAGTTTCAGGGGTGCTGCAACGAATTTTTCTGGAGCCTGTGCGATGTGGCCAAGGGCATTGCCCGCAACGAGCTTCCCTTCGCCATGACCACCTACCACGCCCAGGCCCGCCCGATGCTGGAACAGATGCTGGCCTGGTACGTGGGCTGTGCCACGGATTTTTCCGTCTCCTGCGGGAAATCCAATAAGTTTTTCCGGCGCTGCCTGCCCGCCTCCCTCTACCAGCGCTACACCAAGATCTACTGCGACAGCGACTATGAGCATATGTGGCAGGCGATACGTACCGCCTGCGGTCTGTTCCACGACACAGCCAACGATGTGGGGGCACAGCTGGGATTTCCCTATCCCCAGGCAGACGAGGACGGTTTTTTCCAGTACCTGGCCTTTATCCAGCGCACGCTGACCCACGCAAACCCCGGCGGCAAGCTTTCTTCCCCCGTCTGACTCCCTTGAGAAAAAAGCTTGTTTCCGCTATAATCAAACGGAATTGGGAGGGAGATACGCCTATGAATATTCAGCTTGAGCATCTTACAAAAACCTTTCACAGCCCCGGCCGGAAGTCCTCCGGCGAAGTGGTTGCTGTGAATGACTTCACCTTTGAAATTCCTGACGGCCAGCTCATCGGCCTGCTTGGCCCCTCCGGCTGCGGAAAGAGCACCACCTTGAACCTTATCTGCGGACTGGAGCAGCCCACCAGCGGAAAGATCTTCTTCGGCGACCGGGACGTCACCGCCCTGCCCCCGGAGCTGCGTGGAGTCGGCATGGTGTTTCAGAACTACGCCCTCTACCCCCACCTGACAGTGCGGAAAAACATTCTCTTCCCTCTGGAAAATTTGAAGGGGAAAGACCGCCTTACCAAAGAGGAGATGGCCCGGCGTGTGGATGAGGCGGCCTCTCTGGTCCAGATCGGGGAGCTTCTGGACCGCAAGCCCAGCGAGCTGTCCGGCGGCCAGCAGCAGCGGGTGGCCATCGCCCGGGCGCTGGTAAAAATGCCTCACGTCCTGCTGCTGGACGAGCCTTTGAGCAACCTGGACGCCCGGCTGCGCCTCCAGACCCGGGAGGAGATTCGGAAAATCCAGCGCTCCACCAAAATCACCACCGTCTTTGTCACCCACGATCAGGAGGAGGCCATGAGCATCTCCGACCGCATCGTGGTCATGAAGGAGGGGGTTTTGCAGCAGATCGGCCAGCCCCAGCAGGTCTATGACGACCCGGCCAACCTGTTTGTGGCCAAGTTCCTGGGCACGCCCCCCATCAACGTCTTTGACGGCCAGATTCAGAACGGAATGCTCTGCCTGGGTGGAGAGGCGGTACTGCCTGTCCCCGGCATCCCGGACCAGAGCGTCACTGTGGGCATCCGCCCCGAAGGCTTCCTGCCCCAGCCCGACGGCCCCCTCTCCTGCGCCCTCAGCGGTGTGGAGGTGATGGGCCGGGACATCAGCGTGGTGGCCTCCCACCCCGCCTGTCAGTCCCCCACCCTCCGTGCCATTATCACCGCCGATGCTCCGGTGGACCGCAGCGCCCAGAGCATCCGCTTCGCTCTAAAGCCGGAAAAGGTATTTCTCTTCCAGCCTGACTCCGGCTGCCGGATTCGGGGTGCGCGATGAAACAACAACGAAAAGCCTGGCTCTACCTGCTGCCCGCTCTGCTGTTTCTGGCAGCATTTATGGTCTATCCCCTCATCGACGTATTTATTTACTCGGTGGAGGAGGGGTATAACTTTGCCTCCCAGACCTACTTCGGCGTGGGACTGTATAACTACTCCTACGTGCTCCACGACCCCTATTTCTTGCAGGCGGTGAAAAACACCTTCCTGCTGGTCATCATCACCGTACCCCTGTCCACCGGACTGGCTCTGGTCATCTCCCTGGCCCTCAGCTCTATCCGGCCTCTCCGGGATCTGTTTCAGACCATCTACTTTCTGCCCTACGTGACCAACACGTTGGCGGTAGGTCTGGTGTTCATGATCCTGTTTCAGAAGACGGAGTACACCGACGGCCTTATCAACCTGATGATCCAGTGGTTTGGGGGCTCCAGCGTGGACTTCATCGAGGGCCCCTACTGGGCCAAGATGTTCGTGCTGTGCTTTTACACCATCTGGGTGGTTATGCCCTTTAAAATTCTCATTCTCACCAGCGCCCTGGCCTCGGTGAATCCGGACTACTACAAGGCCGCCCGGGTGGACGGCACCTCCAAGGGACGCATCTTCCTGCGCATCACCCTGCCCATGATCTCCCCCATGGTGTTCTACCTCATCGTTACCGGCTTTATCGGCGCCTTCAAGGCGTACAGCGACGCGGTAGCCCTCTTCGGCACCGACCTGAACGCGGCTGGGATGAACACCATTGTGGGCTATGTCTACGACATGCTCTACGGCGACAGCGGCGGCTTCCCGTCCTACGCCTCGGCGGCCGCCATCATTCTGTTTGCCATCGTGCTGACCATCACCTGCATTAACCTCCTGGTCAGCAAAAAGCACGTACACTACTAATAAGGGGGGATTCTTGTGGAACAATCTTTTGACTTTGAACGCCTCCAGAGGCGGGCGCTGCGCCGCAAACGCATACTGCGCTTACTCACCTACCTGCTGCTGGGCGTGTGGGCCGTGGTAGTGCTCTTCCCCTTCTACTGGATGCTGCTCACCTCGGTGAAGGACTACGGCGCCTACAACGCCGAGCACATCCCCACCTTCTTTACCCTCTCCCCCACCCTGCAAAACTACCGCGACGCCTTTACCTCCGTCCCCCTGGGCCGGTATCTGTTGAACACGGTGTTCTTCGCCGTGGTCACCACTGCCCTCATGGTGGTGGTCATCACCCTGTCGGCCTACGCCTTTGCCCGGATGGAGTTCCGGGGTAAAAACCTGCTGTTTACCCTGTTTTTGTCTCTGATGATGATCCCCACCGAATTGGTGGTCATCACCAACTATGCCACCATCACCGGCCTGGAGCTGCGCAACACCTTTACCGGCCTTATCCTCCCCTCGGTCACCTCAGTATTTTATATCTACCTGCTGAAGGAAAACTTTGAGCAGGTGCCCGACGAACTCTACCGGGCAGCCAAGGTAGACGGTACCTCCGACTTTAAGTACCTGTGGAAGGTGATGCTGCCCATCTGCCGCCCCACTCTGGTGACCATCATCATCCTGAAGGTCATCGAGTGCTGGAACTCCTATGTGTGGCCCCGGCTCATCACCGACGACCCCAACTACTTTCTGGTGTCCAACGGCATCCAGGAAATCCGGGAAAACGGCTTTGGCCGGGAAAATATCCCCGCCATGATGGCGGCGGTGGTGGTCATTTCTGTGCCCCTCATTCTGCTGTTTTTCCTGTTCCGGAAGAAGATCATGGCGGGCGTGTCCAGAGGAGGGATCAAGGGATGAGAGGAAAACGCGTCTGTGCGGCCCTTCTCTCCGCCGCTCTTCTGCTGGGTTTGTCCGGCTGTCATGGCTCCAAGGAGACGGTGAGCTTCCAGGTGCCCGACACCTTTGACGAGAGCCGCACCTATGAGATCACCTTCTGGGCCAAGAACGACACCAACAAGCGCCAGACCGACATCTACAAGCAGGCCATCGCCGACTTCCAGGAGCTTTACCCCAACATTAAGGTGGAGCTGCGCCTGTACACCGACTACGGCAAAATTTATAACGATGTCATCACCAACATCTCCACCGGCACCACCCCCAACGTGTGCATCACCTACCCCGACCACATCGCCACCTACCTCACGGGGGAAAATGTGGTGGTGCCTCTGGATGAGCTGTTTGCCGACCCGGACTACGGCCTGGGCGGCGCGGCCCTGAAATTTGACGGCCCCACCCAGGAGGAAATCATTCCCCAGTTTCTGGAGGAGTGCGACCTGAACGGGACCTATTACGCTGTGCCCTACATGCGCTCCACCGAGGCTTGCTACATCAACAAGACCTACGTGGAGAAGCTGGGCTACACCCTTCCGGAAACCCTCACCTGGGACTTTATCTGGGAGGTATCGGAGGCCGCCGCCAAACAGGACGCCCAGGGCAATTACCTGGTCAACGGCCAGAAGGTGATGATTCCCTTCATCTATAAGTCCACTGACAACATGATGATTCAGATGCTCCGGCAGCTGGACGCAGGCTACTCCACCAGCAGCGGAGACATCCAGCTCTTCAACGACACCACCAAAGAGCTGCTGTCCACCATCGCTCAGCATGTGGAGACGGGAGCCTTCTCCACCTTCAAGATCTCCAGCTACCCCGCTAACTTCCTCAACGCCGGCCAGTGTGTCTTTGCCATCGACTCCACCGCAGGCTCCACCTGGATGGGCGCGGACGCCCCCCTCTCCGATATCAGCCCCGACGCCTTTGTAGACTTTGAGACGGTGGTCATGCCCATCCCCCAGTTTGACCCGGAGAACCCCCAGATGATCTCCCAGGGTCCCTCCATCTGTATCTTCAACAAGGAAGACCCCCAGGAGGTGCTGGCTTCCTGGCTGTTCACTCAGTTCCTGCTCACCAATGAGGTGCAGATCCCCTACGCCCAGACGGAAGGGTACGTCCCCGTCACCTCCAAGGCCCAGCAGGACCCCACCTACCAGGACTACCTGTCCCGCTCCGGTGAGGACAACGACACCTACTACGACGTGAAGATCGAGGCCACCCAGCTGCTGCTGGACCACACCGACGACACCTTTGTCACCCCGGTGTTCAACGGCTCGGCCTCCCTGCGGGATGCCGCGGGACAGCTCATTGAGAACACCGCCAAATCGGTGCGCCGGGGTGAGACAGTGGATGAGGCCTACTGGGATTCCCTCTTTGACGAGGTAAAAGCCCTCTACCACCTGGACGATACCAGCGCCTCCGCCTCCGGTCCCGCCGATCTTGGACCCCTGCCCCAGACAGCGGTGATCCTTCTGGGCAGCCTGGCTGCGGCCTGGATTCTGATCCTGGTGTGGGTGGTCCTCAGTGCGCGGAAAAAGCGGGCTGGCCATTGATTTCTTGAAAATTCCAGCTATAATGAAAGCGGACAACCTGTCCAAACCCATTGAAAAGGAGAAGCAAGATGAAACGTACCATTCTTTTGACCCTGGCTCTCACCATGGCCCTGGCCGTCACCGGCTGCGGCAGCAACGGGAACACCAGCTCTCAGAACAGCTCCGGCAGCGGCTCTGATACCACCTCTCAGTCCCAGTCCTCCGCTTCCGGCTCCCAGACCGCCGGCGAGGTCATGAGCTACGAGGAGTATATGGCCGCCGATCTGGACAGCCAGGTCACTGTGGAGACCTACGTCCAGGCCAAGCAGTCCTGGTGGGAGGACAAGGCCACCCTGTACACCCAGGACCAGGACGGCGCCTACTTTGTCTATGATGCCGCCTGCTCCCAGGAGCTCTACGACCAGCTGACCCCCGGCACCAAGATCCAGGTCACCGGCTATAAGACCGAGTGGTCCGGCGAGGTGGAGATCATCGACGCCTCCATCCAGATCGTGGAGGGCGGCGACACCTTCGTGGCCGAGCCTCTGGACGTGACCGAGCTGCTGGGCGCCGATACCCTGATCGACCACCAGAACCAGCTGGTCTCCTTCAAGGGCCTGACTGTGGAGCCCTCTCAGGATGCCAGCGGCAATGAGGCCGCCTTCCTGTACAGCTGGGACGGCTCCGGCACCGACGGCGACGACCTGTACTTCAACGCCTCCTACAACGGCCAGACCTATACCTTCACCGTGGAGTCCTATCTCTGCGACAACACCACCGACGTGTACGCGGCGGTGAAGGCTCTGGAGATCGGCCAGACCATCGATATGGAGGGCTTCCTCTACTGGTATGAGGGCGTCAACCCCCACATCACCTCCGTTACCGTGGCTCAGTAAATTCCTCAATTCTGTTTCAGCCTGCTGCGCTCTGGGCGGCAGGCTGAATTTTTTCTGAAAAATTTTTCTCCCCTGCAACAATTTTCCCTGAAAAAGCGTCAACCTGTGTAGAAGGGGGTGAAGCGATGAACCATCCAACCAACCCACCGGTGGATTGGGAGACCCTGGTCACCCAGGAAGAAAACCGTCTCTACCGTACCGCCCTGGCCATTCTGGGCGACCCCAGCGAGGCCCAGGACGCGGTACAGGAAGCCTTTCTTGCCTTTTTGGAAAAGGCGCCGCAAAATTTAGAGATTCCCGGGGCGTGGCTGATGCGGGTGCTGGTGAACGGCTGCAAAAGCCGCCTTCGCCTGCGCTGGCGGCGGCCCACAGTGCCTCTGTGGGAGGAACTGCCCGCTCCCTCCCCGGAGGAACGGGAGGAGCTGGAGGAATTATACGCTCTGCCTCCCCAGGACCGGGCCGTCATCCATCTGCACTACTACGAGGGCTACTCCACCCAGGAGATCGCTCAGCTGCTCCACTGCCGCCCCGGCACGGTCCGCTCCCGGCTCTCCCGGGCCAGAGAGCGGCTTCGCCGATTGTTAGGAGGAGATTTTCAGTGAAATACTACACTCAGTATATGGATTCCCAGCAGGTGTCCCCGGATTTTCACCGCCGCCTGTGTGAACTAAAGCCCCGTCCCCGCCGCTCCCATGTGGGACAGATGGCCGCCCTGGCCGCCTGCGGCGCAGCGGCCTGCCTGGCTTTGTATGTGGGCCTGTCCCCCGCTTCCGGCCCCAATCCAGTGGCCTCCGACACCATTGTCCCCGGCATCCAGGATCACTTCGGCCCCGGAGAGTCCTCCGGCTACCTGGTGCCGGACAGCGGAGAGGGAACTGCCAACTTCTTCTGCATGGGGGGGATCGACTATGTCCCGTGGGAGACTGAGGCAGATGGCGCCCTGCGCTACGATGTGCCGGAGGGCTCCTTTGGCCGCACCCTCACCCAGGAGCAGTTATTTGATCTGTTCTGGCCCGACAGCGAGGGAAACGGCATCCCCTGGACACTCTTTTGGGACGGCTACACCCTCACCGCCGACGCCATCTATGACAAGGAAGGTTCCTTGCTGTGGGTAACGGTAACAGGCCGCAAGGGGGACGCCCACTTCTCCCTCCAGCTGGCCCCCGATCAGCTTCCCCCCACCTGTGTGGCTGGACCGGAGCCTGCCTACTACGACTACTTTGGTACGGAGATCGCCGCCTGGACCTCCACCGGTGACTGGAACGATGACGGCAATTCTGAGACAAAGGTGACCATCCAGGCACTCAAGGACGGCATTGGGGTGCGCTTTGTCAACTACGGCCAAACTGATCCGGAGGGCAAGGACACCGCCCTGGACTTCAACAGCTTCTTTGTCAACCGCACCTTTGCCGGGGAGGGCATTCAGTTCACTCTGGATCACCTGCGCACCACCACGGACATCCCGGACTGGCGGGCCGAGACCTTCTCCAGCCTGGAGGAGGCCCGGCAGGAGGCGGCCTTCGCCCCTTATCTGCCTGCCTCCGCCCCCGCAGGCTACAGGGAATTTGAGGGCACGCTCTCCTACCAGGAGGGGGTGCGGAACACCCTGTTCCTGCGCTGGAGCCGGGGATACAGCGATGTGACCGTGCGGGTGTCTCTCCCGGAGAGTGGCACGCCGCAGGGAGAACCGGTAGACCTGAGCAACCGGGCCGCCTATGACGTGCGGCTCTACTCCATCCCCTGGTGCGACAGCGTGCCGGAGGAATATCGTGAGACGGTAGACAACCCCATCTTCCGCGCCCAGGACATGACCCGGGAGGTGGTGTCCGCCCGCTCCCGCTCTTACCAGGACGCAGGGGACATTGATGGTCCCCGCATCAACTTCACCATTCGATATTCCGACGGGACGGAGGCGGAATATACAAGCAAAGGACTCAGTGAAGACGCACTTTGGGCCATAATTTCCCCCACGCTCCCCGGCTGAGGGGGTTGCGGAGCGGAGGTTGGCGCATTATAATAATGAAATGGTATGAAAGGAGCCTTTTCCATGAAAATTATTGATGCGCATTTACATATTTTTCCCTCCGAACCCCGCACCGACGCCATGGCTGAGAAGGTAGGCCACGTTAACTCCGTAGAACACCTGCGTGAGGTGTACGGACAGCTGGAGATCGTCCACGGCGTGGTCATGGGCAACCGCAGCCTGGACGTGGGCTTTCACAACTACCCCACCGACCTGTTTCATTACTGCGTCGGGCTGGACAGCCTGGTGCTGGACCGTGGTGAGACCATCCCCAAGGACCTGCCCGACCAGGTGGAGGAGCACCTGAAGCGTGAGAACTGCTGCGGCGTGAAGCTCTACCCCGGCTACAACAAGATCTGGCTCACCGACCCCATCTACCAGCCCATCTATGAGCTGGCCGCCCGCTACGACAAGCCGGTCGCCATCCATATGGGCCTCACCTCCTACTCCCGTGCCTATCTCAAGTACAGCCATCCCCTGGTGCTGGATGAGGCAGCTGCCGACAACCACCGCACCCGCTTTGTCATGTGCCACTTCGGCAACCCCTTCCTCCAGGAGGCGGCGGCTGTGCTGGAGAAAAACCCCAACGTGTCCACTGATCTGTCCGGCCTGTTGGAGGGTCGGGTGGACCTGGACGCCTACTTCCTGGACCGTGCCGTATATGCCGAGCTGCTCCGCGGCTGGCTGAGCTACGTGGGCTGCTGGGACCGGGTGATGTTCGGCACCGACTGGCCCATCGTCAACCTGGAGGAGTATATCCGCTACATCCAGCGTCTGGTGCCCCGCGCTCACTGGCAGAACGTCTTCTTCGACAACGCCAACCAGATCTATGGTCTGGGCCTGAACGCCTGAGAGAGGAGGGAAGCGGATATGCTGCCTAAGGACCCCATTCTCCTGCTGAGCGTGGTAAACACCAAGCTGCGGGACAACTACCCCAGCCTGGAGGAGCTGTGCCATGCCGAAGACGCGGACCCCCAGGAGATCATTCAGGCTCTGAACGCCGTCGGCTATGTCTACCAGCCGGATTTGAATCAGTTCCGCTAACGAATATAAATATGGGCATCTTCGGCTGTGCCGGAGATGCCCCAAAAAACGCCCGGAGCATCTGCTCCGGGCGTTTTGCAATTCAGATTAGTCGGCCAGCAGGCTCTTCTCGGTGGTGGGGTCGAAGAGATGGATGAGCTGGTTGCGGAAGGTGAAGCCCATCTTGGTGCCGTAGGGCACACCGGCGCGGAACTCGGCGGGCAGCTCGGTGGTCTGGATACGCATAACCACGTTCTGCTGCTTCTCACCCTCGCCCACGGTGGCGTGGAGGTAGAACTCGCTGCCCATCAGCTCGGACACCTCAACGGTGCACTGGATGGCATTGCCGCCCTCGGTCTGGACGGTGATGTGCTCGGGACGCACGCCCACGATCACGTCGGCATTGCCCTGGCCCTTGGAGGCCAGCTTCTGAGCCATCTCGTCGGTGACAGGGATGGTAGCGCCCATGCACTGGATCTGATAGCCGGCGCCGGTCTTCTCCAGCTTGCCGTTGAAGAAGTTCATCTGGGGAGTGCCGATAAAGCCGGCCACGAACAGGTTCACGGGGGTGTCAAAGACCTGCTGGGGGGTGCCGATCTGCTGGACAAAGCCGTCCTTCATAATGACGATGCGGTCGCCCAGGGTCATAGCCTCGGTCTGGTCGTGGGTGACGTAGATAAAGGTAGTGTTGATGCGCTGACGCAGCTTGATGATCTCAGCGCGCATCTGGTTACGCAGCTTGGCGTCCAGGTTGGACAGAGGCTCGTCCATCAGCAGCACCTTGGGCTCACGGACGATGGCGCGGCCGATGGCCACACGCTGACGCTGGCCGCCGGACAGAGCCTTGGGCTTACGGTCCAGATACTGAGTAATGTCCAGGATCTCGGCGGCCTGGTTGACCCGGCGCTCGATCTCCGCTTTGTCCATCTTACGCAGCTTCAGGGGGAATTCCATGTTCTCCCGCACGGTCATGTGGGGATACAGAGCGTAGCTCTGGAAGACCATGGCGATGTCGCGGTCCTTGGGCTCCACATCGTTGACCAGGCGGTCGTCGATGCGCAGCTCGCCCTTGGAGATCTCCTCCAGGCCGGCCACCATACGCAGGGTGGTGGACTTACCGCAGCCGGAGGGTCCAACCAGAACGATAAACTCCTTGTCGGCGATCTCCAGGTTGAAATCGCTCACCGCGGTGACGTTTCCGTCATAGATCTTGAAGATGTGCTGAAGGCTCACAGTAGACATGGGCTCAGGCCGTAGTACGCTCGCCTCTGCTCACGTACCTCCCTGCCAGAGAGCGAAACCCTGACAGGATTACGGCAGGTCTCCACACTGCCGCACCGCCGGCCGGCGGCAAATATTTTCCTCCTTTTTTCTGGTCCGGATGGCTATTGAAATGGAGTAGCGCTCCGGCCTGCAAATGATGGAACGCGGCTGCCAGAGGTTCTGGACAGAAAACGCTTCCTGCTCCTTATAATACCGCATATTTCCATCTGGCCGCAACCTTATTCTCTTCGTCTGAACAGAGAATTTTAGCCGCCAAGTTCAGTGGTTTTTCCCAATAAATCTACATTTGTATTTTATCTTGACGAATGTAGATTTACGGAGTATGATAGTCCCATTCCAAACAAGGAGAGGTCGCTATGGAATACGGAAACGAGGAACATCTGGATCTGCGCCAGCGCAAGACCCGCAAGCTGTTGGTAGAGGCTCTGGCCCAGCTGTTGGAGGAGAAGTCTTTCCAGGAGCTGTCGGTCACCGATATCTGCCGCCGGGCCATGGTCCACCGCACCACCTTCTACGCCCACTTCAACGACAAGCAGGAGCTGCTGCGCTATCTGCTGGAGGGCCTGGAGCGGGAGTGCGCCGCCACCTGCCTGCCTCAGGACCCGGAGCGCAGCCCCCGGGAGTATTTGCTCACCGCCGCCCGCAACGTATTTCAGTTCTTTGCCCAGCGTCGGGCACTGTATCGCGCCTGTCTCAACAGCGGCGCGGATACCCTAGCCCACACCCTGGAGGACTGCGCTGCCGGAGAGCTGTGCCGACTGCTGTCGGAGCCCCGCTTCCGGGCCGTCACCCCACAGGTGGACCCGCAGGTGGCCGCCCACTTCTACACCGGCGCCATGCTCTCCCTCATCCGCTGGTGGCTCTCCAGCGACGATCCCCTCCCCACCAGCCATTTGCTGTCCAACCTGGAGCAATTCATTCCCATTCAGTGAGGCACTCTTATGCAGGAAAAACGTACGGAAAGTCCCATGACCAAAGTGGCCCGCTTCATTGTTGACAAGCGCAAGGCCTTCTACCTGGTCTTTATTGCCGCCTTTGTCTTCTGTGCGGCCTCCATCAACAAAGTCCAGGTCAACAACGACATCACCTCCTACCTCCCCGCCCAGACCGAGACCCGCCGGGGCCTCACCATCATGGACGAGGAATTCATCACCCTGGGCAGCGCCAACGTGATGGTATCCAACGTGACCTACCAGACCGCCTTGGACTTATCCCACAAGCTGGAGAACATTGAAGGCGTATCTGAGGTAGCCTTTGACGGCACCGAGGAACACTACAAAAACTCCTCCGCCCTGTTCACCATCTCCTTTGACGGAGAGGAGACCGATCCGGCCACGGTAGAGGCTATGAATGAGGTGCTCTCCGCCCTGGAGGGCTACGACGTCTACTCCTCCACCCAGATCGGCCGGGACGAGTCGGCCACCCTCCAGCAGGAGATGACCGTCATTCTGGCCATTGCGGCGGTGGTCATCGTGGTGGTGCTGCTGTTCACCTCCAAGAGCTACATGGAGGTGCCCGTCTACCTTATCGTCTTTGCCGCGGCGGCGGTGCTGAACATGGGCACCAACTTTATTTTCGGCACCATCTCCTTTATTACCAACTCCATCGCCGTGGTTCTCCAGCTGGCTCTGGCCATCGACTACGCCATCATTTTCTGTCACCGGTACATGGAGGAGCGGGACAACGGTCTGGACCCCCGTGAGGCGGACATCGCCGCTCTGAGCAAGGCCATTGTGGAGATCTCCTCCTCCAGCCTCACCACCATTTCCGGCCTGGTAGCCCTGATGCTCATGCAGCTGCGCATCGGCTTTGACATGGGCATCGTGTTGTCCAAGGGCATCGTGTGCTCCATGCTGTGCGTGTTTTTGCTCATGCCCGGCCTGCTCATGCTCTTCAGCGGCCCCATCGACCGCACCCGCCACCGCAATCTGGTACCCAAGATCAACTTCTGGGGCAAAGCCGTTGTTCGCCTGCGTTACATTCTGCCTCCCATCTTTCTGGTGGTGGTGGTTGCCGGAGCGGTGCTCTCCTCCCACTGTGATTATGTCTTTGACACCAATGACACCGACTTTGACAACAAGCCCGCCTGGCGCATTGCCGACGAAAAGGTGACCGATACCTTTGGCAAGAAAAACACCATCGCCGTGCTGGTGCCCCGTGGGGACTACAACAAGGAAAAGTACGTTCTGGAGCGGGTATCTCAGCTGCCCCAGGTGACCCAGGCCACCGGCCTTGCTAACATCGAGGTAGAGGACGGGCGGATGCTCACCGACGAGATGAACCCCCGGCAGTTCTCCGAGCTGGCGGGCGTGGACATTGAGCTGGCCCGTCTCCTTTACCAGGCCTATGGCCTGAGCGTGGAGGAGTACGGCGCCATCTTCCAGGACCCGGACGACTACTCTGTCCCCCTCATCGATGTGTTTGAGTTCCTGCTGGATCAAAAGGACAAAGGAGTGGTGAATCTCACCGGGGAGCAGGCAGACAAGGTAGACGACCTCCAGGAGCGGCTGGACGTGGGCCTGGAGCAGCTGCGGGGCGAGCACTGGTCCCGGCTGGTGTTCATTGCCGATGTCCCCACCGAGGGGGATGAGACCTACGCCCTGCTGGATGAGATCCGCTCCATCGCCCAGGAATATTACGGGGATGATGTGATCCTGGTGGGCAACTCCACCAACGCCTTTGACCTGGCCAGCTCCTTCTCCGGCGACAACATGAAGATCAGTATTCTCACCGCCCTGTTCGTCATGGTGATTTTGCTGTTCACCTTCAAGTCAGCGGGCCTGCCCATTCTGCTGGTCCTTACCATCCAGGGTTCCATCTGGATCAACTTCTCGGTGCCGGTCCTTACCGGAACGAATCTGTTCTTCCTGAGCTATCTGGTGGTCAGCTCCATCCAGATGGGTGCCACCATCGACTACGCCATCGTCATCACCAACCGCTACATGGAGCTGAAAACCGTGATGGAGCGCAAGCAGGCGGCGGTGGAGGCCCTGAGCCAGAGCTTCCCCACCATCCTCACCTCGGGCACCATCATGGCGGTAGCGGGCTTCCTCATCGGCGGCATCTCCACCGACGCCACCATCGGCTCGGTAGGTCAAACCCTGGGCCGGGGCACCGTCACCTCCATTATCCTGGTCATGACCGTGCTGCCCCAGCTGCTGATGCTGGGCGACGCCCTTATCGAGCGCACCGCCATCACCCTCAACCGGGACCGCAAGCAGCGCTTCAACCAGGGCACTATGCGCCTGGACGGCCACATCCGGGGCCATGTGTCCGGCTTTGTGGACGGCGAGTTCAAGGGCGTGCTCCACGGCAGCGTGGACGCCCTCATCGAGAGCAAATATCAGGAGCTGGACACCTCAGAAGAGGAGGAGCATACACCATGAAACAAATACAGCGGGGAGCCGCCCTCCTGACGGTACTGGCGCTCCTTTGTACGTTGACCCTGCCCGCTGCTGCGGCCTCGGACACGGTCACCATTGCCACCGTCCAGGATTTTACCAACTTCTCCAAACAATGTACCCGGGACACCTGGTCCCAGGGTATCACCGTGGAGCTCACCGCCGACCTGGACCTGAGCGGCTCTGACTTCACTCCGGTGCCCATCTTCCAGGGCACCTTCCATGGCAACGGCCACACCATCTCCGGCTTTTCCTTTGAGAAAAAGGGCTCCAAAACCGGACTGTTCCGTACCCTGACCGCCAGCGCCGTGGTGGAAGACCTCACTGTGGAAGGGGACCTGGCTCCCCAGGGTTCCGCCAGCCAGGCGGGCCTGCTGGTGGGAGAAAATTACGGCACGGTCAGCCGCTGTGCCGCCCGTGGCTCTGTGTCCGGGCAGGAAGATATCGGCGGTCTGGTGGGTCTGAACGGCGAGAGCGGCTGCATCCAGTCCTGCACCAGCGCCGCTTCTGTCACCGGCGTGACCAACGTGGGCGGCATTGCCGGGCAGAACCTGGGCACGGTGGAGAACAGCTCCAACACTGGTGAAATCAACACCCAGGCCGACCAGGAGACTCCCACCAGCGTGGGCGGTATCGCCGGCCTGTCCCGCGGGACCATCCGCAGCTGCACCAACTCCGGCGCGGTAGGCTATCAGCACGTGGGCTACAACATGGGCGGCATCGTGGGTCTTCAGTCTGGGGAGATCTCCAGCTGCTCCAACACCGCTCCCATCCAGGGCCGTAAGGACGTGGGCGGCATCGCGGGTCAGTTTGAGCCCAACACCAGCCTCACCTATGGTCCCTCCCCCTCCCAGCAGCTTACCAACAGCCTCTCCTCCCTCTTTGACCAACTGGAGCACTTCACCAACCAGCTCAATGACATGGTCTCCCGGGGTGTGGACGACGCCCAGGCCATCCACGACTCCCTGTCCGCCATCCAGGACCGCACCCACGCCGCCGGGACGGAGGGCCGGGACGACTTCAAAGCCATGTCCGACCAGCTCTACCAGCACACCACCGCCATCAGCGGCAGCCTGGACAGCCTGCGGGACGATCTGGACCAATTCAGCGAGGAGGCGGGCGACCAGTTCCAGGAGGCGCTGGATCAGACAGACACCCTGCTGAGCAAGCTGGAAAAGCTGGCCAGTCAGGCGGACAGCGGCCTGGGAAAGGCCATTCGCGCGCTGGAGGACACCATCTCCGGCATCCGGGACCAGCTCCAGATCATCCGCATCCACCGCCAGGCCATGGCGGAGGAGCTGGACAATGTAAAGCAGTATGTCTCCGACGTGGCACGGCTGATCGCCGCCGGGCAGTTTGAGCAGGCCTTTCAGCTCCCCTTCCCCTCTCTGGATCTGACGGGCCACGTGCAGGCCATCGCCGGCGCGCTGAAGGAGATTCCCCGTCTGGCGGCAAAACTGCCCGGCCAGTGGAATGACATCCACGATCAGACCTCCCAGGCGCTGGGGCAGACCGGCCAGGACATCGACCGGGCCCTCAACGCCCTGTATGAAGCCCTCACCGCTCTGAACGAGGCGGGGGACCACTTCTCCTCCGACCTTCAGGAAGACCTGGACGCGGTCAACCAAAAGGCCGACGTCATCCGGGACCTGCTGAAAACCTATACCGACACCCTGGGAGACAAGGCCCAGTCCGCTCTGGACGACATTGACGGGGAGCTCTCCGCCATCCAGGACCGGGTAGACAGCATGACCCAGGCCGCCGGAGCGGACAATGACGCCCTCCACGCCACCAGCCAGGCTATTTTTGACGACATGGAAGCCGTACGCCAGGCCATCTCCGGTCTTGGCAAGGAACCGGAACTCACCGTCACCGACCTCACCGATGAAATCGACCAGGGACCGGGTCTGGTAAAGGGCTGCACCGCATCGGGCACGGTACAGGGCGACACCAACGTGGGCGGCATTGTGGGCACCGTCTCCACCGAACTGGGAGACGACCCGGAGGCCACCTTCGACCTGGGTGACCTGAAGCTGATGAGCGACGTATATGCCACCCTGCGGGCTGTGGTGCGGGACTGCCGCTTTGACGGCGACGTCACCGTGAAAAATGAGTGCGGCGGCGGCGTAGCCGGCCGATGCGAGGCGGGGGCCATTGTGGACTGCGCCGCCCGGGGCACCGTGGAGACCGGCGGAGACTACTGCGGCGGCATCGCCGGCCGCACCCGTGGCAAGGTGATCCGCTGCGCTGCCCTCACGGACCTCACCGGCCAGAGCTGGCTGGGCGGTGTGGCCGGGTTGGGCCAGGACATCACCGACTGCCGCACCATGGTGCGTGCCGACAGCGACGGGGAGTACCAGGGCGCCATCGCCGGACAGGCGGAGGGCACCCTCACCGGCAATCGCTATCTGATGGAGGACCTGGCCGGGCTGGACGGAGTGGACTATGCAGAGACCGCCCAGGGTCTGGACTTTGACGCCTTCTCCCAATTAGACTACATCCCCGCAGACTTTCTCACCTTCTTTTACCGCTTTGAGGTAAACGGCCAGACCGTGGCCGAGATTCCCTTCCAATACGGGGACGATCTGGACACAAGCCTAGTGCCTGAGGCCCCCAAGCAGGGCGAGGAGTATGGCCAGTGGCCTCAGTTCCCCACCCAGGATCTGCGCCGCTCCATGGTCCTTTCCGTCCAGTTCACCACCCCCACTTCTACTCTGGCCGACCAGGACGGGGTGGCTCAGCTGCTGGTGGAGGGCACCTTCTCCCCCGACGCCTCGTTGACGGTAGACCAGGAGGAGCTGTCCGACCAAAAAGTGGAGGGCTATACCTCCCGCTCCGCCTGGAGCTACACGGTCACCGGAAGCCAGTCGGATACCATCACCGTGCGCCTGCGTGCGGAAGGAGTAGAGAAGCCGGCGGCGGCGGTGTATCAGGACGGCAGCTGGCAGCGGGTGGACAGCACCCTGGACGGCAGCTATCTGGTCTTCCAGGCTCCCACTCAGGGTCAGGTCCTGCTGCTGGAGGAGCAGCAGCTGCCCCTTCTGACCGTGGGACTGATCGGCGGAGGAACCATCGTCCTGCTGCTGGCAGGCTTCTTCCTGCACCGGTACAGACGAAACCGCATCCGCGCGGAAAAATAAAACATGTCCCGGAGTGCAAACGCACTCCGGGACATGTTTTCTATGTTCAGGCAGGCAATACATGGGCTTTTCTCAGTGCGGGGGTCAGTGCGGTATACAAAAGCGCCGCACAGATCACCGCCACCACGCCGTTGAACAGCGTTACCGGCGCCTTGGTGGCCAGCACCTCCACCTGGGTCACCTGCCAGGTAAAACCCTTTACATACAGAGATTCCAGCACATTTTTTCCCAGATACAGGATACTGTAACTCAGCGAGCCGCACAGCGCCGCCGTCCACACCCGCACCCGCGGAGCCAGGAAGGAGGCCTTGCGCATCACCCCTCCGGCCACAAAGGCCATCACAAATTTGTTCAGGAAGGTGATCCAGCACTCCGGCGCCCACATGGGGTCCATCAGGTCAAACAGGGCCGAACCTACGCCGGCAGCCAGGCCGCCTCCCACCGGTCCCAGCAGAAACGCGGACAGCAGGCACATAATATTGCCAAAGTGGATCTTGGTCTTTCCCAGACCTGTGGGGATGTCAATTCCCACATAGGTCAGTGCAAACACCATTGCTGCCATCATGCCCACCAGTGCCAGACGCTGGATGGAAAACGTACCTCTTTGCTTCATCGTACTCTCCCCTGTCTTTTTGTAGATTATCTCTGGTTTCTGATTATAGCGGGATCTGATATTTTTAGTATAGCCAGTATTGTATATATTTTTAAGGTCAGTTTTTCTGACTCCCGCTGGAAAAAACAGTTGCATTTTTTCTGGTTCTATGGTATATCTATACCACTGCCACCGGGTAGAGTAATGCGAATGCATTCGGTACACATCGTTAGGTCTTTGAAGATGTGTATACGGATGCTTTTTTGTTTGTTGGGAGGATTTTGTGATGAAAGCTGCGTTTGGCTGGCTGAGCCGTTATTTCTCCAAAGGGGAGCTGCTCCTGTGGGGCTGTTCCATGGGCTGTATCCTACTGTCCTTTGCCGCCTTTGACCGGGGCAGCTATCTCACCCTGGCCGCCTCTCTCATCGGAGCCACATCCCTTATTTTCTGCGCCAAGGGCAACCCGGCGGGGCAGGTGCTGATGATCCTGTTCAGCCTGCTGTACGGGCTTATTTCCTTCTCCTTTGCCTACTACGGCGAAATGCTCACCTATCTGGGCATGACCGCCCCCATGGCTGTGGTGTCGCTGGTGTCCTGGCTGCGCAATCCCTTCCAGGGCAACCATTCCGAGGTGGAGGTCAACCGTCTTCCCCGGCGGGAGATTCCCTTTATGCTGGTACTCACCGCCGCAGTGACAGTGGTGTTCTACTTCCTGCTCCGCTTCTTCCACACCGCAAACCTGCTCCCCAGCACCCTGTCCGTCACCACCAGCTTTTTGGCCGTCTATCTCACCTTCCGCCGCAGCGCCTACTTCCCCCTGGCCTACGCCGCCAACGACCTGGTGCTGATCGTGCTATGGACCCTGGCCGCCATGGAGGATCCCTCCTACCTATCGGTGGTTATCTGCTTTGTGATGTTCCTGGTCAACGACGGATACGGCTTTCTTAGCTGGTCCCGGATGCAGAAGCGTCAGCAGCAGCGCCGGGAGGAACTGGCGTAACAGACCGCAAAAACCCCGTACCACGTGGTACGGGGTTTTTTTATGGCTTTTACTTTGCAAAGAAGTTCACCGTATAATCCCCCAGATTGAAAATCAGGGTGGGATCTTGGGTTCCGTCCTGGTAGGTGGTCATGGCTGCAACTGCCACGCCGCTTGTTCCATCCACATCCACCTCATAAATTGTGGGTTTGGAATCCCTTTGACTTTGCTGGTATGTCCCTGTATAGGTGCGGTCGTTGGTCCGGTCGGTAAGGGTGAGATTACCGCCTTGGGCCTCACAGACCAGTTCGATCTGCTTTGCCCCCTCCAGCGTGCTGCTGCCCTTCTCTCCATAGGCCACCGCCTGTCCGCCTGCCTCCATACTCTGCACCGAGGTCATGACCCAGGTGTATTCGTCGATTTTGGGCGTCTTACTGCTGCACCCTGTGAGAAGCACCAGCAGCAGCGCCAGCAACAAACCTGCTCGTTTCATGGTTTCTCCTTATTTTTTCCGGGTTTTATATATTCCAATTCCGGCTATGACAGCCGCTGCGACAGCGATAACCCATGTCCCTGTTTGGACCAGGGTGGAACCGCATAGGATGTTAGTCGGACCGTCGTTCCCGCCAATAATGGTTGTATCGGCCCAAATGCGCTCCATTGCCGCCTGATAAGAAAGCCACTCGATCAGCTGACAAAGAAGTACAAGGAGCGCAGCCGCTCCAAAGAGGATAAACACCGCCCGCCATAGTTTCCGCTGCCGCTCACAGCGGGTTGCAAACTGTTCGTTCAGCAGCTCCAATTTGGCGGCAATGGCTTTCAGCTCTGCGCTCTCGTCGGAGGAGGGCTCCGAACCTGCCGTTTCCCCCAGAAGTTCGGTAACCGAGGTGTCCAGTGCCTCGGCCAATCGGATCAGCATGCCGGAATCCGGAACGGACAGTTCTTTCTCCCATTTGGAGATGGTCTGTCTCACGATGTGCAGCTTAATGGCCAGCTCTTCCTGGGACAACCCTTTGGCCTTGCGAAAATGCTTCAGATTCTCACTCAGCATGAGCCCACTCCCTTCCCAACGACGTATCACAATTATAGGGCAAAACCGCCCGTTGCTTCAAGCAACGGAATTTAACATTTGGTCGTTTGGGGCGGAAATAGGCAAGGTGGAGCCGCCCTTTGGGCGGCGGAACCCAGACCCCCGCACAGCGGGGCGGCGCTTTTGCGCCGTACAAGCGTTTTGAGCCAACGGCTCAAAACCTTGGCGGAGGCGGAATTTACTTCCGCCGAGCATTTCAATTTCTCACGGTAACCATAAAAATAACCACACCTTTCGGTGTGGTTATTTTTATGGTGGAGGCGGGGGGAGTCGAACCCCCGTCCGAAAACTCTTCCATGGGAACTTCTCCGGGCGCAGACGGTTATTGCGGAGGTCTTGCTCCTCCCGTTCCCCTCTCCCCAGGCAAGCCGTCACGCCTGAGGGTCAGGTAAGCTTCATCATGCATGGCCGGCGCAAAGCTTTGCCGGCGCACGTGCACCACTAAACGACGCCTGATCCCGGCTCGTGGTCCTTCCGGGTCAGACGGCCGCCTTTAATTAGGCAGCGTAAGCGTAATTATCGTTGTTCTTTAATTTATAAAGAATGCCCGTTTTAAGGTGGCCAGGCGCCACCGCCCGCTATTCCCACTTCCGCGTCCCCGTCGAAACCGGTACGCCCCCGCGTCGTCGCAAGCTTCATATCCCTCGCTTCCGCCTGACGGCAAAAGCTCGCTCATTCCGCTGCTCCTCCTTTTCCAAACGAACCCGCTTGCGCTGGGCTTCGTTTGGAGTTACGGGAGAATGAGGTGGGAACTTCTCCTCCCCACGAGGGGGAGGAGAAGATTCCATATTTCATTAGACTTTTTCAGGCTCGGGATAGTCCACGCCGAAGGTCTCCACGGTGACCTTCTTCATACGCTGAGGCTGGCGGGGCTTGTCGTTCCAGTCCCGCTTGGTGGACACGATAGCGTCGGCCACCTCCATGCCCTCGATGACCTTGCCGAAGGAGGCATACTGGCCGTCCAGGTGGGGAGCCTGCTCCACCATGATGAAGAACTGGCTGCCCGCGGAGTCGGGAGCCATGGTCCGGGCCATGGACAGCACGCCCCGGTCGTGGCGCAGCTCGTTGGGGAAGCGGTTCTGGGTGAACTCTCCCTTGATGGAGTAGCCGGGGCCGCCCATGCCAGTGCCGTCAGGGCAGCCGCCCTGGATCATAAAGCCGGGGATGACCCGGTGGAAGATCAGGCCGTCATAGTAGCCCTTCTGAATGAGGCTGATGAAGTTGTTGACGGTGTTGGGAGCCACCTCGGGGTACAGCTCGGCCTTCATGATGCCGCCGTCCTCCATCTCGATGGTAACGATAGGATTCTGTGCCATTGGAAACACTCCTTTTCAGCGGAGAGACGCCTCCGCAAACTCTTTAATACCGGGTATTCCGGGATTTCATGGTGCGGTCCATCTCCCGCTTGGCGTCCCGCCGGGCGGCGGATTCCCGCTTGTCATAGAGCTTCTTGCCCTTGGCCAGGCCGATCTCCAGCTTGACCCGGGGGCCTTTGAAGTAGACGCTCAGGGGAATGAGGGAGTAGCCGTCCTGCTTGATATGGGCAAACAGGCGCATGATCTCCCGCTTGTGCATCAGCAGCCGGCGCTGGCGAAGAGGATCCTTGTTGAAGATGTTCCCCTTCTCATAGGGACTGATGTGCATCCCGATGACCGACATTTGCCCGTCCTTGATGTGGCAGAAGGAGTCCTTCAGGTTCACATGGCCCTGGCGGATGGACTTGACCTCGGTGCCCGCAAGCTCAATGCCGGCCTCGTATTTCTCTTCAATGAAGTAGTCGTGGTAGGCCTTGCTGTTCTTGGCCACCACCTTGACCGACTCTGCCATAGGGCACCTCCTTTCCGGAAAACCATAGATGAATGGTAAATTAGTATACCATGTTTTCTTATAAAAAGCAAGGTGGAGCTGCCCCCTTGACAACCGTCCGAAATCAGACTATACTGGTATGGCAATATTAAGTCCGATTTCGGACTATTTGGAGGCTGCCATGTCTGAACTCACCTTCTCCGAGTTTATCCGCCGCTACAACAGTCTATACAAGGCCAACAATGAGATCTACCACCGTCTGGCCCGGCACTTCGGATTATCCGACACCGCCTTTTGGATCCTCTATACGCTCCGTGAGGAGGGCGGCAGCGTCAGCCAGAGCCAGCTGTGCGCGGATCTTTTTCTCAGCAAGCAGACCATTCACTCTGCCCTGAAGCAGCTGGAGCAGGGCGGCTTTCTCCAACTAGAGAACGTCCCCAACAACCGGAAAAACAAGCTGGTGCGGGTCACATCTCAGGGAGAACAGCTTCTCTGCCAAGTGACCGACCCGGTGTTTGCCATGGAGGAGCGGGCTTTCCTGCGCCTCTCCCCTCATCAGCGCCAGGCTCTGCTGGATCTGGATGAGGCTCTGCTGGACGCCCTGCGGCAGGAATCCACCCTGATTCTCGATCCGCCCAAGACACCCTAAGGAGTTTTTATGAAAATCAAGTTATCCGACCACTTCACCTACAACCGATTATTGCGCTTCACCCTGCCCTCCGTGGTCATGATGGTAGTGGCCTCCATCTACAGCGTGGTGGACGGCCTGTTTGTGTCCAATCTGGTGGGCGACCTGGCCCTGTCCGCCGTCAACATCATTTTCCCGGTCACCATGATCATTGGCGCCTTTGGCTTTATGCTGGGAACCGGCGGCAGCGCCATTGTAGCCCGCACGTTGGGCGAGGGCCGCAAGGAGCTGGCCCAGGAGTACTTCTCCATGCTCATCTACACGGTGCTGGTGGTGGGCGGTATCCTATCCGTGGTCAGCGTGGTTTTGACCGAGCCCATCGCCCGGCTGGCCGGCGCCAGCGACCTGCTCATGGACGACTGTATAGCCTACGGCCGGATCATGCTGGCAGGCAGCGTGGTGTTCATGCTCCAGGTCCTCTTTCAGAGCTTTTTTGTGGTGGCCGAGCGGCCTCAGCTGGGGCTGTTTTTCTCGGTAGCTGCGGGCGTGACCAACATGGGACTGGACTATGTGTTCATTGCCCTGATGGATCTGGGCATTGCCGGAGCCGCCCTGGCCACGGTGGCGGGCTACTGTGTGGGCGGCGTGATCCCTCTGGTCTACTTTCTCACCGGGGAGCGCTCCGGCCTGCGTTTAGGTAAGACCAAGCTGTACGGCAGGCAGCTGCTCCAGGCTTGCGCCAACGGCTCCTCGGAGCTGATGAGCAACATCTCCTCCTCCATCGTCAGCATCCTCTACAATCTCCAGCTGATGCGCCTGATTGGAGAGACGGGTGTGGCCGCCTATTCTGTGATGATGTACGTGGACTTTGTCTTTATCGCCGCCTTCCTGGGCTTCTCCGTGGGCAGCGCCCCCATTGTCAGCTTCCATTACGGGGCGGACAACCGCAGCGAGCTGAAAAGCGTCTTTCGAAAAAGCGCCGTCATCATCGGGGTGACCGCTGTGGTGATGGTCACCGCCTCGGAGCTTCTCAGCCATCCCCTCTCCTCCGCCTTTGTGGGCTACGACCCGGATCTGCTGAAGATGACGGTCCACGGCTTTCGTCTGTTTGCCCTGAACTACCTGTTCTGCGGCGTGAACATCTATGCCTCCGCCTTCTTTACGGCTCTGTGCAACGGTCTCATCTCCGCCCTCATCTCCTTTGCCCGCACCCTGCTGCTGCGGGGCGGGATGGTCCTGCTGCTGCCTCTCCTCTGGGGCCTGGACGGCATCTGGTGGGCGGTGGTGGCCGCCGAGGGGCTGGCTGTTCTGGTCTCTCTGGCCTTCCTGATCTCCCAGCGCAAGCGCTACCATTACGCATAAAAAACAGCGCGTTCCTCTCCGGAACGCGCTGTTTTTCAATCCAATTTGTTATTTATCCGCACAGATATCCCGCACGTAATACTCCACATTCTCTTCCCCCTGGGGGACGATCTGGAAACGGTCCAGGGCGCGGATCAGTTTGGACAGCTTGGAGAAGCCGTAGTTACGAGGGTCAAAGTCGGGCTGCTTTTTCAGCAGGAGGTTGCCCAGCTTGCCCATATGGGCCAGCCCGTCCTCCTCGCACAGGTCCTCCACCGACTCGGCGATGAGCTCCACGATCTCCTCCGGGGCGGGGCTGCTGGAGGTCTGGCACTTCTTGTTCTCCTTCTTGGCCGTCTTTTTGGCCTGGGCCTCCTCCTTCTTTTTGGCGGCCTCAGCGGCCTGCTTGGCCGCGGCACGGATGACCTCGATATACACAAACTTGTCGCAGGCCACAATAAAGGGCTTGGGGGTCTTCTTCTCCCCCATGCCGTACACCTTCATCCCCGCCTCCCGCAGCCGGGTGGCCAGACGGGTGAAGTCGCTGTCGCTGCTCACCAGCACAAAGCCGTCGCAGGTGCCGGAGTAGAGGATGTCCATGGCGTCGATGATCATGGCGGAGTCGGTGGAATTTTTGCCGGTGGTGTAGCTGTACTGCTGAATGGGAGTAATGGCAGTCTCCAGCAGAATGGACTTCCAACTGTTCATATTGGGGCTGGTCCAATCGCCGTAGATACGCTTGATGGTGGGGGTGCCGTACACCGCCACCTCAGCCATCACGTCCTTCATGGCAGTGCGGGATGCGTTGTCCGCATCGATGAGCACGGCCAGTCGCAGGTCCTTCTCACTTTCCGGCATACTCCGCCTCCTCCCGGTCCCACAGCTTGGGCAGCAGGCGGTAGAAGTCCCCCTGCTCCCGCCACAGGGCCAGCAGGGTACCGTCGCCCACCGTGATCTTGGCGGGGGCGTCCACAAACTCGTTGCTTACCCCCAGAGGGAAGTCGGCAGACATGGTGTGGTCATTGAGCTCATACTTCAAATTCTCCAGCCGAACCCCCTTGGCCACGCCGCTGGAGCAGAACACGGACAGGAAGCCCTGCAGCCCCTGGGGGAAGGTCATAGACTCGTTGTGCAGGGCGGTGGCCACGGTACCCTCGCCTGCCAGCACGCCGCGAGCTCCCTGAGTGGTGAGCCAGGCCAGAGCCTGGAGGTTGGCCAGGGTGTGCTCCAGCCGTCCACCCACGCCGCCCAGCAGCACGAACCGGCGGTAGCCCCGCTCCAGGCCCTCCCGCAGGGCGTACACCATGTCGGTGTCGTCCTTCATCACCGGCAGCTGGATCACATTGGGGTGGTTGGGCCGGCGGCCCAGAGAGTCAAAGTCACCCACCACCAGATCGGGGGGCGCGCCGTAGGCCTCCAGGGCCTCATAGCCCTTGTCGGCGGCGATCAGGAAGTCACCGGCTCCCTTTCGGGGGCACAGGGACCAGGACAGGGGCATAGCCCCCACAACATAACACAAACCGGACTTGATTGTCACAGAGAATCCCTTCTTTCATAGGCTGCTTATCATTTTAAACTCCCGCCCGCTCAGGAAAAACGCTGGGCGGCCTGGAGCATTTGTTCCGAGATCTGGGGCCACTGTTCCGCCGAGCCGGGAGGCAGGAAAATAAGCTCCATATCCTCCGGCAGGTGGTAGAAGGCCCGGAAATAGTCTGCCCGTACTTGGGACTGAGGGTTGCGGCCCCAGGAGTAGCTCAAATCCCACCCCTCGGTGGGCAGCATGACACTGGAGTCGCCGTTGGCCACCGCCTGGGCCATCTGGTTCTGGCGGATCCACTCTGCCTGGCCGATCAGACGGTAAGCCCGGACGTGGAAGCCCACACTGAGTGCCAGCGTGACAAGGGCAAGGCCCTGAACCCAGCGCTTGGTCTCCATGCCCTTGGCCAGAGACAGCCCCAGCACCAGCAGCGCCGCCGCCGAGGGAAAGACGCACCGGGCGCCGTAGTCCTTCACCACTGCAAAGGGGGCCAGCATCCCAACTGCCGCCAAGAGCAGCAGCAATCGGGCACTTCCCTTATCTCCCCCATCCCAGACCACAACGGCCAGAATGAGGAGCAGCTGGATCACCGCGCCGGCCACCCGCACAGGCTGCCAGGGGCACTGCCAGCTGTCCAGCTGGCGTATGTGCTCCATCACAACCCAGCACTGGGCACAGTACAGAGCGGACCACAGCCCCAGCAGGACCTGCCAATACCAACGGACGTCCCGCTGGTGTAGCCGCCACAGGCAACCTGCCGACACCAGCAGGCACACGCCGGGGTAATACTCAAACAGCCCCGGCAGCACCACGGTGAACAGCCGCTCCGCCACGGCGGCAGCCATGGAGGCCAGCCCTTGCCCCGGTTCAAACACCAGACTGCGTACCCCCTCTACCGCGGTACCGCTGGCGGCCAGCTGGCCGTACAGGGGATTGCCGAACATGAGCAGCGCGCCCAGCACACAGCCTGCCAGCCCCGCCAGGGCGGGCAGCCGCCCTCTCCGGGAGACCAGAGCGTAAGCTCCGGTGACCACTCCCGCTCCGGTCAGCGCCAAAGTCTGGTTTTCCGCAAAGAGCTGACCGGCCAGGCACAAAACAAACAGCGCCCCGGCCAGTGGGAGCGGATGCTCGGATTTTTTGGAAAAGGTCTTCTGCCACAGCAGCAGCACCCCCAGCATCACCGCCGCCCCCGCCACAAAGTTGGCAAAGGCGGACACCCAGCCAAAGGTCTGCTGCCAGGATACCATGGGCATGGAAAACAGGGCCGCACCCCCGGCCGCGGTCCATACGGCTCGCTCCCCCGCATCTTCTGTGGTCAGGCGGGCCGCCAGCCACGGGACCAGGAACATACCTGCGCCCATCACCAGCGTTTTCATGAGCTGCGAGCGGGTCATGGCCAGCACCAGAGCGGTGCCCGCATAGCGGCTGTTGAGCCCCGCGGTCACCAGCCGCTCCACCCCTACGGGCAGGCCCCAGTCCCAATCGTCGTGGGTATAGGGGACCTTCCAGGCGATATACAGGCAGGCGGCCAGAAAAACGGCCAAAACGGCCCACCGGGCTGCGTTTTTTCCACGTGACAAGGGGGCTCCTCCTCCCGACCCGGGAGTTCCCAGATCCCGACCCGTTTTCGTTTCCAAATCCGATTTTTATTATAATACAATCCGGCTTTTCTTTGCAAGGGGAGCAGGGCTGGAATGCCTTGACTTTCCCCGCTCCAGGCCATAGAATATTCTTACTTTTTCCATATCTTACGAGGTGAATTTCATGCACTATTTAGATAACGCGGCCACCACGCCGGTACGTCCGGAGGCGGTACAGGCTGCGGTGCAGGCCATGACCGAGGGGTGGGGCAACCCCTCCTCCCGCTACGCCCTGGGCAGTCAGGCTGCCGCCGGTGTGAAGGAGCACCGCGCCCAGGTAGCGAAAGCTCTGGGCTGCGCCCCGGAGGAGCTCTATTTTACCTCCTGCGGCAGCGAGGGAGACAACTGGGCCATCCGCGGCGCGGTGGAGCTTGGCCGCCGCAAGGGCAAGCACATCATCACCACCGCCATCGAGCACTCTGCTGTGCTGGAGCCCTGCCGGGCGCTGGAGCGGGAGGGCTATGAGGTCACCTACCTCGCCCCCAACGCCGACGGCCAGGTGTCCATCGAGGATGTGAAGGCCGCCCTGCGCCCAGACACAGTGCTGGTATCCATGATGCTGGTCAACAATGAGCTGGGCACCCTCCAGCCGGTGGCCGAGACCGCCAAGGCCATCCGTGGGGCCGGCTCCCCGGCTCTTCTCCACTGTGACGCGGTCCAGGGATTCTTGAAAGTGCCCTTCACCCCCAAGGCCCTGGGTGTGGACCTGCTCACCATCAGCGGCCACAAGATCCACGCTCCCAAGGGCGTTGGCGCCCTGTACATCCGCAAGGGACTGCGCTTCCCGCCCCTCATCCGTGGCGGCGGACAGGAGGAGGGTCTACGCTCCGGCACCGAGGCCACCGCCCAGATTGCCGCCTTTGCCGCCGCCGCTCAGGCGGGCAAGGCAACTCTGGCCGCTGACCTGGAGCACATGGCCGCCCTGAAAGAGGACCTGGCCCGCCGCCTGCCTCAGGAGGTCCCCGGCGCTAAGGTGGTCCTCCAGGGACAGGCCCCCCACATTCTGCCCATCACCCTCCCCGGCTATAAGAGCGAGGTCATCGTGCGTTTTCTCAGCGACCGGGGGATCTGCGTCTCCTCCGGCTCCGCCTGCCACAAGGGAAAGCCCAGCCACGTGTATGCCGCCCTGAAGCTGCCCAAAAAGGAGCTGGACGGCGTGCTGCGCATCAGCTTTTCCTACGACACCACACCCCAGGACATTGACGCCCTGTTGGAAGGTCTGAAGGCCGCCCAGGAGCAGTTATTCACCAGCTTGTCCTAATCACCACATTCAAGGAGGTTCCACCCCCATGTTTTCCTACCTGCGCCGCGGCCCCGGCTTCTACCGCCGGGTGGGCGGTCTGGCAGTGCCCATTATTCTGCAAAACCTCATTACCAGCACCCTGGCCATGGCCGACACCTTCATGGTGGGCATGCTGGGTGAGGTGCCTATGGCGGCCGTCACTCTGGCCAACATTCCCCTGTTTGTCATGCAGCTGTTCTTCTTTGGCGTGCAGAGCGGCTCGGCGGTGCTCATCAGCCAGTACTGGGGCCGCCAGGACCGGCAGTCCATCAACCGGGTGGTTGGCGTGGCCCTGTGGGCGGTCAATCTGGTGTCTATCACCTTTGCCCTGGTGCTGCTGCTCATCCCCGTGCCCTTTTTGAGCCTGTTCGGCAACCAGCGGGAGGTCATCCTGCTGGCAGCAGACTACGGCCGGATCATCGGCCTGTCCTATGTGCTCAACGGCGTCACCCTGGTCTATGTGGCCGCCTGGCGCAGCATGGAGCGCCCCGGCATCGGTATGTACATCCTGGCTGCCTCCATGGGCACCAACACCTTTTTAAACTGGGTGCTCATCTTCGGCAAGCTGGGCGCTCCCGCCCTGGGCGTCACCGGCGCGGCCATCGCCACCCTCATCGCCCGGGTAGTGGAGATCGTCATCGTGGTGGTACACGCCCGGCGCTCCCGGGTGTTCCGCCTGGACCTGGGTCTGCTGCTGCGCCCGGGTCTGAGGACCGTCAAGCAGTTTATCCGCTACGGCTCCCCCGTGGTGTGCAACGAGACCATGTGGGGCCTGGGCACTGCCATCTTCCCCACCATCATGGGCCACATGGCAGGCAGCACGGAAATTCTGGCCGCCTACACCATCGCCGGCAACGTAGAAAAGCTGTGTATGGTGGTGGCCTTCGGCATCTCGGGCACCGCCTCCATTATCATCGGCCGGGAGATCGGCGCGGGCCGCTCGGACACCGTCTATCAGGTGGGACTGGCCCTTAACACCCTGGCGGCAGCGGGAGGCACCATTCTGGGAGCCGGTCTGCTGGCCTTCACCCATCTGTCCGCCCCGGCCTGGTTCTTCCCCCTGTTCCACCTCTCCCCCGCGGCCTGCTCCGCCGCCACCATTATGATGACGGTCCAGGCCTGCATCATGCCCATGCGGGACTTTAACAACTGCAACATCGTGGGCGTCCTCCGGGGCGGCGGCGATGTGAAGGTGGCCACCATGATCGACCTGTGTCCCCTGTGGCTGTGCGCCATTCCTCTGGCCGCCCTGGCCGGGCTGGTGCTCCAGCTGAATATCCTGTGGGTCTACCTGGCCATGAGTACCGAGCAGCTGGTCAAATGCATCGCCGGAGTGGTTCGTCTGCGCACCGGCAAATGGATCCACGATCTCACCCGTCCCCAGACCATTGAATGAAAGGAGCGCATCCCCATGAAGGTAACCGTCTTGGTAGAAAACACTGCCCCGCAAGACAGCGGGCTCACCCCGGAGCACGGCCTGTCCCTGTATATCCAGTACCGGGAGCATAACATCCTGCTGGACGCCGGCTGTTCCCAGGCCTTCGCCCAAAATGCCCAGGCTCTGGGGGTAGACCTCAAGCAGGTGGATCTGGCTGTCCTCTCCCACGGCCACTTTGACCATGCAGACGGTCTGCGCTACTTTTTGGAGGAAAACCCCACCTGCAAGGTGTACGCCCGGCCTCAGGCCGGCGGTCCCTATTTCTCCACCTCCACCGGCTCTCCCCGCTTTATCGGTATCCACCGGGACATCTGGGAGGGCCACCCGGACCGCTTTGACTGCGGGGAGGGGGTGCGCCAGCCTGTTCCCGGCATGTGGCTGGTACCTGAGACCGTCCACGGTGGTCCCTTCGCCAGCCGGGAAACCAATCTGCTGCGCAAGCTGGGTCCCGACCAGTTTGTCCAGGACGACTTCATCCATGAGCACTCCCTGGTGCTGGAGGGGGAAGACGGTCTGGTGGTCTTCAACTCCTGCTCTCACGGGGGCATCGTCAACATCGTCCAGGGGGTACAGGAGGCCCTGAACCGGCAGGTCACCACGGTGGTGGGCGGCCTGCACATGTTCAGCACCAGCACCCTCTCCGGCCTCAACTGTCCCCCCGAGTACCCCGGCCAAGTTGCCCGGGCACTAAAAGAGCAGGGAGTACGGCGGGTATACACCGGCCACTGTACCGGTGAGACCGCCCTGGCTCTGCTCCGGGAGGAACTGGGGGACGCTTTGGTACCCCTTACCTGCGGGTTGACCTTCTCCCTGTAAGTTCCTATAAACATCACACGCGGCGTGCCTTTTATAAAGGCACGCCGCGTTTTTTTGCACATGATTTAATTCCCCTGTGGAAACTGCTCATAGGGCTGGGTGGAGGAGATGGTCCATCCGGAGTTGATGAGCACCAGATCCTTCCCGTCCGGCCCGCAGTAGTAGACGTCCACGCTGTCCGGATCGCCCTGGCCAGGGACCACCGCCCAGTTCTGCAGGGTCTTCTTCACGCTGTCCAGAATGGTCTGGTCCAGCTGGTAGCTGTCATAGACGTGGAACTCCTCCTTCTGCTCCTGAGGCGGTCCGGAGAAGAGGGCACAGGTCTCCCCAAAGCTGACGGTGATCCCGCCTTTCCCGGTGGTGATCTCCCCTGCCAGGTCCAGGTTCCAGCCGGTGAGCTGAGCCATCTCGGCCACTACGCCCTCCGCCGGGACCATGCCCTGTTCATTCAGCGTACCCTCGTAGGGCTCCTGGTACTGCTGAAATTGGTCGTCCATACCAATATAGAGCGTCACCATCTGTGCCTCTTCTCCCTGGCTGGACTTCTCTTCCGGCTGGGCCTGCGCGGTATCCACCTGGGCACCCTGGCTCTGGTACGGATTTACTGAGCTGTCCAGGCTGCTGGATTGGTTCCCGTCGGCGCTCTGGACGCTCTGCACACCGGACTGCGCGTGACAGCCTCCCAAGGTCAGCAGCAGCGCCCCGGCACATAAGATCAAGGGCAGATTCTTCATACGTTGGCTCCTTTTTATGTAAATGGATCTGCACCCACAACAGCAGTACACAAAGAAAAGCCAGACCTCCGGCTTCTCTGGTTTTGGTCTGAGCATGGAATACGTCATCTTGGCTAGAGAGTATTGTACGAAACGAACGCCTGTCCCGTCAAGAATTTCCCCTCATTGTTTGCATTGTGTTAAAAAAATGTTCATAATTACAAAAAAAGCGCCCTCCCCGCGGTCCACACCCGTCTGGAGAAAGGCGCTTTCAAATGTCCGGCCGATGGCCAAACCTTATTTTTTCTTCTTGTGCTTATCAAAAAAGCCCTTCAGGCCGCTCTCTTCCGGCACATTCTCCCCCATGGCCTGAGCAAAGGCCCGCAGGGCCTCCTTCTGCTCGGCGTTCATGGAGGTGGGCACCTGGACCCGGATTGTGACATACTGGTCACCCCGGCCCCGGCCCCGCAGCTCGGGGATACCCTTGCCCCGCAGGCGGAAGGTGGTGCCGGTCTGGGTTCCAGCAGGCAGGGTGTACTTCACCTTGCCGTCGATGGTGGGAATCTCCAGCTCAGCGCCCATGGCCGCCTGGAAGAAGGTCACCGGCTGCTCATAGAGCACGGTGGTGCCGTCGCGGCGGAACTGGGGATGGGGCTTGACCCGCACGCCCACAATGAGGTCGCCGGCGGGACCGCCGTTTTTGCCCGCGTTGCCCTGGCCCCGCAGAGAGACGGCCTGGCCGTCATCGATGCCGGCGGGGATGGTAACGGTGATGCGCTTGCTCTTCTTCACGCTGCCGCTGCCTCCACAGCTCTTACAGGGACTGTGGATAATTTTGCCGGTGCCCCGGCAGCGGGTACAGGCCGCGGTGCTGGAGAAGGCGAAGCCGCCGGTGCGCTGCTGCACCCGGACCACGCCGGTGCCCCGGCAGTCGGGGCAGGTCTCGGCCGTGGTGCCCGGCTGGCAGCCGGAGCCGTGGCATTCGTCGCACTCCTCGGTGCGGTTGAGGTTGATCTCCTTCTCGCAGCCGAAGGCGGCCTCTTCAAAGGTAATGGTCAGGTTGGCCCGCAGGCTCTCTCCCTTCTGGGGACCGTTGCGCCGGGCTCCGCCGCCGCCAAAGCCGCCGAACCCACCGCCGCCAAAGAAGGAGCCGAAGATATCACCCAGGTCAATATCTCCCATGTCAAAGCCGCCAAAGCCGCCGCCGGGACCGCCTGCGCCATAGTTGGGGTCTACTCCCGCGTGGCCAAACTGGTCATACCGGGCACGCTTCTGCTCGTCGGACAGGACGCTGTAAGCCTCGTTCACTTCCTTGAACTTGGCCTCCGCCTCCTTGTCGCCGGGGTTCATATCGGGGTGATATTTTTTGGCCAACTTCCGGTAGGCCTTTTTAATCTCATCGTCGGAGGCGCCTTTGCTTACGCCCAGCACCTCGTAATAATCTCGTTTCTGTTCTGGCATATGGTTCACCAACTTTATAAGTGGAGTTATAAACATGGGAAATGGCGGGGACATCCCCCGCCTTTCCCTTTGTTCTCACGCTACGGATTGGGCACACGGACGGGTCGCTTTCACTCCGTCTCCGGACGCAAACAGCCGTATTTCATCCGGCTTGGTTTGCATCCGTCGCTGCGCTCCAAGCTCCCCTGTGTGCCTATCCTCCGCGCTTATTTCTTATCGTCATCCACCACGGTGTAATCCGCGTCCACTACGTCATCGCCGCCGTTGCTGCCGCCGGCCTGGCCGCCGCCGAAGTTGGCGCCGCCCATGTCAGGGCCGGGACCAGCCTGGCCGCCCTGCTGCTGGTAGAGCTTCTCGCTGACAGCGTAGAAAGCCTTCTGCAGCTCCTCGGTGGCGTTCTTGATGGCCTCGGTGTCGGAGCCCTTCAGGGTCTCCTTCAGCTTGCCCAGAGCGCTCTCGATGTTGGAGCGGTCGCCGGCGTCCATCTTGCCGCCCATCTCCTCCAGGGCCTTCTCGGTCTGGAAGACCATCTGGTCGGCCTGGTTGCGGGTATCGGCAGCCTCGCGCTGCTTCTTGTCCTCAGCGGCAAACTGCTCAGCCTCACGCACGGCCTTATCGATGTCGTCCTTGGACATGTTGGTGGAGGAGGTGATGGTGATGTGCTGCTCCTTGCCGGTGCCCAGGTCCTTGGCGGACACGTTCACGATGCCGTTGGCGTCGATGTCGAAGGTAACCTCGATCTGAGGCACGCCGCGGCGGGCGGGAGCGATGCCGTCCAGGTTGAAGCGGCCCAGAGTCTTGTTGTACTGAGCCATCTCACGCTCGCCCTGGAGCACGTGGACCTCAACGGAGGTCTGGTTGTCGGCAGCGGTGGTGAAGGTCTGGCTCTTCTTCACGGGGATGGTGGTGTTGCGCTCAATGAGCTTAGTCATCACGCCGCCCATGGTCTCAATGCCCAGGGACAGGGGGGTGACGTCCAGCAGCAGCAGGTCCTTCACGTCGCCGGTGAACACGCCGCCCTGCAAGGCCGCGCCCAGAGCCACGCACTCGTCGGGGTTGATGCCCTTGAAGCCTTCCTTACCGGTGAGCTTCTTGACCATCTCCTGGACCGCGGGGATACGGCTGGAGCCGCCCACCATCAGAACCTTGGAGATGTCGTTGCCGCTGAGTCCAGCGTCGCCCATGGCCTGACGCACAGGACCAGCAGTGGCCTCCACCAGGTGAGCAGTGAGCTGGTCAAACTTGGCGCGGCTCAGAGTCAGATCCAGGTGCTTGGGGCCGGTGGCGTCGGCGGTGATATAGGGCAGGTTGATGTTGGTGGAGGTGACGCCGGACAGCTCGATCTTGGCCTTCTCAGCGGCCTCCTTCAGGCGCTGCATGGCAACCTTGTCGCCGGTCAGGTCGATGCCCTCGGCCTTCTTGAACTCAGCGGCCATCCAGTCCATCACGCACTTATCAAAGTCATCGCCGCCCAGACGGTTGTTGCCGGCAGTGGCCAGAACCTCGATGACGCCGTCATCAATGTCCAGGATGGACACGTCGAAGGTGCCGCCGCCCAGGTCGTACACCATGACCTTCTGAGCGGTCTCCTTATCCACACCGTAGGCCAGAGCGGCAGCGGTGGGCTCGTTGATGATACGCTTGACCTCCAGGCCGGCGATCTTGCCGGCGTCCTTGGTGGCCTGACGCT